>Ga0247763_1000621_pt1 | contig 21269 bp, 15 predicted proteins | sample UWRJL141409B4_FD_179926 | JGI IMG/M metagenome (GOLD analysis project Ga0247763, IMG submission 179926) | Plant litter microbial communities from Arlington Agricultural Research Station in Wisconsin, United States - UWRJ-L141-409B-4 | ecosystem: Environmental > Terrestrial > Plant litter >...
GACTCCAAGCTCGCTAACAACCCACTCGCTCAACTGCAGCACAGGACATCGTTGATTCACTGGGCGCTCTTCCCGCTCTTCAACTACGACAAGGCGCGTGAGTCGCTCCTTGATCTTTTCTTCAACGCTGGTTACATCAATACAATCCAAGCGAGCTGCCCTTGGATCCTTCGCTACCTGACTGTCGCCGTCATTACAAACCGGGGTCGCGCAAAGAACGTGGGCGTCCAGCAGAAGCAAATGAAGGATATTGTCCGTATCGTCAAGCAGGAGGCTTACGAATACCAAGACCCTGTGACCCGCTTCGTCCACGCCCTCTGCATCGACTTTGATTTTGAGGGGGCCCAACAGCAACTTGTGCTTGCTGAGGAAGTCCTCAGGACCGACTTCTTTCTAGTCGCACATGCTGACGACTTTGTGGATTCGGCACGGCATCTCATCTTTGAAAGCTATTGCAAGATCCACTCCCGCATATCACTTAACGACCTGAGTGCGCGGTTGGGCTTGAACGCTGATGATGCTGAGAAGTGGATTGTCAACCTGATTCGCGACACTCGGCTGGATGCCAAGATCGACTACAAAGAAGGCACTGTCGTCATGAATCACCCGCCGAGCTCGGTTTACCAGCAGGTCATTGAGAGGACGAAGGGCGGGTTCTTCCGGACACAGGTGCTCAGCGCAGCAGTGGCTAGATAGGAACACGCTGTAGGGATGGACGCGGAATGGCGCAAGGCTGAGGAAAACCGAACCAAGGAAACGGGCAACGAGACAATTGATTCTCAATAGAGTTAAGTGATGGTCCGAAAGGACACGGTCGAGTCTTGACAAGGAGACATGAAAGCGGGCATCCTTGCGAAACGGTTTGTGAGCAAAGGAAAGGCAATGGTTTTCGGTCTATGATGGACGAATGGGCCAGGGGAAATAGACAGATACTGCATGGCGTCCCGAGCCGGAGAGGTTCAGCGATGTAAATTTACCTTGGGCGATCATGAAAGGTTATGATTTTTGACATGGTTCACTCTACTCGCCGAGTCAACAGCTGAAGTGACAGCGGTCATGTGGTGGAGAAGAGGGTTGACAAAGCGGCATGATTTGGTTTCTTAGCCTCCGAGGATATTCGACCTCCCGATCAAAGACAAAACAAAGCAACTAGTTAGCCGAGGATTTGCACAGCAGCTTAGTTCGTTTCGAAGAGGCACCCAAGTTTGGCGTGACATTAAAAAGGCGAGATGGTAGATTCGGGCTGATGTCAATACCAGACAGACGCCTGCAATAAAACATCAAGCATAGATTCATTAGCTACGCTAGCTTCAAGGTTCTCCGACACAATCTACGTTGTAACGACCATTTCCAGTAGTTCCCCAAGAATAATAACAACCAATATGCCTACCCACGGCTGCCATGTTCCCATTTACCTCCAGGAACGCTCCATGTCGTTCACCCTCGACATTGACATGCTCGTTCCCCACGGTCCCAACGACGCCCACCCTTCCGACCCCCGCGCCTTTGGACGCACCAGCTCGCTGACGCAGAAACGCTCTTACAAGGGCGGTTTCCCTGTAGATCCCTCCCCTGCCCTGCTTCAAACATTCAACAACATCCTTCCTACACATGAACCATCCCCTGCAACCGAGGAGGCAACCTTCCGACCCATTTGGTCTGTCCGGCCCGCTTCCCGGTCTATCGTCCCGGATATTTCCCTCCGTGGTACCAAAGGCGCTCCCGTATACTGGTCTTTCCCGCCTATGACTTCATATGACTGGGCGGCGGTCCGCCTGCGTAGTCCCCTACTCGGTGTATCTGCTCTAGCTCGAGAGGCCACCGAGATCGATGCCGCGTGCGAAAGTACCCGGGAAGGAATGCGGATCCGGTTCAACACCGGTTGTGAGACCCGTGTGACGGTATCACAGAAGGACGGTCTAAGCATCGAATCCCTTCGCAAGGCCGCCGTGCTGTTCTGGCTCTTGGAACCCACGCTGCTGATGGTATGTGCACCGTACCGTATGCGGTCTGGCGTTGGGTGCGGAAGCGTACAGCGCCGGTCTCATCTGACGCGTAAGCAGCTGCTGTATCCGCGAGGGGGTTGGCCCGATAATCTGCTGTATTTTGGACAGTTTCGGGACCCCGAGTTTAAGCAGCGGGTGGCGACCCTGCTGGGGAAGATGAGCAAGAAAAAGGGGGCGGAAGGGGACATTCCCGAGCAGCAGTTCCGGCCGATGATGGCACTGGTGGCGGCGAGCACGGTGGAACACCTCGATAGCCTGTTGCGGCATCGGGGTACGGATGAGACCCTAGGATTGGCCGTCCAGGTCCGTGATGGCAAGGCGGCGCTGGAGGTTCGATTGCTGGAGGCCACGCTGGATCCAGCAGAACTAAAGGCGTTCGCTCGCATCTGCGTGTCGTTGGTGCAGAAGGCAGTGTTTCTGCGCGACGATACGATCCGGAGCATGGTTTCATACTTGTGCCAGCGGACCGGACGGGGGAAGGTTTATCCTTGGGATGAATGTCTCGCCGACGTTGGCGTGGACAAGGCTGATATTGAGCTCTTCCGGCGCAAGCGGAAGCAGTACTTTCCTTTCCCCGGACCTTGGCAGAAAGATGCAGTGAACGTGCCTCGACCGTGGGCTGTTGGACCAAGCAGTGCGGAGTCATTTCTCCCCAAGCTGGCCGATGATCCCCATCGTCTTTCGTTGACGGTAGATGAGCCTGGACGTCCCGGACTGGCCTCGTAAATCCTCCAAGCCCACCACTTCTTTGTACATAACCCAAATAAAAAGAGTATGTCTACTCGTACTGTGAAAAGCGCCCCCCCATACTGTAAAAAAAATTGGGCCCACTTTGACAGCTGCAACAGCCGTCGGCGGTCCGGCGCAGCACCTCGCATAGTATAGAAAACCACAAGTGTTATTCTCATTAACATTTAGTATAAACTTTTGACCCAGCCTAGTCTCCATGCGCCGAACAATAGCCCTTGCGTGCGTGATATCGTAATGCATTACTCATTCCTCTCGCCCAGCAAGCCATGCCATTCCCTTCAACTCCTCGATAAAACTGTCCCGTAACCACCATCCGTTTCCGTTCTCGAGGGTGCCAACTTCGAGCTCGGGCATCTTTTCCACTGGGGGCTCTAGGGATACCTTCTTTTTACCCTTCCTGGAGCTCGAAGCTTTTCCTTTCCCCTTTCCAGCCACCGGCTGCTCAACGGTGCTGGCAGTTGTTGCCGCGGCCGCAGCATTGATGGCGCTCACCAGGGCCGGCCTCCGATCGGCCCACTCAAACAGCAATTTGAGACCCAACAGTCGATCGCGGGACCAGCCGTCAAGGCCACTTTGGAGAACGAGTTTAGCGTCAACGGCTGTGCTCGCGCACTCTCCCTCACCCACCCCACTGCCAGAACCGAGACGATCCAGCACAACGGCTCGCTCAGCATGTGTCAGGCCCTTGAGCGCACCTAGACCAAACACCCACTCGAACGGCTCTCGATCTGCCGTGACCTCGCTGCCAGCAAGGGCACGGAGAGTCGCGGGATATGGGTTCTCGTGCGGGGGCCGATGTCGCAGGAAAACAGATTGGTTCTTCTGGAAATCCTCGATAAGGTGTGGTGATCGTTCAAAATCAATCGTGAGATTCCAGTAACCTAGGGCATCTGCATCGGTGCGCAGGCTAGAGACGTCGTCGAGTGGCGGGAGCAAGCATGGTGTTTGTCTTCGGATAACCACCGCTTCGCGGCTTGTTGAAGCTGGAGACGAATCTGCTGCAAGAGCAGATGGTGACCCGGCCTTGAGCTTGATTTGTATGGGGACGTTGATCGGTTGACCGGTCACAGCGTCCTTTGTGACGAAGCATCTCGGGTCCGTAGCCAAGACCCAGAAATGTCGGAAGGCTTGGAGGTGTGACCTATTGTCCTGGACGCTGGTTGGGAAGAGAGGGTAGAAAGCAACAATGAGAGCCGCCGTCGCCAGGTTACTTGTTCCAAATGTCGCCGTGCCGCAGCCCAGGAACAGCGAGCCAACGGCGAGATGTGCAGCGAGATGGCTGCCGTAAGTTGTGACAGCGTCATCGCGGCCGTGCAGCGCCCTGAGGCGGCGGAGAACCACGAGATCACCGGTACCAGCTACCACCATGGCGCACGATAACGCGAGCGTGTCCATACACATCCGCGCGTTGCCTCGGGCCAGCTCGGTATCAAAGCTGCCCGGGGCCAACTTGACAATCCGGATGAATTGATCTAGATAGTGCACTAGTAGGTCTCTGGCTCTTGTGTTGGCAGAGCCGGCAAATCGTAAGCCAAGAGCGAAACATAGTCCGGCGAGAATCGAGAAGAAAGACAAATCCTTGCTCTGCAGCATGGTTAAATTTGTAAGCTTTGATCGCGGTCTATAATCGGATGGAAGCCCTTTCTTGATCCAGTCAAATGTTGGGTCGATGTCGTTCCAAAGGATGATATTCTTGGCCATTGTCCTGAGGAGAAGGATGTCAGGCCGCACGTAGTCAAACTGCAGCACCGCATCCGGTACGTCGATTTTGCGAGCAACAATGTGGTCCCCGGATTTCATGAAGATGAGGGCGATAGCGACAACTGCGGCGGCGGCCGATCGGTCCAGAACGTGAACCAATTCCACCTGTTTTGTTGCTGTAGCTATCGTCAGCAGCTTCTCAGTAAGACGCATATCGCGCAGTCCTTTGAGATCGCCGCCCTTGCCAAGATTGATGAAGCCCAAGGCAAAGCCGGCCGCGAGGCGGTAGCTTTCGTCACGTAACGGGTCTTCTTCTTCGACATCCTCAGTGTGCTCAATCTCCGACATCATAATCTCGCTCATCCGCCGATGTTGGCTGTTACAATAGAGGAGCCCAATGCCCATGACCCCAGTTGTTTGCGTATGTTTAGAGAGGTTCAGTTCCGCGGCTCCTCTGGGCAGCATTCGAGTGACATGCACAGAGAGGAGACGGGTTATGAGAGAGTCCATGGTACCTAGGTAGGAAGCGGCCAACCCAAGCAAAAGGCCAATCGAAGTCATTGTGTGTTTGGGTGTCAAATACTTGAAGGCGACCCACTTGGCGACCGATTTCAGGTGCCCGTTAAGACCTAGAGCCAGTAGAAAACCGGCGTGTCTATTGCTGAGATCCTGCCCTGGTTTGTTGTACAGGATCCACGATGTATCGATACCTTTGGCTTGGGGCGATATGGCAAGTCCACCGGCAACGCCCTGGTGGAAGAAGGCCCAATTGATCTTTTCTTCAGTAAACGCCGTCTTGTCAACGCTGACCGTGTTATTCGGGGGCTTGACAATACAGGTGAGGTTGAACCCGCCGATGTGGTACTTTTGCGTGAGTAAAGGGAACCGCAGCGCGTAGTACAAAAGACCACGCCCGGCAGGAATTGCAAGTGTACCGGTTGCAGCCGTGGTTGCTAGCTCTTTCTGGCGTTCTAGGTACTCGGATTCTGTCCACTCCGGCCTAGGCTCGAGACGGAGTATACGAGCCTTGGTGGCTGACAGCAGATTTTGTGCCTCGTTGAGCCTCCTGTCTTCCCGGAAAAGTGACCTGACCACCGCCTGGCGTTCTGTTCCCTCTGTTTCCTCGGTTGGACCATTGAAGTCATCCAGATGTTGGCATATCATGCGGAAGTCCCACCTCGCCGTGTGATTGGGGGTTTGGAGGTCGGAAGTGGTCCGCCATGTGTCGGAGGAGCGTAACGCACCACCAACATCGGCACGATTGACCAACGTCAGAAGGCTCTTTGACCACGATGAGGGTGGATTCGGCTGGCACATGAATATGACGTCCTGGAGAGGGATACAGACGGCCTCTGGCAGTGTCTCAAGGATCTGAGGAGTGAAGCCGCAGTCGTGCATTGCCACGACCATCTCAATATGATTCTTCACACTGCCTAGACGCCGAAAAAGCTTCTCGAAGATGAGGGTACGGGGCGTGAGGGACTCCCAGAGTGGTTTTCGGGGGCTGTCGGATGAACTGTCAGGGGCTGCAGCCGCATAAACCTCGGCTAACGTGGGAAACTGGGTGCCGCGGTTAGCAGCGAGATGTCCTTGAACCCAAGACAGGACACAGTAATAGCCAGTAGGCTGCCGGATATGTAATATCCCTGCTTGGTGTTAGTTCTATCCAAAAACGTCCCACCTGTTACTAACTTACCTCGGTCGGAATCATCTGAATCGGCTTGCATTCCAAGCTTGTACGACTGGTGCCATGGTGCCCAGTTCAGCCAGTTGGCAAGGTGACAGAGCAGAGCCCTCAACTCGGTTGAACCGGGGGATGTTTCCTCTGGCGCTAATATGGACAATCTTTGTTCTTCCAAGAGGAGGTGCAGGGCAAGCATCATGCTCCAAGCCGCAGTCTCGCGGCTTTCTCGATCCTTACCCGCGGCAGTGGGAAGGTACCCGACAGGGCCGAAAGCGACCAGCCCATCCGCAGTTTTGAGGTACTCTTTAGCGAGATCAGTATGGATAGACATGAAACTTCTGGGAATCATTTGCTCTGGGTCGCTACTTGGCTCCAGGACGCCCTTGTCAAGCATCCACTGCCACCCCTTGTTCCGCGTCCACGGCGGACAGGCTGCTGAGCTAGGAGCAGCATGTCGCTGCATCGTCTCCCAGGCGGATTTGGTATGTGAAGACGCCCTGCTACGAGGGACCTTGACGCTGTCGTCATTCAGAGCCAAGAAACTGCTTAGAATGAGGATAACGAAAGCAGCCCACTCAGCGTCGACTGGCATATAGCTGAGCCCCCCAGGCTTCGTTACCTGCAACCACTGCATGACATGCCACCAGCCAGCCAGCATCCTCTCGGCATAGGAAGATGGCAGTACGCTCCGACAGGCAGTCAATGCTTGGCGAACCTGTTGGGATGATGGACAAAGCTTTATGCGGACCCGATGAAACTTGCCATCTTTGTCTTGCAGATCTAAAACGCCGTGTGATTGAGGATTGGTGAGGGTCTCGATCCGAGCGCCACTAACACCCATCGTGACTGAGCGGCGCCCACGAATCTCTTTGTTTATTGCGTACTGGCCCTCGTATTCTAGACTGTTGAGATTGTCGAGGAACAGCAAGGGAAGCGATATCTTGGTTACCTTGCCCCATGGTGATTGGAGGCTAAGCCCTCGGTGTCCTGTTTTGTCTTCGGACAGAATAACCACAGTTTCCTCGCCATCAGAAAGCTTGCATGAATCGACGACGCTCTGAACGCGCCGGAGTTCCCCAAAGATGACATTGAGCGAATCTACATCTGACTTGCGACCAGCTTTCTTCTCCGCGTAGAGGGTGAGCAGTTGTAACCTCTTGTCTACCGGGTCTTGCAGGCCGACCAGCAAGACAGTCCGGCCCTGGTCGTCTGTTGCCGTCGGCGGTCCAACCAAAACAAATACTTTGGATTGTGTACGGGCGGGTTGACTTGAGAGCGAGTACCGAACATTGGTGTTGTCCATTGGGACGCTGTGGATTTTTGTGAGCAGCATCTCGTGGGTAAGACCATCAAAGTCGTTGTCGTCCAGTCCCATGTCGTGGAATCCCTCAAAGTCTCCGCCTGCACGTAATTCCTCGAGAAGATTATCGACAGGAGCTTCGGTCAGGCTGATGAGGCTGTGGTTAAAGGTGCCGCTGAAGCCTGGAGCGCCAAAGCCACCACTAAGCCGTCCACGCTGGCTGCCGTGCGATTCAGCTCTCCTTCCTCCTTGGGAGGGATGCGGCGCTTCGGAAAAGGTTGTCCTCTCTTGTGAGGCTGAAAGATCGGCTCGCGCGAGCAGTGAACTCACCCGCCCCGACCGTCTTCTCGCAGCGTCGTTCCCTTTCTCGGGATCCAGCGAGCTCAGGGCATTGTCCAGGACGCCGCTGGCTTTCTCGTCAATTTTAACGCTCTTCCTCGTCTTTTTGACGGGAAGGTTTCCACCGGAGCTCTCCCTAGGTGGATGTAACGGGGTAGCTGTACCACTAGCTAGGCCAGGAGCCAGTGAGCTTCGTCTTCGGGAAGACTTTGGCTTGGTAGGTTTCTGCTTCCCGATAAATGGGTCATCTTTCTCGAGGTAGGAGAGCCGCCACACCGTGTAAAGACTTGCCTCTCGGTTGACAGTCACGGCTAAGTTCATCTTCGCGTCTCCTATCTTGATCTCCTGGATGTGGAGAATCTCGTCTGCCGGGTTGAGGAACAAAGACCCATTTGCACTCCTCCTGCGGTCGGCGGTCGGCGGTCTGTCTGGCTGGGTAACAACTAATCCAATTTCCAACAGGGGATCGGTCAGGCAAACAAGGCGCGGCCATCGACTGTCTGGGGTTTCTAGCGATGGCTGCCACATGTTTTCCAGGGTGGATGAAAGTCGTAGGGGAAGCGGCTTTGGCTTACCCAACCGTTCTGTCGAGAACTCGGCGAACTTGGGGACCGGAGGGTGAAGGGTGGATGTCTGCGACGAGACGAACGAGTTGGGTGGTACTCTCGGCATTCGAAGAGACATTGCCCCTGTGCTTCCCCCCTTTGCTTTCCGCTGTATTATGATGCCGCAGGGGGCTGCGCAGGCCGACTCGACCTCGAATGGCATGTGGACGACATGGCTGGTTCCAGAGAGGAAGAATATGTGGGCTTGGGTTTTGAGGAAGACGACTAGGGCCCTCGAGAGCGGGAGACCGGGGACCGAGCTTGACTCTGGCTTTTCAGGGGCATTTTGCCCATCGGCGGTAGTGGGGAAGTAGGTGAGGAGGGCCTGGGTGACGGTTTCGTTTTCGATGGTCGACTTGAAACTCTTGCGGAATATTCCACCACGAGACCATAAAACGCAGTTTTCGGTGATCAGAAGCTCGTCCTCGTACTCAACGCCGTCCTGCTTGTCGACAGTAATGTCCCACGTATACGAGGAAGGGGGCGCATCGGGCGGGAGAATTCCTTCGTCAATTGCATGTTTGAGACTGATGGGTTGGTGCACCCCGAGTGAAGTTACCGACGCCATAAGGGGAAAATCAAGAGTGTTGGTCTAGCCAAGCCATGATCACCGCTTGATGCCAGCAAAAGGCGAGGGGAGAAATCTGAGTTATCAGATCCAAAGCTTGTGATCCTTCGATCGATTGCTCGGTTCGACTTTGCGGTTGGAGGGGTGCGTTGGAGAAGGCGCGTTGGACGCGCCGCTGCGGCCCCGTTAGCCGCAGCCGTGCAGGCCCCACATCCTTGAGGGGCAGCCATTCATTGGCTCAAGGGGAGCTGTCGCCTGGGAGCTTGTGCAAGGGCCTGAATCGTCTCGATTTAGGGCTCTGACGTAGCTCTCCAAGCTTCCCATCAAACGCGACTCAGGGCTCGTCACCAGTGCATGTGCTGCGGGGCCATGAATATTCTATCGCTGATCCTATAAACATGACGGAAGGCTCGCCGGACACAGGCGATAGGGAAACACCTGATGATGCGAGAGCCGTGGTGGTTGCGAACGCCACAGCAAGCGACGAAAATGCCGACACATCTTCATCGTCTGACAGCGAGGCGCCGATCGCCAACGACGACGGGGCGACCGAGGGCTTAGCTCTGGGCGCCCCAGGCAGGGGGAGCCAAGTGAAGGATGATGTTGGAGAGGATGAAGGGGAAGGGGATGAGGATGGGGGTGAGGAAGAGGAAGAGGAAGAGGAAGAGGGAGAGGAAGAAGAGGACGAAGACGAAGAAGACGACAACGACGACGACGACGACGATGACGATGAAGAGGATGAAGAACCAAAGTTCAAATATGCTCGATTGACACCCCACCTTAGCTCAGTATATAGGAACGGCAACTCAACAAGCTCCTTCCTCGTTGCGGGCGATAAAATGGTTGGCGCCGCGTCTCCCACCGTCCAGCCAGCCCCTTGACTGACTCGACTGCAGATTGTCGGGACACACAATGGCAGCATCAATGTAATTCAACTGCCGACATTCCAGTCATTGCGCTTCTATACCGCACATTCGGCATCGGTCACCAACGTCTCCATCTCCCCCTTCCCTCCCCCGTTGCCGAACATCAGAGCCGAAGCCGCCGCGCGATCGACAGCCCATGCCGTATCGAGTCCGACTCGACCAAGTACAGGAACGGCTGAAAAACCTGCTTCAACCTCTGCTGCATCAGCTGCGGCTGCTGCGCGAAAACCAAAGGACATCTACGCGATCCCGAACACTCCATCGAACGCCATCTACATAGCAACATCATCAATCGACGGCAACGTCTGCGTGCAGTCTTTGGTCGACGTGAAGGATGTGCAGCTGCGAAACTTTGCCCGGCCTATCCAAGCCGTCGCACTGTCCCCGGAATACAAAACGGATCGGATGTACTTGTCTGGTGGTCTTGCAGGCCAGCTCATCCTCACGGTTGGCGCGCCTGCTGGCAAGTCCACGTCGACGACCACGGGTGCCGCTGCCCAGGCTGCTGGTTGGCTGGGAGGTATGGTCGGGGCTAGTACTGGCAAGGACACTATCCTACATTCCGGCGAAGGAACTATCAACACAATCAAATGGTCCTTGTCGGGGAAATACGTTGCTTGGATAAACGAGTACGGCATCAAGATTATGCGGACAAAACTTCACCTCGACAGTGCTGATGCCGACGACGCGTGGAAGCGAATCGGGCACGAAGACAAACCTCTGGGACAAGAATGGGAAACCATGGCGGGTGTGTGGAAGGGGCGCATGGAGTGGATAGACGAACAAGCCGTCGAGGCCGATGAAGCCCAAAAGGAGCTGCAAGACTCCATTATCAAGTCTCCAGCAACTGAGAAGCTGAAACAGCAACAGCTGAAAAGCAACAAAACGGTGGAGCGGCTGATTGTTGGATGGGGGGGGACTATTTGGATCATGCATGTCTACCCCGGTGGCATCGGTGTTGGTAAGAACGCCAGCGAGAGGTCCGCTGGTCGGGCTGATATTGCTAAAAAGTGAGTGGCCGATGTTTGAAGCCCGGGACGCTGCTGACTCTCTAGGCTTCGGCTGGACTGCATCATTTCCGGCATCTCGTTATATACCCAGAATCTGCTGCTAGTACTTGCTTTCTGCACACCCGACGAAGAGGAACGGGGGAGCCCTGTGCGCGGTCACAAACATACCTCATCAACCACCTCCACCGGGAGTGAGCCTCGGGGCGGTATACAACGGAAGCAGAACAGCTTGCAACCCGAGCTACGGCTGATCGATCTAACCTCCAACAATGAGGCCTACACTGACGCCCTCATTGTTAGTCGCTTTGAGCGCCTCTCCTCGAACGATTACCACCTCGGTGTGCTGCCCGCGCGAAATGTGGCTGCTGCGACATCGACCCGTGGCGCTCTCGAGACCTTGGCCGGGTTTGGAACCGACATGTTGAATGTCGCTCTTAATCCCAAGTCACTTCTTTTCAGCTCTGGCGCGAGCGTGAAAAGCAAGGACAGCGGCGAAAGTGCGTCCGCTGCACCCTTCCGCGGCCGCTCGACGATGCCTCCACAGCTCGAGAAGCCTGGTATGAAGATATTTATCCACAGCCCATATGACTGCGTTCTGGCAACGCGCTGTGACCTAAGTGACCATCTACAATGGCTATTAGACCACTGCCGTTATCAGGAAGCCTGGGAGCTAGTCGACGAGCATCCGGAAACGGTAGGCTCATATGAGAAATCTGATTTGGCGCCTTCGTCACCAGACAAGACGCAGACCACAGATGACTTTTATGACGAGATGTCATCCGTGGCTGACAACATGCAAGGCTTCTTCTCTTCTGCCGAAAAGGAGAAGCGGCGAATTGGTGAGCTCTGGGTAAAACAGCTCATCGAAGCCGGGGATTGGGTTCATGCAGGCGAGATCTGTGGGAAGGTCGTCAGGACGCCAGATAAATGGGAGATGTGGGTTTGGAGATTTGCCGGCGCCAACAAGTTTGACGAAATTGTCAACTACATCCCGACAGAACGATTACGCCCACCGATTCCTACGACCATCTATGAAATCATCCTCTCACACTACCTCAAGATTAGCAAGCCTCGTTTCCGAGATTTGCTGGAGAGGTGGCCCCCCGAGCTATTTGATATTGGGACTGTCACAAGCGTTCTGGAAGATCAGCTCAAATATCGCGAGGTTCGCGAAGACAGCATCGACGATGGCGAAGTTGGTCGGGACTGGCGCATCATTATGGAGAGTCTCGCTAGGCTGCACGAGGTCAATGGACGCAGCCGGGAGGCCTTGAAATGCTTCATCAAGCTTCAAGATGCCGATTCGGCCATGAGGCTGATCAAGGACAGCCATCTCGCCGAGGCCGTTGCCGATGACATTCCCAGTTTCATTGGTCTACGTGTCCGGCAGGATCATTTGAGCAGCATGACCCACAAGGAGGTCGAAGAGGCGACATCGGAAGCCATCAAGTTGCTTGTTGATGAGGCGCAGCATGGACTCGTCAAGCCCGGGGTGGTTGTCGAGCAGCTCCAAGCCAAGAACCTGAACACATACACGTTCTTTTACCTGCGTGGGCTCTGGCGCGGAGAGGGTATCCACGAACACGGCGAAGAATCGCTTGCGCGGCTCGTCTCGGATACCCAAACTTTAGTTGATGGCTTCGCCGATCTCGCCGTCCATCTGTTCGCCACCTACGATCGATCATTACTCATGGAATTCCTCAAGACATCGACGGCCTATACTTTTGACAAGGCCGCCCAAGAATGCGAGCAGTTCATGTACATCCCCGAACTTGTTTACCTCTACTCCAAGACGGGTCAGATGAAGCGTGCGCTGTTCCTAATCATCGACCGACTTGGAGATGTGAGTCGAGCCATCGCCTTTGCCAAGGAACAGGACGACCCTGATCTCTGGGAGGACCTGCTCAACTACAGCATGGATAAGCCACGCTTCATCCGGGGTCTGCTGGAAGAGGTGGGGACTGCGATCAACCCGATAAGGTTGGTGCGTCGCATTCCGGAGGGTCTCGAGATCGAGGGTCTTAGGGAAGGTTTGAAGCACATCATGAAAGAGTATGAGATCCAATACAGCATCAGTTCGGGTGTCGCCCGTGTGCTACGAAGCGAGGTAGCTGCGGCTCAGAACCAATTACGCAATGGCCAGCGGAAGGGTGTCAAGTTCGAGGTGGTAGTGCGGGCGGCCGACCACGTTGATATAGAGGCCACAGGTGTCCCGGTACAGGCGCAGAAACCAGACGAGGTCCCAGAGGAGCCCAAGTCCCACGGGGGGAAGAAATGGGAGCCGGGCCACTGTGCCCGGTGCTTTGAGCCTTTTGTAGAGTGGGAGATGGAGACACTAGTTGGGTTTGCTTGCGGTCACGTCTACCATCTCCGGCACCTCCTCGAGCAGCTACATCCGGATAGGCCTGTAGATGAGGATATCCTTGGCGCAGTAGCGGAGCAGCGACCACATCTCGTTGGGGCAAAGGTAACGCATGCAAGGTTACTCAGGGATCAGATCACGGGTGGGTGCCCGGAGTGTAAGAAAAAGGAGCCGGCAATGTAGTAACAGCTAGGCCACGCATGTCTGACTGAAAAATAGACAGGTTGGCCGTTGTAATACAGTGTTGAATGATATTATGTTTTGGATGCCGTTGTCCGCGTTCCTCCGTGATTGGGTATTGTTGTGAGATGAGCAGAACAACGAAATTTATCAATTGAGAATTGTATTGTCACACGGCTACCTAGGGTAAAGTAACTACTCCGGAACTGGCGCTTCACTAGCTGGCACTCCTGCTCGCCAGTGGTACTTTGAAGCAACATGCCACTCGGGTGGGTGTTTCTGTCCGGCCTGCCCATAAAAGTTTTCGCGATAGGTGCCGCCGGGCACGGCATAGTCGTCCCAGAAGAGGCCTCGCTTGCGCAGCTCCGGGAGGAGGAGCTCGCCGATATCTTTGAAGGATTGTGGGAAGAGAGCGTACCCCTAGTTGCTTGGTGTCAGTATATATGTATGCTTGGAAAGAGAAGTAGAAGGAGAAAGAGAATAAGCAGGAGGAGGAGGGAGAGGAGAGGGGAATGGGAGACATGAAGACTAACAAAATTGAACCCATCCACGTCAGCTTCGTTAACCCATTGTTCAAGCACGTCCGCGACCTTTTCTGGTGTTCCCACTACGACGGGGCCATTTCCGCCAATGCTAATGTGTTCGCCAACAGTGTGTTTGGTCCATTTTCCGTTTCCGTTTTCATTTCCATTTCCCCCATGACCCTGGGGGGCCGGAGGTGAAACTTGCGCGTAGGCGTCAACGGTTGATTTCACGGCGTTGCTCTCAACATGGCGGAGTTCCTCGTCGTCGCCATATTGATTTAGGTCGATGCCTGTCCATCCGCCAAATAGAGCGAGGGCCCCTTCGCTGCTGGCGTAGCGGCGGTAGTCGGCGTACTTGGCTTGGGCTTCTTGCTCGGTGCGGCCCAGGATGGGGCAGATCATGGCGAGCACCTTGATGGAGGCCGGGTCGCGGTTGAACTGATCTTTTGCGAGCTGGCGGACCTCGGCAATGCTTTTGGCTACGGCGGCTGGGGAGTGGACTGACACGAAGATGGCTTCGGCATGTTGAGCGGCGAACAGGCGGCCTGGACGGGACGTGCCGGCTTGGAGGAGTAGGGGTGTCCGCTGTGGGCTGGGAAGAGTGATGGCGGGGCCAGGTACGTCAAAGTATTTGCCCTTGTGGTTGATTTGTCGGACTAGCTTAGGGTCGACGAAGACTCCCGTCTCCCGATCCAATCGGACAGCATCGTCGCGCCATGAAGACTGGAGGAGTTTGTAGATGACTCTCAGGTACTCTTCAGCCTGGACGTACCGCTCATCATGCTGGTGTCTTCTGGTCAGTCACATCTTTTTTTGGGTGGTGGAAGTCCCTGACTTACCGGAATCTGATCTGTCCGCCCAAGATTCTTTGCCGCTGAGTCGAGGTAGCTGGTGACAATCTAAAACAATGTCGTCAGTCACTCAAAACCCCGAGATTCCGAGATTGGCCGCGAGATACTGACGTTCCAGCCCAGTCTGCCCCATCGTACATGCGTTAGCTGGCATTCCTTGCAGGTGGTCTCGTGTGGGGGTGGGGGCACTGGGGGACTAGGGGTTTGCCATTTACATACCGTCCTTTGGTGAGATGGTCGACTGTAGCTAACCTCCTAGCAAGATGGTAAGGCTGTTCATAGGTAGTTGACACAGTGACACCAAAACCGATACTCTTGGTTGCGGCTGCCATGGCGGGAACAACGGAAAGTGGCTCGTGAACTGGCCATTGAGCTCCGGTTTGGACGGCTGTTTCGAGACCGCCCTTGTAGACATCATATCCTCCGAGGACGTCTGCAATAAAGATGCCATGGAACTTGGCTTCCTCTAAAGTCTTTGCCAGCTCAAGCCAGTGCTCGACTTCGTTAAAGTGCCAGGACTCGTCATCAGGGTGCCGCCAGAGCCCTGGCGACAAATGGCCGCTACCTGCATGCAGTTATGCGTGTGTTAGGTTGGTCGGGGGTGTCTTGTCTCAGAATCATATCATGGGGGGGTTCCCCAGAACAGGGAGGAAGGAGGACAACTGACACATCATGACAAAGGCATTGGCGATGAGCCTCTTTTTCGGCCGCCGTGTCTCGGTTTCTGGGGTCGCCATTCTGGGTTACCTACCTAAGGTACCTATGCGTCGATACTAGCTACCTGAGGTACTTAGATTGGCGAGACGAGGAGGATCTTTTGCGGGATGTAGAACAACGCGGGCGGGTCAATGCACATGGGACGGGGTGGTGTGGTGTTTTGTAAGACAGTAAATATCTTGGTCGGTAAACACGCTGCTGGGTGACTTTATATCGGAACATGACATGACGATCATGAATAGGTAGGCGGCGGATCGCGGGCCGATCGGCAATTGTGGAGAGGAATGGCGAGCGCGGTTCCGGATCCGATGTTCGGTGTTTGGGAGGATTGCGTGATCAAAAGGGGTGATGATACCGTCGATGGCCCGGCGTCTACGACAAGTAAGGTGGGCCCGGGAAACTGGCTTAAAAGTCTTGGTGGACTAGGTTGACTGCGGGCCTAGCAGGCTAGCACACAACATGGGTGGGGGTGGGGGCTCAGTTGACTAGTAGGGAGCACTTACGACACGCAGAGCTCCTATGGATTGATCCCATTCACGATGGCGTAATCGACGCTTCGAATTTGTAATTAAGCACACCAAGACTCGGAAGTTGTATCGTATTTGTATGTTTGCTAACCAGACTTGCTGTCATTCGTCCTCTGCTTAAGTCCGAATTCGTTTTTAAAGGAGTCGAATCGTACATCACGTTCACTACCTAGGCGGGTTGCCGTTGTTGAAGCAAAACGAAACCATGACCAGTTTGTCGTTCCTCCGCAGAATGTCGCTACACAAGATTCGCAAGCCGGTGGCCAAAGACGCGGCGGTGGCGGAACCTCAGTCGATCAGGCAGCAGGCCCAACAGCCTGGGCAACCAGAGTATGATGTTCCCGAAATACAGACGGTATTGCTCTTGCGTGCCCCACGGCAGTCATACCAGCTCAGCCACGACCACCCGGTACCCCGGGTCCAGGGAGACAGTGAACTGCTGGTTAAGTCACGGGCCATTGGACTCAACCCCATTGATTGGAAGTCTCCGTATGTTTCTTCCCTTTCGACTCGCGGCTTTTTTTATGCCATATGCCCCTCTGACAAACTTCCGACAGTGACTTTGGTTTTGCCATCCCCGAACTTCCCTACATCTCCGGCCGAGAATTGGCTGGCGATGTTGTTCAAAGGCCTAGGAGGTCGTCCCGTCTCAACGCTGGCGATCGGGTAAGTGTGCTTTCACCCGGAACAGGAATCAAACTGACCGGTCAGGTGCTTGTCATCTCGACCGACTACCGCGATCTGCGCAAGGCGGCATACCAAGAGTATGTGGTGGCATTTGATTACAACACCGTGAGGCTGCCCCGTCGTTTGTCGTACGAAGAAGGATCCACGCTAGGAGTAGCGTTTGTGGCGGCGGCGCTGGCGTTGGGTGTATGCATGGGCGTTGACTTTTCGACTGTGGCGGATGGGCCGGACCTATTCAGCCTGGTCCGCAAGGTGGCGCCCTCGGTGTTAGCAGATGACATCCGGAGCGAGTGCCTCGAGGGTATCCAGAACCATGACAGAGCATTGGCGGGCGACTGGTTAGCCGTATGGGGAGGGTCATCCACATCAGCCAACCTCACCATCCAGTTGGCCAGGCTCGCTGGTCTTCGCACAGTTGCCATTGTCGACAAGGCGAAGCATGGCGTGCGCCTGTCCAACCATTCCCACATCCGCACCGATTTTCTCGTCGACAGCCACGACCCTAGCCGTGCCGTCGACATTATCCGTGCTAACCTGCGGGGGAAATTGCGTTTCGGTATTGACACACGCGGCCGCGAGTCGGCCGCTCATCTGCTGCGGGCGCTAGGCGACGATGACTTGCTTGTCGATGGACCTCCCTCACCGCCCGGAACACTCCATGACTCGGCTCGACTGGCGCTGTCATCACATCTGATTGGGCTGACAGGGCTGCCCAAGGGAAACCCACCAGAAGGGGCGTTTTTCCACACAGTGCCCATCAAATTGTTCCACGAGGTTCCCGAGATCGGTGATGCGCTTTCCGCTTGGCTCGAGAGGCTGCTGGAGTTGGAGCTGCTATCACCACCGGACATAATCGATGTCGAAGAAGGTCTGGAGAGCGTCAATCAGGGCCTTGATAGGATGCGGCGTGGCGAGATCAGCGGGGGCAAGTTGGTGGTGAGGGTGTAACGGGAAAAATGAGAAATGTGGATTCCATGACGAAAAGCACAGGTTGGACATGGAAGGAGTGACCGTGGACATGTATCCCACATATTTGCATACCCATCAAGTGTATATTACATAAACTACCTTGCCTATCTCCCTTGAAATGTTAGAATAGTGAGTGGCTCCCTAAGTACCAATTGATGCATTGTGACTTAGGGAGCTTTTCACAAATCCAGACAGGATTGCCGTGGCATCATATTCAACGCAAGAACACCGACGAATTTTCAGTCACCAGGGTGGGGCCACAGTGAATGGGACGAGCTCAAGTGAATAGGACGAACCCGAGTGAATGGAACAACCCAAGTGAATTGATCACCTTGCCCACTTTTTCCTCCACACCACTCTCAATTGCCAGGCCCTTGGTACAAATTCAACTTTGAATCTACTCCAGTCATCAACCACAAATCTCTTCCTGATTTCACATCAGGATTCTCTTCCTTTATCCCGCTTCTCGAATTCACGGCGCCGAGCTGGGTGAAGATTGATTGCTTCAACGACCTCAAACCCGCAGTCTTTTTCCTCTCAAGCTCATCTTTGAATTTCTCCAGAGCTTGAGTGACTCTTCTCCTAATCTCTCCCCGTCTCTTCGTCTTCCAAGCGCTAGCGCGGCTCTAAATTCTTTCATTTCTCTGGGGATTGAGCCAGGCTCACTTCGACTTCCGATCGTGGTCTAACTCGCTTTCTCACTGGACAAAACACCTCTTTCACAATGGGCTCTGTATCTAGCTCCCCAGTCAACGCAATCCAGGTAAGCAATTACCTCCTCTCACTCCTTCTGCCCTCTCTAACGACCCAAAAGCGTCCCAGCTCGTTCAAGCTGCCGGCAGAAATTCGAAATCTTATCTATCGCGAACTCTTCGTCGCCGAGGGTTCGCTGATAAAAGTGGACCTTAAACTATACTGGCTAGTCCCGTATGGCAACGGCAGCTGTAAATTAAGTTCGCAATTCCTCCGGGTCTGCAGACAGGTGTACCAAGAAGGGCGTGCGGTCTTATGGGGCTGCAACACATGGGAGATCCGAGTCAACTATCCCTACACAGGACACGATTTCGATCTCCCAACTATCGACATGAAGGCCCGCCGTTTCGAGTCTTTTACTTGCCGCAAGCTCATGCGAAACGTCCACATCGTCCTCCTCACCGAGGGCTGGAATTGGGCTTGTGACGTGCGAGAGCCTCTCCAGACGCTGTCTACGTTTTTTCGCTCCCTTGACAAAATTCACGAGTTACACCTTGAACTTGTGGCATCCTACGACGCAGCAGACGGCATTCCATCCGGCGCTGTAGCCGTGGAAGGCTACGGAGGACGTGGGCCTCTGGACATCACACGACACATCAAGTCCATCACCACATGGATCGGTGATGTTCGAAAGGTCACACACGCCAGAGTGACGGGCTTGCCGCCCCAGGTGACAGAATTCCTGACGACAAAGTGGAAAAGCAGCGACCCGGTGAATCCACTCCCGAAAATGCTCATCATATTGGAGAAATACACCTTTCCCTTGTATGCGTTCAGGGATGTTGCACATATAATGAGAGATGCCATCAAAGCCACCGAGGATGATGACTTGGACACGTTCAAGTCCTGTCGAAAGAGGGTCATGAGACGTACGGTCGCGTACTTCCAGGAAATGAAAGTCGCCATTTACCGCGAGGATATTGCTGTCACTGCTGCGGACGGAAAAGCGGAGAAGTCGACGACTGATGGCACGTCGACCAGAGACTCAATGACAACGGATGAGGAAGCTCTGGCAGTGACAACCGATGACTTTGACGCATGGTCCCCGGGCATCTGGTTTCCAGATTCCATGTCAGAGAGCTCAGAGAGCGGAGATGGGGCCATTGCCAGTGATGATGAGGGAAACCTCGCTGATGACGAGGTCACAAATTTCGATGATGAGATAGTTACCATTGGGGATGAGTATGTGGTCACGGAAGACGAGGGTACAGACGCCGGCGATGAGATAATTACCATCGATGATGAAGGCTCAGCAATCGAAGACGAGGATACAGAGTCTGAGGACGAGGATATGGCGGATCAAGATACGGCGGCTGCAGACGAGGTTGCGGCGACTGACGACGAGGATACTCCTGAGGGAGCAGGCATGGATAGTGCCACGATCGAGCTCTCCATTTTTCCAGACCTGGATTAATCCCTTCTTGTGTAGTTATCATGTAGTAGATATCTTGCTTTTGACGTAATTTGAGAATCAAGTCACAAGAACAAGACCCGGCACCTTTATTAATCCTGCCGCTCTTTGAGCAAGGTGTGGGAAGCCTTTGATCCACTTCTTCCATGGAACATGAGATGTCACTCCCTACCAGCCTGGAACCTGGAGTTTGCCGATACTGCCCAGAAATCCTGCCTGAATGGCCAAGAAAGATTACTTGAGTTGCTAGATTCGTGTGCCGTGGTCCTTGTTGGGAAATGTGATCCCCAGAGGTCCGCGTTGGAGAGAAATAATACATCCATCCTGCAAAGATTCCAAGACCTTCTCTGCAGTTCGGCCACAGCGCTCTTGTGCTGGCCTCTACTTGGAAGCACAGTGAGCACTGTGGTGATCACGTGTTGCTCCCATTCACTATTGACCTCCCCTCTGGCGCAGGCACCACAATTGCTGGTCCCCGACCTGCTCTCTGCCCAACTATTAAAATCCCTTCTCACCTTTCCTCTCAGTCTCCTCTTTTCTTCTTTTCTCCCACCAACAAGCAAATTGCTTCCACCCACCAACATTGGGCCGAAGAATCCCTTTTGCTTGCTTGACCATCACACTCTAGCCTTTCTTGCGATCGGCCATCTTACAAGTCTTCAAGATCAATCTTCTTCTTCAACTTGAGGAGAGTGCCTTTTTTTTTTCGCAATTCATCTTGCCTCTTTGTTAATCGGGCTTCTGCTAGCGTCATTTCTTCGCGTGAGAATTTCGTCTCTCAAACTTCACCTCTCCTGCGATTGGGATCGCCTCTTTTCTTCCCTTCTACTTCGTACCAAACCAACTTGAACCCCTAATTCTCATCGCCTCCTAACTTCAACTTGGCTCGGCGTCGTTCAAGAGTCTTTCAAGCGCCGCTATCTCGTTCAAGAGCCTTTCAGGCGCCGCTCTCTCTTATAAGGGTTACGCTCTCTTGCGAAGTTAATTCGCCTTTGGTTTGATCTCCTGCTAGCGTGATCTCTTCGCGCAAGGATTTCATCCATCACGCTTCACCAATTCTGCAATTGGAATCACCTTTTTCTTCCCTTCCACCCAACCAACCCCTGATTCTAATCACCTCCTAACTCTAACTTGGCTCGGCGCCGTTCAAGAGTCTTCCAAGCGCCGCGCTGCTCTCTCTTACAAGCATCGCGCTCTCTTACGAAGTTGCGCTCTCTCCTACAAACTCACACTCTCTCTTGCAACGCTGCTCTCTTTACGGAGCCACGAAGGCAGTCTCTCTTACGAAGCCGCGCTCTCTATTACAAAGCTGCGCTCTCTTACGAAGCTGCTCTCTGTCGCGGAGCCGCTTTCTCTCGCGGAGTCGCTCTCCCTTACAAAGCCGGTATCTCAGATCGGA
>Ga0247763_1000622_pt1 | contig 21257 bp, 24 predicted proteins | sample UWRJL141409B4_FD_179926 | JGI IMG/M metagenome (GOLD analysis project Ga0247763, IMG submission 179926) | Plant litter microbial communities from Arlington Agricultural Research Station in Wisconsin, United States - UWRJ-L141-409B-4 | ecosystem: Environmental > Terrestrial > Plant litter >...
CTTGCCGAGCCCCGCCCCGATGTCGACGACGACGTCTTCCGGACCGATCGGCGCGAGCCGCACCGCCTGCACGATGGGCGCAACGCCGCTCGGGATGTAGCCGACCAGCTCCGGATCGAACCGCGGCGTTCCGAGCGGGTGCTGGCTGATGCCGAGCAGCTGTTCGACGGCCGCGTCGCGCTGCTCGGGTGAGCGCTGCGCGATCCACTCGACGAGCTCTGCTCCGCGCAAGCCGCCCGCCGCGATGCGGCCCCGATCGGCCTCGAAGCGTGCCGAGGAACGCGCCTCGATGGCCCCGAGCAACGCCACCAGCCGACTCGCCAGCTCGCGGCGCAGGGCCGGAGCCTCCTCGCCGAGGCCCTCTCGATCCGGGTCGTGGCTCAGGCGCGCATGGATGGCATGCAGGTCGAGCGCGAGGCGTGCCTCTTCCCTCGAGTCGAGCGCGGCGAGGCCTTGCTCGATGCGGGCGAGCCCGGCGAGGAGCGTGGTCGAGTCGCCTCGCCTCCACGCCCCCCCTTCGGCGGCGAGCGCCGCGACCCTCTGCATCGCCATTTCTTAGCTCGCGCGAGCCAGCCGATCCCAACAATTTCTGCGCGGCAGTCCGTGCAGCGCTGCGAGCGAACTCTGGTGAGGCTTCAATCATCGCTCGACCTCCCGCCGCTGCACGAGGGCTGCCGGCACAGCTCCGCCGGCGAATCACGAGCTGGGCGATCGGGAGCTGGATCGCCGGGCACCTTCACCGGATGGCAAGCAGGGGCCGGTCCTATAATATCGACGATCGATATGGAAGACAGCGAACTCCCGGTCCTGATCGTCGGCGGCAGCCTCGTCGGCATGTTCATGGCGGCCCTGCTCGGGCGGCTCGGCGTGAAGGCGCTCGTGGCCGAGCGCCACGCGGGCAGCGCCATCCATCCCCGCGCGGCGTTTGTCTACCAGCGCTCGATGGAGGTGGTGCGCAGCCTCGGCGTAGAGGAGGTGGTGCGCCAGAAGTCGTTCCAGCAATTCGAGCCCGACGGCGCCATCCTCTCGGTCGAGAGCATCGCCGGCAACGAGATCCACCGCGACGTGCCACACATGAACGAGGGCGTGCGCGACCTGAGCCCCACCGAGCGCTTGTTCATCAACCAGCAGGCGCTCGAGCCCATGGTCAAGGCTCGGGCGGAAGAGTTCGGCGCGACGCTGCGCTTCGGCACCGAGGTGGTCTCGATCGAACAGGGCCCGTCGGGGGTGCGCGCGACGCTTCGTGATCGTGAGAGCGGGCGCGAGAGCGTCGTCCGCGCGCGGTATCTGGTCGCTGCAGACGGGGCACACAGCCGCGTGCGCGAGCAACTCGGCATCCGCGTGCAGGGGCGAGGGCTCCTGTCGCGCAGCCTGACGGTGTATTTTCGGGCGCCGGTCGGCCCCCTCCTGCGCGGCCGCAACATGAGCGTCATCCTGGTGCGCAACCCGTCGTTTCGCGGCTTCTTTCGCATCGAGAAGCCGTACGAGTCGGGCTTCCTCATCATCCACACCACCGGCGACCCCGAGCGACCGAACACCGAGTGCTGGAACCTCGGCGAGACGGAGTGCCGCGAGCTGCTCCGCGTCGGGCTCGGCGCGGACGTTCCGGCGAGCATCGACTCCATCCAGAAGTGGGAGTGCTGCGCGCACACCGCGGAACGCTTCCGCGCCGGTCACATCTTCCTGGCGGGCGACGCCGCCCACGTGATGCCGCCGTACGGCGGATTCGGCGGCAATACCGGCATCCAGGACGCGCACAACCTCGCCTGGAAGCTCGCCATGGTGCTGAACGGCTCTGCCAACGAAAGCCTGCTCGACAGCTACGAGCCCGAGCGTCATCCCGTCGCGCACTTCACCGTGGAACAGGCGTACGCCCGCTACGTGCTGCGGGGCGCGCACTACTTGACGCCGAACGGCATCGCCCCGTTCGCCAGAGACGTGAACGTCGACCTCGGCTACTGTTACGCCTCCGACGCGATCGTCGCCGAGGAGCCGGCGACGCTGCACGATCATCCTCGCGCGCTGGCAGGGCGCCCGGGCTCGCGGGCGCCGCACGTGCCGCTCACACACCAGGGGCGCGAGATATCGAGCATCGATCTGTTCGGGCGCGCCTGGGTGCTGCTCATCGGTGCCGACGCTCGAGCTTGGGAGGAGGGGGCGGCGGCGCTCGAGCGTGAGCTGCCCCTCGAGCTGCACCGCGTCGATGGCCGAACGCTGCGCGACCCATCGGGCACGTTTCATCCTGCGTACGACATCACCCCCAGCGGCGCGGTTCTGGTGCGACCCGACGGAGTGGTCGCGTGGCGCGAGCGCATCAGCGACGCGGCGTCGCCCCAGCGTCTCACCGCTGTGCTGCTGCGGCTGCTCGGGCGCGCGAACGCGGCCTGAGTCGCGCCCTGCAGCGGCTCACGGGTTCCTTGCGCTGGCGGCTTGCTCCGATGGGTTGCCGGTGCTGCACTATGTTCGCGCCAGGGTCTTTGACGCGGAGGGCCTGCTCATGACGACGACCGATCCCATCGATCCACTTCTCGCCGAACAGCTCGCGTACTACCGCGCGCTAGCGCCGGAGTACGAGAGCCTCTCGATCCCCGGCGGCGGCGGCAACGAGGTGGTCGCCGCGCTGCATGCCTTCGCCCCCGCCGGCAACGTGCTGGAGCTCGCGTGTGGCCCTGGCATGTGGACGGAGATCCTCCTCCGACACGCGGCGTCGGTCACGGCCGTCGACGGCGCGCCCGAGATGCTCGCCCGCGCCAAGGCCCGCATCGGCGAAGGCCGGGCCCGCTTCATCCATGCCGATCTCTTCTCCTGGCTCCCCGAGAGGCGGTACGACGTGGTCTTCTTTGGCTTCTGGCTCTCGCACGTGCCCCTCGATCGCTTCGAAGCGTTCTGGTCGTTCATCGATGATTGCCTCGAGCCCGATGGGCGCGTCTTCTTCACCGACGACGCCTTCCGCCCAGCGGAAGAGCTGATCGAGGGCGAGGCCTCCTCAACCATCCAGCGCCGCCTGGGCGACGGCACGCCGTACCGCGTCGTGAAGGTCCCGTATCAACCTCGCGAGCTCGAGGCGAAGCTCGCGAGGCTGGGGTGGCGGTTCGGCGTGACGCAGACGTCGGGCGCTTTCTACTGGGCCGCTGGCTCCCGTGACTCGCGGCGCGCCGAGTCGCCGTGAGGGGGCGTTCGCTCGCCGTGGGCGCAATGCCTAGCCGCACGACCCGCGCCCTCGCGGCGGTCGAGCTCGTCGAGCGCCGGGGCCCGGGGGCTCGTCAGCAAGGTTCCAAGTGCGCATAGCCATCTCCGGGAGCCACCGGACCGGCAAATCGACGCTCCTCTCGGAGCTCTCTTCGCTCCTGCCCGGCTACGCCACCGTCGATGAGCCCTATCATCGGCTGGTGGAGGAGGGTTACGAGTTTTCGCACCCACCCGCGCCGGAAGACTTCGAAGCGCAGCTCGAGCGATCGCTCGAAGACCTGAGCGAAGCTGGCGAAAACACGCTGTTCGAGCGCTGCCCCGTCGACTTCCTCGCCTACCTTGCCGTGCACGAGGACATTGGCGGTTTTGACCTCGACGACTGGCTCGTTAAGGTGCAGGATGCGGCTGCCGCCCTCGATTTCGTCGTTTATGTGCCCATCGAGGAACGCGATCGCATTGCATTCTCGGCGTCAGATGACGAGGGCTCGACGCGAGAAGCCGTCGACGCGAAGCTGGCAGAGCTGCTCTTGGAAGACCCGTTCGAGCTCGGGTTGGAGGTCGTCGAGGTCGGGGGCGACGCGAAAAGCCGCGCTCGAGCCGTCCTGCAGCGCGTTCTTCGCGATTCGCGTAAAACCTCGCCTCGGCGCTGAATGGGGCCTCGGCGGCCCATCTCGTGACCCCTGGGGTCCGGGCCCTGCTCGGAGGCGCCGTGTTCCGGAGGCGGCCGTTCGCCACGACGGGGTGGCTCGTCCTGGCACTGTCGGCGCTCGTCGAGCTCGAGCAGCGCTGTTCGATGTCGGTCATTGCCGGCAGGGCAACGTGCTCCCTGATGCCCTCCCCGTGAGCCTCGCCGGTGTCTGGGTGGGCGTACGGCGTACTCTCGGTGGGTCGCCGCTGAACTCCAGCCGAACTAGAGTCGTAATACCCGCTGAGCAAGCATGGACGTCGTAAACGAGGTGATAGGAATCTGGCGCGCCGAGGGCATCGAGCTCAACGGCGGAGCCGAGCCCGATGAGCTCGATGCACTGAGGGGCCTGCTGGGCGGCAACCTCGGCGAAGAGGTGAGCACGCTCTATCGCCTCGCCAACGGGATGGTCGATCTCACGTATGACGATCGGCAGGCCTCGTTCTGGTCGATCGACAAGATCCGCTCGCGAGCGGGCGAAGGGTCTGCCGAGCCCGTCGCCTTCGCGGATTTCATGCTCGACTCCTGGTACTTTCGCTTCGCTCAGACCGACGCCGGACTGGTGGTGATCACGGAGAACGTCCGCCCCGGCGCGCAGCCGAAGGAAATCGGGTCGTTCGCCGACTTCCTGCGTGCGTACATCGACCGCCCCACGAGCTTGGGCCTGCTCTCGCCGTCAAAGTGATGGGCCGCTGGCACGGGGGGTCTCCCCCGCTCGCGCGGAGCGGCGCTGCGCCGCGAGCACGAGCTTGGGGGAGACCGCGGCGCTGCGTCGCGAGTGGGGGCATCGGCTGAATGCACCCATGGCGCGACGCCGCTCAGCTGCGGCCGTGACGCGCTGTAGGCGAGCCGCTGAGCCTCCTACGAAGCGCTCATGGGAGCTCCCGAGTACCAGCGCAGCACCCGCAATGCGCGCAGCGTGTTCCAGCGGCTGGGGAGGCCGACCGCGTCTTCCATTTCGAAGTGCACGGCCCCCTCGTGGCGCTGTTCCAGCAGCCAGCGCCCGCTCGGATCGCGCTTGCCGTCGACGAGCGCGACGGCCTGCGCCAGGCGCGGCTCGGGCTCGGCGCCCGCGCGGCGCAGGTAGTCGAGCCCCCGCAAGATGTCGTAGCGCCAGCGCGTGGGGAACGCGAGCAGTAGCCAGCTCGGATGGATGATCTCGCCCGTCGAGAGCCGGCGAAACAGGCTCCGCTCGAGGAGATATTCGTGGGCCCGCGCGCGGGCGCGAGCGACGGCCGGGCTCGGGCCGCGCGCGCGCTCGTATTCGAGCAGCCCCTCGAGCACGCACAACGTCGAGTGAAACGACGAGCGCTGGCTGGGCGGCGCCTTGCAGTTCCAGCCGCCATCGGCGAGCTGTTCGCCGAGCAGGCGCTCCGCGAGTCGATCGCTCGGCTTGCCGAAGTAGGCGCCGCAGAGCAAGGCGCGACCGTTGATGCAGGGCTCGACCTCGCCCTCGAAGAACGCTGAGTCACCGAACTCGGCGCCCCAGGTGCAGCGGTCGGCCACGAGCTCGATCGCGCGCTGCACGGGAGCGCTCGAGGGCTCCGCCCCGAGCAGCCGCAGCATCACCAACGTCTCCAGGGTCGAGGCCCAGCTCCGAGGCACGAATGCACCGCCGCCCCAGTGACCGTCGGGCGCCTGCAGCTCGAGCAACCGAGCCCCCCAACCCTCGTGAGCGACTCGGGCGCGCTCGCGGGCGACCGCGTCATCGGGCTGTTCCGAGAGATCGCGCATCACTTGCCAGCGGACCGCTGGATCGGAGCTCATCAGCCACGCGATGACCGCGTCGGACGTCTGCATCGGAGCCTGCGACGCTGGGGCGTTGAGGTTGCTCGCCATGAGCAGTGCCTTTCGTTGCCGACCCATGATAGCGCCTCGCGTCACATCGGGGGTTGCTTTTCGTCCTCGCCGCTCGATGATGAGGTGGCCCGGGGAATGGCTTCGGGCGTCGTGGTGGCACCATGCAATTGGCGTCAGAATACAGACTGGTGGATGGCCCCCCGGCGGTGGGCGACTATCTAGCGCTGCGGTCGCGCGCGGGATTGAGCCCGAAGAGTCAGCAGCAAGGCGAAGCGGCGGTACGGGGAAGCTGGTGCGCCGTGCATGTTCGTGACAGGGCAGGAGTCACGGTCGGGATGGGCCGCGTGATCGGTGACGGCGGGTGGTATTTTCACATCGTCGACATGGCCGTCTTGCCCGATCATCAGCGCCGCGGCATCGGCGACGCCATGCTCACGTCGCTCATCGAACGCATCCATGCGGTCGCACCGCCCGAGCCCTACATCACGCTCCTCGCCGACGAGCCCGGGCGCCGGCTCTACTCGAGGCACGGCTTCGTCGCGACGGCGCCTCGAGCGATCGGCATGAAGCGCATCGTCCGCGACGCGGCGGAGTAGCGCTCGGCAGACGGTCGAGCGCCGGCTGGCGGCAGCTCGGCATCGATTTCCGGCGGCTGGGGGGCGAGCGCTGGCAGCGCGGCCCGCGGCGTCGATACTGGGTCGCGAAGGGACGCCGGGATGATGCACGATTTGCAGAGCGTTCGAGATTTGCGCGGCAGCGGCGCTTCGGCGCCACCAGCGGGGGCTCGCGCCCATCGCATGGCGCGTCTTCTTTCGATCGCCGGTCATCCCTTCATCCTCACACCGGCGTCGATGGGCGCCGTAGCGGTGCTCCGCGGCCGCGACTTGGGCCCGGCCGTTGCGCTGTTTGGTCTCTTCGTGGCGGTGTCGGCGGCGCTGGTCTTCGGCATCGGCACCGGCCACTTCAACGATTTCGATGTCTCGGAGCGGAAGCGAAGGCCCGGATTCTATGTGCTCGTGACGGGCGCGACGCTGGCGCTCGGGTTCTGGTTGCGCGACGACCCGGCGGCGCTCCACTCGTGCGCGATCGCGGGAGCCACCCTCGTCGCGTGTGCCGTGCTCAACCGCTGGACGAAGGTATCGCTCCACACGGCGTTCGCCCTCTACGTGGCGGGCTACTGGGGCGCTTGGTCGATCGGCGCGGGGCTCGTGGCGCTGGCCGCCGCGGGGGGCATCGCCTGGTCCCGCGTTCACCTCGGGCGACACTCTCGCGGCGAAGTGCAGCTGGGGGCGATGATCGGGCTCGTCGCCGCCGCTGGCCTGATCGTGTTCTCGAGCGACGCCCCATCGACGCCGTCGAGTCCAGCCGCCAGGGAGTGGCCCAGCAGATGACGATCATCGCCGCTGTCGACCACTCCGCCGACACGCTGCCAACCTCAGGGCGCAACGTCGATCGTCAGAGTGCCAGTGCCGCCGTTCTCCTCGCACGACTCGCCGACCACGACCGTCACCGTCTCTCCTAGAGTGAGCTCCAGATCCAGCTGATCGTTGTAGTCGTCGTTCGCCGCGTCGAGGTCTTCACCGCAGGATACGTCGTTGGGCGCGGCCGTGCAGTCCCCCGGGTACACCGAGAGCTCCACGTCGCCGCCAGACGTCGCGAAGAATCGATACGTGGCGGTGGCCGGCGCCGTGAAGGTCACGACGTGATCGGCCGTGTTGTCGCACAGCTGGCAACCCTCGATATCGATCAGGTCGGCCTCGGTCGCCTCCGTCGTCTGCCACTGCTGGCTGTACGGCAGCGCCGTGATGACGTCGACCGCGCAGGCGCAGGCAGGCTCGGTGCATGCCCCCGCGTCTCCGGCATCCGACGCGAGCGCGCCAGCGTCGGACTCACCCGCGTCGGGCGTGTTACCGCTGCCCGCGGCGCTGCCGCCCGTGCCTGCTGCGCCGCCGCCCACGCTGGGTGCATTGCCGCTCACGCCGGGAGCGTCGCCGCTGACGCCCGCGGTGCTCCCGCCAGTGCCGGCCCCGCTGCCGCCCCTACCCGCGGTGCCGATACCGCCCAATAGCGGATCAGGGATGGCGTCGTCACCGCAGCCCGCGGCGCAGAGCGCGGCGACGGCGAGCGTCCCCACGCATGAGATGATCCTGTTCATTGTCAGTCTCCTGAACCGGGCGCGCTACGACGCGGAGTGGTCATGTAGCCGGCTGAGGTTCGCACGCGCGTCCCCAGTTGCCGAGGTTTGGGACATAAGCTTCCAGAAGACGCCGCGCGGCGCAACAGAGCGTCGCACGCGCCTCGCTTCGGAGGTCAGGCCGTCGCGTTCTGCAGCCCGTCGTCGAGCGGCCACTGGACGACGCACCCCTCGCGCGCGAGACTCCTCGCGAGCCGCATGATCAAGCCCCAATTCGATCAGGACTTCTGGGAGCAGCTTTGGTCGAAGACGCTGCGCGAGCACGGCGACAGGGTCGCGAGCCGTCCACCCAACGCAAATCTCATGGCCGAGGTCGCCGGCCTCGAGCCGGGGCGAGCTCTCGACGCCGGCTGTGGCCACGGCGCTGACACGCTCTGGCTCGCCGCAAGCGGCTGGCAGGTCACCGCGGTGGACTTCTCTGCAGCGGCGCTCGCTCACGGGCGCTCGATGGCGGAGGCCGCCGGAGCCGACATCGCGGCGCGCATCGACTGGCTCGAAGGCGATCTCGCGACCTGGACGGTAGCGCCCGGGCGCTACGACCTGGTCGTCTGCTTGTATGTCCACGTGGCCGGCTCCGCCAAAGACATGGTGAAGCGGATGGCGAACGGCGTCGCTCCAGGAGGGACCTTGTTCCTGGTCGGGCATCGCCCGATCGATCCCAGCACCGGAGCGCCCACCGCGGCGGCCAGCCAGGTGCAGGTCGCCGTGGAGGACGCAGTGGCCGCGCTCGACGCCAACGAGTGGGAGTTCGTGGTCGCCGAAGAGCGTCGGCGGGCGATCGCCGGCACGGGCGTCGACGCCGTGATCCGCGCGCGCCGCAAGGCGTGAGCCGCGCCCCCGCCTTCGCTGCCCGATCTCCGCCCCCTAGCGAGCCAGCAGGTCCTTCTCCATGCCGTCGAGGCCCGCGCCGATGGCGCCATGCACCAGCGCGGCCACGGCAGCGGCATCTTCCGGCCGGGATTCGAAGTCGATGGTCCACGCGACCACGGCCAGGCCGTCGTAGGAAGTGAACACCTCGACCGTTCCTTTGTAAGCGCTGACCGGAAACGGCGACACCGGTCTCGAGTACACCAAGCGACGCCTGCCATCGTCTATCGACTCGATGGTGTCCTGGATGTCGCCGCCGCCATCGACGATGGTCATGTAGCGCCGCGCGCCAGGCCCCTCGCCTTCGACGCGGCAGGTTTCGATGATCGGAAACCAGACATCGAGCCGCCCGATGCTGCGAATCGCCTGCCAGGCCCTGTCTGCGGGCACACCGAGCTTCTTGGTAATGGGTTGCTTGGTCATCATGGCTCCTCCTCTGCCGCTGGGCTCTCCTGTCGCCGTCGCGCGCGAGCGCCCCCCGGTCGGCCCCATTTGACACTGCCCGACCTGTTGCGGTCGAGCCCGATCGACCCAGGTTCGACAGTTTGCTCGCGCCACTTCGGGAGTCGTTGTCGCGACTCCCCTTGCGCGCCGCCAATCCGTGCGGTAAACACTGAACCACATGGTTCAGTTTTCACGAACCCGCCTCGACGCCTCGTTCTCCGCGCTTTCAGACGCCACCCGACGCAGCGTTCTGGAGCAACTCGGCCGCGCAGACGCTTCGATCACGGACCTGGCCGTGAAGTTCAACATGACCCTCACGGGCATGAAGAAGCACGTCGGCGTCCTGGAGCTGGCCGGGCTCGTCACCACGGAGAAGATTGGCCGTGTGCGGACCTGCAAGCTCGGTCTCCGCCGACTGGAGGAAGAGGCTGCCTGGATCGAGAGCTACCGCCAGCTCTGGGACGCGCGCTTTGATGAGCTCGACAAGGTCGTCGAAGAACTGAAACGGAGAGAGAAGACCGATGGACGCAAAAAGAGAGAGTGAGCCCAAGCCCATGAAGAACCCTACCACTGTGGAACGGAAGTCCGAGCGCGAGCTGGTCGTCACGCGAACCATCAACGGCCCGGCGCGCCTCGTGTTCGAGGCATGGACCACGCCCGAGCTGTTCAAGCGGTGGTGGGTACCGAAGTCGATCGGCGTTTCCCTGCTCTCCTGCGAGATGGATGTTCGCGTCGGGGGCAGGTACCGTCTGGCGTTCGGCAACGATCCCTCGAACCCAGTGGAGTTCTTCGGTAGGTACATCGAAGTGACACCGCACTCGCGGCTCGTCTGGACCAATGACGAAGGTGGCGATGGGGGCGCTGTCACCACGGTGACTTTCGAGGAAAAAGGAGGCCAGACGCTGCTGGCCATTCACGACCTCTATCCCTCGAAGGAAGCGCTCGACGCTGGCTCCGGAAGTATGGATGGTATGCCCGAGACGCTGCAGCAACTGGACGATCTCATCGTCGTCCTGGGTGCGAGCGTGGGCCCGTCATGACGTCGTCGATCGGCTGTCACCCACGGACTCGATCGTCGAAGCAGGCGGTGCCAGCCCTGGGCCCGTGACCGCGTGCATGAGCGTCAGTCGATCGAGTGAGCGACCGTGATGGTGTCGTTCGCTGACGGCGCAGCCGGCGCTACGCCGGGCGCTCCGGGGCGCGTCGACCATGCCGGGCTCGCGGCTTCTCCAGGATTCGCGCCGGCAGCTGCAGAAAGCGGCCGTACCGCTCGAGCTCGTCGTCGAGTGCGCTCCGCGTAGCGGCATCGATCGGTCGCTCCAGGTGAACCTCCACCAGCGCCTCCTCGGGGTCGGGGACCGTTCTCCAGAACCCGATCACCTGCCCGTCGCGAGTCAACATGTTCGAGTGGAGCGGCGCGCCGCTCGGGGCGTCGGGCTGTCCCGCCACCGCGAGGACCTTCCTGCTCTCGGTGTAGCCGATGATGTATTCGTCGAACGCTTGAAGCAGGTGCACCGGAGTCCCGGCCGCGGCCCGGCGGGCAGGCGCCTCGCCCATCCAGTGAGTGCGGCCGCCCGCTTCCAGTCGGCGCAACCCCTTTCCATCGAGCAGCCCCACCCCACGGCGGGCTTGCGCGGCAGTCAGGCTCGACCACCACAGGAAGTCTTTCAGCGTGGCTGGCCCGTGACTGGAAAAATAGCGGCGGGTCAGCTCCGCCAGCGCCTCGTCCTCCGGAATGGGCGGCGCCGGAGGCACCAGGTCGTCCACCAATGCAAAGGTCTGGTGCTTGCCGCGCAGGGCACCGCTGCACACGACCTGGTCGAGCTCCGCCTGCAACAAGAGAAATCGCAGCCTCAGCCCGTCGGTGGCCACGCGACCGCGAGCCAACGCTGCGGCGATCTCCTTTCGCACCAGCTGCCGACCACCCGCGAGCGCCTCGCGCAGCACCGCCTGGCTCCTCGCGAACACGGCGTCGGTGAGCCCATGTCGCCAGTAATACGAGGCCATTCGGGCACGCACGCGCGGCCCGATCAGCATCAGCAGCCAGCGCAGGTCCGCCGGCAGCACGAAGTGCCACGTCGAACGCAACACATGCGTGCGCAGGATCCGTCGCTCCGCCAGCGCGCGGTCCAGGTCGGCGCTGGTGACCCGCCCGCGGCTGCGCTGCGCGATCGACCACTTGGCAACTCCAAATTCCTGGGCCTGCACCGCCCCGAGCCAGCCCACCACCGCCTCCGGCGTGGGCAGCGGCGAACCCGTCAGGTATTGCCGTCGCAGCCGGAGCCGGGCGATCTCCTCGTCTTTGATGAGCATCGGATCGCAGCTTCGCTCCGCACGTACCGGCCGGGCAAGCGCCGCAGTGTGGAGGCATGCATCACTGCGAATGGATGGACGCTCAGGACCAATTTGCACTCAGTGCTTTGCACCTTTGCACGTTGCGCGGCAGCTGCGGGCGTGTCGAAATATAGGCGAGGTCTCTGCGTGGCGTACTCTCGCGGCTTCTCCATCGAAGAATTTGCCATCTCCGACGAGCACTCGGGAGCGTACGGCATAACGACCGGTCCGGATGGCTGCCTCTGGATCACGTTGGTGAATGCAGGCGCAGTCGCTCGGCTCAGCGTCGACGGTCAGCTCAGGATTTTCCCGCTCGACGATCCCACGTGCAGGCCAAGCATCATCACTGCCGGTCCCGATGGCGGGCTATGGCTGACGCGCTTTCAGGATCACCAGATCGCGCGAGTATCCACCGACGGCCAGGTCACCAACTTTCCGCTCGCAGGTGGTGACAACGGACCGTTCGGAATCACCAGCGGCCCAGATGGCGCGCTGTGGTTCACCGAGATGAACGCGGATCGCATTGGCCGTATCACTGCCGATGGAGAAATCACCGAGTTTTGCCTTCCCGGGAAGGGGATGTTCCCCTCGGCGATCGCCAGGGGGCCGGACAGCGCGCTCTGGTTCACGCTCAACCAAGCGAACGCCTTGGGTCGCATCAGTATGGCAGGCGAGGTCTCGTTGTTCCCGATACCAACCCCCAACGCCGCGCCCGTCGGGATAGCGCCGGGCAACGACGGTGCCCTGTGGTTTGTCGAAATCGCAGCCGGTCAGATCGGACGGCTCTCGGTCGAAGACGCAACTATCCAGGAGTTCCCGCTTCCCGACCGCGCGAGCAGACCCCACGCCATCGTGGCCGGGCCTGGCGGCGGCTGCTGGTTCACCGAATGGCAGGGCAACCGCGTTGGGCACATCGGGCCCGGCGGCGAGGTGTCGGAGTACGATCTTCCGAACGAAGGCTCCGAGCCGCATGGCATCACCCTGGGACCAGACGGTGCCGTCTGGGTTGCGCTCGAGGCGAGAGGCGTAGCGCGGCTAGCGGTGTGAAGTTGGCGGAACGGGTTGTCCGTCTTCGTCATGGTGCAGCACCACGTCGTGGTCGTCATGCGTACGCAAGGAACGCGCGCTGGAGTCGCTCGCGGCGGTTGCGGATGGGCGTTCTCAGGCTCGAAGCTCGTAGCAAACGAACCAGTCTCGATCGAACTCCTCGAACTGGATGACGGCAGCGTGAGGCTCCAGGAGAGCGCGCAATTCGTCAGGCTGCAGCCAGTTCTTGATGACACGATGGTGCGAGCCGTCAGGCAGGGTCCTGTCCTGATAGAGATTGCCGTCCGAGTCGGGTTGGGTCCCCTGTTCCTTGTTATCGCCAAAGACCACCACCGCCGCCCGCGACAGCTTCGCGTGGAAGCCGGCAAGGAACTCGCGCAAACGCGCCCGCGGCACATGGGATATCCATTGAAAGTGAAACCCTCCGTCAAATCCATCACGCACCTTGCCCAGGGAATACGCATCATCGAGGACCAACTCTACGTTGGTTCGCTCAAACTGGCGTGACCGTGCGATCGCGAGCATCTCTGGTGCCGCGTCCGTCGCAACGATCGACCGAGCTCGTCGAGCGAGTTTCTGCGTCCAGAACCCCGTTCCACAAGCCACCTCGAGGACGTCGCGCTCGGCCAACGCGCCGCTGAAGTACTCCGCATACGAGGAGAGGACCCGTTCGGTTTCAGGTGCCAGCCCCGCGTACTGCATGAGCGGCGCCCGACTGCGATAGTATTCGAGCATCTCTGATTCGGACGAACTCATGATGAAGGATCTCCCGAGATCCCCCCGTGGCCTCATCAGATGTTCAAGGCATCGGGAGCATCCGGCTCTAGCGGTCTAGCACGCACAGCCCGTCTATCCAGGCCTCGCTCTCTTCGCCGAGCAGTGCAGACCACTCGGCGCCGATCGCCACTGTAGACGGCGTGCTGGCGCCGCAACACCTCCCCGTTGTCCACCTGAATATCCGACAGTCACTAGCCCAACATTGACTAAGGAAAACCGCGAACTCCGTTCCGCCGCATGAACGGTATGCCCAGCCCCGGCCTGCCAGAGTGCGAACCCCTGGGGCGATTGATCCATGATGGAGAGTCGCCGGACAGGCTCCTTCACTTTGACATACGGCCTGGATCGAGCTCAGTAGCGGTTCCATTGCGTTCGTCGGCCACGAGGCAGCGACAATCTCCGGCTGAGCCATCCCGAACAAGACGGCCGCCATGCTCGCTGTCGCCAGGGTCGTTAGTGCAACCGCGGGACGGCCAAATGCGGTCGACATCGGCCGTCCTCGAAGAACGTACACCAGTAACCCAGCAGCGGAAAGGGCGACGCAGGAGAGGACGAAGAGTCCCCCGACTATCAGCCATATAAACGCTAGGACCCGCAGAAAACGCGCACTGTCAGGAAGCGGGCCGAACCCACTAGCAGGGCGAATAATGGGATACGCTGCGAGCAGGCGAACTGGATACTGCCCGAGCCACACAATCGCCAAAGTCCAGACGATCCGCGTTCCATTCTCGAGGGCACGCCGAATGATGGACAGCATTGGCTCCACTTATCACGAGAAACGCGAGGTTCGCGGACGTTCCCGTCCGCCGCGTCCGAGGCTGAAGGCAACTGGACCCCGAGCCTCGCCCGAATCCAAACTGGCGACAATCCTTCTCATCCCCGGTCAAGAGCGAGGGGAAGCGCTGGCGAAGACGCCGCCGAACTCGAACGTTGAGGCTGACGTGGCCCTCAGTCACTGCTCGTTTGGGGCGAATCCGCTTGCTGTTGGACATCGGGTTCGTAGACGGCGCCTCCTGGCAATCCGTGGATCACGCAGGGCTTCGTGCGAGTCGCTTGGACGCCGGGTCAGAACATCGACCACGGTTGCAGACGAAGCAGCGGCCTGACAGATTCTGGATCGAGCGCATCCCAGGAGTTCAGAATGTTCAAACAGACGCACCCGATCCTCGGCACGCAGAATATCCAACGCGCGATCGATTTCTACACGCAGCAGCTGGGCTTTGTTCTCGCGTTCGGAGACAAGGCAGAACCACCTAATTACGTTGGGTTTCGACGCGACGCTGTCGAGCTTCACATGCAGTTTCAGTTCGAGCATGAGATGAGCACGACTCGCCTCCGGTTTCTGGTCGCTGACCCCGACGCGCTCTTCCACGAGTACGGGCAACGTGGCGTCGAATGCAGCCCCAACGGTATTCGCGACACGCCCTGGGGAACCCGCGAGTTCGCCCTCTACGACTTGGACCGCAACTCACTGACCTTCTACCGGGATCTGAAGGGCGCCTGATGTCTGTGCCGGTGTTCCCGAGGCGAGCGTGTGTTCGCAATTTTCGAGGAATTCGGAATGATACCCCAGTTCGAGATTGGCCCCGGTGCCATGTCCAGCAAGCTCGCCACGCAGCTCGCCCAGCGCGGATTCACGCACACGCAATCGGACCCGATACTCGTTCAAGTCAACGCCGAGGTACCGCAGCACTCCGCGCAAGAGATTCAGATTGACCGCATCCCAGGCAGGAGATGCCATCGACGATTTCGGAAACACCTACATTCGCGCGTGGCAGGTTGAGGCGTGGCTTGCGCCGACGCTGCGATCGTACATCGAGCTGTGGCCTTCCGTGCCGGGTTGGACACTCTATCTGGCGAGACAGGGAACCGTCCCCGTCGGCGTAGGTGTGTCATTCGACAACGGCAAGGTCGCGTATCTGGCGGACGCAGCCACAATCCCGGAGTATCGCAGGCGTGGCGTTCAAGGTGCACTGATAATGCAGCGCATCGCAGACGCTCGGCAGACTTCGGCGCGCTTCGCGTTCAGTCGCGCTGAGTTCGGCACAGCCAGTCAGAGGAACCTCGAGCGAGCCGGTCTACAGTCCCGCTATATGGTGTCTATCTGGACAAAGATGGTGGCGGCGTGAGCCTGATCTCAGTCGGGTGGATCGTCAGTCCGCTTTCAGAAGAAGATACGCGCCCGGAGAGTTGGGCTACATCTCCTCTGTGGTCAGACGTGCGACCGCGAAGCCGTTCGCGCGAGTGAAGCCGAGCATCTACTCCGCCAAATCCGTGCGCGGCGCGCCCTCTGGATGGATGCGCGGCCTTCGGGTACCATCCGCGACGAAGGAGAATCTCCGATGACCAAGGTGACACCATTCCTGATGTTCAACGATCAGCTCGAAGCGGCCATGGAGTTCTACACCGCCACCTTCCCGGACTCCGAAATCAGGAACGTCGCCCGCACCGGCAAGGACGGTCCGATCACCTCCGCCGAGTTCCTCGTCGGCGGTCAAGTCTTCATGGGTTACAACGGGGGCTCCTACTTTGCGTTCCCCGAAGGCTTCTCGCTCTACGTTGACTGCGAGGACCAAGCCGAAGTCGACGAGTACTGGGACAAACTGGTCAAGGCCGGGGCGAAGCCTACGCAATGCGGCTGGATCCAAGATCCGTTCGGCCTCTCGTGGCAGATTGTCCCGCGGCGATTCATCGAGCTGATCCGCGACAAGGACGCCAGGCGAGTGAAGGCCGTGATGGAGGCCATGATGACGATGGTGAAGCTCGACGTAGCGGCCCTCGAGCGAGCCTACAATGAGGCGTAGCGGTGCCACCTCAGCGTGGGCTCGCTCATTGCAGCTATCGAGCTCTCGCCTGCTTCGACTCACGATCGTCGTCGCTGCACTCGGGTGCTCCGCGCGCCCATCGCCAGCCGTACACTCCCGCGGGCAGCCGAAGCTCAACTCGCCGCCCGCGAACATCTCGCCGAGCGCCACCAGAGCTCTCGACGATGACGCGAGGAGCGACGCCCCGCCGCCCGATCCGGCGCTGGCAAGCCTGGGTCAGGGCGTCGTGACCCCCGAGCAGCGCGGCGCCCTGCTGCGCGTGATGGCGGAGTTGTTACGCGAACGCTACGTCTTTCCCGAAACGGCTGCTTCGGTCGGGCAGAAGCTGCTCGAAGCCGAGCGCCGCGGCGACTACGCCGCGCTCTCGACCGTGACCCAGCTCACGGCGCGGCTGACCGACGACCTGCAGCGGCTCGCAGGCGACAAGCATCTGGGCCTGCAAGTGGTGCCCTCGGGCGACAGCTCGCCGGCAGGCGCTGGCCCACCGCCGAACGCCGACAATCAAGGCTACGCCGAGAGCCGGCTCCTGGAAGGCAACGTCGGCTACGTGGACCTGCGGTTCTTCGCTCCCGCCGAGGTCGCGCAGGAAGCGGCGGGGCGAGCCATGGCGGCGATAGCGACGGCGAACGCGCTCGTATTCGACCTGCGCAACAACATGGGCGGCGCCCCGAGCGGCGTGCAGTACTTGTGCAGCTACCTTTTCGCAGACAAGGTCCACCTCAACAGTCTGTACTGGCGCGAGGGCGAACGAACTGATGAGTTCTGGACATTGGACGAGGTTCGGGGAGCAAAGCGTCCCGACGTCCCCGTGTTCGTGCTCACCTCGGCGCGCACCTTCTCCGGCGCCGAGGAGTTCGCCTACAACTTGCAGACTCGAAAGCGTGCCACCATCGTCGGAGAGGTGACCCGCGGAGGCGCAAACCCGGGTAACAGCTACGCTCTCGCTCCCGGCCTCATGATGCGCATCCCGACGGGTAGAGCGATCAATCCCGTGACCAAGACCAACTGGGAGGGCGTCGGCGTTCAGCCCGACGTGCCCGTCGACGAGGAGCAAGCCCTCGAGCGCGCGCTGGATCTAGCCCGCGCGGTGGCCAACTCACACCGACGGAAGTGACGCCGGCGGCCTGAGTACGCGGCCCACGCCACAACGACGTGAGACAGCGCTCGGGTCCGAGCCCACCCAGCTTACGATATCCGTTATTCAGATACGTCGCCCGTTGCCGCCTGCCACCGATACATAAGCCTCCTGAATCGCACGCCGAACTTGGACCGTGCGTAGAGCTGCCGGGCCGCCGGATTATCCGTGGCGTAGTTTACTTTGATGTCCTGGATGCCCAGACCGAGAAGGCGGCGTGCTTGCTCAGCGATGAGGGCCGTGCCTAGTCCGCGCCTTTGCCACGCTTCTTCCGTACGCATCGGCTCGAGCATGGCGAAGCCGTTTGTGGTGTCCGCCCAGCAGATGCAATAGGCGACCACCTCGCCTTCTGCTGTTCGTACAGACAGGTCTAGATCGGGACGATAGAGTGAGCAGGCGAGCAATCGCTGACGGATATCTGCGCTCGTGCGCCTCTCGAGCGGATGAGGGTCGTCGCACTCACGTTGCGTGTCATCGAAGATCGCGAGTTCCGTACTGGTCCAGGGCTGCTGGATAGCATCGGACGCGCGGACGGCGGCCTGGGTCGAGCCGCCCGAGGCGAGTTTGAAACCTCGACGCTCGAGGAACTGCCGCCACTCAATATCGCTGGCGAGGACTTCGATGTCGACCGCCAGGCGACAGTCGCTTGCGATCCTCTGAACCCTGGATACCACTGTCGGTAGTAACGACTTCAGTGCAGTATCCCTCGCCGCCGTCGTCCACAGACACGTGAAGGCGAGCGAGCTTCGTACCGTTGGGAACAGTGCGCAGACGGAGAGCGTCGAGTCAGGTGTGGACCAGAAGCGAAGGCGTTCGGGGTCATCGTAGTGCCCGGAGCGAGACCACCATTGCAGGTCGGCGGCGTCCCATGGCCCACCAAGCGGTTCCTCGGCCCGCACGCGAATGAGCAAGTCCGTGACACGGTCCACGTATTGCCTGCCGCCCAGTCCTTGCTCGATGAGATTCATGCTCGGGCGGCCATTGTACATGAGCTCGCAGACGCCGTGAGCGGGCGCATTGTCGCTTGGCCCGCAACGAAAATGGACGCAAGCAAGGAGCTTGCCTCGCCGTACGAAGATCCGTGCGGGACGGGCAAGGCGACCGGAGGCGCTTCTCGACTCGAGAATCCTTACTGCGGGAACCGCTACCCCACGTCGGCACCCATCACTCCGAGTGGAGAACAGTTCGAGACTTCGACAAGAGTGCCCAATCGACGCCGCTCAGCGCCCAATCGAGTGCCTCGTAATGCGGAACCAGATCCAAAGCGCATAATCTGCAGCACGGCGCGCCGCCGTCGGACGGGCTCATGAACGAAGATGCAAAAAGCCTCACCGGCCACGATGGTCAGCCATGGGGTCCTTGGTCAACGATCGGCTTCGGTGTCCTCATCGTCGCCTTGTGGATCGCAGCTCAACAAGCGGCGGTGGTGCTACTCGCGGGCCGCGGCGTCAAAGCGAGCGATGTGATGGCTCGAGGCTGGCTCGTAGCCTGGATGACCATCGTCGGTGCGCCCACAGTTGTTGGTGCGTCAGTCCTCTTCGCACGCCTTCGAAGAGGAATCAGCGTAGCAGCATACCTCGGGCTTGCATGGCCCAGCGCTCGCCAAGCACTTCGCTGGTCCTTGATCTGCCTGGGTCTACTCGCTGCATTTGATTCTCTCAGCCTGGCACTGGGTAGGCCCGTGGTGCCTGAGCCCATGATTTCGATGTACCGAACGGCAGGAGCCCTGCCCGTCTTCCTCAGCGGTATCGTTGTTGCCGGGCCCCTCGCTGAAGAGTTTCTCTTCCGCGGGTTCCTCTTCGCCGGCCTTCGCAACTCCCGCCTACGCCCAACCGGAGCAATCGCCCTTACGGCGCTGGCTTGGGGTAGCCTTCATCTCCAGTACGACCTTTACGGAATGGCTACCGTCGCCGCTAGCGGTATCCTTCTCGGCTTGATCCGCTGGCGTACTGGGTCCCTCTGGCTGTGTACGCTGGTTCATTCCCTCATGAACCTCGTTGCCTCAGTTGAGGTCATGTTCATCATTTCGAGGCGTTAGGCCGTCCAAGCGGGTGAAAGCCCTCAGTCGCTTCGCGGCACGCAATGCGGTGCGGCCGTCCCGACGCGACGATGTGGACGCTGCCGCACCGGCCGCCTCCAGCGAAGAGCTCGGGCACGTCCACGTTCATCCCGCCTTGCGACGGAAGTGGAACGCCTGCACGCCGGACTTGAACCGCTGCGTCGATAGGAGCTCGAGATGCCGCGCGCTCGATAGGCCATGAAACAACGTCGGCCCGCGGCCACTGATGACCGGATGAACGACGATGCGGTACTCGTCGATCAGCCCCAGCTCTTCGAGAGCGACCGCCAGCTTGGGCGCCCCGACGAGGACACCCCGCTCGGTCTTCGCTTTGAGCGCCGAGATCGCCTCGCGAAGGTCACCTTCCACCTTGATCGTGTTCTGCCACGGAAAGTCGCTCCGCGAGCCCGACACGACGTGCTTCGCCTTCGCCTCGAGCTTCTGAGCCCATTCGCGCATCGCACGCGGCGCCTTCTCGTCGCGTGCCACCGCGGGCCAGGCTCCCTCCATCAACTCGTAGGTGTTGCGCCCGAAGAGCATCGCCCCACTCTGATCCATGAGCTGCGTCCAATAGTCGTGCAACTCGTCGTCGGCGATCCCCTGGTTGTGATCGATGCAACCGTCCAAAGTAACGTTGAGACCGAAGGTGAGGAGGCCCATGGCGTGGAATTCTAGGAGAAGCGCGCCCAGCGCGCAATGTCCCAGCGCCAGTGGGCGCCGGCGCGCATAGAACTCCTTCCGGAGCGCGACACTGGCTGCGGGAGACCGTGGCTGTCGACCTTGCTTGCGATCGGCGCGAACGGTTCGAGATGCGTTCGAGGGTGGCAGATTGCACGGCGCGAGGAAGGCCGCTTCGGCGAGATAGCAGTCATGTCCCCGTTGAAATCGAGCAACTGGCGACTTAGCCTCCCCACATGCTCGGGCACATCTCTTTCGGCGTCCGCGATCTCAATCGCGCTCAGGCCTTCTATGACGCGACGCTCGCGCCATTCGGATGGGTTCGGCGATGGCGAACGGAACGCGGCGTTGGCTACGGTCCTTCGGACCCGGCGGCCAGGGGAGAGATCGCACTGTTCCTCAAGACTGAAGCCGGCGTGCAACTCGCTGCGGGGCCTGGCTTTCATCTCGCGCTGATTGCACCAAGCCGCGCGGCCGTAGACGCCTTTCACTCCGCAGCCATCGCCAACGGTGGGAACGATGAAGGCGGTCCGGGACTTCGACCACACTATGGGGAGACCTATTACGCCGCGTTCGTTCTCGATCCAGATGGGCACAAGCTCGAGGCCAAGGTCGAGTAGCACGTCACGGTGAAGCCGGGGCAGCGTCGAACCCGGGTTGGCTCGAGGCAAACGATGGACTGCAAACGCAGCATCGCCGTGCGGGACGTTGAAGCTGGTCTCGCGAACTGTCGAGCCCCTCGCTGCGCCCGGAACCACGCATCTGAACACCAGGATTTCGTCCGACGAAGTAGGCTCTGCCAATGGTGGTCGCTGTCTGTGAGGAGATCATCCGCCGAAGGAACTGGGGGCGCGTTCGGTGCGGAGTCAGTTCCGGAGCCGCCTCAGCAACGGACGTCGCATCCGAGTTCCAACTGAGCATTGATCCCTCTTGCTATCGCGAAATTGATGAGTCTGCCGCCCGCGCGATCGCGATGCACGTGCTCAACAAAGACCTAGCTTACCACGCTGAGGTCATGCCAGCCCACGAAGCGAGCCAACTCGTCGCCCAGTTCTTCGACCTCTGCTGCACTTCAGGTTGCCGGTTCTTCACCAATGGTGACTTCTCGGTGAACCGGTCCGCGTCGTGGACGGCGGCGACAGAAGCCACTTTCGATACCGGCGTGCTGGTTGTCGGCCAGGATCGAGCAGGTTGTCTCTGGGTCGAGGACGAGGCCTCGTCCT
>Ga0247763_1000623_pt1 | contig 21253 bp, 11 predicted proteins | sample UWRJL141409B4_FD_179926 | JGI IMG/M metagenome (GOLD analysis project Ga0247763, IMG submission 179926) | Plant litter microbial communities from Arlington Agricultural Research Station in Wisconsin, United States - UWRJ-L141-409B-4 | ecosystem: Environmental > Terrestrial > Plant litter >...
CAAAACCGTGCCCGTCGGGTCGGGTGGTGAACCCGTGTTGAAAGAGTCGATCGGCGTGCTCGGCGGCGATACCGACGCCGTTGTCTTCGATGGCGAGGCGCACCATGTGCCCCGCGCTCAACCCGATGTGAGCGACCAGCCGCTTGTCGGGCCGCTCGCTGTCGTGCAGCGCCTGCAGCGCGTTGGTGATGAGGTTGACGAGGATCTGCAGCACGCGGTGCCGATCGACATAGACGTCGGGCGCGGGCGCGAAGTCTTTGATGACCTGCACGCTGTGCTGGTGGTGCGCGTTGTGCGCGAGCAAGAGCGCATCTTCCATCAGCTCGTCGAGCACGCAGCGCTCGGCGCTGACGCTCTTGGCGTAAGCCTGCTGGCGCGAGACGATCGCGGCCACGTGCGTGAGGTGCTGCATCAGCTGTGAGAGCTCGGAGGCGATGCCGGAGCGTTCGGAGGCGAGGCGCTGGGCCAGGCGCTGGAGGTACTCGAGGGTCTTCGGGCCGCGCGGGTCGCGGGCGAAGAACGCGCCGAGATCGGGCTGCTTCTCGAGCAGGTCGACGACCTTGCTCACGCCGTCGACGGGCAGCCCGCTGACGCGGGCGAGCGCGACCTCGCTGCAGACGTTGACGCTGTTGAGCACGTTGCCGACGTTGTGCAGGATGCCGGTAGCGATCTCGGCCATACCCGCCTCGCGCGAGGCGAGCGCGACCATCTGGGTGCTGGCGAGCAGCTTCTGCTGCGTCTGCTCGAGCTCGCGCAGGCTGTTGTCGAGGCCTCGATTGGCGGCCTCGAGCTCGGCCTGCTCGCGGCGCACGTCGGCGACGAGCAGGCTGTTGGAGAGCAGCGCCGCGGCGTGGCTGGTGAACATCGCGAAGTGATCGCGATCGGTGTCCGGGAAGGTGTGGAACTGTGAGGTGCGCGGGCTCGAGCCAGCCAGGAACAGGAAGCGGGTGCCACGGTAGCTCGAGCACCAGCGCCAGAAGAACTTGGCCAGCCCGAGCTTGCGGGCGACGTGCTCCAGCGGATCGTTCTCGCGGCCGTCGTAGCGCCCGGCGCCGTGAGCCTCGAAGTGCTCGGCAGCGGCGCGATCGAGCTGGAAGCCGTCGGGCGCCGGCACCGGGTCAGCGCAGCCGAACACGAGCTCGCCCGTCTCGACGACATACTCGAAGGCGGCAGCGTACTCGAAGCTGAGCGCACCGACGAGCAGATCTGTCGCGCGACTCGCCAGCACGTCGATGGCCACGTCGAAGCGCTCGGGCCACACGGCGTGCAGCGCCGAAAACCACTCCTCGGCCCGCGCCCGCAGGTGGCGCAGCTCGTACAGCTCGCGCTCGCGCTGGAGCAGGAGCGTGGCCTTGCTGTCGACCACCTCCTTCTGCAACAAGAGGGGTTTACGCGGCGTGTCGGCCATCGATCGGGCGTCACTCGGCGAGCGCGAGCAGCGGAAACGTGTAGTTGTGGAAGCCCGGCTTGCCGTCGATGGGGAAGAGCTCGCCCCAGCAGATGACGCCGGCCCACTCTGCGTCTTGCCCTACCCTGCCCTGGAGCGCACGATTCTCTTCGTTGGTGGCATCCATGCCGAGGAAGGGGCGCGTGCGGCCGCCGCACTCGAAACCGAGCACGGCGCGTAGCTGCTTGCCCGCGAGCCGTCCCGCGAGCTCTTCGCCCGTGCGCGCCGCGCCCGTGAGCGCGTGGTCGACGGTGCGGTGATAGAGAGTGACGACCGTGCCCTCGGGGACGGCGGCGCCGAGCAGCATGCCGTTCAGCTTCTCGTCGAACACGTACGCCGCACGGATCAGGTGGCCGCCCTCGACGCCAGAGACAGGCACGCCGATCGCGACCGACGAGCTCGCCATGATGTCGAGCAGGCCGCTCGCGCCGGTGAGCTCGCGCCACACTTCGAGCGCCGAGCGCCCGTCGAACTCGAGGATCATGTTGCCCTCGACCTTGGTGACCGTCAGCTCGTAGCCAACCGGCGCGCACCCGGTGGAGAAGCCCATCTCCGCGGTGAAGTCGCCCGCCAGGCTCACGGCCACCGCGCCCTTGCTGAGCACCTCTTGCCCGAAATACTGGTAGGTGGTGGTCATCGCCGCGTTGAAGAAGTGCGCGGCGGCGCCGCCCATGATGGGCGCCTCGATCTGCGGGCCTACACCGGAGAGCAGCACGTCGAGGTCGACGCCACTCAGCGGGTCGTAGTGCATGATGCAGATCTTGGGCGGGCTCGTGTGCTGCTCGCGCAGCGTCTGCCCGAGCGTCGCTCCCTTGTCACGGGTCTCGAGGTGCACGTCGGCGACGCGCGCGACCGCCACCTCGAGGCCGTCGCCGCCGAGCGCCATCAGGCTCGCGGCGTAGCCGTCTTCGTACACGGCGCCGCGGCCCATCACGCCCTGGCCAGAGCAGCCGACGATCGGAACGTTCGGCCCGAGTGCCTCGCGCAGCCCCGCGAGGAACTGCACCTGGTCGTGATTCACCGTGAGGTAGCACAGCACCAGCTTCGGCTTGGCGGGCAGGCTGGCGCTGATTTCCGCACCAGCGCCCCGCCCCGCCTCGAGCGAGTTCCGCTGCCTCGACAGGACGCCTTTCGCGATGATTTTCAAGGTCTGTGCCCTCCCCGGGCATGAACGGCTCGGAGCACTCGCGGCTTGAGGAGCGCGGTGTCACGCCTACCCGACGGCACAGCGGGCCCGCTCGCGCGAACGCCGGGCGGCGCGGTCGCCTCGGCGTTGACAGGCCGCACCGAACCGGTGCAAATGACGGGCGTGGAGCCAGCGTTTGCCCTCAGCCCCGCACCCTCGGCGCGGGAGCGGCGGGGCGACGGGCCGCTATTAGATCGACAGCCGGTCGATCAACAGCCGATCGATCGACAGCCGGTCGATCAACAGCCCCTCGATCGGCAAGCGAGCCGTCGGCGGGAGAGCGGGCCGCGGCGGCCGTTCGTCAAATGGGCCGGTGGCAAGCGCCAGCTGTTGCCGGAGCTGCTCCGGCACGTGCCCGAGAGCTATGGTCGCTACTTCGAGCCGTTCGTCGGCGGCGGCGCGCTGTTCTTCGAGCTACGGCCGAACGCCGCGCTGTTGACCGATGTCAACGAGCGGCTCGTCCGCACCTATGTGGGCGTGCGCGATCACGTCGAGCAAGTGCTCGCGCTGCTCGAGAGTTACCCGCACGAAGAGGCCTTCTACTACCGGCTGCGTGACGTCGACATCGACGCGAAGTCGGACGCGGAGGTCGCCGCCTGGTTCATCTACTTGAACAAGGTGGGCTTCAACGGGCTCTACCGCGTCAACCGCCAGAACCGCTTCAACGTGCCGTTCGGGCGCCACAAGAACCCGACCATCTGCGACGAACCGACGCTGCGCGCCTGCTCGGCCGCGCTGGCGAGCGCGACGATCGAGCGCGCCGACTTCGAGGCCGCCGTCGCCAGCGCTGGCCCGGGAGATCTGGTCTATTTCGACCCTCCCTACGTGCCGGTGTCGGTCACCTCGTCGTTCACGTCTTACACCTCGTCGGGCTTCGGGCGTGACGCGCAGATCCGGCTGAGAGATCTCGCGCTCGGCTTGAAGCAGCGTGGGGTGCGCGTGCTGCTCAGCAACTCGTCGGCGGAGTTCGTGCGCGAGCTGTACCAGCCCGGCTTCACCACGACCGAAGTGTCGGCGACGAGGCTCGTCAACAGCAAGGTGACGGGGCGTGGCGCCATCACCGAGCTGGTCATCACCTGATGGGCCAGGTAGCGACGCTCACGGGCGGGGCCTGCGATGCGCCCACGACCTGTGCGGAACGGCGCTTCGCCATGCCGGTCTCGCTAGATCTGGCGGCATGACATGGCGGGCGGCGCGGTAGCGGTCACCAGCGGCGATGTGCTGTGCAAGGAGGTCGTCGCCCTCGGCGAGCGGCTCGGGCTCGGCACCCGCGAGCAGTTCAAGTGCGGGCGGCGCATCTGGGGTGCAGAGCGCTACATCGACGTGGTGCTGACTCACGTCGAGTCGAAGCGGCGCCTCGGACTCGAGTGCAAGTATCAAGGCACCGCGGGCAGCGCCGAGGAGAAGATCCCCGCCATCATCCAGGACATCTCGGCCTGGCCGATCCCCGGGCTCGTGGTGTTCAGCGGCAACGGCTTCAGCACCAACATCAAGTCATTCCTGGTCGCGTCGGGGCGCGCGGTGGAGCTCGATGAGCTCGAGCCGTGGGTGCAGCTCTTCTTCGGCCTGGATCTGCCGGCGGCGCCGGCGCGCAAGCCGCGGACGCGCCCGAGCGTGATCTGACGGCGGCCTGTCAGTGCTCGCGCGGACCCACGCAGCCGAGCTCGTCGCCGTCAGAGCGCTCGGTCAGCACGTTGCTTTATTCGCGTGCAACAGAGCAGACGCTGGCTCGTTGCATGACATGAACCGCCGGCATGCATGGCTCTGCGTCGGCAGACGCCGCCAAACACACCGCTAAGACGCGCTAATTTGCGGGCCGTCTTGGACGCGAAGATCGGACCGACGAGCGAGTGCGTTCGGGTCACGCTGACCCAAGTGAGGCGTGCGTGACCGTTGGCCCGGTGGTTGGCGCTGCGGCGAGACACAACGCTTCGAGCGGGATGTGCAGCCCCAGCGCCGCAGGACGCGACATCGCGAGCGCGTTCGGCGCCGCATCACGCAACGGCCCGGGCTCGCGCGGCGCGACCGATGAAGGATGCAACGCCGAGCTTCTGGCGACATGGCTGGTCAACACGTCGACGCGCCGCCGCGACCTTGGCGAGTGAGTATCAGTCGCAAGCATAAAGACGCAACCCTGACGGACGTCTAACTCCCTTCGGCGTTCTCGAGGGGGGCTCGTGAAAGCAAACGACAAGCAGCGCATCTCGCATTCGATCGGCGTCGTGGTCCTGTTGATCGACTCACTGGCGCCAGCCGCGCGCGCGCAGACTCCACAGCTCGCGCTGGAGGGAGCCGTGAGCGCTGCCGCGCCAGAGCCGACGGCGCTCGAGGCGCGCGCTGCCAGCCCCGAGCCGGGGCCGACGGGGGAGGACACCGCGAACTCCGAGAGCTGGCTGCGCCGCTACCGCCCGCAGCCGGATCTGCTGGAGGTCGGCGTGTTCATCGGGCCCAGCTTCATTTCCGACCGGAACAGCTTTCGTTCGCCGCCGATCTACAACCCGAACGCGCCGCCCGATGTGAAGCCGTTCTCGACCTTCAAGCAGCCGGCCATCGAAGTCGGCGTGCGCGGCGGCTATTACCCGTTCTCGTTCCTCGGCGGTGAGCTCGAGGCGATGCTGACGGCGGCCGAGAGCGACATCAACGAGGGGGTGACGATCCTCGCCGCTCGCGCCCAGGCCGTGGCCCAGCTGCCTTACTGGAGCATCGTCCCCTTCGTGGTGGGCGGCATGGGCTACTGGAACGTCCTCAACGACGTCTCGGGCGACGACTCCGACCCGGCCTTTCACTTCGGGATCGGCGCGAAGGCGAACATCTCACGCAAGGTCGCTCTGCGGGTCGATCTGCGCGACTCGATCACCAACCAGCGCGGCGAAGGGTCCTATCCACACAACATCGAGCTGCTGGCGGGTGCCGGCCTGGTCTTCGGGCGTAAAGATCAGGTGCCGCTCGACACCGACAAGGACGGCTACATCGACGAGCGCGACGAGTGCCCGCTCGAGCCCGGCACCTTGCCCAACGGCTGCCCCGTCCGCGACCGCGACCGCGACGGCATCCTCGACCCCGACGACCAGTGCGTCTCGGAGCCAGGCATCGCGCCCACGGGTTGCCCCGTGCGCGACACCGACAAGGATGGCGTCGTCGATGATCTCGACCTGTGCGTGACGGAGCCCGGCATCGCGCCCACGGGTTGCCCCGACAGCGATCTCGACGGTTTCCTGGATCGCGACGATCAATGCCCGACGGTCGCAGGGGTCGCGCCCGACGGCTGCCTGGCGGACATCGACGGCGACGGCCTCGTCGGGGCGGATGATCAATGCCCCGAGCAGCCCGAGACGCGGAACGGCTTCGAGGACAGCGACGGTTGCCCGGATGAGCTACCGACGGCCGTGAAAGATTTCATGGGCGTGATCGCGGGCATCGAGTTCGACCGCAACAAGGCCGACATCCGCGCGAGCTCGGAGTTCGTGCTGGAGAAGGCGTCAAAAATCCTGAAAGAATATCCCAGCTTGCGCGTGGAGATCGTGGGGCACACCGACGCCCGCGGCTCGCGCGAGCTCAACCTCGACCTGTCGCTGCGTCGAGCTCAGGCCGTGAAGGAGAACCTCGCGCTGCGCGGCATCGATCCCGATCGGCTGGAGGCCAGGGGCGCGGGCCCCGACGAGCCCCTCACCGAGAACGATACGCCGGCGGGGCGACAGAAGAATCGTCGCATCGAGTTCCGCGTCATCGAGGGCGCGATACAGAGAACCGAGGCGAGTGCACCTTGAGATTCACGATGCCGGCTCGATGAGACACAGCCGGCATCCGTTCTAGATCAGTTCGCGGGGAGATGCCTCGGTGCGCGCTGCGCGAGCGGTGCGCGCGACGAGCCATCGATGGGGGGGAAGAATACATGCGCAAGAAGACGCTTCGGTACTGCGGCGCCCTCGGTGGCCTATTGAGTCCGTTCCTGGTCCAGAGCTGCCAGGACAGCAATCGAGTCTGCGAGCCCATCCCCGGCACCACCGAGGAGATGTGCTACGAGATCGGCGCCTTCGGCTCGAATACCTTGGCGCAAGAGAGCGACGAGGCCCCCGGCGCCAATTGCCCTGCCGGCGGCAAGCGCATCGAGACGGGCTTCGACGACAACGACAACGGCCACCTCGACCCCGACGAGGTCGACAGCACAGCCTTCATCTGCGATGGAGCCACCGGAGCGACCGGCGCAACGGGTGTGGGCGGCGCGAACGCACTCGCGGCGACGTACGCCGAGCAACCCGGCGGCGTCTGCCCGAGCGGCGGGATGCGCGTGGAGTTTGGCACCGACGACAACGGCGACCGCGAGCTCCAACCCGAGGAGGTGGTGGGCGCGCGTTATGTCTGCAACGGCATCGACGGTGAGGACGGCACCCAGGGCGCAAACGGTGGCCCGGGCGACGCTGGCCCTCAGGGGGAGCCCGGTGAACCTGGTGAGGCCGGTGACCCCGGAGAGCCCGGGGAGCGAGGCCCGCGCGGCGCCGATGGCGGAGTGGGCGCGCCAGGCCACAACTCATTGATCCGGGTCACGCGCTTCTTCGAGGGCGAAGACGTCGAATGTCCGCTGGGTGGCATCATCATCGACGTCGGCGTCGACGACGGCACTCCGAGCGGGGTCGCCGACGACGGGGTCCTCGACGACGACGAGATCAACGACTCCGAGTACGTCTGCAACGGCGCTGCGGGTGCCACCGGCGCCACCGGCGTCGGCGTGACGGGCGCCACAGGCGCGGGCGTCACCGGCGCCACCGGCGATACGGGCGCCACCGGCGCCACCGGCGATACGGGCGCCACCGGCGCCACCGGCGTCACCGGTGCGGGTGAGCCCGGTGCCACGGGCGCCACGGGGGAGCCAGGGGCCACGGGCGCCGCGGGCGCGACGGGCGACGTCGGCGCTACCGGCGCCACCGGCGCGGGCGCCACGGGTGCGACCGGCGCCACGGGTGCGACCGGCGCCACGGGTGTGATCGGAGTGACCGGCGCCACGGGCCCGACGGGCCCGACGGGCAACCCGGGCGGCGGCATCGGCGGCATGATCTCGTTCTCCTCCGGCACCTCGGTGACGGTGACGAACGTGATCGGCGGCCCCAACGTCGTGGCCATCATCGGCGTCGGCGCGAACGTTCAGACGACGATCGACAACGACATCATCGACGCGAGCGCGCTCGCGGACGGGCACTTCGCGGTGCTCGTGCCACAGGACGGGAAGATCTCGTCTCTGTCGGCGATGGTCACGATCGCGGACCAGGTGAACCTGTTCACCTCGGGCTTGACGATCACCGCGCACCTGTACGCAGCGCCGCAGGGCAGCAACATCTTCGAGCTGCTCACGCAGGTGAACCTCGCGCCCGTGCAGGTGAACACGACCATCATCGGTAGCGTCGCGAGCGGCACGCTCGAAGACCTCGACCTCGACATCGTCGCGGGCACGCGCCTGATGATGGTGTTCTCGACGAGCGTGACCTCGGGTCCCGACATCGACGTCTCGATCAGCTTCTTCGCGAACGCGGGCTTCGGGTTCGAGACGGGCGGCCTCGCCGGTCCGCCTGGGCCGACAGGCGCGACGGGTGTCACTGGCGCGACCGGCGTCACGGGATCTACCGGTGCCACGGGCGCGACCGGTGCGGGTGAAACCGGCGCGACCGGTGCCACGGGCGCGACCGGCGCTACCGGCGTGACGGGTACAACCGGCGTGACGGGCGCCACCGGGGCCGGGGCGACCGGCGCTACAGGCGCTACAGGCTCCGTCGGTCAGACGGGCGCGACGGGATCCACCGGTGCAACGGGCGCCACCGGCGCAGGCGCGACGGGCGCCACCGGATCCCAGGGTGCGACCGGCGCCACCGGCACGACGGGCACGGTGGGTGCGACGGGCGCTACCGGCGCAGGCGCGACCGGGGCCACCGGCGCGACGGGCTCCGCGGGCGGCACGGGCGCTACCGGTTCCACCGGGGCGACGGGCGCTACAGGCGCAGGCGCGACCGGGGCCACCGGCGCGACGGGCTCCGCGGGCGGTACGGGCGCTACCGGTTCCACCGGGGCGACGGGCGCTACAGGCGCAGGCGCGACCGGGGCCACCGGCGCGACGGGCTCCGCGGGCGGCACGGGCGCTACCGGTTCCACCGGTGCAACGGGCGCGACCGGCGCAGGCGCGACCGGTGCCACCGGCGCGACGGGTTCTGCGGGCGGCACGGGCGCTACCGGTTCCACCGGGGCGACGGGCGCCACCGGCGCAGGCGCGACCGGTGCCACCGGTGCGACGGGTTCTGCGGGCGGCACGGGCGCTACCGGTTCCGCCGGGGCGACGGGCGCTACCGGCGCAGGCGCGACCGGGGCCACCGGCGCGACGGGTTCCGCGGGCGGCACGGGCGCTACCGGTTCCACCGGGGCGACGGGCGCTACAGGCGCAGGCGCGACCGGGGCCACCGGCGCGACGGGCTCCGCGGGCGGCACGGGTGCTACCGGTTCCACCGGGGCGACGGGCGCTACAGGCGCAGGCGCGACCGGGGCCACCGGCGCGACGGGCTCCGCGGGCGGCACGGGCGCCACCGGTTCCACCGGTGCGACGGGCGCTACAGGCGCAGGCGCGACCGGGGCCACCGGCATCCCGGGCGCGACGGGCGTCACCGGCGCCACCGGTATCACCGGTGCGACGGGTGTCACCGGCGCAGGCGCGACCGGCGCGACGGGCGCTACCGGCGTCACGGGAGCGACCGGGCCGACCGGTATCACCGGTGCAACGGGCGTGACCGGCGCTGGGGCGACGGGAGCGACCGGGGCGACGGGCGTCACCGGTGTCACGGGGGCTACCGGTGTCACCGGCATCGGCGTGACCGGCATCGGCGTCACGGGGGCCACCGGCGTTGGCGGCCCGACGGGTCCGACAGGCGCCACCGGTCCGACGGGCGCCACGGGCGGCGGCGCGACCGGCGCCACCGGCGCGACCGGCGCCACGGGCTCCGCTGGCGGCACGGGGGCTACTGGAGCCACCGGGGCGACGGGCGCAGGCGCGACCGGTGCCACCGGCGCCACCGGCGCTACGGGCTCTGAAGGCGACACGGGCGCCACCGGAGCCACCGGCGCAGGCGCTACCGGCGCGACCGGGGCCACCGGCGCGACGGGCTCTGAAGGCGACACGGGCGCCACCGGAGCCACCGGCGCCACCGGCGCCACCGGCGCAGGCGCTACCGGGGCCACCGGCGCCACGGGCTCTGAAGGCGACACGGGCGCCACCGGAGCCACCGGAGCCACCGGCGCCACCGGCGCAGGCGCTACCGGCGCGACCGGGGCCACCGGCGCCACGGGCTCTGAAGGCGACACGGGCGCCACCGGAGCCACCGGAGCCACCGGCGCAGGCGCTACCGGTGCGACCGGTGTCACTGGCGCAACCGGTGTGACCGGCGCGACCGGCGTCACTGGCGCGACGGGGGCTACCGGCGCGACCGGCGTCACTGGCGCGACGGGCGCCACCGGCGTCACTGGCGCTACCGGCGCGACGGGCGCGACCGGCGTCACTGGCGCGACGGGCGCCACCGGCGTCACTGGTGCTACCGGCGCGACGGGGTCTTCTGCCGTGATCGCCTACGCCTCGGGGACACCAGCGGCCATGACCACCATCGCCGGCGGCCTCGTCGGCACGGTCACCATGATCGGCTTCGGTTCGTCCAACGTCGGCCTCACCATCGTCGGTGGCACGATCAACCTGGCGGGGGCCGGCCTCGTCAACGAGGCGTTCTCGGTGCCGCGCAACGGCACCATCACGGCCATCAGCGGCACCTTCAGCAACACGCTGGCGCTGTCTATCCTGGGCACCAACATCACGGTCACGCTGGAGGTCTGGTCTGCAGCGGCGGGGAGCAACAACTTCACGTTCCTCACGGGCGCGGCCGTCAATCTCGCTCCGGCGCTGACGGGAACCGTCGTCGCCGTCGGCACCACCGCCAGCGGAACGGCCTCGGGCTTGTCGGTGGCGGTGACCCAGGGCCAACGGCTGTTGCTCGTGGCGAAGACGACCGCGACGGGCAACAGCCTGATCAACACAGTGAACGGCTTCATCAGCGCGGGCGTGGCCATCAACTAGTCTCGGGATGGCGGGGTGTACCGTCGGCAACGACGGGGGGTCTGAACCGGCGGTGCGCCCCGCCTCGATTATCGGAAGGAGCCGAGGAGCCGAGGGTTTCAGAGGTTCGTGCACGGATGGACGTGCGTGAGCGATGCCCGTTCGCCTCGATCGTGCGTTTGGGGTGGGGCCTGCGTTTGCGGTCACGGCTCCCGTGGTGAGGGGGGCCATGCGGCGCCACGCACCCGCCGTGCGGACATGACGTTCGCGCCGGCGGAGACTGCCCGCCAGCACGAGCGCCCTCCGCACGCGTCACCTCGTTGCGCCGCATGGCCCCCCTCACGACACGACGAGCAACCGCAAGCCCAGGCCCCCGAGCAACCATCACGCGCGACGGTCGCCCGCCCTCGCACTCACGTCCATCACGGCAGGAACCTCTGAAACCCCTCGGCTCCTCGACTCCTCGGCCCCTCCGCCGTGCAGGCCTGTTCTTACGCGTAAAGGTTCCCACGACGTAACCCATGGTCGTGGGGCAGAACACCAACACCGCGCGCAAACTCGAGCCCGTGCCCGTGTCGGGCTGGGCTTCGCTCGGGGGGTTTGACAGCACGCGCAGCCAGAACGTCTCTTACCTCGTCGGGGTCGACCATGTACGTTGCGCGGCGGCGCTGCTCATCGTCTATTACCACGGCATCCAGCTGTTCTCGAGCGACGTGCGCCACCACCGCACGTTCTTGCCGAGCGACTGGCAAACTTTCTCCGATCCGGTGTCTACGCTGCTCGCCGAAGGGCACACCGCCGTCGCGCTGTTCATCACGCTCAGCGGGTTCATCTTCGCGTTCGGCGCAGCGGATCGGGAGGTGTCGTATCGGCAGTTTCTCACCAACCGGTTCCTGCGGACCTATCCGCTGCTGATCTTCGTGGTTGCGACGGGCTGCGCGGTGCACCAGCGCAACGTGAGCCTGATCCCGCTGCTGCAGACGCTGCTCGGCGGCGCGAACCTGCCCGGCGCGCAGTGGCTCGGGAACTTCTCGGTGATGATCTGGTCGGTGTCGCTCGAGTGGCAACTGTATCTGCTGTTTCCGGCGCTGATGGCGCTGCTCAACCGGAGCGGTGCGGCCCTTTTCGCCGGGTTCATCGCGCTGGTGCTTGCGGCGCGTGGGGTCGCGTTCCTGGAAGGAATGGATCCGGTGCAAGGGCTGTACACGCAGCTGTTCGGGCGTATCGACCAGTTCTTGCTGGGCATGCTCGCCGGCTGGACGTATGCGCGGCACCGACGGCGCGCGGCGTTCCATCACCTGCTCGTACCCGCCCTGGTGCTGGTGCTCGCGGGCGCCTTTGCGTTCAATCAGAGCGGGGGCTGGCCGCAGCCGGGCTGGTGGAAGCTGGCCACGCCCACGCTGGAGGGAGTGGTCTGGGCGGGCGCCATCCTCGGGCACGTCGCCTGGACGGATCGACACGGCTATCGCCCCGGGCCCATCTCGCGCGCCTTCGCGGCCGTGGGCGCGACCAGCTACTCGATCTACCTCTGGCACTTCGTGTTCATCCAGATGCAGCGCGGCCAGGGCTGGCTGCCCCGGCTCGTAGAGCAGCCCGAGTTGAACGCCGCGCTGGTGGTGACGCTGACGACGCTGCCGCTGACCTTGGCCTTCGCGGCGCTGAGCTACCAGGTGGTCGAGAAGCCGTTCCTCACGCTGCGAAAGCGTTATGTGACCCGGGCCGAGCGGGTCGAGGCGCACGCCGTCGTAGCGGGCTGAATTGCCACGCCTCCGATCGGGACGGGGCTGACGGGCTATGGCAGAGGAGAGTACGTGCCGTCCTGCTCGGGGCATGCTGTATCGCGTGGTGCTCCTGATGGTGCCGTATCACGAGTGCTTTCATGACCTCGCGGCGCTGCTCTCGCTGGCGTTGAACGAGGCGGGGCTCTCGGCGTCGGTGCATGCGACGCCTCCGAGCGCCTACACGCTGCGCCACGGCGTGCAAGACATCCTGCTCGGCGCCCATGCCGCGCCGGAGATCTGGGATCGCGTTCCGCCGCGCGCGCTGCTGAGCAGCCTGGGCGTCTACGCGGGCACCCCGCCGCCGATCGTCTACCAGACGGAGAACCTGTGCCGCTCCGGGCAGGTCGAGGTGCCGCCCTGGTGGCGCCGCCAGGCGCTGCGCGCCGTCACCTGGGACTACTCCGCGGTCAACGCGAGGCTGCTCGGCACGCGCCACGTGCCCCTCGGCTATGTCCCCGGCTTCGTTCGCCCGTTTACCGTGAACCCCTTCCCCGACATCGACGTCCTGTTCTACGGCAGCGTGAACGACCGGCGCTCCGCCGTGCTCGATCGCATGACCGCGCTCGGGCTGCGCTGCCAGACCGTGTTCAACACGTTCGGCGAGAAGCTCGACCGGCTCATCGCGCGCAGCAAGATCATCCTGAACGTCCACTTCTATGAACCGGGGCTATTCGAGTCGATACGCGTGTTCCCGCTCATCCACCGGGGTGCTTGCGTGCTCGGCGAGGAGAGCCTCGAGGGGGAAGGCGCCGAGCACTGCATGACGGTGCCCTACGCCGAGCTGGCGAAGATGGCCGCGCTGCTGGTCGAGTCCGACAACTACATGGTCCAGCGCGCCGCCGACCACGTGAAGCTGCGCCGCCACCCCAGGCTCAGCGAGAGGCTGCGCGAGGCGCTTTCTGCGGCGAATGATCCCGCGCCCTCGAGCTCGGCCCCTGCCCCGGTGGCCAGCGCGTAGCCGTTCAAAGCCACGTATTTCAGAGCGGCTTGCCGAGGCTCGCGGCGCTCGCGTTTCTCAGCTTCGCCTTCTGCTCTCGAGCCCAGGCCAGGTTGTTGCGCGCGAGCTGGAAGCTCGGATCGATGCGCACGGCGCGCTCGGCGGCGTCGATAGCCGAGTTCCAGTCTGCCTTGCCCATGTAGCCCGCGGAGAGGTTGTTCCAGGCGAGCGCCTGACCGGGATCGAGCGCCGCAGCGCGCAGGGCGGCCTCGATGCCCTCGTCCTGGCGACCCTGCTGCAGCAGGATCGCCGACAGGCTGATGTATTGCTTGGCCTGGATGGCACCGATCGCCGCCGCCGGGTCATTCTCGACGGTGCGCTGCGAGTCCTTCCGCACCTGCAGCCCCGCGGGCAGGAGCACGAGCAGCGCCAGCGCAAAGGCCAGCGCCTGGCGTTGACCGCGCGTCTCCAGCTCGAAGAACCAGGCCTGCTTCGGCGCGGCGCTCAGCCTGCGCCAGTAGCCCCAGCACAGCACCAGCACGGAGGCCCAGCACAAGAGGTGAAAGTAGTCCGCGTGCCCGCGAAAATCTCCGATGCGATTGCTGTCGGCCAGGTACCAGGGCAGCCCCTCGCACCAGTAGGTGTAGACGACGAGGGCGAAGCTGGCGCTCGCGAGCGTGTAGAGCAGCGCCGGGCCGACGGGCAACCCCACCAGCCAGGGCGCGAGCCACGCCAGATATTGCACGCCGAATGCGTTGCTACCCGCCAGGAAGAACGCGAACACGGCGCCGATGCGCGCGTAAGACGAGGCCGCGCTCGCCCGCCGGCTCAGCCAGTAAGAGACCAGCGCGGTGCACGACAAGAGCAGGGGCGCGCCCCCCGAGCGCCACGCCTGGTTCGGGCCCTCATCGGCGTGGAAGAATTGCGTCGCGAACCAAGACACCCCCCAGTGACCGTATTGGCCGCGATAGCCGAGCACCTGCACCGCGGCCTGCTCCAGATCGGGCCAGGCCAGGGGAATGGCCCAGGCAGCGATGGTGGCCACGAGCGCGATCGAGAAGGCGAGGCGGCGGCGCCAGCCCGGGCGATCGAGGAACAGGAGCGGCAACGCGATCAGGGGTACCAGCTTGATGCCCGCGGCGAGCCCGAGCGCCACGCCGGCGCCCACGTCGCTCGCGCGCCGCTCGGTCAGGTAGACCGAGAGCATGAGCAGGGCGAGCATCATCGAGTCGGTGTTGCCGTGGAAGCCAGACACGAACACCAGCGTGGGCGACGCGGCCAGCAGCAAGAGACCCCAGCGCGTGCGCCAGCGGCCGAGCTCGGGCGCTGCGAGCCGATACACGAGCAGCAAGGTCAGCGCGTCAGCCAGGGTGGGCAACAGGCGCAGCCAGAAGGGGAAGAACACCCCGCTCGCGCTCGCGAGCCCCTCGAGGCCTTGCAGCACCAGCCGCATGAACGGCGGATGATTGAAATCCCAGGCGTGTTTGTAGATGGCCGGGCCGAGGGCGCGGCTCCAGGCCGCGAACTGCTCGAAGGCGTACACGTCGTTCGTGCCGTACGTGGCCAGCGAGAGCCAGAGCTTGCACGCGAGCGCGAGCAGCGCCACGCCGCCGAGCACCACCTCGAAGCGCCGCTCTGCGAAATCGACGAACGCCGCCACCCGACCACGGAAGGCCGCCGCGAGGCCGTGGGGCGCGGGCGAAAAGCGCGGCGCGCCAGCGGGCATCTCGGCGTTCGGCTCGAGCTGGGCCGCCAGGTAGACGCAGGCGTCGAGCAGCTCGCGCACGGCGTCGGGCGGGATGAACGGCGGCGTACCGAAGTCGACCTCGCAAGTGACGCCCTCGGACGTCACGATGACCGAGCGCACGTTGGAGGCGTAGCGCGCGCGAAACGCAGCACTCCAGTCAGCCGAAGCCCGCTCAAACAGCGTGTCGGCGAGCTCGGGAGAGGCGCGCCGGGTACGCCAGTAGCGGTTGAATGCCTCATCCTCCGACTCGACGTCGCGCATGTCGTGCGGCACGGGCATGTCGATGCGGTAGCTGCGCAGGTCGACCCGCGGCTGCCCCTCGAAGCGCACGTGGATCGTGCGCGCCTCGTCGGGATCGATGTTGACGCGGTATCCGCAGTACTTCCCCCGCAGCGCGCCCTGCGCCGTCGGATACCCCGAGGGCACGTGCTCGAGCCCGAGCTCGCGGGCGACGTCGGCGAGGCCCGTCACCGCGCGCCGGAAGACACGCCGGCGCCGCAGATGCACGACGAGCGTGATCAGAATTGCCGCCACGCCGAGCAGACTGCTCAGCTCGGTCCAGAGGCCCCCACCCATTGGAGGACTCTACCAGATGGGGGGGATCGGACCAACAGGTAGGGAAGGGGTCAGGGGTCAGGGGTGCGCAGTCGCGAGCTCGGGAGATGGTGCTCGATGAAGACAATCCGGGTTGATGCGGAGCACGGGTCCAACTCGCGAAGACGCCCCCTGACCCCTGACCCCTTTCCTCCTCCCCAATGTAGGCCCCCACACCCGAGCGTCTCACTTGCAAACGGACACCAGCCGCTCGCACAGCTTGGGCAACGGGAGCACGACGTCGGCCGCGCCGGCGGCGATAGCGCTCGCGGGCATGGCGCTGGAGTGGGCTGTGGCAGGGTCTTCCACGAAGACGCGGCCGCCACGAGCCTTCACTTGCTGGCAGCCGGCGGCGCCGTCGTGGTTCGAGCCCGTGAGCAGCAGCGCGATGACGCCGCTGCCATGCGACACCGCGGCAGACTCGAACAGGTAGTCGATCGAGGGTCGGGCGAAGTTTCGCGGCGGCGCGGTCGATAGCGCGATGCTCGCTGGCTCGACCAGGAGATGGTAGTCGGCTGGCGCGAGGTAGACGCGGCCGGGCTCGAGCGGGTCCTTGTCGTTGGGCTCGCATACCGGCAGCGAGGTCTGCGAGCCCAGCAGGCGGACGAGCGCGTCGTCTTCCGTCTTGCCTCGATGCTGGACGATCGCCAACGGCAGGGAGAAATCTCCGGGCATGGCATCGAGCAGCCGGCTGAGCGCGGAGAGGCCGCCGAGCGAGGTGCCGACCACGACGATGCTCGCCATTCAGCTGACCTTCCGATAGAGCCGTTCGCCCGCGTCGAGCTCGTCGTAGTCCTGCTCGTGCGGCGTGAAGCGCATCGACTCCTTCTTGCCGAGCCCGAGCACGCCGAGGCGGCAGAGGCTGCGATGGAACAGCTCGTGCACGTGGTTCTGGAGCTCGCGGTTGAAGTAGATCATCACGTTGCGGCAGAGGATGATGTTGAACTCGTTGAACGAGCCGTCCGTCACCAGGTTATGGGGCGCGAACACCACGTTCTCGCGCAGCTCTTGCCGAAACACGGCGTAGTCGTAGCGAGCCGTGTAGTACTCCGAGAACGATGCCTTGCCCTGAGCCTTGACGTAATTCTCCGTGTACTCCTTCATCGAGGCGAGCGGAAAGACGCCCGTGCGCGCGCTCTGCAGCACGTTGTCGGACAGGTCCGTCGCGTAGATGCGACAGCGGTCATAGATGCCCTCCTCCGTGAGCAGGATGGCCAGGGAATACACCTCCTCCCCCGTCGAGCAGCCCGCGTGCCAGATGCGCACGAACGGATACGTTCCGAGCGCGGGGATGACCTTGCTGCGCACCGCGCGATAGAAGCCCGGGTCTCGAAACATCGCCGTCGAGTGCACGGTCAAGGCCGTCAGCAGGCGGGCCATGCAGGCGGTGTCGTGCAGCACGCGCTCCTGCAGGCCCGAGATGGTCTGCAGGCCCTCGGCCTTGACGCAGTTGTAGAGGCGGCGCCGGATCGAGGCGCGCGCGTAGTTGCGAAAGTCGTAGCCGTATTGCCGAAAGATACCCTCCAGTATCAGCGTGATCTCGATCTCGTCGCGTTCGGCGCTCTCCTCTGCGGCCCTGCTCTCCGCGGCCCTGCTCTCCGCGGCCCTGCTCTCCGCGGCCCTGCTCTCCGCGGCCCTGACGTCGGCGTCCTGCGTGTCGTTGGTGTTGCCCATCGTGCACCTCAGCGATACAGCCACACGCGCAGCAGCGACAGGAGCTGGTCGGTGTCGACCGGCTTCGAGATGTAGTCGGAGGCCCCTGCCTCGATGCATTTCTCGCGGTCGCCCTTCATGGCCTTGGCGGTGAGCGCGATGATGGGCAGCTTGGCGAACTCGGGGATGTTGCGGATCGCCTGCATGGTCTCGTAGCCGTCCATCTCGGGCATCATGATGTCGGTGAGCACGGCCTCGATCTCGGGGTGCTCGCGCAGCGTGGTGATGCCGTCTTTGCCGTTCTCGGCGTGGATGGTGAGCATACCGTGGATCTGCAGCACGGTGCTCAGCGCGAAGATGTTGCGCACGTCGTCGTCGATGATGAGCACCTTGCGCCCGGCGAGGGTGTCGTCTGTCTTGCGCAGCTGCTCGATCACCCGGCGCTTGGGCTCGGGCAGGTTGGCCTCCACGCGGTGCAGGAACAGCGCCGTCTCGTCGATCAGCCGCTCGGGAGACTTGACGCCCTTCACCACGATGGCCTCCGTCACCAGGCGCAGCTCGGTCTCTTCCTGCATCGAGAGCTCCTTGCCGGTGTAGACGATGATGGGCAGGTCTCTCAGGTGCAGGTCTTGCTCGATCTGCTGGATGAGCTGCAGGCCAGGAATGTCGGGCAGCCCGAGGTCGAGCACCATGCAGTCGAACTTCTCCTTCCCCAGCAAGGCGAGCGCCTCGCTGCCGGTGGCGACGGCCGTGGTGTGCACGTCGCGATTGCCGATCAGGTCGACCGTGGTTTTGCGCTGCACCTCGTTGTCCTCGACGACGAGCAGCTTCTTCACCGGACGCTCGACGAACGCCTTGATGCGCGAGAGGGCCGCCTCGACGCCCTCCTTGCTGACCGGCTTGTGCAGGTAGGCCATCGCCCCTTGCTTCAGGCCTCGCTTCTCCTCATCCTCGACGGAGATGATGTGAACCGGCACGTGGCGGGTGCGCGGGTCGTGCTTGAGCCGATCGAGCACCACCCAGCCGTCGCGATCGGGCAGCCGCAGGTCGAGCGTGACGGCGTCGACCCGGATGCGGCCGAGCAGCGAGAGCGCCGACTCGACGCGGCCCGCGAGCACCGCCTTGAAGCCGCGCGCCCGCGCCATCTCGAGCAAGATCTGCGCGAAGGCGCGGTCGTCCTCGACGATCAGGAGCACCCGATCGTCTGGGCGGATGTCTTCGCGGTCGTCTGACAGCTGGACGTCCCAGTCCGAGACGGCCAGGTCGTGGGGTTCGGGCTCGGCGGGGTGTCGGAAGGGGCCACGAGCTCGAACGTCGTGGGGCTGCGCCCCGTGCGAGCTGTGAGGCTGCGAGCCTGGCGAACCATATGCCTGCGCGCCGGCGACGACCCCCGATCCCTGCTGCGCCCCGTGAGGCGGGGGGCCGTGGGGTGGCGCGCTCCGGCGCCTCGCTTCGCCCGCTGTGTTCGACGCGTTCAGGGTCGACTCGACGCGCTTCGGGGGCTGCACGTAGCGGAGCGGCAGGTACAGCGTGAAGGTGCTGCCCCGCCCCGGCGTGCTCTCCACCTGGATCTCGCCGCCCAGCAGGCGCGCGATCTCGCGGCTGATGGAGAGGCCCAGGCCCGTGCCGCCATACTTGCGGCTGGTGGTGCCGTCAGCCTGCTGGAACGCCTCGAAGATGATCTGCTGCTTGTCGAGCGGGATGCCGATGCCGCTATCTCTCACGGAGAAGGCGATCACACGCTCGGCGCGGCTCAGCACCTGGTGATCGGTGCCCCAGCCTCCGCTCGCGACCGACACGCTGAGCTCGACGCCGCCCTTCTCGGTGAACTTGAAGGCGTTCGAGAGCAGGTTCTTGAGCACCTGCTGCAGGCGGCGGCCGTCGGTGCGCAGCGAGGGCGGCAGCCCCTCGCTGATGTCGATCGAGAACTCGATCTTGCGCTGCTCGGCGACGGGCCGGAACGTATGCTCGCTGAAGTCTCGCAGGAAGGTGAAGCCGACGTCGGCGATCTCCACGTCCATGCTGCCCGCCTCGATCTTGGACAGGTCGAGGATGTCGTTGATCAGGGCGAGCAGGTCGGCGCCCGATGAGTGGATGGTGCGCGCGTATTCGGACTGCTTGCCCGTGAGGTTGCCGTCGACGTTGTCCCACAGCGTCTTGGCCAGGATGAGCATGCTGTTGAGCGGCGTGCGCAGCTCGTGCGACATGTTGGCCAGGAACTCGGACTTGTACTTCGAGGTGAGCGCGAGCTGCTCGGCCTTCTCCTGCAACAGCCCCCGCGCCCGCTCGACCTCGGAGTTCTTGTTCTCCACCTCGGCTTTTTGCTGCGAGAGCAGCTCCGCGCGCTCTTCGAGCTCTTCGTTGGCCTGCTGCAGCTCTTCCTGCTGCCGCTTGAGCAGATCTTCCGATTCGCGCAGCGTCTTCGCCTGCGACTCGAGGCGCTTGTTGGTCTCCGTCAGCTCTTCTTGCTGGCTCTGCAGCTCTTCAGTGAGGGCCTGCGACTGCTTGAGCAGCTCTTCGGTGCGCATGCCCGCCGAGATCGTGTTGAGCACGATGCCGATGCTCTCGCTCAGCTGCTCCAGGAACGCGAGCTGGATCTCCGAGAAGCGCCCGAACGACGCCAGCTCCACGATGGCCTTCACGCCGCCCTCGAACACCACCGGCTGCACCACCACCGTGCGCGCCCGCGACTCGCCGAGCCCCGAGCTGATCTGCACGTAGTCGGGCGGCGCCTCGGTGAGCAGGATGCGCTCTTTCTCGAGCGCGCACTGCCCGACCAGACCCTCACCGAGACGGAAACGGTTCGAGAGGCCCTTGCGCTCCTTGAAGGCGTATCCAGCCAGTAGCCGGAAGGCGTGCCCGTCGGCTCCGGCCATGGATTCCTGGGATTTGGTGTCGGAGGGTCCGTCGGACTCGGCGATGTAGATCGCCCCGTGCTGGGCGCCGACGAGCGGCGCCACCTCGGACAGGATGCTGCGCGAGACTGCCATCAGATCGCGCTGGCCCTGGAGCAGGCGCGTCAGCTTGGCGAGGTTGGTCTTCAGCCAGTCCTGGTCGGTGTTGCGGGCGGTCGTCTCCTGCAGGTTCTTGATCATCTGGTTGACGTTGTCTTTCAACGCCGCCACCTCGCCCGCCGCGTGCACCGTGATCGAGCGCGTGAGATCGCCCTGCGCCACCGCCGTGGAGACCTCCGCGATGGCGCGCACCTGCGTGGTGAGGTTGCCCGCCAGCTGGTTGACGTTGTCGGTCAGGTCTCGCCAGATGCCGGCCGAGCCGGGCACGTTGGCCTGGCCGCCGAGCTTGCCCTCGATGCCCACCTCGCGCGCCACCGTCGTCACCTGGTCAGCGAAGAGCGCGAGCGTGTCGATCATGCTGTTGATGGTGTCGGCCAGCTCCGCGATCTCGCCGCGCGCCTCCAGCACCTCCCCCACCAGCTTCAGGCGCAGCTCGCCGCGCGCGACGGCCGTCACCACCTTGGCGATGCTGCGCACCTGGGTGGTCAGGTTGCGAGCCATGATGTTCACGGAGTCGGTCAGCTCTTTCCAGGTGCCGCCCACGCCCTTCACCTGGGCCTGGCCGCCGAGCTTGCCCTCCGTGCCCACCTCGCGCGCCACCCGCGTCACCTCACCCGCGAACGCGTTGAGCTGATCCACCATCGTGTTGATCGTGTTCTTCAGCTGCAGGATCTCGCCTTTGACATCGACGGTGATCTTCTTCGACAGGTCGCCCGTCGCGACCGCGGTCGTCACCTCGGCGATGTTGCGCACCTGGTTGGTGAGGTTCGACGCCATCAGGTTCACGCTATCGGTCAGGTCTTTCCAGGTGCCGCCCACG
>Ga0247763_1000626_pt1 | contig 21241 bp, 15 predicted proteins | sample UWRJL141409B4_FD_179926 | JGI IMG/M metagenome (GOLD analysis project Ga0247763, IMG submission 179926) | Plant litter microbial communities from Arlington Agricultural Research Station in Wisconsin, United States - UWRJ-L141-409B-4 | ecosystem: Environmental > Terrestrial > Plant litter >...
CGTGTTCCCCGTCTGGCACGACGACGTCGTGGTCAGCTCGGCACCCGTGGGCTGCACCGACTGAGGCTCTCCGACTGCCAGACGCCGCTCGACGTCGGCACCGCGAGGGTTGCCGTTCGCGGGCGAACACAGCGTTGCTTCAATCGAGCCAGGGTGTCCTCATACAGCCTGCCCGCGACGAGATCATGGGCGGTCACATCGTACGCTCCAAAGGCAATTTGCTCAGCGCAGGAATGACACTTAGACTCCGTGGGAACCGTTTCCACGTGGGTCTTGGCTTCGAGGAATCGTCAAATGATGCAAGTCTCTGGTCGCCGGCGCGTCGGGGCTGCCGTGCTCGTTTCGATGGTCGCGCTGTTCGCCAGCGGCTGCGGCTCCCCGGATGACGAAACCGGCTCATCCGTTCCGAGTTTCAGCGGCTCCGGCACCACTGTGTCGCCTCCCGGAGGGTCGCCTCCCGGAGGGTCGCCCCCCGGAGACGGCTCGTCCTCCACGCCCGACGCGCCCTCGGGCAGCGAGGGCAACGGCGACCTGCCGCTCGCCATGAACCCGCCGGGGACCACGCCGCCAGGCGACGGAACGACCCCGCCCGCGACGCCGGATCAGCCGAACGTTACGCCGACGACGCCAGAGCAACCGGCGCCCGAGCAGCCCGGCGCGACCGAGGAGCGCCCGACGGCAGGCACCCGCAACCTGTTCACGGAGCTGCTCGGCATTCCGGTGGGCGAGGTCGACGCCAAGGTGCGCCTGGCCGCCAACCGCATCTTTGGCATCGGCACCAACGAGTCGACGACCCCGGTCGTCAACACGGGCTTTCGCGTCTACTACGAGCTGCCACAGGATCCGAGCCAGGCCTTCATCTGGGCCGCAGACTCGAACGACATCCGCAGCGAGGGCATGTCATACGGCATGATGATCGCCGTGCAGCTCGACATGCAGCAGCAGTTCGACAGGCTGTGGAACTTCGCGCGCGCCTACATGCAGTTCCCGGGCAGCAGCAACGTCACCGCGTGGCGCTACTACTTCCGCTGGCAGGGCTCGGTGAACGCGCAGGACGCGAATGCCTGGCAGGTCAACTACGGGGCTGACACGGGCCCGGCGCCGGACGGCGACGAGTACTTCGCCGCGGCGCTCTATCTCGCCGATCGCCGCTGGGGTAGCGGCGGCGCCATCAACTACCGGCAAGAGGCCAACAACATCGCTTCGGCGATGTTGAACAACGCGGCCGCCGGCGGGCGCACGCCGATCATCGACCGCAACTCGAACATGGTCGTGTTCTTTCCGTCGGGTAACTCGGCCGGCTTCAGCGACCCGAGCTACCACTTGCCCGCGTTCTACGAGCTGTTCGCCGCCGACGGGCCGGCGAACGACGCCGCGCGCTGGCGCCAGATCGCGGAGGTGAGCCGCCAGTACTTCGTCACCTCGGCGAACCCGAGCACGGGTCTGCACCCCGACTACGCGAACTTCAACGGCACTCCGAACGCCGGCGGCGACCGCCACGATGAGTTTCGCTTCGACGCCTGGCGCGTGGTGATGAACATGGCCGTCGACTACGCCTGGGGCGCCGAGGATCCGAGGCTGAAGACGCAGATCGAGAAGTATCACACATTCTTCAGCGCCCACCTCGGCCAGGGCAACGTGACGAACGCGCTGTTCGCTCTGAACGGCACCGGCGCGTCGGGCAACGGCTCGACGGCGCTCACGTCGACGCTGGCGTCGGGCGCGCTCGTGTCCGCTGCGAACAACCGCGCGGCCTTCGTCCAGAACCTGTGGGACGTGGGACAGCAGTCGGGGCAGTACCGTTACTATCAGGAGACGGTGTACATGCTCGGTCTGCTCGCCACGGCGGGCCTCTTCGGCTACGAGTGGGCCGACGCGGGGCAGTGAGCCGCCGCCTGCTCGCGAGAGCGGAGCTGACGCCCGATGGCCATCCCGGCTCACGCCGCGAAGCGCTGGGTGACTTGGATCATCACCTCGCGCAACCAGGCGTGGCCGGGCTCGTTCGAGTAGCGCTCGTGCCACAAGAGCTGGATGGCATGATCGGGCAAGCGCAGCGGCGCAGGCAGCACCGTGATCTTCGCGCGCGAGGGCAGGAGCTCTGAGAGCGCCGTCGGCCCGGTGAGGATCAGGTCGCTCTTCTCGATGATCGAGAGCGCTGAGAAGAAGTGTGGGATGCGCAGCGCGATGCGCCGGCTGAGGCCCTGCTTGGCGAGCAGCTCGTCGACGAGGCCTGGGCCTTCTCCGCGCGGCGAGACGAGCACGTGGGAGAGCGCCGCGTACGTCTCGATAGAGAGCGACTCGGCGCCGCTCGACTTGGCGGCGCGGCGCCCGCGCTTCTCGCCCAGCGCCGGGTGATCCGAGCGGCAGAAGCAGCTGAAGCCGTCGCGAAATAAGACCCGTCGCACGTGCCCCGAGCCGTCGAGCTCCGGCGCGCCGGAGGGGAAGGCGTCTACACGGGGCACGACGCACAGATCGAGCTCGCCCGTCTCCAGGGCGTCGGCCAGGCGCGCGTCGAGCGGGGCGACGACCAGGTCGACGCCGGGCGCCTCTTCGCGGATCGCCTCGAGCAGCAGGGGCACCGCGAGCAGGTCGAACAGGTCGGGCGTCGCCAGGCGAAACTTGCGGCGTGCCGTGCGCGGATCGAAGCGCTCGGCGCGGGCGAGCGCGCGATCGACGCTGACGAGGCCGCTGCGCAGCGGCAGCACCAGCGCCTCCGCGCGCGCTGTGAGCACCATGCCGCTCTTGCCGCGTACGAGCAGCGGGTCATCGAACAGTCCGCGCAGACGCCGCAGGGCGTGGCTCATCGCCGACTGCGTGACGCCGACGCGCGCGGCCGCGCGCGTCACGTTCTGTTCGCGCGCCAGCGCGTCAAAGGCGACGAGCAGGTTGAGATCGATGCGCGCGAGGCGCTCGGGCAGCGCGGCCTCCTGAAACCCAGGCTGTTGCCGCGCCGGAGTATGAGATCGCTTCATGACCGCATGAGAACAGTGCGCCAGGTTCATGTAAAGCGTCGCCGCGCGCGGCGCTCTCACCCTGCACTCGGTGCTTCCTCTACATCGGGAGAAACCCGGCGCGGCTCTTCAGGCAACGGCGGGTTTCGCCTACTCGGTGTCGAGCAATGCCAGGGCCTCCTTTCGGGCAGCGGCCCGCAGTGTCTGCCGCAGCGCCGGGTCGTCCGTGGTGCGGGCGATCACCATCCCGCCGACGCACAAACTCACCATGAGCAGCGCCTTGCGTCGCGCGTCCGCGTCGTCAGGAGCGAAGGCCGCCTGGAACACGTGGGTCATGTTCTCGACGACGGTGGTGTACGCAGCGCGCGGTTCCAGCCCCGCGCGGGCGACGTCAGAGGGTAGAGCGATGAGCGGGCAGTGCTGGTCGACGTCGGCCAGTACCTCGTCGGACAGGTACAGATTGACGAGCATGCGCGCGAGATCGGGGCGCGAGGGCGCGGGCCCCTGGGCGCGAGCCTGCTGGCGAGCGAACGGATTGCAGCTCGTGAAGCTGCTCACCGCCTCGGCGTAGAGCTCGTCCTTGCTCTTGAAGTGATTGTAAAACCCGCCACGCGTGAGGCCGACGTGTTGCATGATCTCGTCGATCGAGACCTGCTCGAAGCCGTGTCGGTTGAACATGACACGCGCGCCTTCGACGATCTTCGCGCGCGTTCGCGCCTTGTGCTCTGCAGTGTAGGGCATGGTTCGGGGGACCCTTCACGGCGCGCCGGAGGGCGCACCATCAATCTATGTTCTTGAACATAAAATGATGCGCGGCAAGGTAGCGGCGTCATTCAGGCCGAGGAGGCGAGTCATGAAGCTCTACTACATGGAAACGATGAACCCCCGGAAGGTGTGCGCCACGGCGAAATACCTGCGTTTGCCGCTCGAGTACGTGCCCATCGACAGCGTGCCCGGCGGGCTGAAGGGCCCTGCGTTCACTGCCATCAATCCAAACGGACGAGCTCCAGCGCTGGTCGATGGCGAGCTGAAGCTGTGGGAGAGCGCGGCGATAATGCTGCACCTGGCCGTGCGCGCGAAGAGCGACCTGTGGCCCGTCTCCGACCCCGCGCGGCAAGTCGAGATCATGCGCTGGCTCAGCTGGGATATGTGTGAATTCGCCCCGCACGCCGGCGCCTTCTACTTCGAAAACTACATCAAGCCGAAGTTCGGATTCGGCACCCCCGATCCGGCGTCGCTGGAAGAGAAGCGGCCGCTGCTCCAAGCGGCGGCGCAGCTGCTCGACGCTCACTTCGCGCAGCATCGGTTCCTCGTCGGCGAGCGGCTGTCGATCGCCGACTTCTGCGTCGGCGTGCTCTTGCCTCTTCAAGACGAGATCGGGCTGTCGCTGCGCGAGTTCGAGAACCTGCAGCGCTGGCACGACCGGCTGATGGAGATCGACGCCTGGCGCGATCCCTGGCCGGCTCGGACAGCGAGCGCCTGACGTATTCACCGCCCGCAGCCGAGCGCCGCGCAGCGTCTGAGCGCGACCCACCGGCGCCACCTCACGATCCACAAAAATGTTGCCGACGGCGACGCGGCTCACCTGCCAGCGTCGCCGTCGCAACGACTTTGTAAAACTGCTTTGGCCTAATCGCTCGTCACGACTGACCAGTCGATTCAGGCGCACCCGTCGACAGACAATGGCCCGTCGATCGACGAGGACCACCGCACCGACCGGCGCGGGTGAGAACGCGCCCTTCTTCACTCGATGTGGAGCACGCCATGAGCGCACCGGCAATTCCGGCGATGCCGAGCAGCGAGTACTTCATGACAATGGGTCCGAATCGAGGAGGAAAAGACAGCCCAGTCGCCTTGCGCGCTCGACGGAAGCCAGGGTGAACTTCCCCGCGCCAGCGCCGACGACCGAACTGTGGAATCGTTTCCAACTATAGAGCATCGACCGGGGCGCAATGGAGTCAAATTCGTTCGGGCCGATGCCGATCGGCTCAGGGTTTAATTTTTACTGGCTGGATCCGCATTATCGGTGGGTCTGTCGCCAGCCTCCGGCGAGCGCGCCGGCACTGCCGAGGCCTGCGCGTCCCCTTCGTGTCGCGCACGCCGAGCGAGGTACGCGACGATTCCTGCGTTGGCCGTGAGCAGCAGTGCGCGTGACGCCCGAGGTGATTGGACGAGCTCGTACACCTCGAACGGCAGCAGGGCGCCCGTCGCCAGCACCACCAGCCAGAGCCCCCACCCGTGCCCGCGCCCGAGCGCCCACGCCTCGATGCCGGTCAGCGCTCCATCGGCGCCGAGCGCCATCAGGCTCAGCTCGACGCCGCGAGCCGTCGTCGCGTCCTGCTCGAGCCAAGAGGCCAGGCTCACCGCCCAGCCGTGCGCCGCGTGCTGATGCAGGCCGAGCGCGAACTGGTGCAACATCACCGGCAGCCCGAACGGCCAGAGCGCGAGAGCGAGCGCCAGTACCGCGAGCTCGACGATCGACTTTACCGTCTTGTAGAGCACGATGGCGCGCACGCCCGCGCTGGTTCGGCCAGAGTCGGTCACGCGCGCGAGCGTGCCACGATCACACCCGGCGCGGCGCGTGCTCTTGACGAATCGGGTCAGCCTTTTACATCGAAGAGTCGTGCTGCCTGCTTCTGCACCCCTATCGGAGCTCGGTGTCTGGGTCATCGACTGCCAGACGACGGGGGCGAGCCCCGCTCACGGCGTGGTGCTCGAGATCGGCTGGGGCCTGTGCACGGCGGGTTCGCCGCGGGTCGAGCGCGCCGAGGCCCACTGGGTGGCGCTGCCGCCGGGCGAGCGGGTGAGCTCGCGCGTGCGGCAGCTCACCGGCTTCGACGAAGCGGTCGCGTCGGTCTCGCTCGCGGCGCCCGAGGTCTGGCAGCGGCTGCGCGCGGGCATGGCGCACGCTCCGCGCGTCCCCGCGGCGATCCACTTCGCCTCGTTCGAGCTCGCGTTCCTGCGCGATTGGGCGAGCCGCTTCGAGCCCGAAGCGACGTTCCCCTTGGACGCGGTGTGCCTGCACGCGATAGCGGCGCGCCTGCACCCCGATCTGCCCCGGCAGTCGCTGCGCGCGCTCGCCGGCTTCCTCGGGCACGGGCTCGACCTCACGCGGCGCTGCGCCGCGCACGTGGAGGCGACAGCCTTCATCTGGCACCGGCTCGCCACCGAGCTACGCGAGCGCGGCGTCGGCACCTGGCAAGAGCTCGCGAGCTGGCTCGAGGCGCCCAAGCCGCCGCGCTCTTCGGGCCGCAAGCATCGTTTTCCTCTGCCCAGCGCCCGCTATCGGAGCCTGCCCGACACGCCCGGTGTGTATCGTTTCCTGCGTGCCAACGGCGACCTCCTGTACGTCGGCAAGGCGGCGAGCCTGAGGAAGCGAGTGAGCGGCCATTTCACCGCCGGGCAGGCCACCACGTCGCGCGCGCTCGAGATGCTGACGCAGATCCACGACATTCAGGTCACCCCGACCGCGAGCGCGCTCGAGGCGGCGCTGCTCGAGAATGAGGAGATCAAGCTCCGAAAGCCGCTCTACAACCTGCAGCTCACGAACGACGGGCACAGCTGGTTCATGAACGCGCAGCTGTCGTCGTTTCGCTCCGCGCCCGACGCGGAGCACCGGCTCGGCCCGCTCCCCTCGACGTTCTCGGCCCGCGCCGTCGGCGCCGTGCGCGAGCTGCTCGCGGGGGCGGCGCCGACGCGAGCGCTGCGCGCCCTCGCCGTGGAGACGTGGGAGCGCTGGGCGCCGGAGGAGGCGGTGTTCGGCGAGGGTTTTCGGCTCTTCATCGAGCGGCACGCCGAGCTCCGTGCCCTGTCGCAGCCGGTCGCGGCGGCCTCGAGCGATGCTCGGCCCGATCCGCGGCGCGCGCTGCTTCGGGTCGCGCGTCGCCTGCTCGCGGCCGCCCGGGCGCGGGGCGCGCGCGGAGAGGAGGTCGAGGCCCAGCTCGACGTCGACGAGCCGGCGGCGTCGGTCGACAGCTGGGATGCAGACCGCGTGCTCCGCCACTTGGAGCGCGCCGTCGCCCACGGCCACCAGCTGCTCTCTCGCGCGCGCTGGTTGTGCTTGCTGTGCGACAGCTCGGTCGCGTATCGCGAGCCGTCCGGCGATCGCGTGCGGCAGCTCGTCATCACTCGAGGAGAGCTCGTCGCCGTGGCGGACGCGGCCGCCGGAGAGCCGTCTTCTCCCCGCTTGCCTTCGAGGCCGCTCGCGCAGCGCCAGTCGGCGTTCGATCGCAGCCAGTACGATCGCCTGCGCACGCTCACCACGGAGATCAAGCGCATTCAGCGCGATGGCGGCAGCGTATCGATCCAGGTGGCGCGCCGCCGCTGGCTCTCCGGTGAGGCGCTCGCGCGCTTGCTCGCCGCAGTCTGAGCTACTCGTCGAGGACGGCGGCGCGGAGGGCAGACTCCGGCTCTGTCAGCAGGTCGGTCACCTTGGCCAGCAGCTCGTCGTGGGTGAACGGCTTCGGCAAGAAGCCGATAGAGCCCGACCTGTCGTGGGGGATCACGTGGTCTCGACTGTAGCCGGAGATGAACAACGTCTTGAGCCCGGGGCGGGCGGCGCGCAGGCGTTGTGCGAGGCTCGGCCCGTCCATCCCGGCCATCACCACGTCGGTGACCACGAGATCGAGCGAGTCGGCCTGCTCCGCCGCGATCTCCAGGGCGTGTTCGGCGTTGGGGGAGGTGAGCACGCGGTGCCCCGCCTTTTCCAGGATGCGTCGCGTGACGGTGCGCACGGTCGGCTCGTCCTCGACGAGCAGGATGTTGGCGCAGCTCGGCGCGCGCAGGATCGCGCGAAACCCCGAGACGAAGCGCGGCACCGTGGCCGGATGATCGACGGGCGGCGGCACGAGGGGGAGGTAGACGGCAAAGCTCGAGCCGCGGCCTGGCTCCGAGCTGACGTCGATGTGACCGCTGCCCTGTTCCACGATGCCGTAGGCCGTCGACAGGCCGAGGCCCGTGCCTTTGCCGACGTCTTTCGTGGTGAAGAACGGATCGAAGATATGCTGGCGCGTCTCCCCATCCATGCCGATGCCCGTGTCGGAGACGCGCAGCAGCGCGTAGCTGCGCAGGCCGAGGCCGCGCGCCGGGTCGCGCCGTTGCACGGTCTCCGTCTCGATGCGGATGACGCCCCCCTCCGGCATCGCATCGCGGGCGTTGGTGATCAGGTTGACGATGACCTGTTCCATCTGCGCCGGGTCCAGGTGGACGTAGAGCGCGTCGGGCTGCAGCCCGAGCTCGAGCCGGATGCGCTCGCCGAGCAGGCGCGTCAGGAGCCGATCCATGGTGGCTAGCGTGCGGTTCAGGTCGAGCGTCTCGGGCATCACCCGCTGGCGGCGGCTGAACGCCAGCAGCTGGCGAACCAGGTCAGCGCCCTTCGAGCCCGCCTCCCGCATCTCGCGAAGAGCACCGCGAGTGCGCGTGTCGATCCCCTCGTGGTCGACCAGATCGCTGATGTTGGCGAGGATGATGGTGAGGAGGTTGTTGAAGTCGTGCGCGACGCCCCCGGCGAGCCGCCCTACGGCCTCCAGGCGCTGGGCGTCGCGCAGCGCCTCGGTCTGCTTGCGCAGGGCCTCGCTGCGCTCGGAGACCCGCTGCTCGAGCGTGCGGTTGGCTTGCTCCAGGCTGCGCTGCGCACGCGATAGCGAGGCCACCAGCTCGGCGTTCTCGTAGCGGAGCGCGAAGGCCTCGGCGAGAGCCCGGTGGTTCACCTTCGCGACCGCGAGCAAGCCCACGCCGTAGAACACGATCACGCCGGCCAGCACCTGGTGCAGCGAATCTCCAAACATGGCCACGCGCAGCGCCAGGGCCGCGAGCGCGGGGCCGATGAAGGCGATGAAGGCGGGGAGATAGGCCGCCAGGGTGCCGGCGGCCGCCGAGCACATCCCTCCGATGAAGAACACGATCAGGAGCTGCGAGACGGGCGATGCGCCCTCCAGGAAGAAGAACCCGGCGCTGCCCCACAGCACGCCCGCGACCGCCGAACCGAGCACGTAGCGAATACCCCACGTGCGAGCGTCGCCGCCGCCCGGAGGCGCTCGCCGATAGCTGCGAGCGAGCTTTACGCGCGCGGCCGACGCCGCCATCATCGCGGCAAGCCACGCTCCGAGCTCCGCGTGTGGCGCCGAAGTCCACAGCAGCGCGGCCACGATCGTCGCGTTGACGCAGTTCGCGAACAGCACCGTCTCCGTCTGCCGGTAAAGCGTACGGATCTGTTCGCTTCGAATGTCCACCCCCCCCATGGCGACTCGGCTCTAAGGTTACCGCAGCCACCGCACGCTGTCAGCTAACCCCCTCCGGGGGCCGCCGCCCGCGCGAGCGGGGCGCGCGCTTCTGCTCGGCATGCAGCGACTACGCTGTCGTTGCGCCCCTCGTTGCGCCACTCCTTGCGCCGCTCCGGCGTGTTTCTGTCGCGGATGGGGACTCGGCGCAGGATCTTTGAGCGCGCGCGACGAGTTTCCGGGCTCAGGCCTATTCTTTTCGAGCTCGTGCGGCGTTGATGCCGCGCCGACGTCGCGGTCACCGGGCGTCGTTTGCGCGTGCGCTCGAGACCGAACGTTGGTATCGGCATCCCACTCGGTAGTCCAATGAGTGTTCGAGCGGGTGATTCAATCTGGGTCCCGTCGGTGTCTGCTCGGTTGTACCGGCCCATCGCGCTCGCGCTCGAGGCACGTGGCATCGCGGCGGACCCGCTCTTCGCGGAGTTCGGAATGCCATCACCGGCGACCGCCGGGTGGGACGTGCGGATGCCGTTGCCGCAGATCGCCAACATCTGGAGCCGGCTGCTCGAGGTCACCGGCGATCCTCATTTCCCGTTCCGCGCCGCGGAGCACGTCGATCTGACCACTTGCGACGTGATCACCTATCTGGAGTCGGCGGCTTCGACGCTGCGTGGCGCGCTGGAAAAGAAGCTCAAATTCCTGCCGCTCATCACCGACGCGATCGAGTGGACGCTCGACGAGGAGGGCGACGCCGTGCAGCTCGCGCTTCACGAGCGGCCAGCACGCCCGCCGCTCGCCCCGGTCGCCGAGTTCTTGATCGGGGCACGGCACGTCTTCCTCGAGCGCTTTGGGCCTCCGGGGTACCACCTCCGGGGCGTCTCGTTCCGACATCCGGCTCCCGCCCACAGCGAGGAGTATCGGCGGATATTCAAGGTGGAGCCGAGTTTTTGCGCCACGCTGGATCAGATCACCTTTGGCCGCGCCCAGCTGGATGAGCCGATGCGGCGCCGAGACGACGCCCTGTCCGAAATTCTCGGGCGCTACGCCGAGCAGATGCGGCCATCGCTGCGCGACCGGGAGACCTGGCGCGGGCGGGTGCTCGAGCGCCTGAAAAGTGGAATCGATCCCGGGATCGCCGCCGTGGCCAGGGGCCTGGGCGTGTCACCGCGCACCCTCCAGCGCGCGCTGGCGGATGAGAACACGAGCTATCTGGACGTGGCCACGAGCGCCAGGCGGGCCGCGGCCGAGCAGCTGCTGAGGCGCCGTGAGCTCGGCATCAGCGAGGTGGCATTCGCGCTGGGGTTCAGCGGCAGTCCTGCATTTCATCGCGCCTTTCGGCGCTGGACGGGGACGACTCCGAACGAATTCCGGGCGCGCGAACTCGGCGCCTTCAGCGAACCCCTCGTCGCTGCGCTGCACGAGGTTCGGCGCGTGAACTGAATGCCGGCCGTTCGAGTCGTGGCTCTCGAAGGGGAACCACGCGCTGGTAACGCCCGGGGCCGAGCGGCGCTGCCGCCCAACGCCCGAGGCCCACGCCGCGGAGAGCGTCGCCGGCCAGATCGGCTGCTCGGCAGTCGGCCAGGGCACGCAGGTAGGCAGCGATCGCCGCGTCAGCAGCGAGGGCTGCGGAGAGCCCGGAAGGAGACTTGACGTTCGACACGCGAAAACCTCATGTGAAGAGCCCCCCCTCGGGCCCTTCGGGGATCGACGATATCGATCGCGGGGCGTACTGGCTATTGCAGCCGGCGCCAAAGCATTTGCCATCTGCGACTATCGCGGGCCGCGCGAAATTGGAGCTCGAATGCGACAACTGCGAACGAGCGCGTCTGCGCGCCGCCATCGGCCGATCGCGCGCTCAGCGCCTCGCGCGTCTGCCGAGATCGCTCGAACGCTCCCGCTCTCGCGGCTAATCTTCGCTGCTTATCGTGAGCCCGGGGCGCGCGACCCCGCCGGTGCTCTCGAGCGGCGCGCCAGCGACGTACAGGAACTTGAGCTTGCGCAGCGCCTTCAGCGGAGAGATGTTGCTCACGCGCGTGCGCTTGATGCTGAGCCGCTCGAGCTTCGCGAGGCCAGCGAGCGGTGTCACGTCGTCGATGGGCGTGTCGTCGAGCATCAGCTCGGTCAGGTTGGTCATCTTCTTCAGCGGCGTCAGATCGCGCACCTGGGTGTGTCCGAGATCCAGGCGGTCCATCTGCAGCATGCCGGCGAGGGGCGCGATGTCGGTGACGGGGTTCATCGAGATGCGCAGGCCCTCGAGCTTCGTCAGCCCCTTGATCGGAGTCAGATCGGTGAGCGAGCCGCGCCCGATGTACAGGTGATGCAGGCTCGTCAGCTGCGGAAAGACGCACGGGTCGAGGCTCTCGATCTCGACACCGCTGCGCGTCAAATCCACGCTGCGAATCTTGCGCACGTCGGCCAGGCTGAGCTCGCCCTCGGGCTTGCTGGCCTTGCGACGCACCTCCTTTTCGAGCGCGGGGTCAGCGAAGGTCACCTTCGAACCCGTGGAGCACACCACGGGCTTCTTCTCGACCGGCGTGGGCTCGGCCTTCTCCGCTTCCTTCGCAGGCTCGGGCTCGGGCGTTGCCACCTTTGCGGGTGTCGCAGCGGAGGCGGGCGCCGGCGCCTCTGTCTTCGCGGGCGGTGGAGCTTCACAACCGAGCGCGGCCGCGCTCCAAATGAAGAGAGAGACAGCGAGGGTTGGGGCGCCCGCGCGCCAACAGAACGACAGCCCGGCAGCTTGGCAGCTTCGCATGGCCGCGACTGTCGCAAAGGGCCGGGCAAAGGTAAAGAACGTCGGGCCCCCTCCCGTACCGCCAGAGAAGGTGACTCGTATGGCATCGAGCGGCAGCGTTTTCATCGCGTGTGTTCTCTTCGGTCTCGCCTTCGCGGGCACCGCGTGCACCCCCAAGGGCGGTCCCGGCGCGGCGACCCTGCCAGCGACAGACCACCCGTTGCACGGCTCGCCCGCGCCCGACTTCCGCCTACCGGCGCGGGGCGGTGCGTCAGCGAGCCTGAGCGATCACGCCGGCAAGGTGGTGCTGGTCGATTTCTGGGCGACGTGGTGTGAGCCGTGCAAGTCGTCTTTCCCCGAGTATCAGGCGCTGATCGCCCGCTACGCCGGGCGCGTGGTGGTGCTCGGCATCTCGGAGGATGACGACGAGGGGGGCATCGAGGGCTTCGCCGCCGAGACCGGCGTGGCCTTCCCGCTCGCCTGGGACGCTGACAAGGCCGTCGCGCAGCTCTACCAGATCAGCGGAATGCCGACGCTCTTCATCGTCGACCAGCAGGGCCTCGTGCGCTTCGTCCACTCGGGTTTCCGCGCCGGCGACGAGCAGCAGATCAGCGCGGCGATCGACTCGCTGCTCTGAGGGCCGAACCCGGGCGCCCGACGAGCCCAGCCGCAGGTCGGATCAGCCGCGGGCGCGCTGGCTCGCGCGCGTCGACATGCGCTGGATCTCGAGCGGGTAGCGCTCGCGCACCCGCTCGACCTGCACCTTGAGCAGTTCCACCCAGCCGCCGATGTCTGCTTCGGGGCTCTGGTGAATCCCCCGCTCGATGCGCCGGCAGGCGTCGGCGACACCGCTGGCGCCGATGCTGAGGCTGGCGCCGCGCAGGGTGTTGGCCACGCGCCGCTTCTCCTCGGGCGCCATGGTCGAATCGAGCTGCTCGAGCGCCTCGCTCGCGTTCGAGAGATACTTGGCGAACAGGTCTTCCAGGAAGGTCGAGCCGTCGTCGACCAGGTCTTGCACGCGCGAGAGCACGCCGCGATCGAAGATGGGGTTCAGGGTCGGTACCGCCACCGAGGGGGGCGCATGCTCTTCGGTTTTCGCTTCGACCGTCTCCGGAACGGCGAAGCTCAGGCGCGAGCCCGAGCCCTGCTGCGACATCGCGCGCAGCGACGTGCGCGCGGAGCCTGGCGGTCGGCTCGAAGACGGCTTGGCCAGCTCGATGCGGTTTCGACCGTTGGCCTTCGCGCGGTAGAGCGCGCTGTCGGCCGCGTCGACCAGCATCTCGAGCGAGCTGTGGGGCTGCGACGAGCACACCACACCGAAGCTCGCGGTCACGTCGATCGCCACCTTGTCGACCTGGAAGGACGAGTCGGCGAAGCATTTGCGGAGGCGCTCGGCCACCACGGCGCCCGCTCGCAGCTCGCAGCCGGGGAGCAGCACCATGAACTCCTCGCCCCCATAGCGACCCAGCACGTCATACGGGCGGAGCTCGATCTGCGCCCGGCGCACCGCCTCCTTGAGCACGATGTCTCCCGCGCGGTGCCCGTGCGAGTCGTTGATGCGCTTGAAGAAATCCAGATCGAACAGGATCAGGCAGTAGTGGGTGCCCTGACGCGCGCTGCGGGAGGCCTCGCCCTCCACCTTGCTGAGCACCGCGCCGCGGTTGGCGGCGCCAGTCAAGGCGTCGTGGTTGGCCCGGCGCTCGAGCTCCTGGCGTGCGGCGAGCAGCTCGTGCTGTAGCTCGACGATGCGCTGACCGGTGCGCACGCGCAGCTGCAGCTCGATCGGATCGAACGGCTTGAGCACGTAGTCGTCGGCGCCCGACGCGAGCCCCGTGACCAGGTGCTCGCGGGCGGTGCGTGCCGTGAGCAGCACCAGGTAGACGTACGGGCTGGCCGTGCGCGCCCGCAGGATGCGGCAAACCTGCGGTCCGCTCAGGCCGGGCATCTCCCAGTCGAGGATGGCCAGCCGCGGGCCGTTGGGCGCGCTCAGCTTGGCGAGCGCGCTCGCCCCGTCGGTGACACAGATGGTGGAATACCCCCAGCTGTGCACCGCCTGTTCCAGCAGGCGACGCGACACCGCGTCGTCCTCCGCTATCAGGATCAGGTGGCCGTCGGGGGCAGGGGCGGCGGGTGGGTCTTCCTCCGCCTTGACTGCGCTCAGGACCGCGGACTGGCGGCTGCGGGGCTGGCGCGCCCCTTCCACGGGTTCAGCCTTGGGGGTGTGGTCTCGCGGGGCCGCTCCCGGAGCCTGAGAGGCTCCAGCTCCGCCGTTGCCCGTCGCAGAAGTGGCCACAGGAGAAGGAACGGCGTTCGCCCAGCACTCCTGAAAGGTTTGTCGGAGACTGCGTGGGGAGAATACAAATACTCCTAGATGCCCTACCTGTAGGGCGCTAAGAAGCCGGCCATGAGTCACACCTGGATCGAGGACGGTGGCGTGACCACCCCGCTCGGGTTCGAGGCCGGCGGCGCTTACGCGGGCATCAAGAAGTTTGGCGACGCGAAGGATCGCAAGGACGTCGGCCTGCTGCTGGCGAAGAAACCGTGCGTCGCCATCGGGATGTTCACGACGAACCGCGTCTGCGGCGCCCCCGTGACGGTCAGCCGCGAGCATCTCGCCAACCGTCGCGCGCAGGCGATCGTCGTCAACTCCGGCTGTTCCAACGTCGCGATGGGCGCGCGCGGCATCGAAGATGCGCGCGCCATGGCTCGCGCCGCCGCCGAGCATCTCGGGGTAGACCCGAGCGACGTGCTCGTCGCCTCCACCGGCGTCATCGCGCGGCCGTTGCCGCTCGACCGCGTGCGTCAGGGTATCCTGGCGATCGCGCCGACGCGCGAGGGCGGGCACGCCTTCAGCCAGGCCATCCTCACCACGGATCGCGTCATCAAGAAGCGCGCCGTTCGCGTCGAGGTCGGCGGCCGAACCTACACGGTGGGCGGGACCGCCAAGGGCTCGGGCATGGCCCACCCCGATCTGGCGACGGTGCTCTGCTTCCTGACGACCGACGCGCCCATCGAGCCCGACTGGGCGAGTTCCACACTGAAACACGTGGCTGACCGCTCGCTCAACATGCTCAACATCGATCTCGACACCTCTACCAGCGACTCGTTGTTCTGGCTCGCGAACGGCGAGGCGGGGGGTGACGCCATCAATGACGCGCACCCCGCGAGCCGTCCGCTGCACGAAGCGGTGCACGCCTTGTGCGAGGCCCTGACGCGCGACCTCGCGCGCGACGGTGAAGGCGCGCGCACGCTGATCGTGGTCGAGGTCACCGGAGCGCGCTCGGAGAAGGAAGCGCGCGTCGCTGCGCACACGATCGTGTCGTCACCGCTGGTGAAGACGATGGTGACGGGACGCGATCCCAACATCGGTCGCATCCTGATGGCGGCGGGTCGCTCCGGAGCCGACCTCTCCATCGACGACGTCAGCATCAGCGTGAACGAGGTGCTCGGCTATCACGCGGGGCTGTTCGTCGCAGAGAACGAAAAGCGCCTGAAAACAGCCATGGACGCGCCTGAGGTCCACATCGGCATCGATCTCGGTCTCGGCGCGCATCGCGCGCTCGCCTGGGGTTGCGATCTGACCGACGAATATGTCCACATTAACGCGGACTACACGACCTGATGGCCTGAAGCCCCGCGGAAATGGATTCCGTCAGTTGTCCCCCGCGCGCACGCCTTGTCGCTCGATCCAGGTCTTGATCTTGTCGCCGTCGAATCGCCACTGACTACCGACCTTGACCGCGGGGATCTGACCCTGCTCCAGCATCTTGTACAGGGTCTGTGTCGAGACCCGGAGCAAGGCGGCGACCTCTTTCACCGTGAGCAGGTTCTTCAGGCTCATCACCTTGAACCTACGGGCGGCTTTTCTGACCACTTAAGTTCAGTAGTTTGAGGACCTTGGGGGTTAAAGCTCGACGAACGCGGGCTAACGTCCTACCCTTGTGCCATGTCCGTGCTGGCTCCGGGATTGTTGATCGCTGCGCCACCGCTCGAAGACCCAAACTTTGACCGCTCCGTCGTGTTGCTCGCTTCACACGGAAAGAATGGAGCTTTCGGTTGGGTCATTAACGGAGAGCGCGTCATGTCCCTGTCGGAACTCGCCACACATGCCGGTCTCGAGTGTGACGAGCCGCAGCCTTCAAACGGAATTCATCTCGGTGGTCCCGTCGGTCGCGAACAAGTTTGGCTCTTGTATCGAACCGAAGAACGCCTGCACGCCGTACCAGATCAGTTTGATGTCGGCTTTGGCATCACCGCATCACCATCTCAGAAAGTGCTCGAAGCGATCCTGCACGGTCGCGCGCCGAAATCGCTGCGCGGCGTGATGGGGTTCGCGGGTTGGGAGCCTGCTCAGCTCGAGCGCGAGATCGGTCGTGGCTCTTGGTTGCCGATGCACGCGGAAGCGTCGCTCGTGTTCGACGTTTCGATGGAAGAGATGTGGGCGCAAGCCTATCGCCGTGCAGGCACGTCGCCGATCGCGTTCACGACGCGCGTCGTTGGCCAGGCGTGAAGCGTCTGCCCGCTGATTACCGACCGTCTGCCGACTCAGCGAGCGACGGCCGCTCCGGGTCAGATCGCCGAGCGAGAACTGCCAGGCGCTGACGCGACGGCGAGGACCACGACGACGCGCTCGATCGCAGCGACGTGACGTGGTCTCGATGTAGCGCCGGCCACGCTCGGCGCTCGTGTCGTCACCTTCCACGCGCCCCCATCACGAACGCCCCGCAGCGGTGCGACGCGATCTGGGCGAGGCGAACAGCCTCGAACCCTATCGAGGCTCCGGCGCTTCGAACACCGGTCGGCGGTGTCACTGGTCGGCAGTGTCACTGGTCGTCACTGTCACCGGTCGTCACTGTCACCGGGTGCCGGTTCGCCCGGTGCTGGATCATCGTGTGCTGGCTCGAGCAGATGCCTGCCCGAGGGTTTTTCAGTGGAGCCGAGGGGGATCGAACCCCTGACCTATGCATTGCGAACGCATCGCTCTCCCAGCTGAGCTACGGCCCCAAGAGGAGGGTGGCAGGGTACCCAGGAGCACTTTGATGTCAAGTGATTGCAGAGCTATTTGCATCACAGAAAACCGGCCCAGGTGCGGCTCCCAGGAGTTGACCAGGGCGGGGCGGTGGTTAATTTGCCGGCACGCTCAACGCTGACGCCTCGGCTTCGGCACGCTGCCGGCCCTCCGCCCCCTGAGAGCAACGGGAAAAGGGTGCGGGCGCCGCGGCGAACGGGCGGAAAGAACAATGTCCGCGGGACACTCCCCCACACGAGTTAGACGAAGACCGTGGGCTAGTCCCCAGCGAGACCGAGTTTAGGAGACTGAAGGAAATGGGTAAGATCATTGGAATTGACCTGGGGACGACCAACAGCGTCGTGTCCGTGATGGACGGCAAAGAGCCCAAGGTCATCGTGAACGAGGAAGGGTCCCGGTTGACGCCCTCGGTGGTCGCCTGGGATGAAAAGGGAGAGATTTTGGTGGGCACGATTGCCAAGCGGCAAGCCGTGACCAACCCGGAGAACACCGTCTACTCGGCGAAGCGCTTCATCGGGCGCCGGTTTGACGAGCTCAGCGAGGCTGACAAGCGAGTCCCGTACGACCTGGTCAAGGGCAAGAACGGTGACGCCTGGGTCCGCGTTCGCGGGAAAGAGCAGTCGCCCCCCGAGATCAGCGCGAAGGTGCTCCAGAAGCTGAAGAAGTCAGCGGAGGACTACCTCGGCGAGACGGTGACCGAGGCCGTCATCACGGTCCCGGCCTACTTCAACGACTCCCAGCGCCAGGCCACGAAAGACGCGGGCAAGATCGCGGGTCTCGACGTCAAGCGCATCATCAACGAGCCGACGGCGGCGGCGCTCGCGTACGGCCTCGACAAGGACAACAACCACATCATCGCCGTGTACGACTTCGGCGGCGGCACGTTCGACATCTCGATCCTCGAGGTGGGCGACAACGTGGTGCAGGTGATCTCCACCAACGGCGACACCCACCTCGGCGGCGACGACGTCGACAACGAGGTGATGGGCTGGCTGATCACCGAGTTCCGCAAGACCAGCGGCATCGACGTCGGCAAAGACAAGATGGTCATCCAGCGCCTGAAAGACGCTGCAGAGCAGGCCAAGATCGAGCTGTCGAGCAAGGTCGAGACGGTCATCAACCTGCCGTTCTTGACGGCGGACGCCAGCGGGCCGAAGCACCTCCAGGTCACGCTCAGCCGCGCCAAGCTCGAGCAGATGATCGCACCGCTGGTCGAGCGCACGATGGAGCCCGTCCGCAAGGCCCTCGCCGACGCCAAGAAGAGCCCGAGCGACATCCAGGAGGTCGTGCTCGTCGGCGGCTCCACGCGCATCCCGCTGGTGCAGTCGACGGTCACCAAGTTCTTTGGCAAGGAGCCGCACAAGGGCGTCAACCCGGACGAGGTGGTCGCCATCGGCGCCGCGGTCCAGGGCGGCGTGCTCTCGGGTGACGTGAAAGACGTCGTGCTGCTCGACGTGACCCCGCTGTCGCTGGGCGTGGAGACGCTGGGCGGCGTGATGACGGTGATGGTGCCGCGCAACACCACCATCCCGACCCAGAAGAAGGAGATCTACTCCACGGCGGCCGACAGTCAGCCGTCGGTGGAGATCCACGTCCTTCAGGGCGAGCGCACCAACGCCGCTCAGAACCGCACGCTCGGGCGCTTCAAGCTCGACGGCCTGCCCCCCGCGCCGCGCGGGGTGCCGAAGATCGAGGTCACCTTCGACATCGACGCCAACGGCATCCTCTCCGTGGTCGCCAAGGACATGGCCACCGGTAAGGATCAGAAGATCACGATCACCGCTTCCAGCGGCCTCTCCGACGAGGACGTGAAGAAGATGGTCGAGGAGGCCGCCAAGCACGAAGCCGAAGACCGGCAGCGTCGCGAAGAGGTCGACCGCCGGAACAAGCTCGACAACATGTGCTACACGCTCGAGAAGCAGATCGCCGAGAACAAGGAGAAGCTCTCGGGGGTTGACCTCACCAAGATCGAGGCGCTGATCAAGGAAGGGCGCGACGCGGTCGAAAAGCAAGACGACAAGCGCGTCTCCAGCGTCCTCGAGCAGCTCGAGAAGGAAGCCCACGCCATGGCCAGCAAGCTCTACGAGAGTGCCGGCGCTGGCGCAGCGGGCGGGCCCGGTGGTCCGGGCGGTGCCGCTCCGGGGCCCAACGGCGCGCCCAAGAGCAGCCCGGGCGGTGGTGACCGCAGCAAGGGCGACGTGATCGACGCCGAGTTCGAGGAGACGAGCGGCAACTGACGGGCAGCCTCCAGCAGCCCACAGACTGAACGAGAGCCGGAAGGGGAGAACTCCACCCCGGCGCCCTCGAACCCGACGGCCCCCAAAATTTCGGTTTTGGGGGCCGTGCCCGTTCTGCCGACCTGGCTTCCGTGGCTGGTTCGAGCTCGGCCAACCAGGCTCGGCCGCTGCGCGGCGGATCCTCGGCAATCGGCGCTCCGGCCATCGCGTCTATTGACCCGTCATCCCCTCCGGATCTATCAACCGGAACCCTGCGCCCGTAGCTCAGCTGGATAGAGTATTGGCCTCCGAAGCCAAGGGTCGGTGGTTCGAATCCACCCGGGCGCGCAACAGAGCACCAGGCTGATCCGATCGGGCTGGTCCGATCGGGCTGAGCGGGCGACGCCACGGCGCTGCTCTCCGGTCGCGCGCCTGGCACTCGCTGCGCCGGAGGGGCTCGGACGTGAATGGGACTCCTACCTCCAGCGCATTGGCAGCCCGGCCCCGCGCTCGTTACCATGCTCTGAGTGATGCCCGGCTCCGCCCCCTCCCTCATCGGAGGCCGCTTCGTGCTCGAAGTGGAGCACCGGCGCGGCGGCATGGGCAGCGTCTGGCGCGGCCGGGAAATCGGCTCCGATCGTCTCGTCGCGATCAAGCTGCTGCAGTCGTTCGGTGACGCACAGCGCGCGCGCTTCGAGCGCGAGTGCGCGCTGTTGTCTGATCTGCGCCACCCCAACATCGTTCGTTATCTCGATCACGGCACCAGCCTGGGCGGCGTCCCGTTCCTGGCGATGGAGTGGCTGGACGGCGAGACGGTCGCAGACCGCCTGGCGCGCCAGCGCCTGACAGTGGGGCAGAGCCTCGCGCTGATCGAGAGCACGCTGCGCGGCCTCGACGCGGCGCACGCGCGGGGCGTGTTGCATCGCGACCTCAAGCCCTCCAACCTGTTCTTGCGCGACGGGAGCCTCGATGACGTCATACTGCTGGATCTGGGGCTCGCGCGGCACGTCGAGGACAACGATGGGCTGACACGCACGGGTGCCGTGCTCGGCACCGCGAGCTACATGGCGCCGGAGCAAGCGCAGGCGCGCGGGGAGCTGACGGCGGCCGTTGACTTCTTTGCGCTCGGCGCGATCCTGTTCGAGTGTTTGACGGGGGCGCCGCCGTTCGTGGGCACGCAGCTCTTGGCAGTGCTCGCGAAGCTGCTGTTCGAGCCGCCGCCGCGGCTGCGGGCGCTGCGCCCCGAGCTGCCCGAGGCGCTGGAAGAGCTCGTCGACGGGCTGCTCGAGAAGGAGCCGGCGCGGCGTCTGCGCCGGAGCGAGGAGCTGCGGCAGCGGCTCGCGGCGCTCGCCGCGTGCGCGCCGTTGGGCGTGCCGTCGAGCGCGCCGGCGCCGTCGTCATCGCCGTCTCGTCCGAGCGACGCCGAGCAGGAGCTGGTGAGCGTGATCCTGGCGCTGCCGCCCGCCGACGCGACGGCGGCGCCGGATGATCCCGATGCCACGCTCGTCGGCGAGCGCCACGAGCAGCTGGCGGACGGCTCGACCATCATCACGCTGGCGCAGCGCGGGGGCGCGGCCACGGATCTGGCGGCGCGCGCGGCGCGGCGGGCGCTGCGTGCGAGCGATGCACGACCGGGCTGGAGCTTCGCGGTGGCGACCGGGCGCGGGATGCTGAGCGAGCGCTCGCACATCGGGGAGGCCGCCGATCGAGCGGCCACGATGCTGCGCGCTCGCGAGCGGGAGGCGCCGCCTGCGATCTGGCTCGACGAGGTGACGGCGGGGCTGCTCGACGCGCGCTTCCGGACATCCCCGCTGAACGAGGGGATCGTCGCGTTCGTCCTGGAGGGGGAGGACGCCTCGATCGATCCGGAGCGGCGCCTGCTCGGCCGTCCGACGCCGTGCGTGGGGCGCGAGCACGAGCTCGGCATCCTGGAGCTGACGCTGGCGGCTTGCGTGGAAGAGCCGGGGCCGCGCGCGGTGCTGGTGCTCGGCCCGCCTGGGAGCGGCAAATCGCGGCTGCGGCACGAGCTCGAACGGCGCGCTCGCGCGCGGGGCCTGCCTTTTCAGCAGCTGCTGGGGCTGGCGGACCCGAACCGG
>Ga0247763_1000629_pt1 | contig 21231 bp, 15 predicted proteins | sample UWRJL141409B4_FD_179926 | JGI IMG/M metagenome (GOLD analysis project Ga0247763, IMG submission 179926) | Plant litter microbial communities from Arlington Agricultural Research Station in Wisconsin, United States - UWRJ-L141-409B-4 | ecosystem: Environmental > Terrestrial > Plant litter >...
GAGTTGGGGGTGGAGGCGGAGTTGGGGGTGGAGGCGGAGGCGGAGTTGGGGTTGGGGTGGGCGGTTGCTCGTTTTTTTGATTTTCGCAGCGTGCTCGGCCGTGTCCAGGCCAGGCCGGCTTCGCCGGTGCGCGCCGCAGCGGCGCGCAGCCTGGACACGGCCTGCGCGCGCTGCGCGCGCTGCGGGGGGGGGTGAGGCCTTCGGCTTTTCGAGGGCTTTGCACGGGAGTTTGTGATGCTCAGAATCTATCCGGTCGTGCTCGAGCTGGTTCGTCGGGTCTCGCCTCAATTGTCGGTGTTGCGGGCGCGCAGCGCTTCGCTTGGAGATCAGTTCGAACGTGCTCTGATCAGTGTTCCACTCAACGTCGCGGAAGGGGCGTACAGCCGAGGGAAGAATCAGAATGCGCGCTACCACGCGGCAGCAGCTTCGGCGCGGGAGGCGCTGGCTTGTCTCGAAACCGCCGAGGCGTTCGGCTGGGTCGGCCCGCTGGAGCCGCAGGTGGCGGCCCTGTTTCACCAGGTGATTGGCACGCTCATGCGGCTGAGCTTGCCGCGGCGCTGAGTCGCCGGCTCGGCGGGCTCCAATCGGGGCCCGCCGAGCCGGGTTCGCCAGAAGCCGGAGGACTCTCGCCGCGAAGGGGCTGGCGCCGCCTGGCCCCTTCGTCGCAACGACAGTGCCCGGTGGGAGGGCCCCAAGAACCTCTCGTCAGTGAAAGGGCGCGGCGGTTCGCGTCGAGACGCACGCAGGCGACGAGGCCTCTGAAACCCTTGGCCCCTGGGCTCCTCGGCCCCTTCCGCTAATTCAGCGGACGGCTCTCGATCTGAGTGAGCTGCTCCAGCGCAGCCTCGAGCGCTTCGCGGCCTTTGTGCAGGGCGCTGCGGTCCTGTTCCCACTTGGAGCGGGCGGCGTTGGCGGTGGCCTGGACGCGCGTGAAGTCTTGCTGCAGCTGGGCGAGGTCGGCGCGGGCGGCCGCGAGCTCGGCGGTGGTGTCGTTGAGCTCGCCGTCGAGGCGTTCGGCCCGCCCCCGCGCGCCGGTGAGGTCGCTCAGGGTCGAGGCGAGGTCGGTGCGCGTGGCCGTGAGCTCCGAGCGGGTCGCGCCGAGCTCGTGCTGCAGGTTCTCGAGCTCTTTGCCGAGGTTGGCGAGGTCGCTCCGCGCGTGCGCGAGGTCGCGCCGTGTCGCCTCGAGCTGGCTGACGACCTGAGCCAGGTCGGAGCGGCTCGACTCATGCTGCGAACGCTCATGCTCCAGCTCCGCTCGGGTCTGCGTGAACACCTGGTTGAGCTTCTCGAGCTCGCGGCCCGCCTCTTCGAGGTCTTTAGAGAGGTCGCGCGAGTTGGCGCGAGCGGCGGCGATCTCCTGCTCGGCGCGGGCGATCGCGGTGTCGCGGTCGCGCTCGAGCGCGGCATACGCCGTGGCCTTTTCTTCGGCCAGCATGGCAAACGCCTGCTCGTATTCGGTCTTGAGGCGCGCCTCCTGGTGCTCGAGCGCCGCGGTCTTGGCGCGTTCGCCGCCCGCACGTTCCTGATCCACCGCTTCCGTCAGGCGACGTTCGGCGTCGCTGCGTGTTGCATCGACCGCTCGGGCGAGACGGGCCTCCGCCTGTTCGGCGGCCTCGGCGAGGGAGCGCTGGCGGTTTTGCTCGGCCCGCGCGAGGTCTGCGTCGGAGCGCTCCTTGGCCTCGGCGAGCGAGCGCCGGCGCTGCTCTTCAGCGGCTGTGAGCCCCTGTTCGAGCTCGCGCTGTGCCTCAGCCAGGGTTCGCTGGTGGCCCTCTTCGGCGCTCCGCAGGCGGCCTTCGGCCTCGCCGAGCTCGCGCCGCCGCGCCTCCTCGCTCTGCTCCAGCCGGGCGCGGGCCTCTTCGGCCTCGGCGCGGCGTTGCTGCTCCAGCGCCTCGAAGCGTGCACGGGCCTCCTCGGCGTCCTCGCGCCGGACGGCCTCGGCGGCGGCCAGGCGCTCTTCGCCCTTCGCGATGGCTTCGGCCACGCCAGCGCGCCCGCGCGCGTCAGACGCCTCGAGCTCGCGCCGCACTTCGGCGATGGCGTGGTCTTTCTCCTGCAGCTCGCCCGCGAGCTTTTCGGCGCGGCGCTTGAAGTCATCGGCGCGCTTGGCGGCCTGGTCTTTGTCAGCCTTCACGGCCGAGTGCACCCGATTGAGCTCGTGTAGCTCTCGCTCGGCGGCGAGCGCGCGATCGACGGACTCGGTCTTCTCGCGCTCGTGCACGAGGCTCGCGTCCTTCACGCCCAGCAGCTCTTTGCTCTTCGTGCTGAGCTGCCCGTGCAGATCGAGGATCTCTTTGTCTTTGCGGTTGAGCGCCTCGCGCAGCGCCAGAAAATCTTGCGCGGTGCCTTGCCCGGGAGGCGGTTGGCTGCCGCTGCGCGCGCCGTCGCGCTCGCGCAACGCCTGCTCGTTCTCGCGGCTCAGCCGGGCGAGCTCGCCCTTCTGCTGATCGACCTGAGCGACCAGGTCGCGCCGCAGCTGCTCCGTCTCGATGCTCTTGCGCTCTGCCTCGGCCAGATCGCGCCGCAGCTGCTCGACCTCGAGGCTCTTGCGCTCCGTCTCGGCACTCTTGCGCTGCGCTTCGGATTTGTGCTCCGTGAGCAGCGAGTTCGCTTGCGCGAGCAGGCCCTCGAGCTCGGCGATCGCGTGATCTTTCTCGGCCATCAGCGCCGGGTCGATGGCGGCGAGAGCCTCGCTCTCGCTGAGGCGCGGGTTCACCTCCGGAACGGCGCTGCGCGGGGCCCGCGAATGCGGCAGCTCCGACGGGAGCGGGAGCGGGAGCGGGTTGACCGACGTCGGCGGCACGGGCGTGCCCGACGGCGGGAACACGCTGCGGGTCGCGTCGACCTTGGTGTCGGGGTCGTCCTCGGTCTGAGTCGTCAGCGTGTCTTCGTCGAGCAGCGCATCGAAGGCATGCTCGGTGAACTCGTCGACCTCGGCGTCGACGTGGGCCTCGGCTGGAGCCGATTCGACGTCCTGCAGCTCACCGTCCTGGAGGTCGCCGTCGAACTCGGCGTTGAGCTCGGTGTCCTCCGAGTCGAGCTCCTCGAGCTCTTCGTCGATCTCGAGGTAGGAATCCATGCGCGTCGGATCTTCCTCGGCGATGCGCACCACCTCGTCGGAGGCGCCGTTCGTCTCGGGCAGCTCGACCAGGTTCTTGATGCGCGGCAACAGCTCCACGAAGCTGATCGGCTTGTGGACGTAGTCTTCCGCGCGCGAGTGCTTGAGCCGACGGTGCTGGCTGAACGTGTCCTCATTCGAGTCACTGCTCATGATGATGAGGGGCACGCTCTTGAGCCCGGGGTCGCGCTTGAGCTTGTTGCATACGGAGAAGCCGTTGATGCGCGGGAGCTCCACCGTCAGCAGCACCAGATCGGGCCGGTCGCTCGCTGCCACCTGCAGGCCCTCGGTCGCATCACCCACGACCGTGACCGCGCAAGCGTGTTGTTCGAGGCCTGATCGCAGCTCACTAGCAAAGACGGGATCGGACTCGAAAATCAGGACTTTGGGCATGGCGAGCTGCATGGACGACCCTAACGATGGTCTGCCGTCAATCGGCGCGGCGATGACCGAAACAGTACGGCCAGAGCGTCCCTCGGCAACAGCTCTTTCTTTGCCCGTCCAAGGCTCTCGCATCGATACTAGCGCCTCACGCCCGAGGGCCCTTGCCGGTTTCGCCCCGCCCCCGCTGCGCGGGTGAGGGGCGGGTCGAACCCGGCCAGATGGGCTGCATTGCGTTCGGCACTTCCTCTACACTGGAGAAACCCGGCGCGGACTTGGGTCTCTCCTAGCCCTTTCGGCTGGCTTTTTCCGCGAGCCCGCTCTGGCCCGCCCTCTTGGCCAAAACTTCGATAACCCGACGCAGTGCGACGCCGCGGGCGCGGAGCCCCACCATGAGATGATAGACGACGTCGGCCGCCTCGCTCGCGACGCGATCGTCTGTTTCGCCGGCGAGCGCCGCGTTGAGCTCGGCTGCCTCCTCGCTAATTTTGGCGCTGATCTTGGGTACGCCACCGTCGAGCAACGATCGCGTATAGCTCCGCTGCGCGGTGCTTCTCGAGCGCTTCTCCAGCTCTGCTTCCAGGGAGAGCAGAAAGGGATCGGCCAGATCTGCGACGCCGGTCTCCTCCGCGGGTGCGTCGGGCGTCGCGGCTGGGGCTAGCTTCCGAAAGAAACACGTCGCGCGGCCGGTGTGGCAGCTCGGCCCCTCCGGGTCTACCTGCACGAGCAGTGTATCGGCGTCGCAGTCGACCGCGATCTCGTGCACGCGCAGCACGTGGCCGCTCGTTTCACCCTTGCGCCAGAGGGCGCGCCGCGAGCGGCTGTAGAAGGTCGCGAAGCCCGAGCTGAGCGTCGCGTCGAGCGCCTCGCGATTCATCCAGGCCACCATGCGCACCTGGCCGGTCAGGCGATCCTGCACGACGGCGGTGATCAAGCCGGCATCATCCCACTTCAAATCGTCCACGGCGCGACTGTAGGAGAAACCCGCTGCGATCCAAAGAGCTGCGCAGGGTTTCTCCCGATCTGCAGGCGGGGGCGCTGGCAGCGGTGAGTGTCAGACGATTCCTCGAACTTAGCGCCGGCGGGCGGCGGGGGTCTTTGCCCCCGCGCTGGGGGGTCGTTCTGGGGGGCGGGGCCCGGCGAGAGCTCCCGAAAGCCGCGGAAAGCGGCCGCCCGTTGCCTGGCGCACGGCGTGCAATGGCAGGCGTGCAACCGCAGGCGCGCAACCGCAGCTGCCCATCGCCGGGCGCGGACGTCGCCGTCGCCCCGAGCGCCCCAGAGGAACCCCAAACATGTTCAAAAGCCCGCGCACATCGCTTCATCTGCTCCCACGGCTCGCCCTGGGACTGTTCCCGCTCGCGACGGCGTGCTCGAGCAGCGAGCCCGTCGACCGCGGCACCGAATTTCAGGAGATCGTGTACCTGGTGCGGCAGCACACCACCAGGGACGGCGACGGCCAGACTCAGGTGCACGTCACCGACGGCATGGGGCAGGTGATGGACTACCGGCGCTACGTGCCCGGCGCTCGCATCGAGGTGCGGGAGCTCGCCACGGGCGACACGCGCAACATCCTCGAGGGCGAGGAGTACGCGCTCGCCGACGTGGTCGGGCTCGACCTCAGCTTCGATGCCAAGCAGATCACGTTCGCGATGCGGCGCGGTGGCGACGACGCGCACTACCACATCTACACCGCGAACCTCGCGGCGGAGAACGGCGACTACGGAATCCGGCAGCTCACATTCGGCGATCGCGACGACATGGGCCCGATCTTCGTGGCGGGCGGCAAGATCGCCTTCGTCACCAACCAGCCCTACACCGAGATGGGCACGCGCGCGGACGAGTACAACCACGGGCGCGACGTGACGCAGCTCGCGATCATCACCCGTGAGGGCGGCGACGCCGATCGCAAGCTCTGCTCCCAGAACCTGTCGCACACCGTCAATCTGTTCCGCATGCAGAGCGGGAAGATCGGCTATTCGCGCTGGGAGCATCTGGAAAATATCAACGATCTCAAGGTATTCGCGGCGAATCCCGACTGCACCAAGATGGTCGCGGTCGCCGGCCAGCATGACAAGTTCTGGAACTCGCTGGTGCAGATGCAGGAGACGAACGACGAGAACGTGTTCGTCGGGATCGCCACCAGCCGCGAGAACACCATCCACTCGGGCGCGCTGATGCGCGTCGACGTGCGCGCCGCGAACAACCCGAGCATCATCGACAAGGAGAACCCGAAGTACGAGGTGCTGACCCCGGGGGTGCCGCTCGACGAATCGCCCGCGCCGAGCAACGTCGGGCGCTACCGCGCCCCGTACGTGCTACCCGACGGGCGCCTGCTCGTGAGCTGGGCGCGCGGCTTCGTGAACGACCTCGACGAGTTCTCGCTCAGCGCCCCGGATTTCGGCCTGTACATCTACAACACCCAGAGCCGCACCAACGAGCTCGTCGTCAACTACGAAGACTCCTGGGAGCTCGACGGCCGCCCCGTGGTGCCGCGCGCAGAGCCGCCCATCCTGAGCTCGGTGCAGACCTCCGACGACGCCTCGCTGCCGGCGCGGTTCGGCTCCGTCGACATCAAGCAGACGTCGCTCTACAGCCTGCACGGCAACACCGTGAGCGGCGCCCAGTTCGCGGGTACGCCGATGGATGAGGCGCTGCGCTCGGCGACGCGCGTGCGCATCATCGAGGGGTTCTCGTCGGAGGGTGCGCCGGGCGTGACCATGTTCGGCCTGACCATGGCGGAGGGCGCCGCGCTGCTCGGCGAAGCAGTGGTGCGCGAAGACGGCTCGTGGCTCGCCAGCATCCCGCCGTACGTGCCCGTGCACATGCAGCCGATCGACGAGTTCGACCTCATGATCCGCAACCAGACGACCTGGGTGCAAGGCATGCCCGGCGAGTCGCGTGTGTGCGGCGGCTGCCACGAGCGCCGCACCGAGACGTTCGAACCCGGCAGCGGGCCGCTGCCGCTCGCCGCCGCGAACCCGCAAGACTTCCTGCAGCCCGTCAGCGAGCGCACCGAGTATCCGTGGGACAACGCGGCCGCGGGCAGCGAGACGAACGAGATCCAGGCGCTGCTCAGCCAGAAGTGCGCGAGCTGTCACAACGAGACCACGAACGGCAACGGTCCGCAGGAGACCTACACCATCAGCATGACGGACGAGGAGTCGGGCGAGACCACCGACTATCAGGTGCCTCGTCTCGATCTGAGCGATCGCCCGATCACCGTCACGTACGACAACGACGTGGAGAGCTGGCCCGCGTCGTATGTGTCGCTGTTCTACCCCGCCGCGATGGAAATGGAGATGGCCATGGGCGCGGAGTTGACCGAAGGCGCGCCGCCGCCCGTGTGGGCGCGGCCGAGCGACGCGCGCAACAGCGCGTTGATCGAGAAGCTGAACATCACCGCCCTCGGCGACGACGGCCGCACCGCGTGGCCGCTCGAGCAGGCGTTCAGCGATCCGGGCATCCAGGGCGGCACCCGCAGCCTGCACCCCGAGAACGTCGGCGTGACGCTGACGCGAGAGGAACGCGTGAAGTTGATCCGCGCCATCGACCTCGGTGGCCAGTTCTATTCGCGCCAGAACACCGGCTTCGAGCCCATGGCCCGCTGAGCTCCGAGTGCGCAATTCGAGATGAGGATTTGACGATGAAACACATGAAGCTCACCCGCCGTCCCCTGCTGGTTGCCGTCGCCGCGCTGTGCGGCGCTCTGGGCCTCGCTCGCGCCGTCGCGGCGCAGGCGGCCGACCCCGAGCTGAGCGCCGATCTTCGGGCTCACGCTGGCCGCGCCATAGCCTACGAGCAGCTCGACCGCTCGTCGCTCGAGACCGTGACCACCCCCGAGCGCTTGATGCGCGTGGCCCAGGGGGGCTACGCCCCGACCGAGATCTGGCGAGCGCTCGAGCACGGCGAGAAGGTCGAGTGCCTGTCGTGCATCCCCGTGGTGTCGAAGCTCCTGTTCGACGAGAACGCGAAGACGCGAGAGATCAGCGCCTGGTGGCTGCGCCGCCGCGTCTTCGGCGTGTTCGGCCCGGGCCAGGTCTACTCGCAGATGGTCGCCGCCATCAATGACCCGAACGTCCCCGAGAGGCGGCGCGCCTACGCGGCGGACGCGCTCGGCGAGTTCCTGTCGGCCGCTGGCACGCGCCACGTGGCCCTGGCGGCGAACCGCGATCCGTCGCCGCTCGTGCGCGTCAGCGCCGTGCGAGCGCTGCAGCGGCTCAACTCGGTGGGCCCGAACGGAGAGCTGGCCCTCGCGCTCGCCGACGGCGACGAGCAGGTGCGGCTCGCCGCGTTGAACGCCAGCACACGCGTCAACGTATTCCGCGACGTCGACCAGATCGTCGCCCGCCTCGACGACTCCTCCTCCGCGGTGCGCACGCGCGCGCTCGAGGCCCTCGGCTCGCTGCGGGCTGCGGACGCGGTGGTGGCCATGATCGCCAAGCTCGATCCGACGAACGAGGCCGCGCCCAGCGTGAGGGCTGCGGCCGCCGCCGCCCTCGGCGAGATCGGAGACCCGGCGGCGCGCTCCGCCGTGCAGGCCGCGGCGTCGAACGACGAGAGCCGCTTCGTGCGTGACGCCGCTCGCATCGCCCTGCTGCGGCTCTGAATCCGCCGCCGCCTCCCGCCGTATCGAAGACATGCGCTCGGCCACGCCATCGATCACCGCTCAGAGGTCCACCCGCGCCGCGACGGCCGCGCTCCTCCTGCTCGGCCTCGGCGCTTGCGAGCGCCAGGCCCCTGACGTCACGAACACCTTCTACGACCGGCAGATCGACCCCATCCTCCGCTCGGGCTGCGCCAACAGCCCGAGCGGCTCGGCGTGCCACCTGCTGCAAGACACGCGCGGCAACGCCTTCGGCAACCTGAGCTTCGAGAACTACGAGGCGATCTCCAAGCGGCCCGACCTGCTCGTGCCGTACGGCCCTTACGCGACCCCGAACCTGCTGCTCAAGGCGCTGCCGCCGTTCCAGCTGGCGGTCACCAACTGGGACGACGAGGAGCCGAGCTACGTCACCACCGACATCGCGCACGCGGGGGGCCAGCTGTTCGACGTCACCAGCGTGTCGTTCACCGAGCTTTCGCGCTGGATCTCGCGCGGAGCCACCGAGAACAATACCGTCGCAGCCGTCGAACGGCGCGAGCTCACGCCGTGCCGCTCGATCGTCGGGCTCGACCCCGCGTTCGACCCCACAGACGCGCCGACGGCGCCCGACTACTTCACGTTCGAGGCCAGCGTGAACCCCGTGCTCGGCGAGCGCTGCGCCGCCGGCAACTGCCACGGCTCTCCCGGCAACTCGATGTACCTCACCTGCGGTGACTCTCCAGAGCAGGCGCGCTGGAACTACTTCGTGGTGGGCGACTACGTGTCGCGCACGCCGCGCACGAGCGAGATCTTGAGGCGCGCGCTCGACCCCACCGCGGGCGGCACCTTCCATGAGGGCGGCACCGTGTTCGACAGCGCCCAGGACCCAGACTACGAGGCCATGCTGGCCTGGGCCGAGGCGAAAGGCGGCCCGACGCGGCTGCCGGGCGAGCCCGGCTTCAGCGTGTTCGCGGAGCGTGTGCAGCCTATCCTGGTGAAGAAAGGCTGCATGCAGCTCGGCTGCCACTCACCGACGATGGGGCACGACTACCGCCTGCGCGGCGGCAGCGCCGGGCACTTTGGGCTGCCCGCCACGCGCCGCAACTACGAGCTGTCGCTCGAGCAGATCTCGCTCGAGTCGAGCGACCCGAACGCGAGCCGCATCATTCGCAAGAACTTGCCGCCGCTCGTGCGCGCCGGCATCGCGCACCGCGGGGGCGCGCTGTTCGCGGACGCGGGCGACGTGAACGACTGCGACCTGACGGGGGCGCTCGAGGGGCCGCTCGACGAGCAGAGCCCGTACTGCGTGATCGCGGCCTGGATCGCGCGCGAGCGCCAGGACCGCATGCCGAGCGATCCGGGCATGACCGAGATCGTCTACGTGCGCTCGCCGCGCGGATCCGGGCCGGCGTCGCCGCAAGGCTACGAGCAGTTCTCTCCCGGGGCCGACCTCCTGCGCGCGCCGGCCACGATCGGCGCTGACGGCTTTCCGTCACTGGCGGGGGCGCCAGAGAGCCTGCTCGCCCGCTGCGGCCTCGCGGGCGGCGCGGACGTGCGGCGGCCGAACGTATCGTGGGACGGCCGCCGCATCGCCTTCTCCGCGCGCGCGGCCGAGGACGCGCCGCTCCGCGTGTACGTGATCGAAGGCGACAGCTGCGCGGTCGATCCCGTCATCGGCGCGGCTCCCGTGGACGATCGCGGCGAGCCGCTGCCCGACAACGGCCAGCTCGTGCACGACTTCGATCCCACTTTTGGTCCGGATGGGCGCATCGTGTTCGCCTCCACGCGCGGCAACGTGACGAACGCTGCTGCGTTCGACTACCAGGGCCCGCAGCGCTCACCGGCAGACCCGAGCCGCCTCAACGCCAACCTCTACGTGCGGGAAGGCGATAGCGTTCGGCAGCTGACGTTCCTGCTCGATCAGGAGCTCTCGCCCTCGTTCATGGTCGACGGGCGGCTCATTTTTTCGGTCGAGAAGCGCGCGCCGGGCTTTTACCAGATCGCGGGCCGCCGCATGAACCTCGATGGCGGAGACTATCACCCGCTGTTCGGGCAGCGCGGGAGCGTGGGCTACAACCAGTTCACCGAGGTCGTCGAGCTCTCCGATCGGAACCTGGCCGCGATCTTCAGCACGCTCGGAGCGGCGCGCGGTGCCGGCACGCTGGCCATCATCAACCGCAGCATCGGCATTGACCAGCGCAGCACGCGCAGCGAAGACTACCTGCAGAACCCTGCGGCGATGAGCTGGCCCAACGAGGCCTTCTACCAGCACTCGATCCACCTGCCCGACCCCGCCGCGACCGGCACCCCCGGCGCGACGAGCGGCGCGTACCTGAGCCCGGCTCCACTGCCGAACGGGCGCGTGCTCGTGAGCTACGCCCCCGACGCGACCACCTCCGAGCAGATCGCGGGCAGCTTCGGCCTGTCGGTGCTCGACCCCATCAGCGGCGAGCGACGCGAGCTCGCGCGGGACGCGGAGAGCGATTTGCTCTGGCCCGTCGCGGTCTACGCCCGCGGCGAGCGCGCGATCTTCCGCTCGCGCCTCGACGAGCCGAACGGCGCGACCTCGGTCGACCCGAGCGCGGAGGGGCGCCGCTACTCGGAGGTGACCTACCTCGACCTGCCGCTGCTCTCGAGCTTGCTGTTTCAGAACACGCGCAGCGGGCGGCCGCTGCCCGAGCGGGGCGGGACCGTGGAGTTCTGGGAGCAGCTGCCGCCCGAGGAGGGCGTGCTCGACTTCGGCAGCGGTGGGCGCTTCGTGACGACCGACGACTTCGGTTCGCTCTACGCGCGGCGCCGCAGCCTCGGCTCCGTGCTGCCTGCCTCCGACGGCTCGGCGCGCGTGCGCCTGCCTGGCGGAGTGCCGTTCAGCCTGGCGATGCAGGTGCAGCTCGACGGCGACGGCGAGCCCACGCTGCACCACCAGCGCGAAGCGATGCAGTTTTATCCGGGCGAGTCGGCGCGGCAGTCGTTCCCTCGCGAGCTGTTCAACGGCATGTGCGCCGGCTGTCACGGCTCGGTGAGCGGGCTGGAGAACGACGTCGCCACGAACCCCGACATCCTGACGCGGGCCTCCGAGGTGGTGGCGCGCGACGCCGAGGCGACGGAGCTCTCGCGAGGCGGCATCGAGGGACCCGAGTTCCGCTGACCGCCCTCGACGCGGCGAGCGCGCCCGGTCCACCGGGCGCCGGGGCGCGCGTGAAAATCGGCAACACGGGGTGTGAATCCGGGATGCAGGCGAGCGCCAGCCCAGCGGCTCGGCGTCGACCCGCCGGTGGACGTGAGCAGTCCCTTCGTGGGCTTGCGTCTGCTCGCGCTGCGGGTTGCACGCTGGAACGGGCTTTGCTCTTCCAGCGTGCGTGCGAGCACGGATGGCGCGACTTCGTTTCAAACTAGTACTCGTGTTGCTCGCGGGCTCCGCGCTCGCGTGCGCGACCGGTGAAGCCAATGACCCCTGCTGGAGCGACTGGGAGTGTTCCTCGGGGAGCTGCAGCTTCGGCAGCTGCGACAGCTTTGACAGCTCTCTCCTCTCGTTGCTCGAGGAGCTGTTCGACACAGACGACGCTTCCGCGGCGCCGCGCTGCGAGGACCTCGACGTGTTCACCTGTTCGACGACGCCAGGCTGCGCCACGACCCCCTCTTGCAGCGGGGATCTCGCTTGCCTGTATGCGGGTCAAAGCGAATGCGAGGTCTCCTGCGGGAACCCGAGCTGCGTGCCGCTCTGAGCCGTGCCCCCGCGCCGTGCGCCAGCGGGGCGGAGCGCGGTCATTCCACCAGCGCGGCCGCGCGCTGCACCCAGGCGTCGAGCAGCGCCTCGAAGCGGTCGCGCGCGCGGGCGGCGGTCTGTTGCACGTCGTCGTGGTCGAGCGCCGCTGCCGATAGCCCCGCGGCGGCGTTGGTGATGCAGCTCACGGCGCCGACCACCACGCCGCGCTCGCGCAGGGCGATCACCTCGAGCGCGGTGCTCATGCCCACGGCGTCGGCACCGATCGCGCGCAGCATGCGGATCTCGGCGGGCGTCTCGTAGCTCGGGCCGAGCAACGCCGCGTACACGCCCTCGCCGAGCGTCAGCCCCAGCGCCGCTGCCGACTCGCGCGCCGCCGTGGCGAGGCGCGCATCGTAGGCGCGCGTCATGTCGATGAAGCCGGGGTGGTCGCCCCAGCCGACGAGCGGATTGCGCCCGCTCAGGTTGATGTGGTCGGTGATCAGCATCAACGAGCCCGGGCTGAGGTCGGCGCGGATGCCGCCGGCGGCGTTGGTGAGCAGCACCGTGCGGCAGCCGAGCTCGGCGAGCAGGCGCGCGCCGAACACGACGCGCTCGACCGGGTGCCCCTCGTAGGCGTGGACGCGCCCGCGCAGGCAGGCGACCGAGGCGTTGCCCAGCTGCCCGAGCCAGAGCTCGCCGGGATGCCCGGGCACGTTCGGGGTCGGCATGTGGGGGATCGACGAGTAGGGCAGCTCGCTGGCCTTCTCGAGGCGGGTGGCCCAGGCTCCCAGGCCCGAGCCCAACACCACGCCCACCAGCGGAGGGGTCGGGTGTCGCCGGCGAACGTGGGCCGCAGCGGCTGCGAGCGCCGCCGCACTGGCGTGGCTGGCACCGGGGGCCGGATTCGGTGACGGAGAGGCAGGCGCCGGAGGAGCCGAGCTGACGGGTGAGGCGTCGGAGGCCGAGGTCATGGAGTCGGATAATGCGTCTCCTTTGGGCGACGGGTCTACGTTCCGCTCGTGCGGCGGCCCCTCTGAAAGGCATCTGCCGAACCGGGTCGCGTCGAAACGGATTGCGAACCGGCCCGAGCAGCGCTAGGTCCTGCCCCCCATGAGCAGCCGATTCTCCGAGTTTTTGACCAATGAAAAGATCGACCCCCGGCGCCTGCTGGTGGCCTCGCGCCAGCTCGAGCGCCTTCGCCCTGAAGATCGGCAGAGCAAGCTGAAGAGGCGCCTCGGCAAGAAGTCGGGTGACGCGGCGGCAGCGGCCGCGGCGGCAAAAGACATCCCGAAGCCCCGCTCCGGCCGCAGCGTGACGCCGCGCTTGTTGTCGACGGCCCAGGCCGGCGGCACCCTGTCCGGCAGCCAGAAAACTCGCCTGCTGCGCGCGATCAACCGCGTGCTCGAGCAGAAGAAGAAGGACCCGATCGACATCCGCAAGGTCTTCTGAGCTCGAGTCGGTGCGCGCGCTCCGGCCGAGCGCGCGCGGACTGAGCCCCGTTATTTGCCCGGCCCCGCCGCGAGTGGAGATGCTGGGCGGAATGAGCCGGCTTCCGCGAGCGCAAACCCGTGCCAGCCGCCGCGCGAGCGCGCTGGTCGCGTTCGGTTGGGCGCTCGTGCTGTCGGGGACGCTGGCCTGTGACCGGTCGAGCAACGGTCGCCTCCAAGGACGGTGGCTCGGACAGCGCTTCGAGAGCCTCGACGGCAGCGTCGCCGCCGGGCGTGCGGGGTGGGCCAAGGGAGCGTCACTCACATTCTCGGGCTCCCGCATCAGCGTGCAGGTGCCGGGTGAAGCGACGCGCCACGGCGACTATCGCGTATTGAGCGATCGCGACGGAGAGCTCGAGCTCGCGATCACCGGGCACGACGGCCACATCGATCATGCAGAGCTCACGCTCGAGACCGCTGAGCTATTGCGCTGGCACTTGACCCCGGTGCACACGCTCGTGATGCACCACGACTGACGCACGCCACCCGCGGCGGCGCGTCGGGCGTGATGAACCCACCTCGCGTCGCCTCGCGAGAGTCAGCGTCGAGCGTGCCCGGGCGAACGGCGCGCGGATTCAGGCGCCCGAGGAGCCGAAACCAGCGGCGCGGCAGCGAAACATCGCTCTGCGCCGAGCGGCGCTCACCCAGGCGCGCCGAGGGCTACGATCGACCGCGATAGACGATCAGCCCGTGGCTGAGATCGTACGGAGAGACCGCGACGCGCACCTTGTCGCCCGGCAAGACCCGGATGTGGTGCCGGCGCATGCGCCCCGACAGCTGGGCGCGAACCATGGCACCGCCCTGATCCACCTTGATCGTATACTGGCCCCCACCCAAGGCGTCTTGAATCACGCCTTCCATCTCTAGAAGATCACCTTTACTCATGAATCTCGCTATTTTCCCCTAAAAACGCCGGCCGCGGGACCCTGGCACAGGCGGAGGCCACTGGCAAGCGCTGCGGGCCAAAGATGAGCTCAGACGGTGCAAGCCGTGGGCCAGTACGGCCCACGTCGATGGCCAATCGGCCATCCCGTTTGCTCGACTCAGCTGGCTCGCACGAGCGAATCGCGTCTGCGCAGCTCGGCTGGGGCACTCGGTCGAGCGCAGCTCGCACTTACAGCCGATCAGGGACCGCCTCAATAGGCGTCAGGAGCGGCCCGAACGCCAGGGACCAGCGCGAGCTCGAGCTTCGGAAGCTCGGTGGGGTTGTCGAGGTAGCGGTACGCGAGCCAGTTGCCCAGAACGATGGATACGTAGTCGCGCGTCTCCGTGTACGGGATGCGCGCGACCCAGACGTCGATGGGAAGATCTTCACCGCCCGCGAGCCAGCTCGACACGACGTTCGGGCCTGCGTTGTACGCCGCGACCACCACGGGGAGTTGCCCGGCGAGCATCGACAGCAGCTTGCTCAGGTAGTAGCCGCCGAGCTCGAGGTTATTGAGCACGTTGGTGGGCTGCTTCGGATCCGGCACCCAGGGCGCGCCGGGCTGCTGCATGATCTCTTCCGCGGCGCGCATGGCCGTGTTCGGCATCAGCTGCATCAAGCCGACGGCGCCCACCGGTGAAACCACCGCGGGGCGGAAGCCGCTCTCTTGCCGCATCACCGCGTGCACCAGCGAGGGGGGCAGGTGATAGCGGGCCTCGACGGCGTTGACGAGGTCGCGGTACGGCTCGGGGTACTTGCAGCGCCACGCCCAGAGGTTGTCTGCCGAGGGCAGGCGCCCGAGATCGTCGCGCTTGAGCAGGCGTTCGGCGAGCGCGTAGCTGCGGTAGCCGCGATCGAGCGCGCCGTACATGCCGCACAACGCCTGGCCGTCGTCGCCCGGGTTGCGCTCGTGGGCGGCGCGGCGCGCGTCGAACAGCGCGCGCTCGGCGTCGGTATGCAGCCCGATGTCGGCGAGGAACTGCGCCTTCTCTGGCAACCGCGCGCCGTCGAACTGACTGGGGTCGAACGCCGGCGAAGACACGCTCGAGCGCGGCTCGACGCTGCCGAGCGCACGCAGCCGGGAAGCGCTCGCGCGCGCGGCGAAGGAGAGCGGGTAGTCCTCGATGAGCGAGCGGTAGCGCGCGACGGCCTCTTCCACCTTGTCGGGCTCGTGCGTCAGCTCCAGCGCGACAGCCTCGAGCTGAGAGAGCGCGGCACGGCGGCTCGCTCGTCGCTCTTTCTTGGCGAGCTGCCCGAGCGTCTGCGCGGCCTCTTCTGTGCGTTGCTTGGCGCCGATGCGCGCGATGGAGAGCTCGTAGCGGCTCGCGCTCGCATACTGGCCGCCACCGTTCCGCGCGTAGCGATCGAGATAGGTCGTGAAGGCGCGCTCGGCGGCCTCCCAGTGGCCGCGCTCGTATTCGAGCCGGGCGATGCGGTAATAGGCCTGCTCGGTGTAAGGACCGCCCGGGTAGCGCTGCACGAGCTCGCGATAGGCGGTGAGCGCCTGGTCGTTCTCGTTGGCACGCGAGAGGGCGCGCGCCTCGAAGAACAGGAACTTGACGCGCGTGTCGGCCGACAGCCGCGCTGCCTCGCGGAACAGCTCGGCCGCCTTCGGGTAGTCTTTCCGCGAATGGTAGTAGGCCCACGCGAGCGCGCTCGACACGTCCACGCGGTCTGGGCTGGGCCCGGGCGCCGTGACGAGCCGCGCGTGTTCGCGCAGCGTGCGGTCGATCAGGCCCTCGCGCGCGAAGGTACGCATGCGCTCGAGCCGAGCCACGCTCCCGAGCTTGGTGCCGGCGAGCCGCTCGTAGGTGTCATCGGCGATCTCGCTCTCGGGCTCGATCGGCGCCTCGGTCGCGAGCCACAGCCAGTCGCGAGCCGCGGCCTTGGGCTGGCCCTTGGCCTCCAAAATGTCGGCTCGCACGATGCGCGCGGCGAGCTCTTTCTTTTGCGCGCGCCGCCCGTCTTGGCGCCGGATCTTGCTGAGCGCCTTGTCGATGGTCTGCTCTGCCTTGGCGATATCGCCAGCCTTCGCCGCTGCACGCGCGGCGAGCGTCAGGCTCTCGGGCGTCTGCTCGTCGCTGAAATAGCGGAAGGCCGCCTCGTAGGGGCCGACCTCGAGCTGGCATCGGGCTCGCAACTCGGCGATCTCGGTGCCGAGCAGCGGCACCTCGGCGTCGAGGCCTTCGAGCATGCGCAGCGCTATCTGGCATTGCCCGAGCTCGCGCGCCGCCACCGCCCGCGCGTAGCGCACGCCCGACGCGGCCTGCTCAGCCGCGGGCAGGGCGTCGATCGCCAGGGCGACGGCGGGCCAATCCGAGGCGTTCGCCGACTCTTGCCAGGTGCGCCCGGGCACCACGGGCCGCGCGGTGAGCTCGAACGCCTCGAGCGCCTTGGCCACGTTGGGGTCCGTCTCTGGCTTGGTGAGGCTGGCGCTCGCCGCGGGCTTGCGCCCGTTCCGATCGAGCAAGAGCGGCGATGCGTTCGCGAGGTTGCCCGACTTGGTGCCGAGCAACGCCGTCGCGGACCCGAGTGTTGCAGCAGTGAATTGGCCGTCGACGTCGAACGTGAACGGCGTGCTCGGGGAGGCTCGCCGCCCGTCGAGCCCGGCGCTGCGCACGGAAGACTCGGTCGCGTCGTCGGGGCCGCACAGGCGCACGCACGCGGCACCCGCCGCAGCCAACAACAGCCACGGCCGGCGCCGCCGGCGCGGCGGGGCGCTGTCGCGGGGGACGCGCGCGCCGCCCTCGCCTCGCTGCGCGCTCGAGTGCAGCGAGATGCGAACGCTCGCCGGCGGCTGACTCTGCGCCACCGGCCGAGACGCGGGGATGTCGGGCGCCGTCTCGACGGCAGGGCCAGGCGCATCGGGAGCCGCGCGAGGGGTATCGCCGCCGCGCGCGACGCTCGCGGGCGGCACGCTCGACAGCGCGGCGATGGGGATGAACTGGAGCGACGGGGGCTCGCTCGCGGGCGGCTCGTTCGCCGATGCCCCGCTGCTCGGCGGCTCGCTCGCCGCCGACGTCGCGTCGTCGACAGCGCTCGGGTCGAGCTCGTTCAGCGCCTCGTCGAGCAACGCCAGCAGGGAAGGGCGACTCCTCGGCGGGGCGCTCGGAGCGCTGACGGGGGGCTCGCTCGCCGAGAGATCACCCGCGGGAGCGGAATCGCTGGCGAAGAACTCGCGCAGAGAAGCCTCGTTAGAGGCTGGCTCGCTCCCTTTCGGTTCACTCATGGTTACGTCGGTGACCCTCGCCATGATTCTACCAGCCCCAGACGTATCCGGCGCCCACCGTGAGCTGCACCCAGGGTGCCGGAACGGGGCGCTCCGACAGGCCGAAATGAGCGCTCGTCTGCGCACTCAGGACCACGTCCCGGTTGAGCAGCCACTCTACGCCGGCTCGCGCGACGGCGCCAAATTGCGTGCCATTCCAGCGGGAGGAGAGTCCCTCGCCGGTGTAGACGCCGAGGCCGACGCCCGCGTACGGAATCGCCCGCAGCACGTCCCAGCGATACAGGAGTCCGGGTGTGATCCCCAAGGCCCACGGCAGTGCAGACGGCTCGTTACTCGAGCCGGGCGGCATTTTTGTGTCGGGCTGGAACGGATGAAGCGAGGTCAAGAGTTGTAAGTCCAGATCGAGGGCATCGCCGATCCCGCGGCGCAGATAAGCCTCCGCAGAGGGGCCAAAACGAGGGCCATCGAGCCAAGCCACGCCCACGCGTCCGCCCGCCTGCCACTGCCCCGCGGCGGCACAGGCATGGCGTGTGCGAGTGGTGAGTACGGCCAGCGCGGCACAGATTAGCACACCGAATCGCGCGAACCATACGCCGAACGCTGGCCGCACCCCGCACCGGGGCAGCCTCGACAGCCCATCTCGCCGCTTGCCGACGTTCGGCGCGGAGCCGTCGTCGAACGGGGTGTTCCATCGTGGTTTCAGGGGCGTCGCCCTCCGCTCGACGGCGCCGATGCGCGCCACGTCGCACCGCCAACGATATCCTCCGACACGATCGCCGACAGCTGCCGCCCGCTCTTCTGCCCGTCGCGCCGATACGAGAAGAAGGATCGCTGATCGGTGAACGTGCAGCCCGGCAGTGTCTCGACGCTCTCTCGCGGCACACCCAGATCCAGCAGCTGAGCGACCACGATCGGCGCGAGCGCGACGTGGGGCTTGTCGCCGTCGCGCGCCGCCACCACGCCCGTCGCGCGGCTCGCCGCGGCGAGCTCTCGCGCGACCTCTTCTCCGACCTCGAAGGCCGCGAGCGAGATGTGGGGTCCGATCGCCGCGATCAGATGTTCCGGGCGGCTGCCCCGATCAAAAAAGACCTCGAGCGTCGCGGCGATGACGTTCTGCACAACGCCACGCCAGCCGGCGTGGACGGCAGCTACGCGCCGCGTCTCGCAATCTGCCAGCAAAATGGGGAGGCAATCGGCCGTGCGCACGGCGCAGGCGACGCCGATGCCATCCGATACGACGGCGTCGGCGGGCTGCGTCGCAACTCGCGGCGCCGTTTGCTGCCCGTCGACCACGAGCACGTCGCGCCCGTGCACTTGCCGTGGTACGCAGACGGCCTCGACGGCGACCCCCAGCGCCCGGGCCACCCGGAGCCGATTTTCGGCGACGTTTTCTGGTCGGTCGCCGACCTCGAGCGACAGGTTCAGCGAATCGTAGGCGCCGCTGGACACGCCGCCGCGCCGAGTAAAAAAGGCGTGCGCAAACCCGGCGCGCGTCAAAAGCTCACTGCTCGAGTACAGGCTGGGTTCCATGGTTTCGGCTTTTCGGGGAGCGATCTTGCGGTTCTCGTCGCAGCCGGCGAGTTCTGCTATCAGGACGGACGCATGCGACCCTCCGACCCATTCCTGCATCGGGAGATTCTCGGCGGCGAGTTTCGGATCCTGGACAAGATCGGCACGGGGGGTATGGGCTCGGTGTATCGGGCGTCACAACCCGCCATGTCGCGCACCGTCGCGATCAAGATTCTCCATCCCCAGCTCGCGCTCCGTAAAGACCTGATCTCGCGTTTCCGGCGCGAGGCCAGGGCCATGAGCCAGCTCACCCATCCGAACACCGTCAAGGTGTTCATGTATGGGCAGCTCGAGGGTGACAACTCGCTATACATCGTGATGGAGCTGCTCGAAGGGCAGAACCTGAGCCGCGCCGTCAAGCGCGAGGGGCCGTTCAGCACCACCCGCGCGGTCGGCATCCTGATCCAGGTCTGCGGGGCCCTGCAAGAGGCGCACGAGAAGGGCATCGTCCATCGGGACCTGAAGCCGGAGAACATCTTCCTGTGCCGTCACGGCGGGCTGCTCGACTTCCCGAAGGTGCTCGACTTCGGCCTGGCCAAGATCACGGAGACCGAACTCCGTCCCGGCTCGATCCAGCTCACGCAGGAGGGCATGGTGTTCGGCACGCCCGAGTTCATGTCGCCCGAGCAAGCTCAGGGCAAGGTGCTCGACGCGCGCAGCGACATCTACTCACTAGCGGTGATCTTGTACGAAGCGCTCACCACCAAGCTCCCCTTCCGCGCGCAGACGCCGATGGACTACTTGCAGAAGCACGTGCTCGAGCAGCCCATCCCGCTCGACGCGCGCGTGCCAAACCTCACCTTTCCCCCCGGCCTCGACGCGGTGATCCAGCGTGCCCTGGCCAAGCGCCGGGAAGACCGCTACGCCTCGGCCAAGGATTTCGGAGACGCCCTGCGCCCCTACGCCGAGTCGTACGATCCGCGCCTGCCGAGCCGGCCTTCCGGGATCGCCGCTTTTTCGGGGGGGTCGCTTGCCCCCCGCCAGCGCTTCGTCCAATTTGCATTCGTTGCTGCAGTATTCCTCTTGGTGGGTGTGGCGTTGACGGCTGTTGCGCTCCGGTTCGTCGGGAGGTGACGGTGTGCGGCGCACGTCGGACGCTCCCCGATCGCCAGCGGCAGGGTCTCCTCCGGAGAGGACGACTCCGGAGAGGGTCATGCCCGAGCCGCAGCCCGGGGCACCGCAGGGCGGCCCCCGGCGCGGCGCTTTCGATGCGTTGTTCGAGGCGGCCGAGGCCGCAAACCCACCGCGTCCCGACCGTTCGCGGCTGAAGCGCTGGCTCTGGATCCTCGGCTCGGTCGCGATCTTCCTCGCGGGCGGCGCGGTGCTCGCGCTGTACCTCGTCATCGCCTACCTCTCCGAAGGGCTGCCGAGCGTCGAGACGCTGAAGGCTGGTTACAACCCGCCGCAGACCAGCCGCATCGTGGCGGCCGACGGCACCCAGCTCTCGACGGTGTTTACCGAGCGGCGCACGGTCATCCCGTTCAAGGACATACCCGACCACACGAAGCTCGCGTTCCTCGCCGCGGAGGACGCTCGCTTTTACGAGCACGAGGGGCTCAACTACCTCGGCCTCCTGCGCGCCGCCTACGCCCTCGTGCGCCACGGTGGCACCATCACGCAGGGCGGCAGCACGATCACGCAGCAAGTGGTCAAGAACATCCTGCTCGACCAGCGCCAGACGTTCAAACGCAAGGCGCAGGACATGATCCTCGCGCATCGGCTCGAGCAGCACCTGACCAAGGACGAGATCTTCGGCCTCTACCTGAACCACATTCAGCTCGGGCACGGCCGCTACGGCATCGAGGAGGCGACTCGCTACTACTTCGGGAAACACGCCTCCGAGCTCGACCTGGCCGAGTCGGCCATGATCGCGGGCATCGTACAGTCGCCGCAGCGCCTCTCGCCGCGCACCCACATGGATCGCGCGCTCGCTCGCCGCAAGTACGTCCTCAACCAGATGCGCGACAAGGGCTTCATCACTCCGGCGTACTACGAGGAGCTGATCAAATCGCCGCCGCCCGTGATCGCCACGGAGATGGATACACAGAGCGCGCTCTGCCCCGAGGCGGTCGATGCGGCCAAAAAGGCGCTCGATCGGGCCCGCAAGGAGGGCGGCAGCCTGGGCGGCTACACGGTGACGACGACCATTCGCCCCGAGCTCCAGGTCGCGGCGCGCCAGGCCGTCCGCAAGGCGATCGACGAATATGCCGCGCGGCACAACCTCGAGCCGCCGTACG
>Ga0247763_1000631_pt1 | contig 21213 bp, 18 predicted proteins | sample UWRJL141409B4_FD_179926 | JGI IMG/M metagenome (GOLD analysis project Ga0247763, IMG submission 179926) | Plant litter microbial communities from Arlington Agricultural Research Station in Wisconsin, United States - UWRJ-L141-409B-4 | ecosystem: Environmental > Terrestrial > Plant litter >...
CTCTCGGTGACGTTGTCGAAGCCCAGGCACAGCACGGCAGCGTCGGACGAGCGCGCCAGCGCGACGCACTCGTCGAGCCCGGGAACCACCCCATCCTGGAAGCGCCAGCCGAACTTCATGTTGCCCGACACGCGGGTCTTGCGCCACTCGATCAGCACGTCGTAGCTGCGGCCCGCCTCCAGCACGAGCTCGGCCTGATGCATGCCGTTGCGCTCGCGCGTCCAGGTGTCGATGATCACCTGCGAGCCCACGCGGATGCGGTAGTGCCCGTTGCGGCAGCGCGAGTAGAACACGTGGCGGCCGCTGTGCGCGGGCCGCAGCGCGCCGCTCCAGCGGATGGAGTATTGCCGCACGGTGATCTCCGGCGCCGGCTTGGCCTTGCCCCAGAAGAAGTCGACGTGCGGGTCGAGCCGCGCCGCCGCGGGCGTGCCCGCCAGCTCGTTGTTGTCGAAATACTCGCCCCACAGCCCGGCGCCGGCGTCGCACTCGAACGCGCTCGCCCCGTAGGTGGCCAGGTCGGGGCTCGCGTCGGGCCCTCGCGCGTGGACCACCTCCACCCAGTCGCCCGCGAGCGCGCGCACGCCGTCGAGCACGCTCGTGCTGCGATGGGGCGGCGTGTAGGCGCTGCCGCCGCCGCTGATCAGGGCCGGGTGCGCGCCGAAGCCGAGCACCGCGAGCTTCCTCGTCTGCTCCGGCGCGAGCGGCAGCGCCCCACCCTCGTTGCGCAAGAGCACCAGCCCGGCGCGCGCGAGCTCGAGCGCCACCTCGGCCGTCGCCGGATCGTCGAGCGGGATGCTCGGGTCGTGCTGGTCGTGATCGAGCCAGCCGAAACACGCGGCGAGCCTGAGCAGGCAGCGCACCTTGTCGTCGATGGTCGCGACGCTCACCTCGCCGCGCTCGATGGCGGGCACGAGGTGGGCCTCGTTCAGCCAGAGCGCCTCGGGCATCTCCAGGCCGAGGCCGGCGTTGGCAGCGCCCACGGCGCTGTAGGTCGAGATCCAGTCCGACATGACGACGCCCTGAAAGCCCCAGTCGCGCCGCAGGATGTCGAGGATCAGCTCGGGGTGCTCCGAGCAGTGCGCGCCGTTGACGAGGTTGTAGGCCGTCATCAGCGCGCCCGCTCCGGCCTCCGTCACGGCGGCGTGGAACGCCGGCAGGTAGACCTCGTGCAACGTTCGCGCGTCGACGTCGCTGCTCACGTGGTGCCGCTCATACTCCTGAAAGTTGCACGCGAGGTGCTTGATGGTCGCGCTCACGCCCATGTCTTGCACGCCGGTGACGTAGGCCACGGCGAAGCGCGACGAGAGATAGGGGTCTTCCCCCGCGTACTCGAAGTTGCGCCCGCACAGCGCCGAGCGATAGATGTTCACGCCCGGCGCCAGCAGAATGTGGACACCGCGCGCCCGGCAGTCGCGCCCGAGCGCCTGCCCGAGGCGATACCAGAGCTCGGGGTCGAAGCTCGCCGAAGCCGCGATCGCCGCGGGATAGGCCGTCGAGGCGTCACACCACCAGTGCACGCCCATCGGGCCGTCGGCGAGCCGCAGCTCGGGGACGCCAAGACGCGGCACGCCGAAGGTCGAGCCGACGCCTGGCTTGCCGCCGAGCAGGCTGATTTTTTCGGGCAGCGTCATCGCGTCGATGAGCCCCGCGACGCGGCGCTCGATGTGGGCAGACGGGGGAGCGAAACGGGGATCCTTGCTCTTCATGCCGGGGCCGGGATTAACCCATCCCGGCCGCCGCTGCACGGCTCGCGGCAGCGGCAGCGCGGGCCATCGGAAAGCGCGCTCGCGTCGAGCCGACGTGGCTCCAGCGCGGACGGATTCATCGCCCAGGGCTACCCGACCCGCGCCGCTCGCGCTAAGAGCAAGGACGATGTTGCGCTGGTCTGTCGGGATTCTGGCCGCTCTGGTGCTGAGCGCCGTGCTGTGGCGTGTGTTTGGTTGGTGGCGCTGGCGGCGGCGGCCCAAGGGGGCGCTAGGGCTCGTGCTGACGGGCGCGCTGCCCGATGTGCCCCCGGGCGGCGGCTGGCGCAGCTTCTTCCGCCGCACCGGCGGGCCCGACCTGCCGAGCCTGCTCGACCTGCTGGACATCGCGGCGAAGGATCCCAGGGTCGAGTCGCTGCTCGTGCGCATCGAGCACCTCGAGTGCGGGCTCGCGCGCGCCGAAGAGGTGCGCGCGGCGCTCGAGCGCTTTCGCTCGGCGGGCAAGCCGGTCATCGTTTACGCCGACGATCTGGGCCTGTCGGGCTACTGGGTGGCGCTCGGCGCCTCGAGCATCCGCCTGCCGCCGACGGGCGCGCTCAACGTGTCGGGGGTGGCGATGGAGTTCACCCTGCTCGAGGGCGTGCTCGATCGCGCCGGCGTACACGCGCAGCTGCTCGCGCGCGGCAAATACAAGAGCATGCGCGAGCAGTTCACGGCGTCGCGCATGAGCGAGGCCAACCGCGAGATGCTCACCAGCCTCGTCACCGATCTCAACGCCCAGCTCGTCGAGCGCGTGGCCACGGCCCGCCGCAAGGCGACGGAAGCGGTGCAGGCGGCCATCGACAGCGGCCCGTTCCGCGCCGAGCAGGCGCTCGCCCTCGGTCTCATCGATCAGACGCAATACGCAGACCAGCTCTCCGATGAGCTCGGCGCGGAAGACGGCAAGCTGCAGAGCCTCGCCGCCTATCGCGGGCGCCTGCGCCGACGTCGCTTGTTCCCGAAGCGCGCCGCCCGCGTGGCGCTGCTGAACATCACCGGCACGATCCGCTCGGGCCACGATCGCCCGGGCCCGAACGGGCCGCGCGCCACGGGCCACCAGTCGTTTCGCCAGGTGCTGCGGCGCATGGCGAAGTCTCCCAAGATCCGCGCCATCGTGCTGCGGGTCGATTCGCCCGGCGGCAGCGCCCTCGCGAGCGATCTGATGTGGCGCGAGCTCACGCTCGCCGCGAAGAAGAAGCCGATGCTGGTGTCGATGGTCAACGTGGCGGCCTCCGGCGGTTACTACACGAGCGCACTCGAGGGCGTGCCGCTGTGGGCGAGCCCGACCACGCTGACCGGCTCGATCGGGGTCGTCGGCGGCAAGTTCGAGTTCTCCGAGCTGCTCGCCAAGCTCGGCATCGGGCGCGAGACGATCGCCTCGGGCCCGCACGCGAACTTCTACGCGGCCACCACGCGCTGGTCGCCGGAGGACCTCGAGAAGGTCGATCGCGACATCGAGGCGGCTTACCGTGATTTCGTCGCGAAGATGGCCGAGGCCCGGCGCCTTCCGTACGAAGAGCTCGAGAAGGTGGCGCAAGGGCGCGTGTGGACGGGGCGCCAGGCGCGTGAAGCGGCGCTCGTCGACGAGCTCGGTGGGCTGTGGGACGTGAAGGTCGCGCTGCGCGAGCGCCTGGCGCTGCCCAAAGATGCGCTCATTCGCTGGGTGCCAGCGAGCGCCCCGCGCGGCCTCAGGCCCCGCAGCGACGAGGACCTGTCGAGCGGTGTAGCGGGCTGGCTCGGCCAGCACCTGCCGGGTGCGAGCGAGGCGCTCGAGCTCGCGCTCGACCTGCGCGGCGAGTGGCTATTCGCGCTTTCGCTCGTCCGGCAGAACCGGGAACGCGGGTAGTTGCCGCGACGACTTTACGATGTGGCGATTGGGAAAGGCGTCGACCGCGGGGCTGTCGAAGGTCGCGTTTCGCGGCGCGGCCTCGGGCGAGGCCTTTCTCGCCCCCGTTCCCTCTTCGGGGCCCGACAGGAGGAGCAGCGTGAGCAGCCACACGCCGAGGCCCCCGGCGATGGCCAGCCACACCCACCGCATGCGACCGGCGGGCAAGAGCGCAGAAGGGTTCGACGGGCTCGACATGGCCCCAACATAGCCTAGCCGTCTCGCGCGTGCTGCCCCCCGCGGCAGGGCTCGGTCACTTCGCGGTAGCCGCCCGGCCGTGCTCGGCGCCCATTTCGGGAGAGTCGCCCTGGCGCCCGCCCGCGCGGCCGTTTCGAGCGACAAAAACCCCTCGAATTTGCCGCGATTCGGGGCACTCGCCTTGCCACGACGCGCGGGACGGCGTAGCACCGCCGCGCCTTCGATGATCACGATCGCCAACCTCACCAAGCATTTTGGGGCGCAGTCGCTGTTCTCCAATGTCAACCTCCAGCTCAACCCCGGCTGCCGGTACGGCTTGGTGGGCGCGAACGGCAGCGGAAAGACGACGTTCCTGCGCATCCTGACGGGCGACGAGCAGGACGAGGGCGGCAGCGTCAATTTCCCGAGGAACCTGAGCGTCGGCGTGCTGCGCCAGGATCAGTTCCTCGACGACTCCGCGCGCATCATCGACGTCACCATGCGCGGCGACACGGTGGTGTGGGCCGCGCTCGAAGAGCAAGACCGGCTGAGCCACGAGGCGAACCCCGACGCCGATCGCCTGATGCAGCTGAACGACATCATCACCTACGGGGACGGCTACAGCCTCGAGGCGCGCGCCAGGGAGATGCTGGTGGGCCTCGGCATTCCCGACGAGACCGTCGAGCGCCCGCTCGGCACGCTCTCGGGCGGCTACAAGCTGCGCGTGCTGCTGGCCCAGGTGCTCATCGGGCGGCCCGACGCGCTGTTCCTCGACGAGCCCACGAACCACCTCGACATCCTCTCCATCCACTGGCTCGAGGGCTTCCTGCAGAACTACAAGGGCTGCGCCGTCATCATCTCGCACGATCGGCACTTCCTCGACGCCGTCGCCAACCGCGTCCTCGACGTCGATTACCAGACCATCCTCGAGTACTCGGGCAACTACTCCAAGTTTCTGGAGCAGAAGGTCGCGACGCGCGAGCGCAAGGAGACGGAGAACGAGCGCGCCGAGCGCGCCATCGCCGAGAAGAAGGCGTTCGTCGAGCGCTTCCGGGCCAAGGCCACCAAGGCGCGCCAGGCGCAGAGCCGCCTCAAGCAGATCGAGAAGATCGAGATCCCCGATCTGCCAAAGACGTCGCGCGTGGCGCCCAACTTCCGCTTCGACCAGGAGCGGCCGAGCGGGCGCGACGTGCTCGGCGTCAAGGGCGTGTGCAAGAGCTACGGCGACAAGCGCGTGCTCGATAACGTCGGCTTCGAGATCCGGCGCGGCGAGCGCGTCGCCGTGATCGGCGCCAACGGCATCGGCAAGAGCACGCTGCTCAAGATCATCGCCGACAACCTGCCCCACGACGCGGGCGAGTTCGAGTGGGGTCACCAGGCGAACGTCGGCTACTTCGCGCAGGACCATCGCGAGCTGCTCGAGAGCCCGAAGGACACGCCGCTCCAGTTCGTGTGGCGCGCCTGCCCCGCCGAGACCACGAACTTCGTGCGCGGCCACCTCGGCCGCATGCTGTTCAGCGGCGACGACGTCGACAAGCCGGCGGCGGCGCTCTCCGGCGGCGAGGCGGCGCGCGTGATCTTCGCCCGCCTGGCGGTGCTCAAACCCAACGTGCTCGTGCTCGACGAGCCCACCAATCACCTCGACCTCGAGACGATCGAGGCCCTCACCGAGGCGCTGAAGAAGCGCGAGGGCACGCTCATCTTCGTCTCGCACGACCGGCACTTCGTGAGCCAGCTGGCGACGCGCATCATCGAGCTGCGGCCCCGCGGCATGAGCGATTTCGTGGGCAGCTACGACGAGTACCTCGAGCGTCAGGGCGCCGACCACCTCGACGCGGCGCAGGTGCTGGCCCGCGCGCGCGGCGACAAGAGCGACAAGCGCGGCGACAAGAGCGACAAGCGCGACAGGAAAGAGAAACGTCGCAGCGCGGGCTGATCCCCTGGGCCCGCTCCCGCGCCCCAGCGAACGGAGACGTCGTATGCCCCGAGAGCCCCAGATCGAGATCGATCGCTTCGTCGTCCGCCTCGGGCGCGTGGATGACGCGCGAGCCGCCGTCGACTTCCACGCCAGGAACCGCGCGCACCTCGCCTCCACCTCGCCCCTCCGCGCCGAGGTGTTCTACACCGCGGAGTACTGGCGCGCGGCGCTCGCCATCACTCGGGCGGGGTTCGACGCCGATCGGCAGATGCACTGTTTCGTCATGGACGAGGCGCGCGTCGTTGGCGTCGTCAACCTCTCGAACTTCGTGCGCGGCGCGTTCCACGCCTGCTACCTCGGTTATTCGGTCGACGTCGAGCTGGAGGGCCGCGGGCTGATGACCCAGGCGGTGGGGCGCGTCGTCGATTTCGCGTTCGCCTCGCTCGGCATGCACCGGGTGATGGCCAACTACCTGCCCGACAACACGCGCAGCGCGAAATTGCTCGAGCGACTCGGCTTCGAGCGCGAAGGCGTCGCGAAGAAGTATCTGCTCATCAACGGCGAGTGGCGCGACCACGTGCTCACGGCGCGCACCAACGACGCCTGGACGCTCCCGGCCGCGATCGGCAGCGCCGACACCCACGTCAGCCTGCCGACGCCGGCCGACGCCTCGAGCGCCACGTCTCGCCGTGACTGACCCGCCCCCCGCGCCGTCCGCGAAGTCCTCGCGCCCGCGGCGCACGCTGGTGTGGACGGTGTCGTCCTACTTCGGCGAGGGCCTGCCCTGGACCGTCCTGCACCAGATGGCGACGGAGTTCCTGACGGCGATCGGCGCCTCCAAGACCCAGATCGGCTCGACCTCGCTGTTCCATCTGGCGGTGACGCTGAAGTTCGTCTGGAGCCCGCTGGTCGATCTGTTCGGCGAGAAGCGGCAGTGGCTGCTCGCCGCGCAGGGCGTGCTCGGGCTCGGCATGATGGTCACGGCGCTGACGCTTCAGGCCGGCGACCTGACGTGGTTCTGGATCGCGCTCGCGCTGCTCTCGGTCGTGCACGCCACGCATGACATCGCCTGCGACGGCTTCTACCTCGCGGCGCTCCAGGAGCGCGAGCGCGCCCTGTATTCGGGCGTGCGCAACGCGGCGTTCCGGGCCGCCACGATCGTGGGCTCGTCGGTCCTGGTCTACCTCGCGGCGCGCACGAGCTGGGAGCTCGCCTTCGCCAGCGCCGGGGTGCTGATGTGGCTCGTCGGGCTCGTCAATGCGCGCGTGCTGCCCCGTCCCGTGGAGAGCCGGAGCCCCCCCGCCGCCCGCAGCACCGCGTTCCTCGCTGCCTATCGCACCTTCTTCACGCAGCCCGGCGCGGCCCGCGTACTCGCGTTCATTCTGTTCTACCGGCTGGGCGACATCATGATGTTCTCGATGGCGAAGCCGCTGCTGCGAGACATCGGCATCGACACGGCAGCGCGCGGGCTGCTCAACGGCGTGGGAATTCTCGCCTCTATCTCCGGTTCCCTCGCGGGCGGCGCCATCATCGCGCGAAAGGGCCTCGGCCGCTGCCTGGTGCCGATGACGTACGTGCAGAACCTGGCAATCCCGCTCTATATCGTGCTCGCGGTGGCGCAGCCGAGCCTGCCCTGGGTGGTGCCGATCGTCGTGCTGGAGCAGCTGGCCGCGGGCGTCGGCGTCGCCGCCAGCGGCGTGTTCCTGATGCGGATCGCGCACCCGAGCTTCTCGGCTTCGCACTTCGCCTTTGCGACCGCGGTGGTGTCGCTCGGCAGCTCACTCTCGGGTTACATCTCCGGGCCGCTCGACGAAGCGCTCGGGCACCCCACCTTCTTCACGCTCGCGTTCGTGGCGAGCTGGCCGAGCCTGCTGCTCGTGCACCGAGTGCCGAAGCAAGCCGATCATTGACCGAGCGGGGCCCGAGGCCCGCGACGACAGCCGCCGGCCTCGAGCGGCGGGAAGCCGCTAGATCGAATACTCGGGCGCCACGACCGGCGGCTGAGACTCGAACACGCGCACGCGGCGCGCGGAGACGTGCACTGTGTCGCCCGACTTGAGGCGCAGCTCGGCGAAGCGCTCCGTGGTGAGCTCGGCCGTCATCAGGGCGTCGGTATCGACCGCCTTGAGCTCCACCTTGGTGCGCGACCCCGTGGGGCTGACGTGCAGCACGCGAGCCTCCAGGCTCGGCACGCCGTTCTTCTGGCGCTCGATCCAGAGCTCGTGCGGCCGCACGTAGATGGCAGCGTCGCGCGACTCCGCGTTCTGGTATTCCGGGTAGGAGAACTCGACCCCCGGAGCGACGGCCTTGCCCTGCTCGATGCGGCCGTGAAACACGTTGACGTTACCCAGAAAGTCCATCACGAACGCGTTGGCGGGGTGATCAAACACCTCGGCTGGCGTGCCGGTCTGCTCGATGCGGCCTTGGTTCATCACCACCACATGGTCAGCCACCTCGAAGGCCTCTTCCTGGTCGTGCGTGACGAACACGCTCGTGACCTGGATCTCCTCGTGCAGCTTGCGCAGCCACTGCCGCAGCTCTTGCCGGACCTTGGCGTCGAGCGCGCCGAACGGCTCGTCCAGCAGCAGCACCGCGGGACGCGCCGCCAGAGCGCGCGCGAGCGCCACGCGCTGGCGCTGCCCGCCCGAGAGCTGGCTCGGAAAGCGCGAGCCGAGCCCTTCCAGGCGGATCAGCTTGAGCAGCTCGTTCACCCGCGCGTCGCGCTCGGGCTTCTTCACACCTCGCACGCGCAGCCCGTACCCGATGTTGTCGGCGATCGTCATGTGACGGAACAGCGCGTAGTGCTGGAACACGAACCCCACCTTGCGCTCGCGCGCCGAGTACTGCGTGATGTTCTCGTTCTTGTGGTAGATCGTGCCTGAATCGGCCACCTCGAGCCCGGCGATGATGCGCAGCAGGGTGGTCTTCCCGGAACCGGACGGGCCGAGCAGCGCCAGGAGCCCACCATCGGGTACCTCCAGAGTGACCCGATCGAGGGCGGCGAAGGAGCCAAACCTCTTGGAAACGTCGTTGATGACGATGCTCATGCCTCAGTTCCCTTCGAGTCGGATACCGCCGCGCTCGGCGGTTGGGCGGAAGATGCCACGAGATGCTCCAGTTTGCTCTTGATGATCAACGTCAAGATCGCCACCAGCGTGAGCACCGACGCCACCGCGAACGATCCCGGCAGGTTGTACTCCTGGAACAGTTTCTCGATGCGCAGCGGCATCGTGTCGGTCTGCCCTGCGATGTGCCCGGACACCACGTAGACCGCGCCAAATTCGCCCATCGCGCGCGCGTTGCAGAGGATGACGCCGTAGACCAACCCCCACTTCACATTGGGCACGGTGACGTGCCAGAACATCTGCCAGCCGCTGGCCCCTAGGCTGACTGCTGCTAGCTCTTCGTCGGGCCCGATCGCGTCCATCACCGGAATCAGCTCGCGGGCGACGAACGGGAACGTCACGAACGACGTCGCGAGCACCAGGCCCGGAGTCGCAAAAATAATCTTCAAGCTCGCGTTGTCGGGCCAGACGTGGAGCACCTTCTGCAGCCCGAACAGGACGGCAAAGAGGAGCACGCCGCCGACCGGCACGACCAGCTCCGCGCGCCGCCAGAGCCCGCGCCGCGCGCGCGTGTCGCTGGGTCGCAGCAGGAAGTATCCCACCACCCAGACGAGGACCACGAAGCCCGACACGAGGTACGGCATCACCGAGTACCCATCGCGGCGGAGGAACGGGCCGAAGTACCCCTGCAGCCCGAAAATCAGCACGAACATGAGCCCCGCCACGACAGGCGAGACCGAGAACGGCAGGTCGATGAGCGCGGTGAGAAAGGCCCGCCCGGGGAACTGAAAGCGCGAGATCGCCCACGCCGCCGTGACGCCGAACACCACGTTCGCGACGAGCGCGATGGGCACCACCGTGAGCGTGAGCAGGATCGCGTGGCGCGTGTCGGGATCCTGAAACAGGTTTTTGAAATAGGTGCCCACTCCGCTCGCGAACGCCTCGACGAACACGTTCACCACCGGGATCACGATCAGGATGGTGACCACGAGCAGCGCCGCGCCCGTCAGCCCGTAGCGTACCCAGGCAGGGTCTTCCTGGGCGCGGCGCATGGGGCGCGTGAGCGCGGGAGGCGCCGACACCGGAGCCGGCTTCGGCTGGGTGGTAGTGCGGCCGACGACCTCAGCCTGCATGGCGCCTCGTCCAGGTTTCGAGCATGTTGATGAAGAGCAGCATCGAGAACGAGATGACGAGCAGCACCACGGCGATGGCAGTGGCCTCGCCGTAAGCAAACTCCTCGAGCCGCGCCACGATCAGGATGGGCGCGATTTCGGTCTTGTAGGGCATGTTGCCGGAGATGAACACGACCGAGCCGTATTCCCCGATCGAGCGCGCGAACGCCAGCGCGAAGCCGGTGAGCAGCGCCGGATACAAGGTCGGCAGAATCACCCCGTGAAACGTCTGCCAGCGCGTCGCCCCGAGCGATGACGAGGCCTCTTCGGCCTCGGGATCGAAATCCTCCAGCACGGGCTGGATGGTGCGAACCACGAACGGCAACCCCACGAACACCAGCACCATCACGATGCCGAGCCGCGTGTACGCGACGTTGACGCCGAGCGGCACCAGGAACTGCCCGAGCCAGCCGCTCTTGACGTACAAGCTGGCGTAGACGAGCCCCCCGACGGCTGTGGGCAGCGCGAGTGGCAAGTCCACCAGCGAGTCGACCAGGCGTTTGCCGGGAAACTGGTAGCGCACCAGCACCCACGCGATGAGCGAACCGAGGAGCGAGTTGATGATCGCCGCGGCGAACGACGTGCCGAACGTGAGAAGGTAGGCGGCGCGCGTGCGCTCCGTCCACACCGCACGCCAGAACTCGTCGAAGCTCAGCGTCGCGGCGCGGAAGAAGCAGGCCGCGATGGGAAGCAGCACGAGCACGCTCAGGTAGAACACCGTGTACCCGAGGCTCAACGAGAAGCCGGGCAAGACTCGACGGTTGACGCTGGCCATGTGCTGCTTCCTCGCGCTGCTTTTGTCTGAAGGCTCGCGCGCTCAGCCCTTGGGCTTGTAGATGCTGTCGAACACGCCGCCCTCGCCGATGAACTGTTTGTGGGCGTCGGCGAAGTCCTTCGCGATCTCGGTGACCGGGAAGAGGCGCACCTCGGGGAATGTCTCCGAGTGCTTCTTCAAGATCGCCTCGTTGCTCGGGCGGTAGAAGTGCTTGGCCGCGATCTCCTGCCCCTCGTCGCTGTATGCGAACTTCAGGTAGGCCTCGGCCACGGCGCGCGTCTTCTTGCGGTCGACGTTGTCATCGACGATGGCCACGTGCGGCTCTGCCCGGATGCTGATCGGCGGGTAGATCAGGTCGAGCTCGCCCTTGGCCTCGCGCACCTCGAGGTGCGCCTCGTTCTCCCAGGCCAGGTGCACGTCACCGATCTTCTTCTGCACGAAGGTCGTGGTCGCGCCGCGGGCGCCCGAGTCGAGCACGGGCACCTGCTTGTACAGCTGGGTGACATACTTGATGGCGTCATCGCGCGAACCACCGCGCAGGGTGACGGCGCCCCAGGCGCTGAAGAACGACAGGTAGCCATTACCCGACGTCTTCGGGTTGGGCGTGATCACCTCGACGCCCGGCTTGATCAGATCCGCCCAATCCTTGATGCCCTTGGGGTTGCCCTTGCGCACCACGAAGATGATGGTCGACGTATAGGGCAGCGAGCGGTTGGGAAACTCCTCGACCCAGCCCGGCTGGATCAAGCCCTTCTTGCTGACGGCGTCGGTGTCGAGATAGGAGGCGAGCGTCAGCACGTCGGCCTCGAGCCCATCGATGACGGAGCGTGCTTGAGTGCTCGAGCCACCGTGCGACTGCTTGATGGTGACGTCGACCCCCGTCTCCTTCTCGTAGCTGGCGACGAACCGTTCGTTCATGTCCCGCCAGAGCTCGCGCGTCGGGTCGTAAGACACGTTGAGCAACTCCACGCTCTTCGGGGCCTCCACCGCAGCGGCAGCGGTCGCGCCCTGCGTGCCGCTCGCCGGTGCAGGGTCGCTCGACGTCTTACAAGCCCATACACCGCTCGTGGCGAAGCCGAGAGCGAGGACCTTTAGAAATACCAATCGGTTCATGAAATTGCTCCTTGGCTGCGCCGGACCTTAGAATGTCGCATCGAGCTGCAGGTGCGCAACGTGCGCGGCATCGCTGAATTCGTCGGCGGTGGGCACCTTCGCGATCCAGTCGGTCTGAACCTTGAACTGGTGGCCGTTGATGTAGTAGTTCAGACCCACCCCGTATTCGTCGGCGTCGACCAGGCGCGGGTCGGTGCCGTCGAAGGCGTATAGCTTGGAGAAGCGCCCGACGATCTCGAAGGGCGGGTCAAAGGTATACGACGCCTGAAGCACCCAGCCACTGGCCGAACGCGTCCACTCGGTGACGGCGTCGCCGTCGGCGTCGACCGAGCGGATCTGATCGATGTCGTCGGTGTCGTTTTTGTAGAGGTATTCGAGCTGAGCTGCGAACCCCTGCCACTTGAAGACCGCGTCGGCAGCGAGGTGTAGGTAGTCCGTCGTGCCACCCACGTAGGTGGTGCCGGTGGTGCTGCGCTGGCGGTTGGTGTTCCAGTTGCGCGCGATGCCGGCGCCGACCATGAGCCCGGGCTTCTCTCGCCGCTCGAGGTCGCCCTCGGAGTCGTCGTCGATGGGCCCCAGCGGTCGCAGCTCGAGCCGCGCCATCGCGAGCGAGCCGGGTTCCTTGCCGGTGCCGAGGTTCGTGCCACCGCCACCGAACAGGCCCGCGCGCCACGTGAACGGCGAGCCCAGAAACTTCTCCGAGTAGAGCACCACGCCCACGTCGCGATCGAGCGTGAGCTCGCCGATCGGCACCGGACGATCCGCCATCTGTAGAGCAAATTCGCGAACGGTGCGCAGGCGATCGAACGGCACGAAGAACTGCCCGGCGCGGATGCTGAGATTGTCGGTCGCTTTCCAGTCGAGGTAAGCGTCAAAGATGGGCGAAATCGCGCCGTCCCGGTAGTCACGCCCGGCGACCGCGAGCTGCAGCATGTAGGTGAGCCGCGGATTGAAGACGTTCCCCGAGAACCAGAGCCGCGCCGTGCCGATGTTGACGAGCTGTGTCTCGTTGCGCTCGCCGGCGTTGTCCTTCGGCGGGATATCGAGCTGGTAGCGGAGCTGGAAGCGGCTGCGCAGGTTGAACGAGAACGCGTCGCCGTACTTGATGGTCAAGCCCTTGCCGGGTGCCGCGGAAATCTCGCCGACGGGCTTGGCCGGCGCAGGCTCCGAAGCGAGCTCGGGGGGCGGCGGAGGCGCCAGCTCCGGAGGCGAGGGCGGTGCCGGCGGGGGCACAGGCGCCAGCAGTACGGGCGGAGCAGGCGGCGCCGGGGGTGCCGCCGCTGGCTGAACGGCTGCGGGTGGCGCAGGGGGCGCGGGGGCTGGGCTGATCGGCACGGGCGGCGGCGGGGATGCTGGCGCCTGGGCAGCAGCAGTGGCGGCCAGTGAAAGCAAGGCGAGCGAAGTCAAAGCGAATCGTTCAATCATGGATGGTCTTCGAGTGTCGGCCTTCGGCACTCGGGCGACAGAACTGCGCACGAATGCCCGGAGGCAAGTGTCTGGACTCAGTGGCGGTGAGCTCGGGCACGCCCGAGGGTGAGCTCAGTCGGTGCCGTTACAGTGCGCTTTGCCAGCGCCTTCTTCGAACAGGCGAATCTTCTCGCTCCGCATGAGCTTCACCACCTGCCCGTCGTGCAGATGGATCTCGAGCTGGCCGTAACGCAGCCCCCGCAGGGCCTCCACGATCGCATCGATCGCCGCATCGTGCGCTCGGACGACTCCTGTCTCAGTGGTTATCGGCTTCGACATGCGGACCTCAGATGGCGTAGCGCAGCTTAGTCGAAGCGTCGTCTGCGGCTTCGTGTGTGCGACGCACGAGATCGGCCAAGGTGGTGTTCTCGAGGATGTTGGCGGTGGCTTCGTGCAGGTCTTTCAACACCAAGCGTACACCGCAGGCACGCTCGCTCTTGCACTCGGCGCAACGCTCGTAGGCGGTGCGGCTCAGGCAGGGCACCGGAGCCAGCGGCCCGTCGAGCGCGCGGATCACTTCTGCGAGCGCGATCTCCTCCGGAGGCTTGCGCAACCGATAGCCGCCGCCGCGGCCGCGCTGGGCGAGCAAGAGCCCGTGCTGCCGCAATTCCCTCAGGATTGCCTCGAGAAACTTCCGCGGGATCGCTTCGCGCTCCGAGATCTCGGCGATCAGGGTGGTTTGCCGAAGCCCTCGCTCCGACAAAATTCCCAATGCTTTCAGGGCATAGCGCGTCTTCATCGTCAACATCTATACTCTTCCAGTAGAGATAGCGGGAATATTGCTAGCAGGAGTGTAGGTGGGAGTCCAGCGGGTTCGGGCCCCCGACTGTCCCGAAAAAGCGACACTCACGCCGCGAGCAGCCCGGGCGACGCGGCACGAACGGGAGCGCGGCAACGGCGCGGGGCCGGCAGCGCCAGACAGGCGTTAGAACCGAACCGATCTCGCAAGCGCGACTTTGACCCGCTGGCGAACGGAGCCCTCCTGGCTCGAGATGAAGGCAGCACGAACCATGTCGCGCTGTCGCGCTCGCGTTCAGGCGTACGTCATCACGAGGTACATCACCGTGTCGCGATCGCCGGGATTGAAGTACTCGTGAGGAACATCTGCTTCGAAGAACACCGCGTCTCCCGCTTCCAGCGAGAGGCGCTCGGAGTCTACCAGCAAGCTCAGCGAGCCTGCAGACACCACCAAATTTTCGGTCGTTCCGGCCGGGTGCGCCTCGGCGACCTCGCGGCCCTGCGGGCCCAGCCGCAGCTCGTAGAACTCGACCTTGCGCGCCTCGTCGAAGGGAAACAGCGCCCGCGAGATGAAGCTACCGTCCGCCGAGGTCAGCACCTTCGCGCGCTCGCCGCGCAGCACGGCGGTTCGCGGCCGCACACAATGGCTGATCAAGGCGGAGAACGGCACCGACAGCGAACGCGCGATCTTCCACACGACGTTGATGGTCGGCGTGCTCTGGCCGAGCTCGATCTGGCCGAGCATCGCGCGGCTCACCCCCGAGGCACGCGCCAGCCGCTCGAGCGACAGCCCCCGCCGGATCCGCAGGCGCCGCAGGTTCGCGCCGAGAATCGGAGTCAGGTCGGTCGTTTCTGCCGGATCGCCCACTGGTTTGCCCGCTTCGCCACCGTCGCCCGGCCAGGGTTCGCTGCTGCTCATGGGGACGGATCTACAGTATCGGACAACCGCGTCTTTTGCGAGAGACAATCGCCGACTGTCCCACCCCGGGCTCCACCCCGAACGGGGTGAATCGGCGCTCGGGGCTCCTAGCGCGATGCTTTCAGTTGCGGGGGTACCCGATGACGTTCAAACAGCGGGTGGGGTGCGAGCTCCTGCTCTCGTAGACGTGAGGGACGTCTGCGTTGAAGAAGATTGTGTCACCGGTGGCGAGCTCGTAGGACTCGTCACCCACGGTCATCCGCAGCGCTCCCGTGAGCACCACCAGCGTCTCCACCGTCCCCTTGCTGTGCGGCTCGCTCTGGTAGGCGCCGCGCGGCGAGAGCTTGAGCTCGTAGACCTCGATTCCCGGCGGCGCGCCGCCCGGAGAGAGCAGCCGGCTCTCCATCTGACCGTTGGCGCTGCGCAGCGGCGGGCTGTCGCCCGCCCGCAGGATCTTCGGCCCCGCGCCGGTCTGGGTCCCGAGCAGCTGCTGGAATGGCATGCCGAGCCCCACGGCGATTTTCCACAGCACTGCCAGCGTCGGGTTCGTGCGAGCCCCCTCGATCTGCGAGAGGGCCGCGCGACTCACGCCGCTCTTCTGTGCCAGGTCATCCAGCGAGAGCTGCTGGATCTTGCGGTGATGTCGCAGCGACTCCGCCACATGCCGGGCCAGCTCGGCGGCGCCGAACACGTCACCGGAGTTGGGAGCGACCCGCGGCCGCCCGCCGCGCCGCGCCGGCTCGTCATCGTCTTCATCCTCGAGCTCGAGGTCTTCGACCGGCGCGGGGGGAACCTCCGCTACGGAGGCCTTGGGGCTGCTCGCGCGCCGGGGTTTCTTGCTGCTCATCGCCTTGGCATTCACCCCCGCATCATGTCGAGGACATGGCAAGGAAACAAGTCACGCCAGCCCGCCGGGCGATAAAAAGTCGCTGCCTTCTCCCTGAGCGCGGGCGCCCCAACCCACGCTGGTGTCTGTGGCCGATCGTGCCCGGACGGGCACGAGCCATCACTCCGCACGGCCCGCCTGGGTCGCTTCCGGCACTTCGACCAAGCGCCCTGACTCGACCTGGTAGATATAGCCGTAGACCGGGATGTGCCGCGGCACCAGCGGATGCGTCTTGATGCGTTCCACATCCGCGACGACGCTTTCGCCCTGATTTTTGATCGTCAACCAGTCGATGAACTCCCCCGATCGCGACCCGGGGCCAGCGCCGTTGTCCTGCCATTGCCCTCGCTCGTAGCTCGCCGTGTGCAGGCTGCTGCGCAAAAGGCCGCTGATGACGTCACCCGTGAACAGCTCCATGCCACAGTTGCTGTGGTGAATCACGAACCACTCGCGGGTGCCCAGCAATTTGTAGGAGATCACGAGCGAACGGATGGCGTCATCGCTGGCGCGACCGCCCGCGTTGCGAATCACGTGGGCGTCACCCTCACGCAAGCCGGCGAGCTTGGCGGGGTCGATCCGTGCATCCATGCAGGTCAGAATGGCGAACCCGCGCGCAGGCGGCAGGGCGAGGCTGCCCTTGTCTCCGAACTCGGTCTGATACTTCCGGTTCGCGCTCAGCACTTCTTCGACAATCTTGCTCATTGGCTCGGTCTCCTCGTGTGTGCGGCAGTCGAGCCCGCCAGGCTGCCGGCGAGCGCCGCGCCGGCCGTCGTCGGCGGCCAGGGCTCGACCCCGGGTACTCCACTGTCTCTCATTGTAACCCAACTGTCTATCTTGACAGAATGACCCGCGGCCTCTAATTTCGCTCGGAGCCTGGATGGGCCGCTGCCGCTGCCGGCACGGCACCGAAGCCACGCGGAGGCCAACATGCGGATCGCGATCATTGGTGGGACCCTGGACGATGAACGGCACCTGGGGCGCCTGGCGGACAAAGCCGGCCACACGGCTTCGTTCGTGCGGTCGCGCTCGGCGGCGCCCGCGCCGACCGCCGCGTCCCTCGGGAACGGGGGGCTCGGTTCTGCCCCAGCAGCATCCGGAGCAGGCGGCCTCCCGCCCACTGCGGGCGTGCTCGAGCACGTTCAAGAGCGGCTCGAGCGCGAGGGCCCGGAAGACGCGGCTCCAGCGTGGCAGCCTGCGCCGCAGCGGCCGCGAGCGCTGGTGTTCGATGCCGGGCAGCGCCCCGATGCGGCAGCGCGCGTCCTCGCCGCCGTCCGGCGCGACCCGTATTTCGACCGCGTCGGAGCCCTGCTCGTCGTGCAGGCCGAGTACGCGGGTTCCATCACGCTGCCCGGCGGCTTCGACGACTTCGTGCTCTACCCCTGCGGCGTCGACGAGCTCACGATCCGCGTGCGCGCCCTGCGCGCGCGGCGCTCGGGGCTGGGTAGGTCGAGCGTGATCGACGACGCCGGCGTCGTCGTGGACGAAGCGAGCCGAGACGTGATCGTGGAGGGGCGCGCGGTGCAGCTGACAGCGCGCGAGTTCGCGCTCTTCACCTACCTGTGCGAGTGGCGAGGCCGGGTGCTCTCGCGCGAGCACCTGCTCGCACGAGTGTGGGGCAGCCGCTACTCGGGTGGACGTCGCACCGTGGATATTCACGTGCGCCGCCTGCGGGCCAAGCTCGGCGCGAGCCTCGCTATCGAGACCTTGCGGGGTAGCGGCTACCGGCTGCGGCACGAGCCGTCTCAATCCGAAGCCGCCCCCGCGTCGTCGCCCTACCCGGCTGTTTCTTACACAGCCGCGAGCACCTACACAGCAGCGGCGAGCTACTCGCCCGGGTCATACCCGGCGGAGAGCTCGACGTTCGACGCTCAGATTCCGGAGCCGTTCTCGAAGGTCTCCTGACGAGCTTGCACCTGGTGGACGCGGCTGCCGGCGGGCACGCTGCGTGTCAGCCAGACATTGCCGCCGATGATGGCGGCGCGCCCGATGGTGATGCGGCCGAGGATGGTCGCCCCCGCGTAGATCACCACGTCGTCTTCGACGATCGGGTGGCGCGGTGCGCCCTTGATGAGTCGGCCCCGCTCGTCGGTCGCGAAGCTGCGCGCGCCGAGCGTGACGCCCTGGTACAAGCGCACGCGCTCGCCGATCAGCGCCGTCTCTCCGATCACGACCCCGGTGCCGTGATCGATGAAGAAACTCGGCGCGATGCGGGCGCCGGGGTGGATGTCGATGCCCGTCTCCGAGTGGGCGAGCTCGCTGATCAGCCTCGGGATCAACGGAACGTCGAGGCGGTGCAGCTCGTGCGCGATGCGATACTGCAACGTCGCCCGGATCCCCGGATAACAGAACAGCGCCTCGTCGACGCTGTGGAGCGCCGGGTCGCCGTCGAAGGCGGCGCGCACGTCTGCGTCGACCATGCGGCGAATGGCCGGCAGGCGCGCCACCACGGCGTCTACTATTTCGCCGGCGCGCTGCGAGCACGAGACACAGCGCGACCCGCTTGGCACGTGCTCGCACCCGAACTCGAGCCCCCGCCGCACCTGCTCTTCGAGCGCCTGGCGTGCCTTGTCGAGACGCAGACCGATGCGCTGTCTCAGGCCTCGGCCGGCGTCATCGGCGCCGGCGAAATGCACTGGGTAGAGGATGGCGCGCAGATCTTCCACGAGCTCGGCGACAACGCTGCGCGATGGCAGGATCACCCGTCCGCGTCGCCGGAAGATGGCGTCGTTGGCCTCGCACAGATGATCGAGCACGTCGCTCAACCGTCCGTCTTCCGTGGCGGGGTCGAACTCGAACTGGCCCAATTTGGAGCTCAGCGCCTCGGTACTAGACCCCATGCCTTGCCCCCTCTGCGCCCCCCGGCGCGGGAAGTGCTTCAACCCTGAACGAGCGGCAAACCGGCCTTGGCCCAGTTCCGCGTGCCGCCACGCAGGTTGTAGACGTGGGTGAGACCGTTCTGGGCGGCGAGGCGCGCCGCAGTTTCGCTGCGAACACCGGCCGCGCAAACGAAAATGACGCCGTCGCGGGGCAGCGACTGCTTCGGGCTCTGGCGGAGTTGGCCCAGCGGCACGAGCCGCGCACCCGGCAAATGCCCACCCGACCACTCGTTCGGTTCACGCACGTCCACGACATCGACTTCGTTGCGCTGGATGAGTTCCTGAGCCTGCTGCGGCGTAATCGTCTGAACCATGCCTCTACTATAACGGACACTCTTCCGTCTGCAAGGTTCGATCGCCGACTAAATCCATCGGGATTGGGCCATTTCCTCTTTGTGCCGTCTATTCGCTACTTTGCGGCCGTCTAGAGACATTCCCCGGCATCTCACTCGAGTTTGGCGAGTGATGTGGTTCAGAATAGCGAACGTTCCGTCCACAAATGGACCGGCGGCGGCCCAGCCCGCGAGAGGAGCCGGCGCCGCCGCCCTTGGACTGTTCGCAATCAGTAGCGCATCACGCGGAGGCGCTGCAGCGCAGCCACCAGCGCGTCGACGTCGTCGTACGTGTTGTAGGGTGCGAGCGAAGCACGCACCGTGGTTTCCTGACCGAAGCGCCGCAGGATCGGCTGTGCGCAGTGGTGGCCCGCGCGCACGGCGATGCCCTCGCGATCGAGCGCGACGCCGATGTCTTCCGTCTTCAAGCCTTCGATCGTAAACGAGAGCACACCGGCCTTGTCCGGCGCCGTTCCGAACAGGCGGAGGCCCGGAATGCGAGTGAGCCGCTCCGTCGCGTACACGAGCAGTTCGTGCTCGTAGCGCGCGATGTTCTCCATTCCGAGCGAGCTCACGTAGTCGATCGCCGCGCCGAGCCCGACCGCGTCGGCGATGTTCGGCGTACCGGCTTCGAAGCGCGCTGGCGCGCCGTGAAACTGCGTCTTCTCGAACGTCACGTCGCGGATCATGTTCCCGCCGCCTTGCCAGGGCGGCATCGTGTCGAGCACCTGCGCCTTGCCAAACAGCGCGCCGATGCCCGTGGGGCCGAAGATCTTGTGGCCCGAGAACACGTAGAAATCGCAGCCGATCGCCTGGACGTCGACGGGCATGTGGGACACGGCCTGTGCGCCGTCGACCAGCACCGTCGCGCCGTGCCGGTGCGCCATCTCCACCATCTCCGTCACCGGCACGATCGTGCCGAGGGCGTTCGAGACGTGAGAGAGCGACACGAACTTGGTGCGCGACGTGAGCATCTTCTCGTATTCGTAGAGCAGCACCTGGCCGTCGTCGTCGACCGGGGCCACCTTCAGTCGCGCGCCGCGCTCGCTGCAGATCTGCTGCCAGGGGACGATGTTCGCGTGGTGCTCGAGCCACGTGATCAGCACCTCATCGCCGCGCTCGAGGAAACGCCCCCCCCAGCTCTTCGCCACCAGGTTGATGGCCTCCGTCGTGCCGCGGGCGAAGATGATCTCGCTCACCGACGGCGCATTGAGGAAGCGCCGGATGGTCTCGCGGGAGCCCTCGTAGGCGTCGGTCGCGCGCGCGGCGAGCGTATGGGCGGCGCGGTGGATGTTCGAGTTCTCATGCTGGTAGAAATACGAGATGCGGTCGATGACGGCGCGCGGCTTCTGCGTCGTGGCGGCGTTGTCGAACCACACGATCTCGCGCCCGTTCACGCGCTCCTTCAGGATCGGAAAGTCGTTCCGCACGCTGACGGGATCGAACTGGCGGCGCCCGCTCTTCGGATCGATCTGGGGCGAAGCGCTGGGTGTGTCGAAGGCATACGGCAGCAGCGATAGCTCGCTCGGGCTGTAGAACGACCCGCCGGGAGTCGAGCCCGCGCTCTCGCCGCCGCGCGGCGCTCCGCCAGCTGGGACAAAGGGCGAGTGTCCCGCTCGAGAGGTCAGCGCCGCATCGACCGGCACTGCGTTCTTATCGACCGCGCCGGGCGTGTTGCCGGGCGCGACCGTGTTGTGCGGCACACCGGGTGTGTAGCCCTTGGTGGGCACGTCTTGTAAATTGCCGAGCGGCGACGCACCCGGCGCAAACCCGTTCGTCGACACGTCGGGCACGAACCCGTTCGCGGCGCCGCCGCTCGGAGCCCCGGACGGCACAGAGCCCTGTGATCTCGGGGGTGAGCCCGCGCTCGGCGAGAACCCGGCAGCAGAGCCTGGGGCGGCCGAAAACGCAGCTGGCGACGGGTTGAGGGGCAACGCCGACGCCGAGCCGAGCGCGCCGGGGCTCACGCCGCCGACCGCGGGGATCGACGTCGAGTGGCCAGGCACTCCCGCTGCCGAGGGCGGCGCCTTCGGCAGGCCCGCGATGCTCAGGAAATACGGCGCCGCGTCCACACCCGGGTGGCCGCTGACAGCGAGCCCATCCGAGAGCGTGGCCGGCACCGAGCGCAGATCGCTCTCGTTCGGCGCG
>Ga0247763_1000634_pt1 | contig 21175 bp, 23 predicted proteins | sample UWRJL141409B4_FD_179926 | JGI IMG/M metagenome (GOLD analysis project Ga0247763, IMG submission 179926) | Plant litter microbial communities from Arlington Agricultural Research Station in Wisconsin, United States - UWRJ-L141-409B-4 | ecosystem: Environmental > Terrestrial > Plant litter >...
ATGAAGAGATGTTAAATAAGCTGCTTTTGGGGATGGTGAAGAGGTTGCAGGTGGTGATTGAGGCCGATGGGTGGTATACCAAGTACTAACTAGTCTCATTTGAAAGCTCTGCTTTTTAGTATCCTGGAAATGCAATTTGTATGGGGTTTGCTATATAACTGGCATATCTGCAAAGCTTTCAAGTATAGGGGTAGTGGGTTGGAAAAATGCAAATGTGGGGTTGGGTCGATACTTTTGTCACCCCACTGTATGTTCACGACTGACAGCGCTAATGATCATTTTGTGTTTACCCGGAATTGGAAATGTGTAAGCAACCACAGGTATTCGACTTGGCTTGTAGAATGCTAGTGGGGAATGGCCTCATATGTCTTGACTTGCTGATACGAAGGACCAGGTGGGTGAGTTCCATCTACGTGTGATACAGTCTTGACTGATAACGCTATAATTAAATATCTGATGGGATTGGGCTCTAGCGATAAATTGGCATCGCTTGTGATCATTCGTCAACGATTAGACTACGAGATACAGAGTAGTGAGGTGCACCCTCAAGCCTAGGAAGAGGACGGGTAGAATGTCTTGATCGGGATGCATGGTAACTGTCGGCACAGGGAAGAGACTCAACTCTTTGCAGAAATACCCACCGACTGAAATACCGACAACAAAACAGAGACAACATAAACTAACAGCCCCGTCATTCCTCCTCCAGAGTTGGAATCTGCCTTCCGGGCAATGGGCGGAACAACAGCCACTTCAGCGAATCCCACCTGCTGTGGTCTCAGAACTAGCGTGCGTTCCTTGGCTACCCGGGGACCGTCATTGCCAAAGTACCGTTGGCCCTATACTCAAGTTAGCGAGGTAACCTAAGAAAGCTGCACACCAGGAAAAGTGTATGTGGGAAAGGTAAATTGGAATAGACTGACTTCGAATCCCCAACAATCACACCCCCGAACCCAGCTGGCGAGACAATTCGCATATTCTCGCACATGGGCGTTGACAGCATCGTCCTCCTGTGGGAAGTGCGGGAGGTTCTTAACCTCGGCGAGGAAGTCTTCGACTAGTCGGTCGTGATACTCTCCAACCCAGTCCATGGCTCCCTGCACGGAAAGTCCAAAAGAGGTCATGGCGACGGAGATGATGTTGTGGTCGGCTTGACCAGGTTGACTTTGCCTGTTACCTGTTAGCAGCCCTGCCACTTTGACGGGGCGAGTCAAGGGAGGTTGACCAAGCAAGGGAAGGTAGGCGACACATACTCCCGATCATACGAAACAATGTCATTGCCCATGACAATCATGTCTATCGCCAAAAGCTCGAGACGGCGCAGCGTTGGATGCTCAACCACATGGTCGGGAAGGTCCATGTTCATAGCGTTGACCACAAAACTCGGCTCTGCCCCAATAGTATAGCGACGAATTGCCAGGTAGTCGTCGATATTGCGTTGACAGCCATGTTCTCTGTCAGAAGACTGCTGGACGACCGAGTCCACGTATCGCTGGAAGGATTCGAGAAAACGCCGCTGGAATGAGGCCGGCGTGGATTTGATGACTCTGAGCCAGAAACTATGTACACACCCGAATCAGACAGAGCATTGCGGTATCCCGGAGACAGGGGGGGGGGATGATTTACTCTTGTGCAACACGCCCACCCACGAATTCACCCTCTGGACGTGGTTTATGTGGACACCGCATGGCATCCACCATAACGGCTGCTTGTTGACGAGTTTCGTCCTCGGTGCTACGATCCGAATGCTCGTCAAAGACGAAATACAAATGCATCAAGTCGCAGCCAAGGCGAAGCCCTTCTAATATATGCCATGTTATTCACTCTGTTTCTCTCTCCAGAAGCATGGGCCGTGAATGCTACATGTATTGAGAGTGACGCACCTCGGTCTAGATTTGCCCATACCATTCCTGATAGCAAGCCTGGTACTTTTAGTTATCCAGGATAGAGCATGATCAGGGGTGTGTTTGTACTTACTGACATTGCACTTGTTGAAAGCTTTCTGCGCCTCAGGACCGAACGGGTGAAAGCTCTCAATCCACGCCTCGGACTCGCGTTTACATTCTTCGTAGTAAGGACTGATGATCCGTGGCCATGGCCAGTTGCGGAGGGTATCGGGGATGCGAATGGTTGTCATTTTACTTTACCACCCAGGTTGGTAGTGAAGAAACTCCAGAGTGGAGAGTGGATGGATATCAGAACGGGGGCCAGAACGGGGGTTAGTACGAGAGAACCCCTCGTGGACCTTCACTTTATACTAGGTACCTACCTATCCTAGCAAAGAGCTGCCCAATAACCAACCGCGTTAATTGCAGTTGGTACCGAAAGCAAAGCCAGGCCCTGATACGCATATCCGTCGCCTTATTGATATTAGGATGCGAAAGGATCACAAGGTGCGAAGCATTCCGACCTGGCCAGTAGCTGTACGTTATGTTTTATGAGGATTCGGCGATCCTATCGGCATGCACAGGAATACGAATATCATGTCGACTGAACGATCGGGGGTTTGGGGTGAGGGATACGCGACTGCAGCTACCAGTACAGTGCGAGATGCTATATTATCGAGTAGCTTGGCGGTGCTTTAATACCTACTAAATAGTTAAATCGCTACTTAAAAGCGGTTAATTAAAGATGTTAAATAATTATACTACTGCGGTGCAGGATGGGAATGCGTTTCACAGGTAATTGGGCAGCACCGCAGGGCGGCTAGCCTATCTGGGGCGCTGGCATCTGCACTACCGTCGAACCATTCGTAGAGCCGACGACCAGCGAACAAAAAACACCAAATCCATCTTCCTCACCGATGCAATTCATGACTGCTGGGATGTCAGATTTTGCCACTGTATATGTTGAGGTGAGCTGCGCCCCGCCCATTTCAAGGATGTCCAAACGGAGCCACTTCAATATATACTCAAGTTTTTCCCAAGGAAATCTAGCAAGAAATATGTTCCCACCGTTACCGTATTACTATTCCTAGTCGGCGGACATGGAATGTACGAATTGAAAAGCAACCTTTAGATACCGAATTCTACGCTTCTTGGACCCCTCTTCGTTACCGGGAAGAGAGATTTGACTACATGTATCGCAAGACTTGCCTCTTGTGTCACTCGACTACTGGGATTTCACTCGTTTCACGGCTCGGAGCTTCTAGAACTGGAAGCACCGCTTAAATCCTGATTGTGTCGTGTTACCACCAAATTTTGGAGATATCTTATTGGCCAATGGCTTTGGGGTATGTGACGTATTGTGTGCAGATCACCACCGTGTGGACTTCCAACGGCCTTGGCGGACTTGACAATCCTGCGACGATCACAACGAACCACCATTCGTAGGCGGCGCCGACGGCGTATGGGATTTGTAATTAAGTCTTGGCTGGAAATGGATATATCTTACCCTGCTTGCCCGCGAGTACTTCGCCTCTCTCTTTCCATCTAAATCGAATCGTCAACACTCACATGCACCATTCATCTTCGTTGACCGCAAAGCTTAGCGACGAGACCTTGAGAAATGTCGCCCATCCAGCCATTCACAATCTCCATCCCCGACTCCAAAATTGCACTTCTCCGCCAAAAGCTCGCTCTCGCAAATTTCTCCGATGATGGCACCCCCATGTCCGATGACTGGGCCTACGGTGTCCCCGTGTCGGATCTGAAGAGGCTGGTTGCCTACTGGAAGGAAGGATTTGACTGGCGCGCAGCCGAGAGAAAGCTAAACACTCTACCTCAGTTTACGACGGCTATCAACGTGGAAGGATTTGGCGACTTGAATATTCATTTCGTGCACCAGAAGAGCGGAAAGAAGGGGAGTATTCCTTTGTTGTTTTGTCACGGGTGTGAGTCTTCGTACCTCCCAGCGTTCCCGGGTTGGTAGGATATCAGCTGAATTGACTGGGCAGGGCCTGGGAGCTTCATCGAAGTATCCAAGATGATATCCCTCCTGACAGACTCTACGGAAGGACCATATTTCAACGTGGTTGCTCCCTCGCTCCCCAACTTTGGGTTTTCCGATGGTCCAACCAAGCCCGGATTTAATATCCCGCAGTATGCAGAATGTCTGCACAAGCTAATGATGAAGCTGGGGTATACGAAATACGGTTTGTGCCCTTGCTCCCTCTCTCGCACGAGACCCCCCCTGCTGATCTGAGCAGTAACCCAAGGCGGCGACTGGGGCTACGCCATCACCCGGCTGATCGGCCTTCTCTACCCGGACGCCTGTCTCGCCTCGCACCTCAACTACATCCGCGCCAACCCACCAAGCCTCACAAAGCAACCCCTTCTTTACCTCCAATCCCTTCTCCCGCTGTCAGCCTCGGAAAAGGCCGGACTTGAGCGAACGGCTTGGTTCCAACGGCAGGGCTTCGGCTACAACTTGGAGCAGACGACTCGCCCGTCCACCATTGGCACTGCTCTAGCCGACTCGCCGATCGCTCTCCTCGCCTGGATCTATGAAAAGCTGCACGACTGGACCGACGATTACCCGTGGACCGATGACGAGATCCTCACCTGGGTCAGCATCTATCTGTGGTCTGCTGCAGGGCCGGCAGCCAACGTGCGCATCTACTACGAGAGCCAAAACACCCATCCTCATCCGCGAGAGCACCCGGCCCTGTTCAAGTACAATCCGCGCGTCATGCTAGGCTTGTCTTATTTCCCCAAGGATCTGCTGGTACACCCGAAACCATACGGACGGACGCTGGGCCCTGTCATTTTTGAAAAGGTTCATACTGAGGGCGGACACTTTGCCGCGTACGAGAAGCCGGAGCTATTAGCAAGTGATGTCAAAACCATGTTTAGCACGGGTGGAGGAGAACGCGTGGCAAAGGTTTGGCAGGTGTGACTTTTTTTTTGTACTTTGTGCGTATTGAAATGAATCACGGTTAGATCGCATTCCTACGCGCCTCTTGCGTGCTGCGGCCATCAGAAGGACGATCAACGGCATCACACTATCTTTCCAAGGATATTCGGCTTTTGCAAAAGATACGTTATCTGGGTGGGACCACGCACACCTCGTAGGTAGGTGTGGTGATAACCGCCGGCAAGGTATTTCCCGAAAGTCAGGCAAGGCGCCGCCTCGGTTACTAGACAGAGGATATTTCGCCCGGTATATAGCGCCACATCGCCCGGAACTACCAAAAGCGGGCAGATATTGCTTCTGAATCTAATGGATAGCCGCAATATTCCCATTTACCACACCGTTACTTCCAGGGCTGCCTCAAGTCCTCTACGGACAGCTCTGCTCTGTGTAGTATGATTATCGAGTTGCTCTGCTTTAGTAATAGCGATTTCTAACACACATGGCAAAAGTCACACGCACACCTAGTATACGAATACATGATAATTGGAACTGTTGCCTAGGAGCCATTCCTATGAATTTCACGTCTCCTACTATCCATCGAAAGGGAAATTGGGCCGACGGTGAGCTGAAACAGGTCCCTGAGCTTGTGCAGCGCCCCTATATATGGGAGCACCCTAGCGTAGGGAAGATTTAGGGAAATCTCAAGACAAATCAGCTACAGTTCACCACAGTTCACCCTAGCTCAGGACAACGAACGAAAAAGGAAAATTTCGTGTGCCCAGATCCATCTCAGATTACCACGCTGTTCTCTCAATTCCACCTCCAGCCATCACCTACACCCCAAGCTAAACATCTATGAGTACAATGACTCCCTTACACCCACCGCACCACCCCCCAGAAATACCCCAAGTGCATAACCAAAACACAACCCGTCAGGCACGGATACCACACCACCGCATTCCGCTCAAAATCCCCCTCGGGATTCAACGCCACTCCCCCTGCGCCAGGCCCCAGTATCGGTGTCCACGAACTACAAGTGCTGAACCCGCCGCAGGTAATATTGGCGAGAAGAACTGGGGGAGCTAGGCCAAGGAGGACGTTCTTTGTCGTGATGAAGTATGAAGACAGCATCTTTGAAGAACGGAGGGTGCTTGAAGATGGAGAGTTGACTTCCCATCTCCATATCTCTCTCTAGAACAGGGCAGGAGGATGGGGGTGTCGGTACTATTGGCATGCCATGCCTGAGAGAGCAGGCCTGGTACTGTTAGTTCAAGTTTCTCTCAGGAGAGCACAACTATAGCTATTTTGTACTTACTGACATTGCACTTGTTGAAAGCTTTCTGCGCTTTAGGACTGAATGGGTGAAAAGTCAATATACGCCTCGGACTCGCGTTTACATTCTTGGTAGTAAGGACTAATGACCAGTGGCCATGGCCAGCTGCGGAGGGTATCGGGGATGCGAATGGTTGTCATTTTACTTTTCTGCCCAAGTCAAGATAGCAGAGGAGAGGGGAGAAGTCACCCTTGGACCTTCACTTTATACCACCCTAGCAAAGACCTGCCCAACAACCAACCGCGCCAACTGCAGTCGGTACCAAGATTAAAGCATGGCCCTGATACGTATATCCGTCGCCTTATTGATATCAGGATGCGAAAGGATCACAAGGTGCGAAGCATTCCGACCTGGCCAGTAGCTGCACGTTGTGTTCAGTAAGGATTCGGCGATCCCATCGACATGCACAGGAATACGAATATCATGTTGACTGAACGATCGGGGGTTGAGTACCTAGCTTGGCGGTGGCTGATTCTCACTTGGCCAGGATATTTGTGTATCGAGATTAAGGTCTTAAAGTATCGTCGGAATTCACGTCTCTTATTAGGTTCCGTGTTATGCTTGTTGGTGGCACAAGACAACTGGCCGAGATATCATAGCAAAGTGGTCTGCGGAATGGGTGGAATGTTATGAGTCCCAACCGCATTGCTGCTACCCGTCTGCAATACCAGGATTTGACAGTAATGGCGATTGCGGAACGCATACAAAACTAGGTCCAGATACGCGCAAGAATGGAATGCGGCTCTATTACTAACCTTTATGCAAGTGTGGTTAAGCCATCCCGCAGCATTTGTGTTCGGGGCTCACCTCGGCTCACCGGAACCCACTAATCAGGGTGAGCCAGGGTGAGCTCAGGGCGATTGGTGTTGAGCAAAGGGTGCTTACCTGGTTTTCTAAGGGACTGCGCCAAAAGAATGACAAAATTGCACAAAGTCACATGACTGTAATCAGTTCCAACTGCCCCAAACAAAGGGTGCATGGAGAAGAGCAGATGCAACCAAATTTAGTTGAAGGCTGAGCTCCAGGATCCGGATCTCTCGCCATCGTACGGGCTTCGATTTCGTCTTTCCCGCTACCTAGGCAGCCTAGGGCGTTCTGTGACTGCTCCCTCTTTCAGGCTCGCCTCCGTATGTGCCTGAACCTACCAATTCTCGCTCACGTCCAGCTGCAGCGGCTTTCATTACGGCTTTGACGGCCATTGAAGACACATTGCAGTGCGCCAGACACATACTCTCACAAACTGGCCTCTAGATAAATGGGGTTAGGCGACTCGCTTTTTTTCAGGATCTTACATAATACTCTTTTAATCGTCATGCTCATCCCATATCTCGATCAACATGTCCTCATCTTCTTCTGTCCAAACATGGTGTTCCCTAAGTATTTTCGCCGCGGCGAGGTGTCCATTCCGCTTGGCCAGCTTGACAGCTCGCACATACGCTCGCTGGCCATCTCCCGATGTGTCAGCTCCATGATCAAGGAGGAGCTGAATCATATCTATCCTACCGTGCTCAGCCGCGCCCTCCAGCGCAGTTCTGCCTCCAAACTTTGCTCCGGCGGCGTTGACATTGGCACCAAGGTCAATGAGATGCTTTGCGATACCCAGATATCCGTTAATAGCCGCGAGCTGGAGGCTTGTGGCCGACCGAAAGCTCCCAGGCGGTTCGTTGACGTCCGCTCCGGCATCCAGCAGGCGTTTAACAATTTCTAGTCCGCCTAGCTCCACTGCCTGCTGGAGGTTGGACCGGCCGTAGGCGGAGTCGTCGTAAGGATGACTTTGAATGCCCACGCCAATGCTCTGTATAATTTGAAACATCTTCTCATCCTGATTGCGGATAGCCCAGCACAAAGGATTCTCTTCACGGCTTGGTATTGTTGTGAGTTGGTCAAGTCGCTGGGGTATGCTCATCAACGCCGTAGCAAGCAGTTTGACCAGCGGTAGAGAGTTCTTGGCTGCCGCCGTAGAAAGTGCTAACCGATCCACAATAAGTCCAAGGTTCAGTAGGTACCGTACGAGCTCGATGTCGTCCATGGCAACGGCAATAGCGATAGGAGATCCTAGGCAACATCCCTGTCCACTTCTCCAGAAGCTGCTAGTTTTATGCCATTGGTTATCCTCTAGGGTGTCTACCCAACAGGAGACTGATGGCCGGGGATACGAAACCTCGTGCCGAAAAGGATCGTGTAAAGTAAAAGGAAGGGTAGCGAATTCCGGCATTGGAATGAATCGTAAAATGAGGTCTATCATTCCGTAGTCTCTGTGGCGGATTGCTAGAGACAGAGCCGTGCCTTCCATCTGATCCGCGCTGCCGCCTAAGGGTCGACGACTTAAAAGTCTCTCCACCCAGTATCGATTCCCATTGGGTAAAATAAGTGCCGCCCTTGTAGCTGCACAGAGTGCACCTGCATCATACTCCAGAGGGAAATCAATGAAGACGTGAGGTAGGCCATCATGACAGCTCTGAAAAGCAATTTCTATCGCCCGCTCGCCAAAAGGACCAGTGTTGAGACATGATGCTCCGGACTCGACTAGCCTTTTAATCAAGGGCAGGCTACCAAGCTCAATTGCGATAAGTGCCTCTCCGCCAGTGACTTTCGCTCCTTGGTCTAGTAAGTCTCCCACACATTGTTCGATGTCTTGTAATGGTGTGGCCAGGCAAAACGGGCTGTACAGGCCGCTTCTTAGGTATGCTTGGAGCACAGTACTGTAATCATCACTCGCACTGGGGTCCGCCCCTCGGTCGAGAAGAATGCTGAAGAGGTGATAATCTAGAGCCATGCCGAATCGATAGCGATTGTTCCTGACCTTGATGAGGTTGAGGAGTGCATTTTTGGGGACCGGAGCGCCAGCTTCAATCAAGTCGATTGCGCAGCCTGGGCTTTTGTAACTGCAGCGCAGTGCAGTGAATAATGGTGTGATGTGAGAGCCGGGTAGAACATCAACCGATTCTTCCTCAATCCAGGTCAGATCCAAGAGTTGACATTCGGGCTCCTGTAGGATCCATATCCTCTCCAAGTTCGCCCCGTGACGAATTAATAACTGAACTGTCGATCGATCCCCTTGAAGACACGCGAGGTGAAGTGGCGACAGTCCACTTTGTGAAGCCTTGTCCGCAGAATGGCCCCAATGAAGAAGAAGCTTGCACAACTTGGAATGTCCATAGAGAGCTGCAGCATGAAGGGGTGTTTCCCCGCGGGTGTTTTGAATATCGATTGTAGGAACTCTGTGTCGGAAATACTCCATCACGGTAGCATACCCCTGTATAGCAGTAGCTATGATAATATCAGGTGTGATGTATTCGGTAATTGGAGAATTTGGAAACTCATGCTCAAATACACCAAGCATGTAACGAAGTAGGCGAAGGGCGGTGTCCTCATCAGGCATTTGGCGTATTTCAGCCATTGACAGAAGTTCGGTGCGCTGGTATGTAACACACAGACCTAATACTGAGCATCTGAGTCGAAAAATGCAGTCTTCAAACTCGATTGTCTCGGATGGGCATGTGTTGGCACCACTTTGAATAAGCAGATCAATGACTGTGGTATCTCCTGTGTTAATCGCTCTACATAAAGGGGATGACCAGAAGTCGTCGGGGTCGTTTAACTGGGCACCTGAGTCGATCATAGTCTGAAGTAGTCCGAGTGCGGATTGCCTGTTCCAGTTTCTCGATTTGTTTCCGAATCTCGCGATCAGTTCGTTCAATGGCGGCTGGGTCGTGGGGTTGAGGTCCGCGCCTGCGCTAATAAGCGAAACCGCTAACTCGAACTGATAGTTTTGAAGAGCGAAGTTGAGAGGTGACAATCGCTCGACGACGATGCCATCGAAGCTAAATCCCGAAGACAACAGCCACTTAATGATACTCCAGGAATCGCCGAGCTCAGTGACCCCGAAGCTGACATGGTGAAAAATTGCTTCCCTGAATAACATGTCGAGGAAGGCCCTAGCGGTGTGGTCGGCAAAAGAAGCAAGGTCTAAAGAGACTTCAAGCATTCCGGAGTGTTGAATCAGGCATGTGAGAAAGTACCACTGATCAATTTTGAGATGGCCATCGAGGGAGTTGGACATGCGGAAAAGGAGAAGCCTGGCGTATTCCTGACATATTTCCTGGAAGGTGCCTCTACGTATCAACTCGGCGCGACTGAAATGCTCCCCGGTGTAGAATTCAGGCATATTGCGTCCAAAGACAGAGGCAAGTTGGGCGGTAGAGGAATCGAAAAGATGAGGCCGGTTTTGAAAGCCCAAATTGATGACTTCTTGGGAGGTCTCTTTCAATATATGGTCCCGCAAATCAGGGAAGTTTATCTCAAAATTGTTCGGAAAATTGAACATGAATGCTGTAAAAAGTTATAAGTGGGTGCATACACTTATTATATGGTGTGTACGTACCATTCAGAGTATTTTGCTGGAATGATAGCCATGGTAGGTTTGGAGGCCATGCAAATTCGAACGGTATAGGCGGTGGCGTGCAGACTGACAGAGCAAGATCGGGTGGAGTTGACGGACACGGTACTTCACTCCATTAGCGTCATTCAAACATGTGCTCAGCTGGGAAGGAAAGCAGCTAACCGTCGCTGATCATGGTCCGCAAAGAAAGAGTCTGGTGGCGGTTTCTTTCCTTGCTGACCGTACGTGACGTCAGTTGCCTTCCGCATAGAAAGACCATGGAATCTTTGCCGTCGGCCTCCCGCTTTGTTAGCTTATGGTCGAGATACTGCCAGCCTATCTCATTCATGTTGCGCCGGAATCCCCATTTGCTAAGTTGATGTTCGACCTGTTTCGGCCTATTTAAAGCGTATTAGATCGAGGGCCTACTATAATCGCTAGCATAGTTGTACTTGCGTCACGTTGAAACCCAACCTTCCAAGTTCGTGGGAGAGGTCTTGGGACGAGAGCCCATCGATTATATACTTTTTGCGTATTGCATGCTTGTATCGATTCCAATCAGCACCACTTGGTGCAGCATTGCCCTTCCGCCGCGGCATTTTCTGAAAGATGGCTCTTTATTCTGAGATGAAGAAAAAGATAAAAGGAGGTTAGCTGCGCCGTGATACTGGGTGAAATAGGAGATTCTGGTGACAGTAGAGAGGTTGCGTGTGTAGACCTTGTGTAGAGGATGGGAGAATAGGGTCATTGACTGAAAGCCTGCTTGGGTTTTCTTCTTAGGTAAGCTGGGCTAACGCCGGGTGCTGCTGGGCGGGCCAGCAGGCCTTTGATACGCCGATCCCAGAATCCCAAAACAAAAGCAGCCAACCATGTTGTTGCATCTGCAGCATTCTACTTCTGTGACTGCGCCCCATACCTCTGCGCAATCTTGTTTGTCCAGTCCAGATTCCCAAAAGCAAAAGAAAACGCATTATGCATGCGGCTAGCCCCATTCCCTCCCGCGTCCAGCGCCATTATGTAATGGTTCGTCCAGTCTAGAATCCCGAAAACAGCAGCCAGTAACCTAGCGTTAGGCTTTTCCCGTCCGGCTCACCCGGCTCACCCAGGCTGACACCGTCAAAGTGGGACTAATGGGTAAGTCCCGAGGTACCCCCGAACACAAATGCTACGCGATCTGGTGCCATCACTACCAGAATTTACGTCGATAAATGGGGTCATAACTCTCAATACGCACCGCACTTGGCCAAGTATCTTGAAAGCCCGAGAGATGGAAGAGGAACAGGGTTTGACCCGGTGGCGATGTAACCGCATGGAACATGGTAGTCACGCCGAAGCACACCGGGTAAACTGGATCAAATGGGGCTTGTTAGCTCCGATGAAGGATTTCCCAAGGATCACTTGAGAACCCAACATGTCCTTGATACTTTGATACCCGATTGTTGAACGGCCCAGGTATCGGCAGGTTTGGAGAAACAGACATTTATTGAGCGGAATCGATATCCCAAACTATCAAGGCCTATTCAGACCTCGGTGTGATGCGGACTCTAAGCGGCGATTTTGCCCACAAAAAGTATGCCTTTTGTTTCGCTGCCCAGTCTTCGGCATCGGCCGGGGCAATGTCGAAATGAAATAGCAGACGCGCGATAATGAGACGCATCTCGGCATATGCCAAGCTATGTCTTTGTTAGCAATACTCCAAACCGATGCCTGTCCTGGAAAAACTCACTTTCGTCCAACGCAGTCTCGGGGTCCATATTGAAAAGGCTGTAGCGCTTTCATATTGTCTCTCTTCCCCGTGGGTGCCTTCTCATCATTAACAACCGAGTGGAGAAATCGCTCAGGCCGAAAGACAAAAGGCTCAACCCAGTTGGCGCTGCTGTGGTTCATGCTGTAGATCTGGCATTCAATCAGACTTTTCTCAGGGACAAAATGTCCGGCAACTTGCACGCCGCCTTCTGCGGCCTCCCTAACCATGCCGTGCGTCGCTGGTGGGAACATTCTGAGCGATTCATTCAGACATGCAAGGAGGTAAGGAAGACGGTTGACGGCAGCCATGGTGATTTCGTCGGCGCTGTTAAAGCTGGATCGGATTTCCTGCTTGAGCTTGTTCATCTGGTCGGGATTTCGCACTAAAAGGTTCGTCACCCCGCTCAGCAGGGTTGGTGTGGTTTCTGACCCGGCCGTGACGACAATGTGTGCCGTGCCTTCAAGCTCGGTTGTGCTCATGCCCTACACGTGTGTGCATGTGTTGTCAGCAACCAAATCAATCATCCACGGCTGAGGACGAAATACTGACCCATTCCTCCCGATGCTTCAACAACCCCTCAAACAAATCATCCACCACCTCGCCTTTGGCAATCCTCCCTTTGACGCGTCTTCCCAACTCCGTCTTCAACTCCACCAACGCTTTCCGTCCGCCTACCCATCGTAAGATCCAGGGAACCGCCCACATCAACCCGAGATACTGAATCGAAACCAGCACCACCCCCGGTAATAACATTTGGCCAAACAGCTCCACGAAGAAATGGTCCCGCTCGTGCTCCAAACACCCAAACGGCTCCGCAAAGACGAGATCCCCCATTATGTCAAACACAACCCAGTTATACCACCCGACCATATCCACCACCTGCGTTTCTGCCGAACTGGCCTTTTTCTGTAGTTTTGCGATGAAAAGATCAATGTATCCTTGAATTCTCCCTTCTTGCGCCTTGAGCGCGCGGTCGGCAAAGCCATAGGCCAATGCCTTTCGCAACTGCGCGTGTTTTTCTGGAGGAGCATTCAGCAAATCGTGAGGATCGTCCGGGTTTAAACTCCGATACCAGATGGGCGCTTTTGGGTTTTCAATCTGTTGGTTTTTTGAAGAAGGAGAAGGATGGAGACCGTAGATATCGCGCCAGGCACGGGAATCGGTAAAGGATAAATGGTTTGGCGCGATGCGTACGACGGGACCGTATTTCTCGTGGAGCAAGTGGATGGCGTGAGGAGCGCGTCCCGAGGGGATCAGTAGTGCGTAGGGAAGGGGTGAGGCGCGATGGAGGAGTGGGCCGGGGAAGGACCGCAGAGGGTGGAGGAGGAGGTTATACAGCGAAGTAAGGAGTAGGACGAGAAATATCTGGACAGATCAGTTCAACTGCGCAAAGTTGAGTTATTTTTCTTCTCGTCTCTTACCAGGGCGATGACGACATAGAAATATGACAGAGCTGAGCCCCATGGGGGGAGCACCTGTAAGCCCATCATCTTTTCTTGACCCCAAGCCAGAGGGGAAAAATAGTTGGCAAATGCTCACATCAAAAATACGGGGAAAGAAGCAGGAAATCATAAAACGCGGAAACTACACCTTTTACTACCCAAGCACACACGGTACAGCACAAAAGTCCCACTGCCTTAGTGCCATACCCTAGTATTCACCCACTCAGCTAGCACTGCAACATCCGGACCCGGACTGTTCCCAAAAAAGACGTGGTGGCCCCATTCGCGCGATTTGACCTGCATGACAGGCTCGCTCCTGTTGGCTAACAAGGACCCAGGGGGCGGGATCGCTGCACTTGTGCGGCGCGGATGAGACCTTTTTCTAGAATGGCACGTGTCGAGATAATGCAGCCGATTCCACCGGACGGCACGTTGCAAGCAAACAAGCTAGCTAGCTAGTGCTATGTGACGCGGTAACTAGTGTATGTATTTGTAGCGAGATGGATCAACAGGTTATTGGTCAGGGAACGAAGCGTGGGATCCTGGATCTTAGCGGAATTTTAGCGTTGGGATGCGCTAATCCTGGAATGGTACTCCGTGGCAAGTATTGTCAGCGCTGCACATGTGTTACCCGTTGAGACTGGGTGATCTAATAATATGGGAAATAAAAGACAGCGAGTCTTCTTTTTCGCATTTACTGACAGGTTTCTCAAAGCAATGAACAAGAATATTCTTTCCCCGTGCGGAGAACTTGAACCTCCAAGCGGGACCCGAAGCGGGATGGATCGCCAGCATGATCCCCCCCCCAAAGCTTCATCTAACAAGCGGATGTAACGTCAGCGTGTATCCTTCAACGGGCCATCCTGTGAAAGTCCGAAAATCCGATGCTGCTTCTAATCCGTTAGGATCCAACTCGGTGTCTAGATTTTATCGGAGATCAGTAATAGCACGTGCTACCACTCACTGTCTGAAGGGGGAATGATTCCGCATGAGTAATTCCTAGCATTTTATGGCAAATTCTGATATGACGGGCGGGTGTTCCCTTTCTTTAATGATATATTATTGCCTAGGGTGGGGTGGTAATATTCGGCTTAGAAGAGCCATGATTCATCAAGCTTACTAGAGTTGCGCTGCTTACTGGCGTTTCACACCACTTGGGTATTTGTACTACGAGGACCTAGGTTTCCATTTCCATCTCTGGGTGGTGGAAATATGTTGATGAACTCGAGCCGTTTCGAATTTTCACGACTTTTAACGTGGAGATTGAGCTATAATACGTATAGCTGAAGATAACAAAGGGCAGCGAGTGCCCTGTTTCGTACGTGCATGCCCGTTGTCTCTGATATCTAGCACAAGCAGGTATTCTCTTTTTCTCTACCCCCAAAAACTCCGAGTCTCCCAAAAGATGTCCCCAGCACCTGGCTGGCCCCAGTACAACCCCCCTGTGGCCTCATCTGCCAACCGTATATAGCCTTCGGGATGTGTGAGCGAGGACTGACCATCGACTGTCCAAACTGGCTGTCCTGTGAAGAATTCTCGTCTGGTTTCGGTCAGGGTGCCTACCTGCAGTGGCCCTGCTCTGAAGGATGCGGCAGCCTGGCATCTTCGAAATCCCTGGACAAGAAGCCTATACAGTGCATACCGCAATGTACACATGGACCCCTCAGCCGGGATGACCCAGCAGTCCACAGGGCAATCTGGGTTGCGGATATCATCGACTGTCTGGGCTCGGAACTGCAGCAACAAGAGAAACTCGCCATCCCAGCAGAAAACTTGGGGACACTCGTACTTGTCCGCGTACCTGGCATATGGTTAGCATTGTTGTAAGCGTAGGCAGGAAAGAAACGGACCCTCGAAGTTCGCTCGCCAGCTTTTGCTGCGCGGCACCCAAAATCCCAGCCTGCCACTCTCGATCATTGATCAGGTTTCGCTTGATTTCACCAATGGCAATTGGTGATCGCTGGTTGCCAATGTACACACTATAGGTCGAGTCGACATTTTCGGGGACGTTGACAAGGCGGAGCGGCTTGGCGTGACATGTTTCAACCATGCGGGGGTACTGAGCCCAAGCCGAGAGCACAATGTCGGAAACCTCAGCGTGCCACCAGTGTTCGATATCACTTTCACTTTCGAGCCTCCAGAACCTGGTGTTGGGTGGGTAGGCGGGTTCATTTCCACGCTTCTCTTCCTCGTTATCGTAGAGCGGAATGAAGGCCGTGTCAAATGTAGCATGGCAGAGTCCTGTCTGATCGAAGGAGGTGTGAACTGACATTTTCTGCAGCGGGGCATATTCGCGAGCCCATGGCTTGCCCGTATAGGACTTGTACATTGGATTGTCGACAAGATTGTGTGGATGCTGGAGTATGAGATCCCGAGCGGACGGCATTATCAACGTTGGGCAAGAGATTTGTCATAAAGGCCATCTGAATCAACCGAGAGGTCATGGATGGCGAGGTCATCATCGGCGAGGCCTACCCCGCCTTTTTGTGTCTAGTGTCACCAGCGTCCTAGCCGTGGTCAGGGTAGTCAGCATTCTGGTCACGTGCAGAAGCATTTTTCTCGCCTTTTGTCGCTGTCGCGCGAATTGAACTCCAGCCGCATCAAGTCATCAAGACAACAAAAATGGCCGCGCAAACCGTACCACCTGCACCACCTGCGACAGAACAATTCCGTATTGAACTTCCCAAATATAGACGCCCCGGAGAGCCCGAGCGCTATCGTCTCTCGGCCGCTCGGCTCTCGTCTCCTAAAGACGCCCCCTTGATAAGCCTAGTTGTGTGTGAGAACAAAAGCTCAAAACCCCGCTACTTGGCGCTAATGATAAAAAGCAATTCTGGTTCGGGACACGCTACATCCGCGCTCTCGCTGCGCAGCTATCAGATCTCCACCCACACATCCTGGAGCTACGCATATGCCCATCGCCGGTAGCCAGCTTCATCAAGGCCTCTCTCGGCCTCCTACCTCCCTCGGCACAATTCTTTTTCAAGAGAATTATCCCAGAATGGTTTCTTCCCGACCGTCTAGTCCTCAAGCAACAGAAGCAAGGCCAAGAATCAGAAATCCTGGCAGAGCTGTTCGACACGGAGCTAGAAGCATACCGTCGACTGCAACCACTCCAAGGCGAGGTGATTCCCACATGCTACGGTCAGATTTCATGCTTCAACGGGACAAGAGCAATACTTGTCGAGCGGTTGGGCGGTGTATGCTTGTCAAGTCCCGAGGGAGCGACGCTTTGCTTGGACGAGCTTTCCAACTTGTTACAGCCGTGCTATCGCGCCATGCACGCGTTTGGCGTTCACCATGACGATCCGAATCTGTCCAATTTCCAGTTAGTAGGCGACAAAAAGATTATGGTCATGGATCTGGAAAGTGCCGTCTTTGACTTGTCCGCGGATGAACAGGCCTTTTTTACAAAGACGAGTATCGAGCGTCTGGCGGGGAGTTATCTCCGGATGCAGGTCTATTACCGGCAGGAGGGGTCGTTAGAAGGGGAGCCATGAGTTGCTTACAGTTTTACAATATATGGGCCATTATCTTGGAATTGGTTAAAAAAATAATTTTTTTAGACCACTTACCTTGGTTTCTACTTGCCTAGTATCTTACCTAAGGTACCTACCTGAACTTCACGGACAATTCGTCTAGCCTTGGGAATGCTTATATCTATTACTAGTCGTTGATACTGGGAATATTCAGGAGATGCCTTTGCTAGTAGCTAGTGGGCGTCGTTAGGTATTTCGTACATTGAGACCCTTTTAGTGCTCGTCAAATGACTGTATTTAAAAGACATTCTAGTGCCAGGGTAGCCTAAAGGATTTCTAGGAGCACCCCCGCATTCCCTTTCCCACATTTCCTTACTGCTATTTAGGTTGACAGGGGTTACGTAATTTGTGCTGCCACCTAGGCCCTTATAAGAGTCTCTCCTACCTCCTCCTTGTCTTCAATCGGTTGTATAAAACGAATCTGGACACACAAAATTACCATTTCTTCTCATAGTACCAAGCTACGGTGAACTGTGGTTAATTTACCCTCGGCTTGGCTTGGTTCGTCACTAAGCTAGAGTAATTATATTCGCCCCGGCTGTCCAGCCTCAGAGGCCTGTTTTCAGTCTCTAGCTAAAGTTGCCTTTCAATAGAATTTGGATAGATAACGCGTAATCTGTGGGAATGACTCTTAGGTAAAGACGGACTCCTTTATATAATGTAATTTTAGCTTGTTATACTAATGCGAATGACGTTGAAAGGCACTCTCTCGCCGTCTAATCGACGTCCTCCTACTAACTCCCCTTCACAAACATCCACTTTATTCTCAGTAGTCGTGGAATTAAAGGGAGCTGTACAGCTTCATCCACTCCACGTCCATAGTTAAGATATTGATTCCGTGGTCCGGGCTCCTGATCCGAGGATGGTTCTGGGATCGATATTTATTGTGGGCCCGGCCCTATGATCGGAGCTGTGGGGCCCCCGAAAAATTTGTTGCCTTGTATTTAGTCGCGGATCGGAACGATCCGCGCACACTTGAGGGAGAACATGCCTTTTTCTTCTTTTGCTTTCGGGACCTATTGTCAAGCCGTTTTGGGCTTGCGTGACTTGTCGCCCTCTGATCAGAAGGAGGTGCTTCTATTTGAGTGTGTACTAGGCCATTCCGGGCCGTGACTGGTTTCTCAGCTGTAGAGCTGTTTCCTGGCTGCACATCCTGTGCAGCCCCGCTATGCTTGCAGACGATATGGTTTGTGGGTGTGGTGTTGTTGCCAGGTGTTTTCCACCGGATCAATATCGACTTTACTGGACCAAAAGGCGGAATTAAACGACGACGGCGGCCTAAGCTTCTTGCGAGCGGCCTTTATCTGGTCTAGCAGCTTCCTATGCTGCTGCCCCATTTTGAATAACGATTCCACAGAAAGGACCCTTCTCCTTGCCGGTTAGCCGGTTTGTGGTGGTGGAGCCGGTAATGGCCATGTTTGGGCAATCTATAGATGATTGCCTCCAGAGAGCAGCTAGTTGGTACAAAGTAGTCAGTCATCGGCGAGACTGGGTTCATGGGTAGCAGCACCTATAAAGGAGGACCAAAGTCTGAGAGATTGGTGATAAAGTAACTGCTATTACAAGTCTTGTTGTCTTGTTGTGTGGTAAAGTGAGAAAATGGACGAGTTGAGAGAAAACATTCTTGGTGTATTGCACGTAAAAAAAACAGAGAAGGGTAAAAAAAATTTCTAATAAAGTAAATTGTTGGTGACATGGCTCTATAGCCGCAGAGCATGACAACAACAGAGCCGGTAGAAGATAACCTGCCAACTCAGTAGTCTAGATACCGTCACCGTGCCCTCGGTGGAGTGAGGGACCTCTTGGTTCCTAACGCTAGTAATACATTATTCATTTGTGGTCTACTGTTCGGAGCACATTATAGATCAACGTCCTGTTTGACAGTGTATTCACCCCGTGAGAGTCGCGCTACCCTTTAATCGGTCATCTTCCCCCTATCGCCTTTGAGAGTCCGTCCCTACGTTCTGTCTCCACCTAGGTGTACACCGGTTCACTTCTGAGAGTCATCAGAGCCCCCCCCCCCCCTAAGTAGTTACTAGATACATCTGGCGGGGGAGGACTGGGAGCTCTGCCGCCCTCTTTTCACTCTTACTTGCCGGTTTTTTTCCTCCTCACTCTCGTCCATGTCGGTATCTACATCGTCTCCGCCATGCTGATTCTCGATCCTAGTAGCCCGCGCACGCTTCTTAGTGTCCTGATTGTAGCCCGTAGCTCCGGGTGGTGCAAAGCTGAAACGGTAGTCTGGTCTAAATGTAGTACTACTAGTAGCACTAGTACCTCGCAGGATCCGACCCATATGGGTGTCTGAAATGTCAGCGTGGTGATGCCGTATCTGTTCGAACAGCACGCGGAAAAACGGAATCAACGTGCCGTCCCCTGCCGGAGAATCGCTAGATGCATTTTCCTTACAGTGACCCCGACTACTATCACCAATCTGGACGTGTTCGCGAGATGCCGCATCGCTGCTGTTGTTCGATACGCCAAGCAGCCGACACATGCTGTCAAAATCTGCATGGGAACCGAGGTACAGCTGGCCCGAGAACAGGATCAAGAGCTGGACCAGCGTAGGCGGAGCGGTCCAGCCAGGCCGCAAGGCTGGGATGGTGTAGAGTCTTAGATGCTCGGCCATGGGCCCCTCTCTGCTGGTACGCGGCGCGAAGAGGTGCAGCGTGGCTGCGGTAGGACCGGCGTACATGGTAGGCATCAGGGCGTTGGCCTCGTACGAGCTGAGGAGAACCGCTGTCACGGCACCATCACCCCCCCCCTTTCCTTCGCTTGGTACCTTAGCGGGGGCTGTAGCAACCCACCGAACCGGCCGTTGGTACAGCTCCATGCTGCTGTTATCCGGAAGCTTAGCCCCGTCGACGCCCGGCGGCGGCGCCGTCGGCTCGACGGTGCGCGCGAAGTCGGCCGTCACCAGGAGACTGGTGTATGGAGGTGGAAAGGGGCGGGGGACCGGAGGAAGGCTAGCGGCACAGGCTTCTGCCAGGGCGTCAAAGGCGGGTAGAAAGGCCTTGGAGCCAGCCGGAATCTTGCCGGTGACGATGAAGTCCTCGACATCCCGGTGGAGCGATGGCCGGCACGGTTTTCTCTCCGGTACCGCCGCATGCTGTCGATTCTCCTCACGCTCGATGGCAAGCTCGCGTTCCTGTTCCTCGTCAAAGGACGCGGAGCCTAGTATGCTCACCCCAAAATCGGCGCATCGAGCAGCAATGTGGGCGAAACCGAGGCCCGGATCGCCGGCACCATCATCGTCTTCGGCGCTATTAGTAGTAGTAGTGGTAGTAGTAGTACCAACCTGAATTTCCGCGCGGAGGGGGTGGTAGCGCTCCTGAAGGCTCTGCGATTCAGGCCGGAGGAACTTTTCCGCTGTTGCGGGGCTTAATTCGTACGTATCCTGTGTCTTGGCCGCGTCCCAGAGGCCCTGCTGGAGTTGGTATCGGATGCCGTGCGTGGCCCAGAGCGGCATGAGTCGTTGTTGCTCTCGCCAAGTTTCGCCCACGGACCAACACAAAATATCCAAAACCGTAATATCGTATTTCGCCTCTCCTAGCGAGCTGTAAAATGCAGTGATGTTTTGGCGCATTTCGGCCGACAGGAGCAAGACCACCGACTGGCCCCTGCCTAGTGACCGCATTCGCATGCATGCTATATCAAAGAACGTTACTCAGTGGCCGAAAATGAATATGGAGTAGTAGTAATAATAGCCTCATAAGTCACTGCGGATTAATACGCACCCTGTACAAGACGATCCTTGGTAAGCGCTGGGCCTAGTGTCACAGCCGCCCGGTAGTTGCCTGGCAGTCGGAGGTCGGTGCCGCGGGTGTGGGCGTCATCGAGAAAGACGAGGCAGCTTGCCGTGTTGGCCGCGTACGAAGACGTCAAAAACGGCTCGGTCCGTCCACCCCGGTCCATCACACACAGGTTTTCACTGTCGTCGAA
>Ga0247763_1000635_pt1 | contig 21127 bp, 16 predicted proteins | sample UWRJL141409B4_FD_179926 | JGI IMG/M metagenome (GOLD analysis project Ga0247763, IMG submission 179926) | Plant litter microbial communities from Arlington Agricultural Research Station in Wisconsin, United States - UWRJ-L141-409B-4 | ecosystem: Environmental > Terrestrial > Plant litter >...
GCGGGGGCGTCCGTGTACTCGGCGTCGGCGTTCGCGTCGCAGGAGCTGCCCGGCATGGACGTGTCGCTGCGTGGCGCCGTCTCCATCGCGCGGCGTCTGCAGGACCCGCTGGCCGAGCTGGTGAAGATCGACCCGAAGTCCATCGGCGTCGGCCAGTACCAGCACGACCTGTCCGAGGTGAAGCTCTCGCGCTCCCTCGACGCGGTCGTCGAGGACTGTGTGAACAGTGTCGGCGTGGACGTGAACACGGCGTCGACCCCCCTGCTCACCCGGGTCTCCGGCATCACCTCGGGGCTCGCCGAGAACATCGTGGCGCACCGCGACGCGAACGGTCCGTTCAGGTCGCGCACGGCCCTGAAGAAGGTGGCCAGGCTCGGCCCCAAGGCCTACGAGCAGTGTGCGGGCTTCCTGCGGATCCGCGGCGGCGAGGACCCGCTGGACGCGTCGAGTGTGCACCCCGAGGCCTACCCCGTGGTCCGGCGGATGGTGAAGACGGCGGGGAGCGAGGTCGGCTCCCTGATCGGCAACACGGGAGCGCTGCGCTCGCTGGAACCGGCCGACTTCGTGGACGGGACGTTCGGTCTGCCGACCGTGACGGACATCCTGCGGGAGCTGGAGAAGCCGGGGCGCGACCCGCGGCCCGCCTTCAGGACGGCCACCTTCAAGGACGGCGTCGAGAAGATCGGCGACCTCGTTCCGGGGATGGTCCTCGAAGGGGTCGTCACCAATGTGGCGGCGTTCGGGGCCTTCGTGGACGTCGGCGTGCACCAGGACGGTCTCGTGCACGTCTCGGCGATGTCCCGGACGTTCGTCAAGGACCCACGGGACGTGGTGAAGTCCGGCGACATCGTGAAGGTGAAGGTACTGGAGGTCGACATTCCGCGGAAGCGGATCTCGTTGACGCTACGGCTCGACGACGAGGCGGCGCCCGCGGGGCAGGAGGCCGGTGGAGGGCGGCCGCAGCCGGGTGGCGGCCGGCCCCGGCAACGGGGGCGTGCCGCAGGTCGCGCCTCGGGTGGTACCGGAGGAGGCGGCGGGTCACGTCAGGGGGCGCCGCCGGCCGGGAACAGCGCGATGGCGGATGCGTTGCGGCGGGCGGGGCTCGCCGGTCCCGAGGGTCGTAAAGGGCGGGGCTGAGCCGGCCTGCCGGGTCCGGTCCCCGGTGCGCGCCGGGGACCGGACCCCGACCATGGTGAGGTGCGCCAGGTGGGGGCCGGCCACGCGGTTCCCCGGGCCCCTGCCCCGGGCGGCCGGATCAGGGCGCCGTGGACCACGGGCCCGCTGAGAGCGGGCGCGCGGTTCGCCGTGTCCCGTGCTGCCGGGGCCGGAGGGGTTCAGCGCGCGGGGCCCGCGTTCGGCACGCGGGGCCCGCGAGCCGATGGGGCGCCTAGTGTTCTCGCACCGTGCCCGCGGCTACTTCGAGGCGGCGGGTCGTACGGACCGCGTTCAGCATGCGCCGGTCGTGGGTCACCAGGAGCAGTGTGCCCGTGTAGGAGTCCAGAGCCGATTCGAGCTGCTCGATCGCGGGGAGGTCCAGGTGGTTGGTCGGCTCGTCGAGGACCAGGAGATTGACACCCCGGCCCTGGAGAAGCGCCAGCGCTGAGCGGGTGCGCTCGCCCGGGGAGAGGCTCCCGGCCGGGCGCAGGACGTGTTCCGCCTTGAGGCCGAACTTGGCCAGCAGCGTACGGACCTCTGCGGGCTCGGTGTCGGGCACCGCCGCGCAGAACGCGTCGAGCAGGGCTTCCGTGCCGTGGAACAGTCCCCGGGCCTGGTCGACCTCGCCGACGACCACACCCGAGCCGAGCGAGGCGTGCCCCGAGTCCAGGGGGACCCTGCCCAGCAGCGCGCCGAGCAGGGTGGACTTGCCCGCGCCGTTCACTCCGGTGACGGCCACCCGGTCCGCCCAGTCGATCTGGAGCGTGGCCGGGCCGAAGGCGAAGTCGCCCCGCCGGACCTCGGCGTCGCGCAGGGTGGCGACCACGGAACCCGACCGCGGGGCGGCCGCGATCTCCATCCGCAGCTCCCACTCCTTGCGCGGTTCCTCCACCACGTCGAGCCGCTCGATCATGCGCTGCGTCTGCCGGGCCTTCGCGGCCTGCTTCTCACTGGCCTCGCTGCGGAACTTGCGGCCGATCTTGTCGTTGTCGTTGTTCGCCTTGCGCCGGGCGTTCTTGACACCCTTGTCCATCCAGGAACGCTGCATCTGGGCACGGCCCTCCAGCGCGGACCGCTTGTCGGCGTACTCCTCGAACCCCTCGCGGGCGTGCCGGCGCGCCACGTCCCGCTCCTCCAGATAGGCCTCGTACCCGCCGCCGTACAGGGTGATCTGCTGCTGGGCCAGGTCGAGTTCGAGGACCTTGGTGACCGTCCGGGTGAGGAACTCGCGGTCGTGGCTCACCACGACCGTGCCTGCGCGCAGTCCCGAGACGAAGCGTTCGAGGCGCTCCAGGCCGTCCAGGTCGAGGTCGTTGGTCGGCTCGTCGAGCAGGAACACGTCATAGCGGGAGAGGAGGAGCGAGGCGAGCCCGGCGCGGGCCGCCTGGCCGCCGGAGAGCGAGGTCATCGGCTGGTCCCGGCCGACGGCGAGCCCGAGCTGGCCGGCAACCTCCTCGGCCCGCTCGTCGAGGTCCGCCCCGCCGAGCGCGAGCCAGCGCTCCAGGGTGTCGGCGTACGCGTCGTCCGCGCCCGGCGCCCCGTCGACGAGTGCCTGCGTGGCCTCGTCCATCAGCCGCTGCGCTTCGGCGACGCCGGTGCGGCGCGCCAGGAACTCCCCCACGGTCTCGCCCGGCCGGCGCTCCGGCTCCTGCGGCAGGTGGCCGACGGCCGCGGCGGGCGGGGAGAGCCGCAGCTCGCCCTCGTCCGGTTTGTTCAGACCGGCCAGCATGCGCAGCAGGGTGGACTTGCCCGCGCCGTTGGCACCGACGAGTCCGATCACGTCTCCGGGCGCGACCACGAGGTCGAGTTCGGCGAAGAGCGTGCGGTCGCCGTGGCCGGCGGCGAGGTTCTTGGCGACGAGAGTGGCAGTCATCAGGAAGCCGATCCTAATCGCCGGGCCCGCGGGCCCGCGCCGGGATGTCCCGCCCGCCCGGTGCGGGCCCTTCCCGGGCCCCGCGTCTCCCTCCCCGGACGGCTCCGTACACGGTGCCCGGGGGCGTCAGCGGGCCATGGGCTCCACCAGAACGCTCCCGGACGTCCGCGCCACGATGTACGACTCCCCCTGGCCGCCTTACCGTCCAGCGCGAGCCGGTGGCTGCCCGCCTCCAGGACGCCGTCGAAGACCTCGTGCGCATGGCTGCGGCAGAGGCGGTCCAGACGGTAGGCGGTCAGCTGGACCCGGCAGGGTGAGGTCACCTCGATGCCCGCCTCGCCGTCGGCCGCGACCAGCCTGATCAGCCGGCGCTGTTCCCGCGGGCTGCGGTCCAGGGCGCTCTCGATCTGCGCGACCAGGAGCGGGACGATCGGGGCCAGCCCTTCGACGTAGGCCACATCGATGCCGGCGTGATCGAAGGACTGGCGTACGGCTGCCCGTTCCTCGTCGGTGGTGCCCCGGCCGAACGCGACGGCGCCGTAGGCGCGCAGTTCGTCGTCGGGAACGGCGGCGGCGTCCCGCGTGATGTCGGCGCCGATGCCGATGATGCGCAGGGCGGCGGCGAGCCTGGCCAGGACGGCTGCCCGGGTGCCGATGAGCAGGACCCGGCGTCGCTCCCCCGCGGCGCCGCCGGGCCCCGCCTGCCCTGCCAGCAGGGAGCACAGGGCGGCACGGTAGTCGCCGCCGCGGAAGAGGAAGGGGCCGATGCCGTGGTAGCCGTTCCGCGGCAGGTCCGGCAGCTCGCCGGTCTGCCAGGCGAAGTCGCGCCACACATAGTCGTCGCCGTGCCGGTCGATCACTGCGGTCACGGCGCCGCAGGCGAGGTCCTCGCACTCCGGGCAGCCGTAGATGACATGCCGGCCCCCGTGCAGTGGAGGGTCGGCTTCCAGCAGCAGACCGCGCACCTGGGCGGTGAAGATCGCGGGTGGTACGTCCGAGGCGAGGGGGGACACGGCGTCGAGGTCGGAGAGCTGGTACAGCAGCGGGCGTCCGTCGACGATGAAGTCCACGAAGTCCCGGTGCGCTCGGTAGTCACCGTCGGCCAGTACTCCACCGGCGCGCATCGCCGGTGCCAGGCCGAAGGTCGCGTACTCGGCAGACATGCTGTGAGTATTCCCGGATCGGGCGGACTCCGAGCACGGCATGACATATTCCGCTAACGTCCCTGCGTGGCGGAAGACCGAAGTGGTGACGTGATCGTGGTCGGCAGCGGGGTCATAGGGCTCACGACGGCCCTCGTCCTCGCCGAGAGCGGCAGGCGGGTACGGATCTGGACGCGGGACCCCGCCGAGAGGACCACCTCGGCGGTCGCGGGTGCGCTGTGGTGGCCGTACGCCATCGAGCCTCAGGCGCTCGCCCGTGAGTGGGCGCTGCGGTCGCTGTCCGTGTACGAGGAGCTGGCGGAGCGGCCCGGTGAGACGGGTGTGCGCCTGGTCGAGGGCGTGATGGGCGGGGCCCTGCCGGCGGAGCAGGGCCCGTGGGCCGCCGCCAGGTTGCCCGGACTGCGGGCGTCCATGGCCGAGGAGTACACGGGCACGGGACTGTGGGCGCGACTGCCGCTGATCGACATGCCGGCGCATCTGAGCTGGCTGCGCTCGCGCTTCCTGCGGGCCGGCGGGACGGTCGAGGAACACACCGTGACGGACCTGGCCGAGGCTCGGGCGGAGGCCGGGGTCGTCGTCAACTGTACGGGGCTCGGGGCGCGCGAGCTCGTGGCGGACCCGGAGGTCCGGCCGGTGCGGGGACAGCTCGTGATCGTGGAGAACCCGGGGATCCGGACGTGGCTGGTGGCGACCGACGCGGCTGCCGGGACGACGACGTATCTCTTTCCGCAGCCGGGCCGGCTGGTGCTGGGCGGGACCACGGACGCGGACGCGTGGTCGTTGACCCCGGATCCCTCGGTGGCCGCGGAGATCGTCGAGCGGTGTGCAGTATTGCGGCCGGAGGTCGCGGGGGCGCGGGTCCTGGGGCATCGGGTGGGGTTGCGTCCGGTGCGGTCCGCTGTGCGACTTGAGCGGGATGCCCCGGCCGGCGGGGGCAGTGGCGCGGGTGGGGTGCTGGTGCACAACTACGGGCACGGCGGGGCGGGGGTCACTGTGGCGTGGGGATGCGCGGCGGCCGTTCCGGGGCTTGTCTCCGGGTGACGGGCGGGGGGCGGGCCCGCACAGGGACGGTCGTCCGCCGGGTGCGGGGCCGCTACGGCCGGTCGCGCGGTTCCCCGCGCCCCTGTCGGGACGCGCCCCACGGGCGAAGACGCCGTGTCGCGGAGAACGGGGGCGCCCCGTGCCCGAGAAGGCCCGGGGCGCCGCTCTGTTGTCGTCGGGGGTCTCTCAGGTGTGGTCGTGGCCCAGGGGGTCGCCCTCCGTCTCGGTGCCGACTCCGGGGCCCACCCTGATCTCGAATTCGCCGTCGTACCTCCTGTGGCCCTCGATCACCGCGAGTTCCACCGCCTCGGAGCCCATCTCGTTGCGGACGATGACCGGGTCCCTGCGCAGGTCGCGCATGAGGGCGACACACATGCCGATCATGACCAGGACGAAGGGCGCGGCGGCCAGGATCGTGAGGTTCTGGAGACCGGTGAGCGCGTCGCCCTGGCCACTGCCGACGAGCAGCATGATGGCCGCGACCGCTCCGGTCACCACACCCCAGAAGATCACGACGAACCGGCTCGGTTCCAGGGCGCCCTTCTGGGAGAGCGTGCCCATCACGATGGACGCGGCGTCGGCGCCCGAGACGAAGAAGATGCCGACGAGGATCATCACGAGCAGACTGGTGACCGTCGCGATGGGGAACTCCTGCAGCACGCCGAAGAGCTGCCCCTCCGCGGTCGTCTCGCCGCCGAGCGCGCCGCCCTCCTTGAGTTTCATCGCCGTACCGCCGAAGACCGCGAACCACACGAGGCTGACCGTGCTGGGCACCAGGATGACGCCGCCGACGAACTGACGGATGGTGCGCCCGCGGCTGATACGGGCGATGAACATGCCGACGAAGGGCGTCCAGGAGATCCACCACGCCCAGTAGAAGACGGTCCAGCTGCCGAGCCAGTCGGCGACGTCCTTCCCGCCGCTGGCCTCGGTGCGGCCGGCCAGGTCCGTCAGGTCACCGAGGTAGGAGAACACCGAGGTGGGCAGCAGGTCGAGCACGATGATCGTGGGGCCCGCGATGAACACGAAGACCGCGAGCAGCAGCGCCAGCACCATGTTGATGTTGGACAGCCACTGGATGCCCTTCTCGACACCGGAGACGGCCGAGGCGACGAACGCCACGGTGAGCACGGCGATGATCGCGACGAGCAGGCCGTTGCTCACGTCGTCCAGCCAGTCCAGTTCCGTGAATCCGGAACCGATCTGGAGGGCACCGAGGCCGAGCGAGGCCGCCGAGCCGAAGACGGTGGCGATGATGGCGAGGATGTCGATCGCCCTGCCCGCCGGGCCGTTCGCGTGCTTCTCCCCCATGAGCGGGGTGAAGACCGCGCTGATGGTCTGCCTGCGGCGTTTGCGGTAGGTGCTGTAGGCGATGGCGAGGCCGACCACCGCGTAGATCGCCCAGGGATGCAGCGTCCAGTGGAAGAGGGTGGTGGCCATCGCCGTCTCCATGCGTTCCGCGGAGTCGCCCGGCGTGGTGCCCGGCGGAGGCGTCGTGTAGTGCGAGAGGGGCTCACTCACGCCGTAGAACATCAGGCCGATGCCCATGCCGGCGCTGAACATCATCGCCACCCAGGAGACGGTGCGGAACTCGGGTTCCTCGCCCTCGGCACCGAGGTGGATCCTGCCGTAGCGGCTGATCGCAAGCCACAGTGCGAAGACCACAAAACACGAGGCGGCGAGCATGAACGCCCAACCGCCGTTGTGCATCAGGCCGTTGAGCATCTTCGTGGAGGCGGTCTCCAGGGAGTCGGTGGCCACCGATCCCCAGATCACGAAGGCCACGGTGATCGCGGCTGTGACGCCGAACACCACTCGGTCCGTGTGCGGTTGGCCGCCGCCGCCGGGGACACCCGGCGAATCGGCCCGGCCTCCTCTGTCTTTCAGATCGTCGTTCATCGGCGGCACCTTCCCTGGAAAGCGTTCGGACACACATACCTGTTGTGTGCCCTAGGACCTACCACAGGTGCCGCCGATCGCAACCGCCTCAGCAGCGGGTGTCGGGCTCCGCGACGGTCAGGCGGTACGGCGCGCGCCCGTCGAGCAGGAGCGGGACGAGAGCCCGCAGGGACTGGCGCAGCGGGACGACCGCGCCGGACGCGTCCCGTCGGGTCCTGACGCCGTGCAGAGCCAGTTCGTCCCCGACGTCCGCGTACTGGTCCGCCGTGAGCCGGTAGGCGCAGGGCGGGTCCCCGATGGTTTCGGACGGCAGGGCCGGGTCGTTGTCCGCGCCTCCCGTGTAGACCGGTCCGGTGTCCCGGTGACCGGCCAGCCGGGCCCTCGACGTGGCCGCCCCGATCCGGCCACGTCGCTCGTCCGTGAAGTCGAACAGCCCGTCCAGCGCCGCCCGTTGGGAGTGCACCCGGCGCCGGTTGTTGAGTGCCTCGTCAGCTCTCTCCGCCTCGGTGAGGGGTTCGACGCGGCTCTCGATGAGCAGTCCGAGACCGTGCTTGACGCCGGACATGTTCCGCAGGATCCGCTCCTGTCCGTCCCCCGCGACCTGCTGGACCGGATCGCCGGTCGCGGGGTCGGTCCAGATGCCGTACGTCCCGGTCGAGTGGCCGGCGGCACGCGCGGCGGGCCGTACGTACGCCGCTGACAAGATCTGTGACTCCCTGTGCACGGCGGGGTCCGTGTTGAGGTTGCGCGGCCAGAGATCGAAGAGGTCCCTGTCGTAGTACGGGGGTGTCGCCCCGTACTCGTGCAGGTCGTAGACGATGTCGGGCTTCCGGTCACGGACGACGGCGGCCATCGCGCGGGCCTCGGCTGTCCGCAGCGCGAGGTGGTCGCGGTTGATGTCCACGCCGTCGCTGTTGCCGCGGGTGTCGGCGACCCGGCCGTCCGGGTTGGCGGTGGGTACGACGAGCAGCGAGGTGCGGTCGAGGAACCTGCGGGTGCTCGCGTCCCTGGCGTACGCGAGGTCGCGGACGGTGCCGAGGCAGGCCTCGCGCCCGGACGGTTCGTCGCCGTGCTGGCTGCACACCAGGAGCACGGTGGTGGAGGCGTGCCGGTTGCCGACGCGTACGAGCTGGACGGGGCGGCCCTGCGCGGTGGTGCCCATGCGGCTGAGCGACACCTTCCCGCTCGCCCGGTCGACGGCGGTGAGGAAGGCCTGCTCCTCGGGCAGGGTGGTCCAGCGCGCTCCGCGGGTCTGCTCGAACCCGGTGCGCGGCGGATGTCCGGCCGCGTGGGCCGGCGCGTCCAGGAGGGGAGCCGTGAGCAGTGCCGCCGTCAGGGCGAGGGCCGCGGTCCGGTGCGGTGTCATCGGCCGATTCGCCGGCCGTCTCCTCCGTCGGGTCATCGGTCGCCGCCTCCGGGGACGCGGTGGGTGGCGCGCGGCCCGTCGACTCCCTCCAGGAGCGCGTCGGGCGTGCCGTACGAGGACCCCGAGGTGGCGCGGACGAAGGCGGCGGTACCTCCGGCGAGCGGGACCAGGGCCGACGTACGGGACAGGTCGAGCGTGAGCGTCGGGGTGCTCGACGGCGGGTCGATCAGGCCCCGGTCGGTGCCGGCGACGATCAACGCGAGACGGTGGCCCTGCGGTACGACGTGGTCGCTCGCGTGCAGGTCGAGGGTGATGGTGTACCGCTTGCCCGGTGTGAGCGGCTCGCCCTTCGCTTCGGAGGAGTGGTTGCCGAGGTCGGCCCAGCCGCGGCTGAGGACCGTGTGCCCGACGTCGGCGGTCCTGGCCTCGGTCTCCCTGTAGCAGGAACTGTCCCCTGTGGTGCCGGGCCCCCAGCAGGTGCGGTCGGTCAGTGTCGTGATGCCCTCGCCCGCGGCGGCGTAGTCACGGATCGTGTCGGGGCCGAGGTCGACCAGGACCGCGGACAGGTGCGCGCTGGACGTGGTCGGCGTGACGGCGACGGTCACCTCGGACGAGCCGGACAGACGGATGCCTCGGGTGAGCGGCCCGGTGGTGAACCCGGCCTTCGCCGACGTGGACCGGTCGATCTCGGCGGCCCAGTCGGTCTCGTCCTGGCCGGGGTCGTCGGTGAAGGTCTCGGTGCCCGAGCCGGTACGCAGGCCGAGGGTGCCGACGCCCGCCTGTCGGCCCTCGGCGGGGCGCAGGCTCACGGTGGCGGTGCCGCGCGGCGGCCAGACGTTCGAGGTGACCCACTGGTCGGGGGCGCGCTCGATGTCGGCCATGGGCTCGTCGTCGACGCCGTTGTCGTAGCCGAGGAGTTCATGGTCGAACCAGCGGTGCAGCGTGCCGGCCCACTCGGCGCGGCGGAAGTCGAAGGGGTCGACGTGGCCGGTCTGGGACAGCCAGATCCTGCGGTCGACGCCGTTCTCGGCGAGACCGTCCCACCACTGACCGAAGTGCTTCGGGCGGACGTTGAGGTCCTGCATGCCGTGGATGACGAAGACGCTGGCGTCGACCTTGCCGACGTCCTTCACGTAGTCGCGCTCCGTCCAGAACCTCGTACGGTCGCCGGTACGCGGCGCGCCTTCGACGATCGACTGCTGGACCGCGGCGCACCTGGCGCGGGCCTCGGGACTCTCCACGTAGTCGGACAGCCAATCCGGTCCGGAGTCGTAGAGGGGGGCGCCCTTGGCGAAGTAGTAGTCGTACCAGGAGGAGATGGCGGCGATCGGGACGATCGTCTCCAGTCCCTCGACCCCGGTGGCCGCGACACCGTTGGCGACGGTCCCGTCGTAACTCTTGCCGATCATGCCGGTTCTGCCATTGGTCCAGTCCGCCTCGGCCCTCGTGCTTCCCGTGCGGGAGGTGTAACCCGTTCCCCGGCCGTTCAGCCAGTCGACGACGGCCTTCGCGGACTGGACGTCGGAGCGGCCCCCGACGTCCACGCAGCCGTCGGAACGACTGGTGCCTGCGAGATCGACGGCCACGAAGGCGTAGCCGCGCGGGACGAAGTAGTTGTCGTAGTACAGGGGCATCTGGACGACGTTGCCACTCGCGTCGTACGTCTTGCGCTGGCTCTCGTTGCCGCGTCCGCAGCAGGAGTAGTACGGGCTGGCGTCCATGATCACGGGGATCTTGCGGCCCTGTTGGGCGGGCTCGCGCGGGCGGACGATGTCGACGGCGACGCGGTCGGTCCTCCCGTCGCTGTCGCCGTCGAGTCCGATGTCCACCCAGACGGACTCACGGATCGCGTTCTCGTACGAGTGGACGGGAGTGCTCTCGCGGGGAGTGCCGGGGGCCGTGCCCTGGACCGCCGAGGCTGCCGGGGCGAGGAAAGTGGCCATCAGGGCGGCGGCGACCGCCGTCGCGAGCGATCTCCAGGTGAGGGGGCGCGTGTAGCGCGCGGGTGTCCGCATGCGCGGAAGGTACTCCGGTCAACTCCTGTGCGACAGAGGCCCTTCGGGGAGCCGGGGGTGGGGGTGAGCGCCTGACGGGCGTGGCACCGGCGGGTTGCGGGTGGCCGGGCGCGGTTGTCCCCCGCAGCCCCGGGCGGGTTGCTCACGGAGGCCGCTCCGGCGCGCTCGACGTCCCCGCGGCCGTGCGTGCGCCTCTGGCGGGGTCCGGTCCGCGTCGGTCAGGCGGGGTCGGGGGCCGGTCGTGCGGGGTGCTCGTCCAGGGCCCGGCTTGCCAGGTTCGAGGCCAGCTCCGAGACCGCCATGCGGAGCTCCGCCTCGGCCGAGGCGCAGTGGGCCTCGATTCGGGCCCGGCCCCCGGCCAGGATGGCGTCCCTGGCGCGATGGCCCTCGGCCCGCTCGGCCGCGCCGGCCGCGGCGTCCTGTGCCGGGGCGACGTGCCGGATCCTGGCCGCATCGTGGCGGGCCGCGGCCAGTTCGGCCGCCGCCTCGGCGCGTTCCCGCTCGGCCCGGACGGAGAGAGGAGTGAGATCCATGAGCATGACGTACCCGCCCATACGCGCACAGCAACGCACATCCGCGCCGGTGTTGACGAAAAACATCCGCCGCCGCGGTCGTACGCCGCCGCGGCTCCCCCCTTTGACGATGCGATGAAGAGCAATGGAGAGCAATGGAGAGCAATGAAGAGCAACTCGGACGTCGGCGGATCCCCTTGTGGCATCTTTCACAACTCGGGTGCGACAGCAATACTGTTCCACCGCGGCCGATGGCCGCGGGCGGTGCACCCGGTCCACTGAGGAGCAGACATGACGACGGACGTCGAGGAGCCGGCACTCACCGTCGACGAGCTGGCCGCACGGGCGGGCGTCACCGTGCGGACCGTCCGCTTCTACAGCACCAGAGGTCTGCTCCCTCCTCCCGTGATCGGGCCCCGGCGTGTGGGGCACTACGGCCAGGAGCACCTGTCCCGCCTCGCGCTCATCGAGGAACTGCAGCGGCAGGGGATGACCTTGGCCGGGATCGAGCGCTATCTGCAGCAGCTGCCGGACGGGCTGAGCGCCCATGACCTGGCCATCCACCGGGCCGTGGTGGCGTCCTGGGCGCCCGACGCGGCCGAGGACATGGGCCGGGCGGAGCTGGAGCGCCGGGCCGGCCGGCCGCTCGGCGCGGAGGATCTGGACCGGCTCGCCGCGATGGGCGTCATCGGGGAGACAGCGGAGCCGGACACGTACCACGTGGATCTCGGGCTGCTGAGGCTCGGCGTCCGGCTGCTCGACGTACCCGTGACGCACGAGACGATCCTTGCCGCGCGCACGGTCGTGGTGAAGCACACGCGCGCCGCGGCCCACGAGCTCTCCGCGCTGTTCCGGGACGAGGTGTCCGAGCACGACTCGGTCGAGGCGGTGAGGGACCTGTCGGCGCACATGCAGCCGCTGGTCGTACAGGCGCTGCTGACCACCTTTCAGCGGTCTCTCAACGATGAGCTGCGGAAGTGGCTGAGGGACTCCTAAGCCCTGCCCCGTTCGGCCGACGCCCTACGGGCAGGCCCATCCCCCGGCCACGTTCAGCGTCTGGCCCGTCAGGAGGCCGCTGCCCTCGTCGACCACGTACAGCAGCGTGGAGACGAGATCGGCCGGCTCCTGGGTTCGGGGGACGGCCCGCAGGGCGCGGACGTGCTCGGAGCCGCCGGGCGCCCCGGCCGTGCGCCCGGCGGTTCCCGGGCGGACCGTGCTCGGCGCGATCGCGTTGACGGTGATGCCGCAGGGGGCGAGCGCCGAGGCGAGGGAGCGGGTGAAACCGATCAGACCGGCCTTCGAAGCCGTGTAGGCCACCATCGTCGGCGGGGCGGTGAGGACGGCCGCCGAGGCGATGTTGACGATCCGTCCCCAGCCCGCGGCCTTCAGATGCGGGAGTACCGCGCGGGTCATCAGGAACGGCGCCTCCAGGTTGACGCGCATGACCCGCCGCCACTCCTCGGCCGTGGTGTCCTCGAAGGCCGACTCCGGGTGGATCCCCGCGTTGTTGACCAGGACGTGCAGGGTGCCGAACTGGTCCAGAGCCCGCTCCAGGGCCCCGTGGATCTGCCTCTCGTCCGTGACGTCGGCGACCAGCTCCACGTAGTCCAGAATGCGGCCGGCCGTCTCCCGCTGCGGAACCAGGTCGAGTCCCGCGACCCGGTAACCCCGCCCCGCGAGCGCGATGGCGAACTCCTGCCCGAGGCCCTGTGCCGCGCCGGTCACCAGGGCGGTACGTGTCTCCATGCGCTGAGTGTGACGACCCGTCAGGCACGTCACAAGAGTGTGATTCCGGTCGGTGGAACCGCCGTGGACGGCCTTGTGGACCGGGCCCCGCTCCCTCCGCCGGAACGTCCGTGCGCGCGTCCCGCGCCGCCGGGGCCCTGCGGGGCGGCTTCCGGACACCGGCGTCCGGGAACCGTGCCGGACGACGGGGACCGGCCGTGCCGCGGAGGTGGCGACGGTCCCGGTGCCCGGCCGTCACCACCCGCGGAGTCGCGCGGGACGGTCTCCAGCGGGCCGCCGAGGAGGGGCCCGCGGTGGTGCGCCGTCGGGCGACCGACCCCCCGCGCGAGGGACCCGGGGGTCACCGGTCGCTGAACCGCTCCCCCTTCTGTGCCTTCTCCACCAGCAGCGCGGGCGGCGCGAACCGCTCGCCGTAGCGCTCGGCGAGCTCCCGCGCGCGGGTCACGAACGCGGGGAGGCCGGTGGCGGATCCGCCGTCTCCCCGGTAGCCGTTGATGTACTGCAGGACGCCGCCCGTCCAGCCGGGGAAGCCGATTCCGAGGAGTGACCCGATGTTCGCGTCGGCGACCGATGTCAGGACGCCCTCCTCCAGGAGCCTGACGCTGTCCAGCGCCTCGGCGAAGAGCATGCGTTCCTGCATGTCCTCGAAGGGGATCTCCGTGCCGGCACGGGTGAAGTGCTCGCGCAGTCCGGGCCACAGGCCGGCGCGCCCGCCGTCCTCCGCGTAGTCGTAGAAGCCCGCGCCGCCGCTGCGGCCGGTGCGGCCGAACTCGTCGACCATCCGGTCGACGACGGCCTCGGCGGGATGCGCGGCCCAGGTGCCGCCCGCCTCCTCCACGGCGCGCTTCGACTCGGCGCGGATCCTCCGGGGCAGGGTGAGCGTCAGCTCGTCCATCAGGGAGAGCACCCTGGCCGGATAGCCTGCCTGGGAGGCCGCCTGCTCCACGGAGGCAGGCTCGATGCCCTCGCCGACCATCGCCACCCCCTCGTCGAGGAAGCGCCCGATGACCCGGGAGGTGAAGAAGCCCCGGGAGTCGTTGACGACGACCGGGGTCTTCCTGATCCGGCGTACCAGGTCGAAGGCGCGCGCGAGGGCCTCGTCGCCGGTGCGTCCACCCCTGACGATCTCGACGAGCGGCATCCTGTCGACCGGCGAGAAGAAGTGCAGTCCGACGAAGTCCGCCTGTCGCTCGACGCCCTCGGCGAGCGCGGTGATCGGCAGGGTCGAGGTGTTGGAGCACAGCAGCGCGTCCGGCTCGACGATGTGCTGGATCTCCTGGAACACCTTGTGCTTGAGCGCCGGGTCCTCGAAGACGGCCTCGATGACGACATCGCAGCCCGCGAGGGCGTTCGGATCCGCGGTGGGCGTGATGCGGGCAAGGACGGCGTCGGCCTGCTCCCGGGTCGTACGCCCCCGGGAGACGGCTTTCGCGCAGAGCTTCTCCGAGTAGCCCCTGCCCTTGGCGGCGGCCTCGGCGGAGACGTCCTTGAGGACGACGTCGATGCCGGCGCGGGCGCACGAGTACGCGATACCCGCGCCCATCATCCCGGCGCCCAGGACGGCCACCCTGCGGACCTGGCGGGGCTCGACGCCCTTCGGGCGGCCGGCCCCCGAGTTGACCGCCTGGAGGTCGAAGAAGAAGGCCTGGATCATGTTCTTCGAGGTCTGTCCCGCGGCCAGTTCCACGAAATAGCGCGCCTCGATGACCTGAGCGGTCTCGAAGTCGACCTGGGAACCCTCCACGGCGGCGGCCAGGATGTTGCGCGGTGCCGGGTAGGGTGCGCCGCCCGTCTGTTTGCGCAGGTTCGCCGGGAAGGCGGGCAGGCTTGCCGCGAACCCGGGGTGGGCCGGGGTGCCGCCCGGGATGCGGTAGCCGGGCTTGTCCCAGGGCTGGACCGGCTCGGGGTCGGAGCCGATGAAGGCGCGGGCCCTGTCGAACATCTCCTCCCGGGTTGCCGCCACCTCGTGGACGAGGCCGTTCTCCAGAGCATGCCGCGGGCTGTACCGGGTGCCCTTGAGGAGCACCTTGAGGAGGGCGTCGGCGATACCGAGGAGACGTACGGTCCTGACGACACCGCCGCCGCCGGGGAGCAGACCGAGGGTGACCTCGGGACAGCCGATCCTGGAGCCGGGCGCGTCGAGGGCGACTCGGTGGTGGCAGGCCAGCGCGATCTCGTAGCCGCCGCCGAGGGCCGCGCCGTTCATCGCGGCGACGACGGGCCTGCCGAGCGTCTCGATGCGGCGCAGGTCGCGCTTGAGGGCGAGGCCGGCGTCGAGGAGGTCCTGTGCGGTGTCCGGCGTCACCCTGATGAGGTCGCGCAGGTCGCCGCCCGCGAAGAAGGTGTTCTTGGCCGAGGTGAGGATGACACCGCGGACGGACGCGGGGTCGGCGGCGACCTCGGCCTCCAGACGGTCGGCGACCGCGGTGAGGGATGCGCGGAACGCCTGGTTCATGGTGTTCGCGGACTGGCCTGGATCGTCCATGACGAGGGTGACGACACCGGTCTCGTCCTGTTCCCAGCGGATGGTGGTGCTCTCGCTCATGAGGGTGTCTCCGTCGAAGTCCGGGGGTCCGCAGAGGTCCGGGGACGCACTGGGGGGTCAGAGGCGTTCGATGATCGTCGCAATGCCCATCCCGCCGCCCACGCACAGGGTGGCGAGGCCGAACCGCTTCTCCTGGCGCTCCAGTTCGTCGACGAGCGTGCCGAGGATCATGGCGCCGGTCGCGCCGAGCGGGTGGCCGAGGGCGATCGCGCCGCCGTTGACGTTGATCTTGTCCAGCGACAGCCCCATGTCCCGGGCGAACCGCAGGACGACGGCCGCGAAGGCCTCGTTGATCTCCACGAGGTCGATGTCCTCGATGGTCAGTCCGGCCTTGGCGAGTGCCTTGCGGGTCGCGGGAGCGGGCCCGGTCAGCATGATGGTCGGCTCGGAGCCGGAGACGGCAGCGGAGACGATCCGCGCGCGGGGAGTGATCCCGTACCGCTCTCCGACGTCCCCGGACCCGACCGCGACCAGCGCGGCACCGTCCACGATCCCGGAGGAGTTGCCCGCGTGGTGGACGTGGTCGATCGTCTCGACCCAGTGGTACTTCTGCAGCGCCACGGCGTCGAAGCCGCCCAGCTCGCCGATGTCGGCGAACGACGGCTTGAGCCGGGCCAGGGAGTCGGCCGTGGTGCCGGGGCGCAGGTGCTCGTCGCGGTCGAGGACGACCAGGCCGTTGCGGTCCTTCACAGGGACGACGGACCTCTCGAAACGCCCGCCCTTCCAGGCCGCGGCGGCCCGCTCCTGGGACAGCGCCGCGTACTCGTCGACGTCCCCGCGGGAGAAGCCCTCGATGGTGGCGATGAGGTCGGCGCCGATGCCCTGCGGTACGAAGTCCGTGGCGAGGTTGGTCATCGGGTCGGCGAACCACGCGCCCCCGTCCGAGGCCATCGGCACCCGGGACATCGACTCGACGCCGCCCGCGAGGACGAGGTCCTCCCACCCCGAACGGACCTTCATCGCCGCCAGGTTGACGGCCTCCAGGCCCGAGGCGCAGAAGCGGTTCTCCTGGACGCCGGCGACGGTGTCGGGGAGCCCGGCGGCGATGGCCGCGATACGGGCGATGTCGGATCCCTGGTCGCCGACCGGTCCGACGACACCGAGCACGATGTCGTCGATCGCCGCCGGGTCGAGTCCCGGGAACCGGGCCCGGATCTCGTGGATGAGTCCGACGACCAGGTCGACGGGCTTGGTGCCGTGCAGGGCGCCGTTCGCCTTGCCGCGGCCTCGTGGAGTGCGGATCGCGTCGTACACGTACGCTTCGGTGCTCACTCGTAAGCCTTTCAAGCAGAGCCCTCAAGGGCCGGAGGGTCGAGGGTCTTCGCCCCGCGGTCGGCGTGCGGTCGAACAGGCCCTAGCCGAGCAGGGAACGGCCGATGATCTCCTTCATGATCTCGGTCGTCCCGCCGTAGATGGTCTGGATGCGGCCGTCGGTGAAGGCCTTCGCGACGCGGTGCTCGGTCATGTAGCCGTACCCGCCGTGCAGTTGGAGGCAGCGGTCCGCGACGCGCTTCTGCAGTTCGGTGGCCCACCACTTGGCCATCGAAGCGTGCACGGCGTCGAGTTCGCCCGCCGCGTGGTCGACGACGCAGCGGTCGACGAACGTCCGGGTGACGGCGCACTCGGTGGCCATCTCGGCCACCTCGAAACGGACGTGCTGGAGTCTGGACAGCGGACGCCCGAACGCCTCCCGTTCCTTTACATGGTCGGTGGTGATCTCCAGCAGGTGTTCCGCGGCGGCGATCCCGGCGACGGCGATGCCCAGCCGCTCCTGCGCGAGGTTCGTCATCAGGTGCGTGAAGGCGGCGTTCGGCTCGCCGAGCAGGTTCTCCTTCGGCACCCGTACGTCGTGGAAGAACAGCTCGGCGGTGTCCTGGGCCTTCAGACCGATCTTGTCGAGGTTGCGGCCTCGCTCGAACCCGTCCATGCCGCGCTCGACGACCAGCAGGGACAGACCGCGCGCACCGCCCTCGGGAGTGGTCCTCGCGACGACGATCACGAGGTCGGCGAGGATCCCGTTGGAGATGAAGGTCTTGGAGCCGTTGAGCAGCCAGTGGTCGCCCCGGTCCTCGGCGTGCGTCCTGATGCCCTGGAGGTCCGATCCCGCGCCCGGTTCGGTCATGGCGATGGCGGTGATCAGTGAACCGCCGCAGAAACCGGGCAGCCAGCGCCGCTTCTGCTCTTCGGTACCGAGCCCCGTCAGATAGGGCCCGACGATGTCATTGTGCAGCCCGAGCGCCGGCCCGGCGGCCCCCGCCCGGGTGAACTCCTCGGTGAGTGCGGCGCTGTGGCGGAAGTCGGTGCTGCCGCCGCCCCCGTACTCCTCCGGGACGGCGAGGCCGAGCAGTCCCTGCCGTCCGGCCGCGAGCCAGGCGTCGCGGGAGACGATGCCGTCCTTCTCCCACTGCCCGTAGTGCGGGAGCACCTCCTTGGCGAGGAAGGTGCGGACGGCCTCGCGGAACGCCTCGTGCTCGGGTGTGAAGATCTGCCGCTTCATTCGGGGGTGCCCTTCAGAAGGTCCGGTACATCCCAGTCGCGAGCCACGTCCGCGGTGTCGGTGCCCGGCAGGGCCGGGCCTCCGCGGACGGTGGCGGGGGTGGCGGAGAAGCGCGGCGCGGGGGCGGGCCGGGTGAGGCCGCCGTGGTCGGTGAAGGTGCCGCGCGCCGCGAGATGCGGGTGGTCGGGTGCCTCGCGCAGCGACAGCACGGGCGCCACACACGCGTCGGAGCCCTCGAAGACCGCGGTCCACTCGTCGCGCGTACGTGTCCTGAAGCGGGCCGCGACCACCTCACGCAGTTCGCCCCAGCGGGACAGGTCCCTGTGCGCCGTGCCGTACTCCGCGAGGCCGAGCAGCTCGACGAACTGCTCGTAGAACCGCCCTTCGAGCGCGCCGACGGCCATGTGCCGGCCGTCGGCCGTCTCGTACGTGCCGTAGTACGGGCAGCCGCCGTCGAGAAGGTTGGCGCCGCGCCGGTCCTGCCAGCCGCCGGCGGCCAGCATGCCGTGGATCATCGAGGTGAGGTGGGCCGTCCCGTCCACGATCGCCGCGTCCACGACCTGTCCGGTGCCGGTCGCACGCGCGTGATGGAGAGCGGCGAGGACGCCCACGACGAGGTAGAGCGAGCCGCCCGCGTAGTCCCCGAGGAGGTTCGCCGGGACGGCCGGCGGCTCGTCCGGGGCGCCGATCATGCCGAGGGCGCCGGTCAGCGCGATGTACGTGATGTCGTGCCCGGCGCGCGGGGCCAGCGGGCCGTCCTGGCCCCAGCCCGTCATCCGGCCGTAGACGAGCTTCGGGTTGCGGGCATGGCAGGGGCCGGGTCCGATGCCCAGGCGTTCGGCGACACCCGGACGGTAGCCCTCGACGAGGATGTCGGCACGCCCGGCCAGGCCCAGGACACACTCCGCGCCGCCGGACGCCTTGAGGTCGACGACCACCGAGCGCTTGCTGCGGTTGGTGACGTCGTAGGCCGGATCGACGGCGAGTCCCACGCCGTCCGGTCGGTCCACGCGCACGACGTCCGCCCCCAGGTCGGCCAGCAGCATGGCGGCGAACGGGCCGGGCCCGATACCCGCGAGTTCGACCACCCGCACCCCGGCCAGCGGGCCGTGCCCCGCCGCTCCTGCCCCTGCCCCTGCCCCTGCCATCAAGCCCCCAGCACTGTGACACAATTGATGTGACATCAGTGATGTTAAGAACGTGTTCCACTCCGCACAAGCCCTTGGCGAGCAAGCGCTCGGCCGGTCCTGGGGGTTCTGGTCCGTTTCCTCACATCTCACGCCGGCCTCGCCAACGGCAACGGCGTGGGCCGGACAGCTGAGAGGTGCCATGAGCAGCCACAACAGGACGGAGCGCGCGTACGACCTCGTGCTCTTCGGAGCCACCGGATTCGTGGGGGCGCTCACCGCGGAGTACCTCGCCGCACACGCGCCCCGGGGCCTGCGCTGGGCGGTCGCTGCCCGCGACATCGCGAAACTGGAGCGGCTGCGGAACCGCCTGGCGGCCGTCGACCCGCTCTGCGCGCACCTGTCCGTACTGCGTGCCGACGCGACCGATCCGGCCTCCCTGCGGGACCTGGCGGGGCGGACGCGCGTGCTGGCCACGACCGTCGGCCCCTACCTGGAGCACGGCGAGGAACTGGTCGCCGCCTGCGCGGACGCGGGCACCGACTACCTGGACCTCTGCGGAGAGCCCGAGTTCGTGGACCTCACATACGTACGGCACGACGTACGCGCGCGTGAGACCGGTGCACGTCTCGTGCACGCCGCCGGCTTCGACTCGGTCCCCCACGACCTGGGCGTCCTCTTCACCGTGCGGCAGCTTCCCGAGGGGGTGCCCCTGACCGTGGACGGGTTCGTCCGGGTCGGGGCGACGTTCTCCGGCGGCACCTTCGCCTCCGCCCTCAACCAGTTCGCGCGCGGACGGCACCTGCTCGCCGCCGCGCGCGACCGGGAACGCCACGAACCCCGGCTGGTGGGTCGCCGGGTCTCCACGCCGCCCGGCGCCCCGCGCTACTCCCGGGAGATCGGCGCCTGGGCGCTGCCGCTGCCCACCGTCGACGCACGGATCGTGCGGCGGTCCGCGCGGACACTGGAGCGGTACGGGCCCGACTTCCGTTACCGGCACTACGCGGCGGCCGGGACACTGCCGTCGGCCCTTGCCGGTGTGGCCGGAGCCGGGGCGCTCCTCGCCGCGGCGCAGGTGCCGCCCGTGCGGCGCAGGCTGTCGAACCGGTTCGAGCCGGGGGACGGACCGAGCGCGGAGAAGCGGGCAAACAGCTGGTTCCGGGTGCGGTTCGTCGGTGCGGGGGGCGGCAGGCGGGTCTTCACCGAGGTGGCCGGCGGGGATCCCGGTTACGGCGACACCGCCAAGATGCTGGCCGAGTCCGCGCTGTGTCTCGCCCTGGACGAGCTGCCGCCCACCGCGGGGCAGGTGACGACGGCTGTCGCCATGGGGGAGGCGCTCATGGGGAGGCTGCGGGGAGCGGGCATCCGTTTTCGGGTCGCGGCCGTGCGGTGACGCCGCGCGTCCGGACTCCGTACGACGTCGGCCGTATGACCGCTGCCCCGGCGGCGCGGCCGGCCGCGTGGTTCCCCGCGTGGCCCCGAGGAGTGGACCCGTGCCGTCGAAGGAGTGCCGGTGAGCGGCGGGACCGATGTGCTTGTCCTCGGAGGGGCCGGGGTCGACACCATGGTGTACGTGCCCGGGTTGCCGTTGCCCCGCGTCGACAGCCGGATGGTGTCCGCGATCGAGACACGGGCCGGGCAGCCCGGGGCTTCGTGGCGCACGGGGCGGCGCTCGGGCTGCGTACGCATCATCTCGACATGCTCGGCGCGGATCACCTCGGGGACCTGGTCCGGGCCCTGCACCGCGACCGGGGTGTCCCGCTGGCCGAGGTCCCGCAGCCGGCAGGCACCGAGCGCGCCGTGAACCTCGTCGGGCCGGACGGGCGGCGGTCGTCCCTCTACGACAGCACGCACGGGCACGACGACGACCGGCTGCCCCCGGGACGGTACGGGCCCTCACCTCCGTGAGCCGCCACGTCCACGTGTCCATCAGCAGGCCGTGCGCGCACGGCCGCCCGGTCCTGCGGGAGGCCAGGGCGACCCTCTCCACCGATCTGCACGACTGGGACGGCACGCAGGCGTACCACGAGCAGTTCGCGTACGAGGCCGACATCGTCTTCCCGTCGACGACCGCGTCGGCGGACCCGGAGCGGACCATGCGGCGGATCGCCCGCCGGGGACGGGCCGATACGGTCGTGGCCACGCCGGAGCCGAGGGCGCGTACCAGTTGGCCGACGGGGCGCTGACG
>Ga0247763_1000638_pt1 | contig 21077 bp, 26 predicted proteins | sample UWRJL141409B4_FD_179926 | JGI IMG/M metagenome (GOLD analysis project Ga0247763, IMG submission 179926) | Plant litter microbial communities from Arlington Agricultural Research Station in Wisconsin, United States - UWRJ-L141-409B-4 | ecosystem: Environmental > Terrestrial > Plant litter >...
CTTCTCCTCCCGCTTTCTAGCCACCTGTTCCTAGGCCACTCGGAAATTCTTGGCTTTCTCGACTTCAGCGAGTTGTATGGATTTGTTTTTGCTCTTGCCGTAGAGCTGTTAGATCTTGGGGAGAAATGTATCCGTTGATGGACCGGACATGGCTAGCCTCGATCGCAATTTTCCACGCTAAATTAACAACTTAAGAAATGTAGACACTATTCTACCAGTGTTCTATCAGTGTCGGGTGAAGTAGAGATATCAAGGCATTCCTCTAAAGCTGCAAAGGCCAGGTTAGTAAACATCACGAACACGCGTTCATGCAGACTCAAGGGCAACGCACTTTCAATAACCTGCTCCTCCCAGACGCCATACTCGTAATCAACAAGGCCGTGATGTTCGATGCTATCACAGAGCCTAACAAGCTCATCGCCCATCATCTTTAGTCCGTCCTGTGGGATGAGGCTACAAGGGGAAGGAAGCTGCTGGTCCGATTCCATCATGTCTTTATGGGCCTGCAGAAGAGCTAGCCAGGCATGATTGAAATCACTCCAGACATTAATCTTGTCGTCATAGAGGCTTTGAGTGTGTGAGGTGAGTCCTGTCGTAAATGCTGTCAGTATTCAAATACTGTGGTACAGCTGCGAGAACATGCCTAATTCTACAACATGCGATAAGAGCCAATCTGAGATGTTCAGAAGAGGCTCATAAGCCTGTTCCAACAAACCATCGCGAATACTCTGAAAGACATCCATCAACGCTGACTTGAAGGATGCATATTCTGCATCTAGCTCTCTTTCAGGGAGGTCCTCCCTACCCATACTCATATTGTGTGTTGTGCTTGACCCAGTGGCTATGTCCGCGGATGTTCCCGAGGGCCATGCTCGCTCGGAGGCTGTCGGTGTATTAGTTGTTCCTGCCAGTGGATAAAGTTCGGCAACATAGCTGATCATCATCTGCGGTCCCGCAGGCCGTGACGAAAATAACTGCTGACTCGTGGATGTATCTGGCTGCCAGTTACCAGTGGCTGTGTGGTAGTAGTCCATCACACCCGGCGGTACGTTAGTGGTGTTAAGAGGGGCCGCCGTCGAGTCTTCGTAATGTCTTCCATATCGAGCTGATCCGAGCCCCCGAGTGTCTCCCGGAGGCGGCATGCTGTTGAAGGATCGATGTTCCTGTGACTGCTCATGCGTCGCCAGCTGGTACGGTGGGCCGGGAAAGGAGTAAGGGAAGGGTTCATTTTGCTTCTGCTGCTCTCTCGTATTATCCATATTCTACAACCGAAAGGACGACTTGGAGCAGAAATAGTTGGGGCAACTGTTGATTGAAGGGCTGTGATAGCGCTTGTGCGAGATTTGCACAGAAACTGTCGCGCGACCGCTTCAAGGCCAAGGGTAGGATAAAGAGAATGAAAAGTGAAGAAACGTGGTGAGGTGCTGGTGAGTCGACCGGGCATTATGTATGTCTTGCCTTCGATGGCTAATCAGTGACGGGCTCCAAGCGGGTCTTCAAGCCTCCACTCCCTTATCTCGAAAGCCTTAGACAGGTTGTTTCGATGCAGAGCTCTGAGCTTAAGACTCGAGAAATTTTATTCCTTTTTAGCAAGCTACAACTTAGAATTCATGTCGGATGAGACTGCTAAGAAGCCTGTACTACTACCTGAGCGATCCCAAGCTGGACTGGCTCTGTAGGACTGAAATACCTGCAAAAAGCCTAATCTAGCCACTGCCTCCTAGTCCACGCTCTGAGCCCTGCCCTAGATCCCGTCAAATCCCGTAACCTTCTCGAAGGCCATCTCCCCGCCGAAATTCTCAAATGTCCAAACAAGGTGGCGGTAACTGCCTCCTGAAGTGCCGAGAAAGCTGATCTCGAATGGCTTATGGCTCAACCAATGCTTTCCGCCAAGTCCATTCTCATGCAACTCCTTCATTGGCATTGCATATGACATTGTGAGCTTGTCAGAAGTGCTTCCCCGCTTGACCCTGAGGGGGTATTGGAAGTCATTGTAGTGTAGCTCCAAATGAGTTCCAGTATTGTCCGGCAGAATCTCCAGACAAATACCCTCAACAAGGGAGTATCTCCCCATGCATTGCCGATACCTGTGGGCGGAGGCGAACCCGCGTTCGTAATCAATGAGGAGCGCCCTCTCGTATCTCCCAACCTCGACCATGTACCGAGCGGCGCAGTGCTCGCTGAGCAAACTGATCTTCTCCAGCTGGCCCATAACACTTTCCACGGTTCGCCCTGAGTATAGACTATCCGCCAACATAATTGCCATCATGTTTGCGGCGTCGATGAAGAAACTTCTTGAATCGCACAGAACTACAACGGCCAAGCGCATATTGGGGATGACGAAGACAGAAGAAGTAGCTCCGACCATGTTGCCGCCGTGGAACCATGCCAGTTGTTGACTCTGGTTACGATCTCCATGGAAAAACGGCCAAAATTGTTCCTTCTGCCGGAGCTCTGCGATGCCTAGACCCGCAATGTCTTGCAGCCGCCCATAGTTCTCGCCATCGGCCCCAGGAGCCCGTTGCTTTTGGTCCCATGGCAGATTGACAGGATTCCAACCACCCGTATAGGCGCACGTCGGGTCTTGAGCGCAGCAATTAATATGGTCCATGACAGTGATAGCTCCCGCCTCAAACTCGGTTAGTTTTCTGTTTGGCTTGTTTGTCGAAAGTGCGATGCAAACTTCGTAGAACTTGAGCAGATCAGACACTGTTGATCGGATTCCAGCAGCTGCTCCAATATAGGTAGCCGTGTCGCTACATTTGGAGGGCTGCACAGGCTGAGCGACAGTGATTTGATCGCTATTCATAACCCGAGTCACAAATCTCTCATGGGTGGCTGCCAAATTTTCATCCTCCCCTAGCATGTCGAGGAGCTCTTGCCCCTCGATCAAGGAGCAATAAGCATCCGCAATATTGGTATCCGGCCCTCGGCAGCTCATATCCGCCGTTGATCGAGTCATCCCCAATGGACGGAAGATTTTGTCGTGAACGAACTCGGCCCAGCTCTCTCCGGTGGTCGTCTCAATGATCATAGCCAGTATTGCGTAGCCGATGTTACTGTAATTGCGTGTATAGTGGAAAGCAGGTTCGTGGTTGTATTTCCGATTGAGAGGGAGATGCTGAAGTAGTTTGAGAATTGTACATTTGTCCTGGATGCCGATGCTGCCTTTGGGTCCCTCCCATAGGCGGTCGCACCTGAAAAACTCAGAGCGATGGTCAAGGAGGTCGACTACCCTGAGCGGAGCGCCGTTACGGTGGTTGCATGCTGCGCACAGCGGAAGGATGTCCTCCACGGGAGTGTCAAGCCCAAATTTCCCAGATGAGACCGCCGAAATACCGAGTCCAACGGCAAGAATAGGTTTTGCCATCGACGAGATCAGATGGACAGTGTCTTCATCAGGTATATTCATACCCGTGCCTAATCCAAGGTAGTCCAAGTTGCCGTCCAGTAGGATGCCCAGGGAAGCGCTGGCGTTGCCGAACTTCTTCATCAGTTTCTCGAAGGTGGGCTTGCAGGCTAGCAAGAGAGATTTGGGGTTCATTTTGCTTGATAGATTTTCTGCTTCCGCAGAAAGTGCCTTGAGGGTCGGGGTGTCTGTGATACGGATACTTGGTGATGTTGATGGAGAGGATTCTTTACGAGCAAATGAGTTGCAGCTACAACAAAAAGCCTTCTATCATTGGAGTCGTTATATGTGAGCGCGCTGTTTGGCTGGTTGATTCCTTGTCACGCCCTCATATTGGCTCGCCAACGGAATGGTGTAAGCCACCGTCTCCACTTCTTTGATCAGTCCTAATCTTCCATGAAGTTTAGCTACATAGCCTAGATACCGATATTTTGTAACTTCGAACGCCTGAGTACAATCCAGCTGCCTTAAAGGCTGTTTCTTATCTTGCTCTCCGCTTCCTCCTTTCTTCTTCGCTCAAAGACCGATCAGCTACCGCACAGTCAAAGACCTCACACTTCATCTAAAATGTCATCACATTTGGTGAAACTTCGACACGTCAGACACTACAATCTCTGGGTGGCTTCAAAGTGGAAGTGCCACCACTGCGGATGTGATGACAACAGCTTATTAAATGAGTGACCGTATCCGAAATACAGCGAGGAACCACCTAGCGCAATAGTCAAGCTCGCTTTGTAATAACCCTAACGGTTGTTGCACTACAGAGCAAGCTGGCGTTGCTGGGATCCAACCGGGATCATCGTCGACGGCCAGTTTCATGGTAAATTACAGCACTAAAGAGCGTCCAGATGCTTTTGTAGTTGGATTTGTCGTGCTCTTCACCATCTTCTCGGCTGCCCCAGGATGTCTAGGCTTTGGTTAGTAAGTTTCGACACCAAGGTGACAGATTGTCCCACCTTCTTGAGCGTAAAGAGCGCATAAAGCTTTACCAAACCGTGGAAGTAGCCAAAGGCAACGGACACGGGGAGGTAGATGATATCGCTCGGATTCCTTCGGAACAGACCAACAAGCTTGACGACCTTGGTAAAGCAGAACATGAATATGATCTCAGCCCACAAAATTGCATATCGTGTAGATGGCTTTAATTCAGCCGTGGCCCACCAGCACGAGAAGAGTAGGAGGGGATCAATAACAAATGCCAATGAGGTGAAGGTGGCAAGATGTAAGGCATATGTACACCATGGTTGCCGACTATTTGCGTGGGTTAGCTGGGAACTATCACATCGGGTGAGGTGCACGCACGTATAGATTCTCTCGTGTACGAGGCTGGTCCAGTTGCTCCTCCAATTACTCCGCGCCCAGCGGGAGCACTGATAGAGAAACCTGAGGCCGGTCTCAAGGGTCGTCTCAACCTCACACTCTGGGTTGTACTGGACCCAGGTCCTCCATTGATGTGACACCAGCCACCGAGTCACGAAATTGTCGTCGTCCGCGTTAAGGGTGTGCTTGCCCCACTTCTCGTTTGTGAAGCCCTTTAGAAATTCGTGGCTTGTAAGGATCTCGGTTCTGTAGGCTCCAGTTCGGCCGGACATGCAAGATGTTCCTCCGTCAATGTTATGGGTGGCCGAGATCTCAAAGTTTCGTCGCTCAATGTAGGCAGCGCCGAGCCAGTTGTACAAGCGAGCCACTGCGCCGCCTTCCACACGCTTCACCCTCTGACAAGTGCCCACACCACCCATCTCGTCGTCCTCAAAAGGTGCGAGGAGCCAGGGCATCAGGGTCACCGGCCATTCCACATCGTCGTCAGCCATAACCGTGATAGGTGTCTTGACATGGTCGCCTTCCAGGGCCCTGCTTATTTGCAGCCGCTTGTTCGCCTTGTCGACATGGAGGACTTGGATCACCGTTTCACTTGAGTTCTTCAGCGTCTTGACCAAATTCCTCAGCGCCTCGGACTTGTTGTAAGTGGTTACCAAAATCAGCTTAGAAGGATGACACGCCAGAATACTCTGCAGCGGGCCCTTGAGGTTCTCGAATTGATTGTGTATCGTGGGAATGATGACAGTGACAGCGTCGGCTGTGTAGGTAGGCTTTTCCTTTGGTGGTATCGACTTGTAACTCCAATGGCTTAGACAATGAACGATCAGCCGCACGTAACGATAGAGCCTAAGATACTGTTAGCAGAAAACAGGTAATGAAACGCATCAGGGCCTGGGGTGATGCAAGCTAGAGAGTTGTGGCATACCAAAGTAGGATATGAAAGATTGCCCAAGACGTCGTTGAATAGGGAAGCATCATCATGATTTTCATAGATGCCGTAGAAGTCAATCCAGTCAAGTTTGATGAAATTTTGTCGTATGGACACAGTGGCGAGCATCAGATCGTGGGTGAAGGAGGAAGAGAAAGGTAAGCGAGGGTTATGGGAGGGCAAAATCGGTCGCTCGTGCTACATTGAGCTAAATTTCAGAAAGCGCTTATTTCAGCATCAAGTCCTCCTTCTCGCGCAGTTCATTTCCTGAGACTGGTGACAGCGTGACTACTATTGCAACGCATGTATCGGCGCTGGGATGAGATTTGCTCCATAGCGGCCCAACCTCCATTTCCTTCAGTGCGAAGCATTTGCGATGCCATTACTACATCAATAATTGAACGATTTGCATGTCAATTGTGCTTCCAACTATAGCCACATACAGGAGTGCCTTACGAGTTGTGATGCTGCGAGGTATGCACGGGGCGGGATGACGACAGGCTCATCGAGTGACCGGATATCTTATCACAAGTGATGACTTGTATGTGGGCCTGGGTGTGTGTGTGTGTGTGTGTTGCAGGGAATAAAAGGCTTAAAGAAGAGGAGTTTCTGTGTTTGTGGTAGGTGGTTAGCAGAAACAACCGGTATTCAGGAATGCAGAGAGTATTGCTGACGTCGGCCCGATCGCCATTGCTTGCTGGCAGAAACCGAGTTGCCGAAAGCTATCGTATTCATATAGGGGTAAGGGAAGAAAGGAGTTTTGCAAGGAAGTTCATCCGATAAGCTCCACTCAACTGCCGGAGTTGATCGTATCTGCAACACTTGTGCCCGAGCCTCCCCGATATGCGCCCAGTCAGTTTGAAGTTCCCCATCGTCATGTTTATGTGAGCTCATCAGCGCCTGACAAAGACCCCGCAGATGATTGTAGTCCGGTGTGTCTTCGAATCCTAAATTCCGCACGTACTGAAGAAACTGAGCGAATTCTGGAGGAAGTTGTTCACATAAGTCCCTAATAGAGATTTCCTGCTTCCTCGTACCAAAACGATAAGGGCGCCGGGCTCGCCAAACTTGGTTCTCGTTGCGCCGGCAGCCGGGTCCGACTCTGGGTAATGACTGAGGACGACGGGGGCTCTCGTAGACTTGTCGACGGAATCCTCCCAGCAGTGATGTTTGCTTTGACGTCACCTCTACAGGATGTCGTTGTGTCTGGAGGGTGAGTTGGCTCGTCTTCTGGATTCATGGGTTCCGTCGATTCCTTATTCTGGATGGTATCGTCCACCGGTGGACCGGTCCCATCTAACTCGGAGGCAACTTTTCCGGCCAGAGCCAGCTCGATTTGGCGCCCCTCAATCTGATTGATGAGCTGAGTGAGTCGCGAAAGCCACTTAGGGTTGTGGGCATTGAGATATCGAAGCGCGTCTATGGCGAAGTTTGCAGATTTGAAGTTTCTGTGTGTGCTAAGTCTCCCCGAATAGGAAGATCGAACAGAAATTTGTATGGCGAGATTGCGAGCTGACATAATTGAAAGAAATGATTCCGGCAGTAAGCCACGGGAGGCAGTTTCATAGCCAGAAAAGAGGGGATGATGGCAATGTGTGTGAGGGAGGTGGGTGGATTGTGACTGGAGGATGGGTAATGGGAAGTCGCACATTTGCCGAAAGGGAGCTATGGTGGGAATACGCGGCCGGCTACAAGCTGGGTCACCTGGAAGTTGAAATAAAAATAAATTCGATCGAAAAATAGTGAATATGAGATAATCAGAAACGCTTTACCTGCTGTGAAATACGGCTACCTAAGGCTGTATAGATACAATAGTATTATTGATCGTAACTGTATGTGTCTGAGACCTATGCTACTTCCTCCTCGTCTCTTATTCCCTCCTTGGTCGCCTTTTCCGCTGCCGATTTTTTCCGCTTCTCCAGCTCTCTGTCGTAGCTTCTCATTCGGGTGCGAAGCTGGCTAGGATTACACAGAGTCATCGGCTGGGAAGATATCCGAGGGGGCTATGTTTTGTTTGACGCTTCCTTTGTCTTCGATTGCAGGGAAACATGCAGTCTGTTACCCCCTATGACCGGCTGATCCACTTGCCAGACATTTTGAGGGTTGAGTGGTACCTCAAATATCGGTACTTGCCGGCTGAGGTACTGGACACCACATCATGGCCTCCAGAGTCAGCTTCTCCGCCTCGCCAGGTACCTGGATGTAAAATGTCTCGACCGCCCGAAACCCCAGCTGGCTGTACAGCAGGCGACCCATGGGACTGGCCATGACCGACATATCCTGTAGGCTATCCTTGACAACGAGGTCCATGGCCCACCTGCAGAGCGATGATCCGTGGCGGCGTCTGCGAAATTCGGGCAGGGTAGCAAGGATCTGGAGGTGGATCTGGCCGTTGCCCATGGGTGAAAAGTATCTCTCATACGCCTCGATTTGTTGCTTCCAGAATGCGTTGAAATGGTCGTGGTTGGCGTCCCTGCGAGTGCTGCCTCCCTGCTCCTCGACCCATTTTACAGCTGTTAGCTATTAGTCGGACTGTGAGGCCGAGGCCGGCAACAGGTTAGGATACTTGCGGTCTTGGGTTTTGTGGTTGCGGTTAAGTCTTTTGTTTTTGTATGAAACGTTCAAAACGGCAAAGGCCACGACCATTTTTTCTCCGCTGCCAGGCTCCAGGCTGTCCTCAGTGACTATCAAGGACCAATCATCATCTTTCAGGAAACGCTCGATCAGCATTTTTGAGTATTTATAGTGGTCCTCGGGATAAACGTCACGCAATGGAAAGCGGTATTCCCACTGGGGATCTAGGGGCATCGCTCTGACGAACACGTTGGTGACCGCATCAATATCGGAGGAGCGGCCCAGCCGAGGTTGTAATAGATTCCCCATGAGGTTAAGAAATTTATTTTATGAGCTGAGTGACAGGTGAGTTGTGCAGTAGCCCGGTATGGGGTGGTATGAAATAGTCTGCGAAGGAGGGAAAGAAACGGTGGGAGGTGTGTGATGTTTGTGGCTGCATGCAGTGTTCCGCACGTCCTGCATTGCCAATGAGTGCTGTTCATTCTTGTGAGGGGCAGGAGCGCCTTGCCGCCCACCACGAAAAACCTAAGGAAACTACCCGCGTTTTCTTTGGTGGGAGGAGGAGGGACTCCAGGCACCCGGGCTCCTCCAGAGGGGCATGTGTGAGGAAGATGTGCGGGTTTCAATGGTAACGAGAGCCACAGCGCAAACTGGGCCGCCTCATCAAATTGAGCTGTTTGGGGCACTGTGTTGGGACCGCATAACGACGTCCAGTCGCAACCTCCCGTTCCGGATGTGAAGCTCGAGAACATCATTCAATCTGAGTCACCGGGAAAGAGTGATTCTTCGTCGGCAGAGGGGACGTCTGGTTACTTATCGGCAGAGAGCACTTCGGATTTTATCCCCTCCCCTTGGGAATCAATCTCCTCCCTGTTTCTGTATATTAGCTTACAAGAGCAAAACCAGCTATATTCAAAGTGCATGGATATCCCGTATAGTAAACTTGAGCTATCTAGATGCCTAGACATTGACACTTCCTGGAGAAACGTAGCCCCTAACCTCTGACACGGACATCAACATTAAAGGACCTTCCTCTCTCTCGTATATGCACCTTGCACATATAATTGCAAGGCGCATCTACAAGACATTGTTAGCAGTTACCACACATGAATGCCGCTACACAAACGAACCTCGTTATGTCATGGAATGGTGTATCGCATCCTTGAGTTCGGCTTGCTGCTTGCCAGTAATCCCGGAGCGTTTTGAGAGTAACAGGTCTATAAATTCCGATTGGGAGAGCTTCTCACGCAGGACGAATTGCTGTAAGCCAGCATCATCCACAACAATTGCGCCTTTGGTATTGAAGATGATGATAGAATTTCGGAAGCATTTCCAGTTCCGAAAGTTCTCTAAATCGTCCATGGGGTAGAAATAGTCGTGGTCGAATGATGTCTCAATTGGCAGAGGGACGAGCAAGCCAGGTCTGTTCGTGGACGACATAATCACGGTTATGGGGATGAACGAGATGTAGAGGTGCTCTTGAAAGCTGATGCAGCCCGCGAACGTGGCTAAACAGATCGATAAATCAACATGAAAGTAAGTTGAGAGAAAATCTCAAGTAGCCTAAGTAACAACAGAAAGCTGAGGGCTTAAATAAGACCAAGTGACCGCTAAAACTTCGGGTGCTCTGCTGACGGAAGCAGGGGGCCTGATGCGGCACTAGATGGCAGTTGACTGTAGTTGGGTATTTTCATGCTGAACTTGGAAGAGCAGGAAAGAGGTCAGAAAAGTCGCAGCTCATGCATTCACCCTATCTAACCATACGGTTTAAGCACCACGATTTTTCCAACTTCAACTTTTAGAATGCTCGACGAATTCATGACCCAAGTAACATGGCAAAGCTTTCTCCTGCCGCTGAAAGAGACAGAAGTGACCATCCACCACGCCTCCGAGCAACACCATTGATTTGCGGGTGCGCAGAGCAACGCAACCCCTCACTCTGACAACCACTATTATAGCAGTGTTTATTCTCGTCACTCCGGATGCCAATGTCCTTCCAGAATAGAGTGCAGCCTCCAAATCCTTTCGCCGGTAGATGTGATATGAAAAGCTTCCGAAGAGCTCAACGGCCTTGAATTTCGGGAGGTAGTGAATGATGTCGCGAAGACGAGTATTTGGCCACGGAATATTGCACTCCGCAAAAGCGTCCTTAAATGCAGGGAGGACTAGCGAGCTTCGTTCTTCCAGCCAACTTGCAAGCTCCACATGGGATTTCCCGGGACCATCAGGAGGAGGAGAAGGTTTGGTTTGGGTGTATGATTTCTTGCGAGGGGGATGGGCACGGAAGCAGATACGGCGTCGCCACTTGGGCCTGATCCTCATGGTGTTAGGAGAGTAGCGGCAGCACAACAAAGCGACAGCAAGATCAGTGCGAGATGTTGTATATAACGATTGACCTTGGTGAATCAGCTCAGAAACTAGTTCTCCACGGATCTTCACTCAATTTATATTCGCTCATACCCGTAATCCACACCGCTCACTGAAAAGGCATTATCGGCCGTCAGGGTCGATGCACCGGATGGAAACATCCCTGCTTTCTGAGAAGGAAGGCTGCTGGAGCCCAACCATAATAGGGCGTCTGCAGGCGCCCATGCGACCCGCTGCTTTTGCACGGCGCAGCTGAGGAAATCGGAGGGCGGAGAGAGCCTTCGGGGGGAGTAGGAAGATTCAACAGCATGGTGCATGCAGGTGGTGGAAGCGCCAAAGATGTGAAATTATTTCTTCTGAGGTGACCCATTGATATCGAAGGAGCGACCCAGCAGAGGCTGTACTAGACTGGCCATAAGGTAAAGAAATCATTCTGGTATGCTGAGAGACACAATGGGAATAAATTGGCACCCGATGTGGGGGAATTGGGGAACCCACCACTAGCCGACTAAGTTTCCGTCAGCTCCGAATCAGCGGTATTTGTCGATCATGGCCTCCAGAGTCAGCTTCTCCGCCTCGCCAGGGACCTGGATGTACAGTTTCCCGACCGCCTGAAACCTCAGCTGGCCGTAGAGTAAGTGGCATATGGAACTGGCTATGGCCGACATATCCCGTAGGCTATCCTTGTCAACGAGGTCCATGGCCCACCTGCAAAGCGATGATCCGTGGCCGCGTCTGTGAAATTCAGGCAGAGTAACAAGGATCTGGAGGTGGATCTGGTCTTTGCCAATGTGTGAAAAGTATTTCTCATAGACCTCTGTCTGTTGCTTCCAGAATGCGTTGAAACGGTCGTGGTTGGCGTCTCTGCGAGTGCTGCTCTGAGTCACCGGCAGAGAGTGTTTCTTCATCGGCAGAGTCTGGTTGGTCATCGGCAGAGAGCACTTCGCATTTCATTCCTTCCCATCTGGAATCAATGTCCTCCCTGTTTCCATATTAGCGTACAAGAGCAAAGGAGAATAAAACGAGGAGAAATAACTTACCAAACTGTCTCTTGAAGTTTGATGCCCTTGTGAAAAATGAAAGTCAAGAATCTTCTTTTAGTCCTATCGCGCTTGAATTTCACCAGAATGTCCCCACGGTTTTTGACCCCAGTCTGAATAATAACCACGTTGCTGCCGGCTGCGTAGATGACATTTTTCATCTCGGAGAGACGTATGTGGAAGTTGAAGTCCTTCAAGAAGTCCCACATAACATCAGGGTCTGTCTCTGCGAGTACCATGTGTTTAAATGTTGCTTTATCTGACCAGACCCAGTACTGCGTCACTGACGGGTTTGTGGCGCGGCCGACCTGCTTGACCTGGAAGAGGCGCCACTCTGTCGAATTGGTCGGGTCTCCGCTGTACGAATCGTGTGACGTGTAACCATCGTCCTCCAGGTCGGCGGCAAACCCCGTGCTGGCCGTGAACAACTTCTCGGCGCCATTTTGTAGCTGAACAGATTCGACCGCCGCATGTGTGTCGCCATCCTCCGCTGCGCCGGTCCGTGGCGTGGAGGCAACATAGGTGACATGCCCCTTTTTAGTCCGCTTCCGCTTGGCGCGCCTCTGACCGAGTATTATCGATCTCCCTTCATCTTCCCAGCAGATGCCTTGCGCGTTTTTGTCCGAGATGTCGAAGCCGTCTTCAACTGTCTCAGTTAGATGTTCGTCTCTACTGACAACTTTCGAAATTTCGTCAAATTTAGTAGTGGAATCTGGTTCGGCGTGTCTCGACTTAGGATGCGCAACTAGGTTCCCGAGTTTGAGAGGTCCAGCAGGCAACTCGCCCGATCCGTCCATCGCCTCGATGCTGCTGGGCAGACCAGGAGTAGTCTGAGCGCTCTTACTCAACCGCTCTGTAGGATTTTGTTGCCCATGCAACAGCAGAGCCTTAAGCTGCGGCTGAGACTCCGATAGTGGCGTGGGAATCTGGGGGACTTCTTTTGGATGTGTCTCCACGGCGAGCTGAGCGTCGAACAGCTCCCCTCTGTTGGCTGAGGACAGAGCCTTGTATGCTAGTCGGCGGTGGTCAAACTGCTTGTTTCTGTCTGCTTCTTCATTGACCCATTGTTGGAGAAGTCGGGAACGTTGCGCTTGAAGCTCTTGCATTATTCCATAGCGCCCATCGGTTTCGATATCTGTCCACTGGGCGATCTGCTGGGCCTCCCGGTTTTTCTCTTCGATTCGTGCCTTATGAAACTCAGCGAGCTTCCGATCCTCCTCAAAAAACCACTGGAGCAGCGTGTTCCGGGAGTCTGCCTGGATTGCATCACAATCCTGCTCTGTAGCGTCGCTGCTGGTCATTATGAGGTTCCTTAGTTTCGTTCCGCTCGGGGTGCAAACGTGATGGGAGATAAGGACGTTCTTTGTACAAGAATATCAAGCTCTGGCTCTAAAAAACTCGCAGTGCTAAAAATAAAGAGACAAGCTGACTTGGAGGTAGTGCGAGACGGGCCCAGGGAATAAAACACAAGCTGAAATGGAGTCAAAGATGGATAGTTAATGTTAAAGCAAGAGAACTGCAACAATGAAAGATGGGTTTAGAAATCGAGAAGCTAAAAAAAGCCAACCCCGGTTCTATATGCCTGGGAACCGGCAGGTGGCTGGTCTGTTAAAAATAGCATTGACTGCCAAAGAAATCCTCCGCATCTCAACACGGCTCAAGGCGTCCCGGCGGCCTCTCTACTACTCAGAATGGGAGATTGATGACGTCCACCATGGTCCCATACGCCCCACGACTGATTAAACGCAAGCTGTCCGTTCACAATACTGGCTGGCCACCACGAACTGGCGAAATTAGGCGAGCCAAAGTCTGATAGCGTTGATGACGTTGACGGAGGCTGATGCTCTCGGGATGGAGCCATGCCCGGCATCTGGGCCGTCCAGTCACCAGGCTGTTGAGGCAGATACGTCATCATCGTAGGGCCGGTCGGCTCCATCAACGATGGGGTAGTCTGGTCTGCTGCGTGGTCATATTGTATTTCATCGGCTGTAGAAGTAAACTTGGCTGCGAGAGGCTCGCAGGGAACATCGGCCAACTCGAGAGGTGAAAGGCTTTCAGGTTCATTGAAGCTTCGAATGCGGTTCCTCGGGACATAGGACGCGGAATGGCGTTTCTTATGGCGCTCAAGAAGATCAGCTCGGACGAACTTCAGGTCACAGCCAGTGACATCGCATTTGAAGATCTTTTTAGGGAAATCTAGAAAGTTTTGTTAGCTAAAAAACCTCCAGATGTGAATAGGGCAGGAATAGTAGTACGATTCAGTTGGTGCCGCTTAAGATGCTCATTCCTTGTAAAAGCCTTATTACAGCCAGAAATGCCACAGGAGAATATTCGAGCGGCGCCTTCCGACTGCGGTGTTTGGTGGGAACCGTCATGATTAGTTCGCCAGATCCATACAGAGGCGCGGTATCAGTACTGAAGGAGGCAGGTTTGTGGAGCAGAGCACACAGCTGCGCTTCCTTGTGGTGTGTCAGTCTGAACCGCATCACTTTTGTGATGCAAGATGCAAGGGTGGGGTGAAAAACAAATACTAACACAGTAGCCGAGACATTGCTGATTCCGTGGCTGTGGCGGTGGCAGCGGCTGGGACTGTGATTCGCCAACGCCCGGTGTCGAAGTTGTGTGCTCTAGCTTGATCGACTCGAGGGGTCATAACAACCCCTCGAGGAGATACCCAAGCTCGTCTATGTCGGCGCTGCTCTGCAATGGCATAGGAGAGTCTATTTACCAAAAGATGTGCCAGGAACGTGCGCTTCCTATTGACTTGAACTACATCATCTGATCGCAGACTGAACCGCCACATTTAAATGGCCCAGTTTTCGGGCCCATTCGCTCGAACGGCCCCGGAGGAGTCCAAAATCAGTGCGCTTGACAATCTGGTCGCAAATTGGGCCACCGCAGTTTCTGACGGAAAAAAACGATAGACGAAAGAGAAAAAGAAAAAAGGATACATGGATAAAAAAATTTTCTCCGAGGTCTTTTGCATCACTTGCAGCCGCCGATTACTTCCTCCTCCCCCCAAAGTTCCTCACCTGTGAGGCCGGACCAGCCGGGGCTGGATCGGTCTTTGCCAACTCGGCAAGCTCTGCCACGTTCTCAGGGAGTTGGCAAGTCATTATCGTTGTTCGGCCGTACCTCCAACTCTTGTGGTTTCGACCCCCCAGCCGAATTTTCCGTCGCCAGACTCGCCAGAATCCTTCCGCACCTGCGACCAAAGACCCCGTAGGTATTCGTAGTCCGGGTCGTCCTCGAAGCCGAGGTTACGGACGTACTCCATATACTTGACAACTTCAAGAGGAAGTCCTGCGCACAGGACCTCAATCGGCGTCTCCTGCTTCTTAACCCCAATTTTCTGGTATTTTTGTGTGTTTGAAGCCGCCTTCATCCCTCGCCACGGCAACGGGACCCCCAGTAAGTACAGGAACATATGGCCTAAGGCCTCCAGGTCATCTCGTCGCGATTGCACCCGACCAAGGTGCGTGTTGATGCTCATGTACCGTGCGGTTCCCGAGAGTGACTTGTGTTCACCTCGAGGAATGTGTCGTTTGGTCGTTGGGTCTCGGTACCGCTTGGCCATGCCGAAATCGACAACATGTATTGTGTCAGCGGCTGGCGTACCCGGTATCCCGATCAGAAAATTCTCCGGCTTGACGTCGCGGTATATCAAGTCCTTTTCGTGTATCTCTTGAAATATGAGAAGCTATTAACAAGTAAGATACTACACAATAGCTCAAGTCCATGGGTACACATACTAGTTCCTCAGCTAAGAAACCCACCGTCTTACGCGAAAACTTTCGGCCATATTTGTCAAAGAGGTTTTCTAGAGACGGCCCGAGGAGATCTATAACAAGGATATTATGGATGTCTCCTTTGTCGAAGTAATGAACACGCGGGATGCCCCCTGTGGGATTTATCAGTAGAAATATCTAAAAATGGGCGGTGCGTAGTCTTACTGCAGCCTTGAAGAGCTTTGTAGGTCCGGAATTCGTCGTTTAGTTGAGGGTATTTAGTCTGTGTGGATTCCTGATCATATTGTGAGCCTTCACGTTGCTTCTTGGTAGAGAAAGCTAATTGATCCGGGAGCACTTACGAATTTAATGGCCACCGGCACTTTTACCTCCTTGAGCAGCATCTCGCCTTCAAAAACAATCCCAAACGAGCCCTCGCCTATTGTTTTCCCAATCCCATACACCACACCATTTACCGTCAGAAGAACATTGCTCATGGACTCTTCCGCCTCGTCAAGCTTCTGACACCAGTCTGGTTTGGTGACCACCGCATCCACATTTTTCTTGCCATGTGAACCGGCTACTCGAAACCCATCCTCAACCGGTTGTTTGACCAGCTCAAGATCCTTACGCTCGCGCTCCATCTCACGGTTGGCCAGTTCCTTCGTCTCCCCTAGCCGTTGTTTAATGTTGGCCACATCTTTCGCGCAGTTGCCATAGAGCAGGAACTGGTGAGCAGCATGCCTGCACAGGGTTTGAACATCCGCGAGCCTCTTGTCAAGATCATCCCGGTCCGTTTGAAGAGGATTAAAGGTTAGGTTGCTGCGACCGCGGCTCCCTGGGCCTGTGCGGGCGATTCGTCGAGGCCACCGCATCGGCTGTTCGCTTGTGAAGCGTACACTCGACATACCCGCTTCTGGCTCACCGTCCCTATCATCGTGTGGAGCAATAGGCGCCATCCTGTCGTATTTGGTGGAAGGGTTTTCACGATTCCCCAGGTCGTTCTCGACGCATAGCTCGAGCTCAGCCGGCCGCTTGATCTGCGCATGCTTGGCGTTTTGCATCTTTCTGCGGCCAGCACCGATATAGTTGATGAGTTCCCCAAAGAAAAGCAAAACGTAGTTATCGTAGACGACGACTTTACCCTGTGCGCGGATCTCGGGTGCCGCGCTGACAACTGAGTCAGAGTCCTGAGGTCGGCGTAGGGTCTGCATGGCAGATGGCAAGATGCGCTCAGCTCTGGCCTGAGGAGCCTGCTCACCAACGATTTCCGCTCTGGCGCCATGTTCAGGTGGCGTTGTCGCTTCTCGAGGATGTGCCTCTGGCCCGTATTCTGGCTTGAGGGGCTCCGTCGATCTCTCGTTCGTCGTAGATTTGGCCGTTGGCGCGCTCGTCCCTTCTAGTTCGGGTCCGGTCAGGAGAGTCCGTTGGCGCCTCTCAACTTGGTTGTTGAACTTTTCAAGACGCTCGACCCAGTCGGGGATGTGGGCAGCGAGGTACATAAGCACCTCCATAGCAAAAACCCTGGGAAGTGCTAACTTTGCTGGGGCAATTGGAAGGTGGAAGGGAGGTTTCTAATGATCGGTAGAGAAGATGCTGAATCCAACGAAACACTGGAAAGGTCGAGAAGGAACTGGGGAAGCCAAGGCTAAATGGGGAGGGGGGGAAGGAGAGGAAGGGCGGCCGGAAAAGGCGCTATATGCATGCAGGATAGCCCCTAACACTGCAGTGGAGTTGGCCACTTAAAAGACAGGCCTCACGATTCTGGCCAAATCAGGGATTGTTTGGCACCACGAACGACAGGCATGCTACTGGGCGACCAGGCCCTTTTCATACCTAAAATAACATGAAGGGTGCGCTAGTATACACTATCTCATCGCTCGAACAAACATAGACCTTCGTTAACAGCAGATTACCAACCCATCGCAAGAAATTGGCCCACGCCGACGGACTTCAGTCCGGTGGAAGGCTATCATGCCGTGAGGACATGACTTCGATGCTGCAGATACACGTCGTAATAGGAGAATGTGAGAGGAAAAGGGTCGAGTTTGAGTAGGCAACACTTATGGAAGCTTGGCCAAGAATTTGGACAAAGCCTACCAGTCCAATGGATAGCTGTCGATATATAGGTGGAACGTGGGCGACGGAGGTTACCTGTGTGTTTTCGAGGCGCCTTCGGCCTGCAACCACTTATTGTTCAAATTTTAGATATTGTCGGTATTAATTCTCTTGCCAGAACTCGATCCCATTAGAAAAGCATCCGCTGGTTGGGCAGGGATCAGACCGAGGTTGCTACCGCTCGCGAAGCCAAAGAGTACGGCGTAGGCCATGATCGTCTGCTAGCTGTAGCCAGCGGGCAGCCCGATTCAGAGGGCGGTGGCGATGGAGAAGGTGATGGTCATGATGATGCGATTGAAGCGGCCACAGCAGTCGGCGAGGAGGTCGGGATGACGCGGCCGGCGACCGAGGCGTTGAGGTATGGGGCAGTCGAGTAGGACTGACTGTATGCGGGCCGTGGGGATGGGATCCGGACTTCGCTTGACGTGTTTGATGACTCGGAAGATGACAAGGCTACACTGGGGCTCAAAGGAAGGATCCTCCTGGACTCGACAGGCGCGGGCAGCGACAACGGTGTTGACGACTGGCTCTGCATGCTGGCGTTAGCGGGTGAGCTAGGCAGCATAGGGGGTTGGCGAAAGACATCAACGATCTTAGGTGGTGTGGAGAGCAGAGGCTTGATTAGTGCCATGACGCTGGTCTTTACCCCCTCACTCTTGCCACCGAGCAGCTCTCCAGCTCCGTCCTCCTCAAGCCCCTCGAGCGCCGAGACGTGCGTCCTGAAGACAAATTCGTTGATGGCCTGGATAAAGTGCTCGTGCAGCTTCTCACACTGCTGCTCCTTCTCAGACCAGTCATAAGCATTGGCCTTGACGTTGACGCAGTGGATGTCCTTGTGATACTTGATCAGAGACTCGATGGTGTTGGGCGTCAGCTTGTAAGCGACCTCATTCCGCAGGACCATGTCAACATGAACGATGTAAGCCTCAAGGTGGACGAGCTGGTAGTTAAATATGGCCTCGATCAGCGGGTTCGTGTCTTTCCTGAGCTCAGAGTCAGGGGCCTTTGGAAGTATCAGGGAGGCGAGGGTCCAGATGGCGTTTGGCGAGGAAAGGGCCTCGGTCAGACATCTCTGGTGTTGAGGCACGCTGAGCGGGCATTTGATCCGATTGATGCGCTTGAGTGTTTCTGTAAGCCATGGCTCGACCTTGGAGCCCAAGACGACGTTGACCGAGGATTCGCGGGGCGTAAAGGCGTCGGCCGAAGCCGGTAAGAGCTGTACGGGCATTATCTCTCTTGTATGTGGATTTGTTGTTGTTCGCGGGGCCGAAGGGGGGAATAAGAAACAAGGCGAGCAAGGTGACGGAGGTGGGCGGTCACAAGACAAGGGAATTCGCGTGCACGCCAGCAACCGCACGTACGGAAGTGTAAGAATGGTGAAAGGGTTATGGGGTGTTATAGCCGTACGCATACTGGCCACTGCTCCGACCTTGGGACGCAGAGGGGGAAAGATAGGGGAGGGGAGGGGGTAAGGGGGTGTGAGTGTTATTGGCGATGGGGTGGGTCCGTGTGCTGCGGCATTCCCACCGCAACCTACCTAAAACGGGGCGGGGAGGCCGAGCTCCATGAAGATGATGCCAGCCGAGGCGAAAGCCAAGCGCAGGTTGCGGAAGATGTTGAAGTCGGGCCAAACGGAGCGAGTTGGCCTCGTGTGAGGGGAGGAAGCGCGTGCGCAGGAAGAGATTGGCGGGTAGGGCGAGGCCGAGCAAAACGAAGGCAAGGACGCGGCAGAAACAGGGGAAGACCCAGTTCAGGAGCACTGCAGGATCAGCGGGAAGATAATACCGCCCACGCCCGAGGTGGTGGCGATGCCGGTGGCAAGGCCGCCGCGACAATACAGCCGTAAGCCAGGGGGTTGAAAGGCTGAAGAATGAAAATAGCGAAGACCAAAACTTTTGACCGGCTTGGCACATCCAGTCTGATATGACGCGTGCGCGTCCAGCTTGCAGAGCGATTGAAGGGAGCAGGACTTTTCGAAGTACGATTCTGTTCTCTCGTCTCAGATTATTGCGTGGCACGACGGCCGAACCACTGCCAGCCTAAGTGGAACCCGGTTCTGGTCACTTTGGCCGCCCAAATTTTGGTCCAACACTTTTACCAGCCATTCTAATATCAGAGGAGTCGCGGCCTGCCACCGCGGTGATATCAGCGACAGTGATGTGCTTGCCAGCGATCCGCCCCGCCGTTCAGGACCGTCCGCATGACTAAGGGCGAATAAGTCAGTCTCAGAAGTCATGGGATAACCATGCTCCGAAGTTAGACTCAGTCGCAACGTTGTCGTCCGCCATCTCAAGAAGATCCGCGCCCATGGTCACGGGTTTTGGGGCGCTTGGAATGAATGATGCTGCACTGGAATCTGTTACTGAGGGTAATAGTCCGATCCATGAAAACTGGTCTAAAAGCGTTGTCGTCGATGGGAGGACGGATCCCGCATAAGTGAGGCCGTCCAGCGAGAAGGGGGTACTGTCATATTTAGATTTCGTATTGTGTCCCTGCATCGGCACCGCACCGCTTTCTTCTTCCTGTTGTTCTTGTCCCTCCCGCTGCTTGGCCAGTTGGACAAGCTCTGTCTCGTTCTCGGGGAGTAAAGATTCAGCTGGCAAGTCTTCGCCGCTGTTTCGTATGCACCCAAGCTTGAAAGCGATGTCGTGGATAATGGGCTCGCCTCGGCTGCTTAGCTTGGGCTCTCCAAGAGTCCATGGCTCATAGTTTCGGAGCATGGTGTAGAGTTTGTGCACTGTAGCTTCTAACGCCTCGACGTACCTGGTATGGTTAACCTATGGACAATGAGCGGATGGAAGGGGAACAAACTCTCTCGGCAGCCGCTTATATTTCGTCTTCTTTTGTGTCACAGCCATGCAAATCTGCCTGTCTTCTCTACACCTCTTGCAGGGAAACGCGCTATCGCACTACCTCTTCATGTCAGTGGGAGCCCGACTCGTCAAGGTATTCGTAAATCACCTTTATCTTCCTCATCCGACACCTGTCGCAAGCCTTCGATACTCGCTTATGTTTCCCATCGGAGGAGGGCGAGGCATGGGAATAGGCGCCCTGTGTGGGTGATTCAAGGCGGCGGTATGGCTTTTGCGGCCCATGCACCGTCTTGACCGCTTTAGATTTCGAATGCTGACTCTGTCGGCTTTGGGAGATGAGGTTGTCCTCATCCCCGACCGAGATTAGGTCTTTCATTGCTGGGAGAGGTTACCGAAGCGTGTGAGTGCGGATTTTCACAAATAGGGATACCGAAAGGGAGACTTGGACGGCAGATAACTCTGCGGGAGCCTGTGGGAAGGAGTATTTTTGAGGCAGGAGCTACAAGGGCAAACGATGAAAGTAGAAAGGAATGTGGGACTGCAGCAGGGCACAGACGCTAACTTTTAGCACCATAAGTGGTCGTGGCCCAGCAATTCCTCAGCAAGGAATGAGACAAGGCAACCAGATGTGGCTTGGGAACCGAGCCCAGAAAAAACAGGGATTTAGCTTAACGTGAGGTCTTATTATAATGTATCCACTTCAATCACATGCAGGGATCATGAATAGAGCAGCGAACAATCTGCTCAAGGTGCCGCTATCATCCAGGTCCCAAAGATCAT
>Ga0247763_1000639_pt1 | contig 21065 bp, 19 predicted proteins | sample UWRJL141409B4_FD_179926 | JGI IMG/M metagenome (GOLD analysis project Ga0247763, IMG submission 179926) | Plant litter microbial communities from Arlington Agricultural Research Station in Wisconsin, United States - UWRJ-L141-409B-4 | ecosystem: Environmental > Terrestrial > Plant litter >...
CGATGGAGATAGGATTTGCAGTGGTCAAGATTGAGGGAAGAACTTTCAAGGAATTGACAGGGCTATTGCGGAGGAGATTGATTTTCAAGGATGGGCAATGCCACAGGGCAGGATGCAAGGCATTGGTGCAGTAGCCGCCAAGGCCAATGCAAGGCTGTCCAAAATGGTGACAAGTCGTCAGTGATATTGGTTTGATTGCCCGTGAAGTGTGTGACCCCAGTTGCTGCGCTGCAATTTTGAATTATGACCATGGTCGCAAAAGTTCCAGATTCTGGGAAGCGAGCAATGGCAATGGATCGTCAAATGCCTGTAGCTGTAGCGTGCAATTTGGAGCGGCGTCAATTTGCACACAGGAAAAAATTTACACAGCTGTGTCGTGTCGATGAGGATCAATTCGCATCAGTGCCACGATAAGTGGTCCGCCCGTGCCTACTAAGTGTCTGACTGTGTGTAAAAGGCGTCAGCTCTTCCCGCATGAGCTGCAGGGGATACCCGCTAAAGACCGAGCCCATCCAAGATTGATTGGCTCCCACGCGTTCCTAAGACGGGAGTGGAACCAATGGAATTGCGCGAGTTATTTTGCTCGGCCTCAATTAGTGCGCCGTGGTGCCCATGGTGAGGCCTGTGCCAGATATCGGCGCCGGCCAATTGCCCCGTCCGCTGGAATTGGTGGAATCCTACATGAAATTGGTTGGTTACCGGAGGTGCCAGCCCGAACATGTACCCATGTATTAATCGACGGTCTCGCGTTCAAATGTCTTGACGTCTTTGCAGTTTACAGCACCACGTACACTCACAGGGATGAATCCTTACAGCTGGACATGAACACCGCACCAGTCCAGCCACATGTCGCTCTGAGAGGGTTGGACACGGAGGGAACAGAGGTGTTGGCGATTCCTGGGCCAGAGACCGAGTCACATGGGTTGGGTCTTCTGCGGGGCTATCCGCAATTGGTGTTGACGCTAGTCGGGCCGCCAGGGATGCAAAGAACGATGCGAATTCGGCATGCGATCCCGACGGCAGGGTCGTACCACCTTCTTTTGCAGGATCTCTCTCCGACTGGCCGTGTTACAGAAGTGAAGTCCCGTTTGCGATCAAACACGGTCCCACGCACCACGACGACGACGACAGAAGACGGCTTTGACGAACCCAAGATCCCGCTGGTAAATAGCGACTACATTGTCAGCTGGGTTACTCTCCCGTCTGCGACGACAATCTCCTCTTCAGCTGATGGAAATCAAGTTGCCGACAACATCAACTACACTGCAACCCCGCCCTCGAGCACGGTCTCTTCTTCTGACTTCAGTCTTGCTGCTCGTGACTTTCAGTGGCCGCAACATCCTACACCTGTCCTGACAGCTCCGACAAGTTTGGCTATGTTTGCTAGCCAATCCCCCCCTCAGGTCTGCACCTCCTCCTCCAAAAGACAAAGCAACAATGATGTGCTCGAGGTAGCCAGTTCGACCAAGCGACAACGGTCCTCGGTAGGGCAAGACACTGTTCAGTCAAAACCGGGGAAAATATCAGACGCCATTGACTTAGGATGCAACAATCCCGAAAATGCTGTCTCCTCCGACGAATCAGATTCAGATGATGACGACCTCCCGACAGCATGCGAACCAAGCTTCCCATGTCCGTTCTCTCTGCGCTATCCACAAGGCCGGCGCTGCAATCACAAGAAAATGAAGAGCGCCCGTTCCGTCGAGAAACATCTCTTTCTCCACCACAAAAGACCTCCTTTTTGCCCCATCTGCCGCACCACATTTGACTCCTACGCAGCGCGCGACGGCCACATTATCATTCGCACATGTGAGAGAACGGAAAGTCTATCCAGCATCGAAGGACTTACCGAGACGCAGACGAGGGATCTCTCGCTGTGTCTTGACTCGGGGAAGTCTGTTACGGAGCAGTATCGCGCCATGTGGGATATTGTTCATCCGGGAGTCGAGTGTCCGGTGGAGTTGAAAGAGGCCGAGTCAAGAGAGTCTTGAAGTAAAACACTAGAGGGTTCGAGAGTTAAGATTAGAGCTAGATGCTCACAGGATCACAGTACTGGGGCAATTTGCGTTTGACCATCCTTTGTTTCAGCAAGTTGAGTATGTGGTATACACACACATATTTAAGCATTAGATTTTTTACGCATTCCTTTTGAATTTCTTTGTAATTTCTCGTTTTTGAACTATACCTACTTACTTGTGGCAATGCGGTCATGCCTTTCTTTTCTTTGTAGTATTCATTTCTATCAAAGTGTATTTATACTGTCAACTTTGGACTCGATCGAGGTTATATAAGATACCCATCTGAGCTACTCCAACAACCTCCGTCCTATGATTGGATTACCCAGAGAATTAGAAAACGGTCAGAAACCGACTTCAGCCCTGCGCGCAGAACAGCACATGAATATCAATAAATACAGCTTCGTCCAATACCGACCTACCTTGCCTACTTAGGTACCAACTTAACTTGACCTTTTGGTGGAGCTCCTCTTTCTAGTATCAAACTTCTACAATTCCAAAAACACAATCGTTCATCCCGCCACCAATCTGCTCTTTTTTTTTTATATATATACAGCCCAAGTCCAGCCCTGAAAAGACTGTTTGTTCCACTATCGACGCAAGGCAACTCGTCTTCCAAGTTTTCAACTAAAAGATTGTTCGCGTGGTACCTAACGCATCGGCGGGCGGCCAATCATGGGTGAACCAAGGTAGGTATGTGTCCAGGCACCTCGGTTCTTTTTTCTTCTTTTTTTTTCTCAAAAGGCTTGAAGATGGACAATGAAAACCTTGAGGCCTGAGTCAGGAAACTTAAGGTGTTGACAGAAAAGGCTCAATGCCTCCACCCATGCGGCCCCAATTCTGACGACCACGCTACAAGTTCAACGAGTGCAGGGCTTCCCAGGCTTCGAATGCAAGGAGTCGAGGCCTCATGAGTCACGAGCTCAAAGCTAAGTGATATTTCTGCGTTGACGGGCTTTTGAAAGCTTGTCAAATTCTACCGATATAAAATCTAGGCACATTTTCAGCTTTTCTTGGTGAAGGAGAAAATCACCGAAGGACATTTTGCAAACATCAGCCTGCGAGTCCTCTGACACACTTTTTGAGAAACCACCAAACTCTTTTGGAGGAAAAACCTGATCGAAGGTCCGGTGATCAAAGGCCTATGAGAATTACATATTAAAAATAGGGCGGGCAGTCAAAATAGAATAGAGTTTCCGATGCTCCACGCCGTAATAGGAATAATGAAATCATCCCGCCGCCGTCTAAACCTAAACTAATGACGCCGGGTTTCATCCAGGCAAAAATCAGGCTCGTCTGGCGTGCGCAAGGAGGACTCGAAGAGGATATAGTGAAGAGAAAGTGGTGGAACGAATAGCGCAAGAAGTCGCGATGGAAACGACATCAGATTCCCTCTTCAAACCCAAAAGAGTTCAGACAGAAAAAGAAAAAAAGCTTCGAGAAGATGAAGCAGAGTTGAAATTTTGTTGCCCGCACATGTGGTATGTACTACATGTGGTATGTACTAATGCTGCTGTGTGCTCATGTCTTTTATTATGTCGTCCATGGTCATTCGTCACATTTCCGGTCCTTGATTTGTCGGGGCCGAAAAATCCTGCAAGTAGTGGCCGAAATGGGAATCGTCCCACGGACACCCTTCGCCGCCGTCAGAAGGAAAAGGTCCCAAGAGACTTAGAGTGTTGTGACCAGGGCTGGTGGGCAGATCCGGATCTTTCCCGGAGGTCGGGTCGAAACGGGGAACGGGACTTGGACGGCCCAAGTCCCTGGTGCTGTTGTCAGGGCTGGCCTTTTCAGCAAAATCGTGTAGAAGTTTTAGGAGATCATGCGGGAATCTGCTGTCGTCCGGGCGACACTCTTTCGCGAAACGGTGTAGGTGTCCTTCGTCGATATATGATCGGATTTTTTGGGTAATGTCATCGTTGAACACTGATCGGTAGGGCGAAGTTGGGCGGGCTGCGTCGTGGCCAAACATAGTAGTAAATTTCCCATACCACCTCCTTTCATACTTGTTCGTGGCTTCTGGTACATCGGACTCGGGGTTGCCTTTCCTTATGGCGCACATTTGATCGAGTGTCACGCCATGATAAGGAGTGAATTGCTTGACTTCGCAGCCTTGGACGATATGGCGTTCGAGTTCTCCGCCGTTTGCGAAACGTTGGCCGCATCTCGGGCAGTGTATTGGAACCAGGTGTTTTCGGCTGAGATGTTGTGTGACGTCGGACAGCCGCGTGAGCTTGAGACTCCCGCAGTTTTCGTATTCCTTGGGATATCGTGCGTAGAAAGGGCAAGCCCAGGGTCCCTTCCCGTTTGCGTCATCCTCCTGGTTTTTCAGCTTCTTGCGTGTAGGCTCTGCAGTGTCGGAGGCGAAAGAGCCCTTTCGAGTTTCCGCCCTCATTGGGGTTGATGCGGTTGGGGGTATCTGTGAGGCGGGATGGCGGGACGGGCCGGGACAGAGAGGGGCCGATGCAAGGAAGAAAGCTGAAGTGGGTAACTGCTGGTTCAAAAGACCCAAGGCGGGCCAAATTGGCGAAAATGTAGGCTGTCTCGCAACAAGGCAGTGTTATTATGAAGCCCATGCTTGGTCGACCCTTGTTCGGGTGTTCCAACAAGCCTCCTCTGCGCTGCAGGTTCTGCAGTGCCCTGTGTGTAGAATCTGCGAGTGGGGCCTGCAGCGATCGCGTTGCGTGGGATAACGCAGGCCTGCAGCGATCTGGCACGAATTGAGTCTGCGCACGCCACTGGCCGTGGAATTGATGATGGGTGTGTCGTTCGAAGGCGCGGATCAGTTGTACACACTGGCCTGACGGTGGGGTGGCACACGAACGATGTGCCTTTCTTGAATGCTCCGAGAGGGGAGCCTACGGAGAGGGGAGCCCAGGGCAAAGGGAGAGAGCATCGCTGCACGCCATAAAAGATGATGGCGCTGCGGCATTGGCTCAACGCAGTTGTGTAAAGCACCAGCTGTGCGGAAGGCGACCGAGAAAGGATCTGATCTAATTTCCCCAAATCCATGCACACAGGTGATGTGGACTTGCTGGAGCTCCTCATCCAATCAGTTACTGTTGCGGCACAGTTGCTGACTTCCCCACAGGGCCGGCCCTACAGCGTTCTCGCTGGGACCATCCCGGTTGCCCCCGGTTTAGGTTCGTTTTTTGACATGATGTTGTGGGTTGCGGTACAAATATTGATGTCATGTGTCGGGTGTTCAGAATGATCTCGCATGCTTGTTGCTGTGAAGTCTGCTCAACGCCGCTGTGTAGGGAAACCGAGTGCAATGTGTAGAGAAGACGGATGCTGAAAAAAAAGGGTATTTGAAGCTGCGATCTGGCCATGATCGCGCTAGATCCAGAACCTGAGCACTTCCATCAATTGATACCCTTTTCTCAAATCGTGCGAAGACGTGATTTCGGAGACGCTTGACAATGAGTCAAAAATCGACCGCGACCGGTGGCGGAAGGTGCGTGGCGCCCAGGGCCCCTAGTGAGGTGCACCTGCTGTCCAGGAAAACAACACCAGCTGTGAGCTGCCCCTTCAGGACATCTGAACTGATGTCTTCAGCAGCCTCGCAACAGATGCAGCAGAGCTCGAACTTGCCCGATTGAGTCGGTGGCGGCAAGACCCCTCGTCACCCCCAGCCTTTCTCGCATGTGCTGGGAAAACGCAGACTCAGAGTTCACCACACGACAAAAAGTCGAACACTCTCGCTATTCTGGCTCGCTTGGACGCAGTTTTCCAATCACCAAGCAGTCAGCCCGACGGACCAGGAAATCAATGTTGAGGTCATGCGCAGGCTGCGCGCAGGGAATGGTTGGTCTGAAAGTCGATGTTGGAGATCGGTTAGCGAATGGAAAGGCATCCTATAGCTATTGCGATGTAGTCGTTAGTTCACTACAGCCTTATTATTGTGGAATGTCTACTTTCCAGGATTATTTTTACGCCGAAAGTTCGTGTAAGCAGTGAGTTGTGGCGTCGCTCAGTTGATCGTCGTCAGGACAGACATTTCTCCAGCGTTTCATTGTGCAGGCCTTGGGTGCAGATTTTCAGGGGTAAGCCCCACTGATAGGAGCACGCTAACCTAGCCCGCGCACGCAGGGACGTTTACACAGCTGTGTAAAAAACTCTTGGCGTGGAAGGCGACGTCACCGGGCTGGATGGTTCGCGCACCAAAACTGGCTCGCCGTCGACCATCGCATTGGTTCACTACCTACACTCAAGAAGCTTTACCACCAAACTTTGTCCTACCCGAGGCATTGACACCAATGCTGGAAAGCAATCGCCACATACGAGAGTCGCACCGGCAATATCACTAGCACGTTCGCCACGGCGTTGACCCGCCATGTCCGTCGGTCGCCTGCGTCAGCAAGGCAGGATCGAGCCAGTATCCAACATATCGTCGAGACCGTCAAAACATGCACTCGACGCTAGCCCTCAGTCCCAGGATGCGGCCCGAATAAACGCAGACTTGATAATGATCCGGCCATCGATTGTCAGAGGGCCTCCGCACCACAAAAGACGGACGCAGCCAATTCTTCCCGCGTCCTGGAGCCGCCAGCCACTCCAACCCGCCGCGTTTTACTCAGCAATGCAAGAGATGGACACGACTGGGTGTGCTTTGGATATACACCTGGGCCGAGCTATCACATCATCACCGTACACAACAACAATTGTTCGCCGGAATCAACGATGCGACACGAAGCTCGAGGGCGGTCCGACCACGAGAAGCACAACCTATGAACAGCCACAACAACCGATGGCAGAGTCGAAGAGAGAGGCGATACGATCCCGACAACGAGTGGCCAAGGAATCCTCGCCTGCCGCCCATCCAGGGGCGAAGATGATGCAGCACTTCCCGTTCCCACAGAATGTCTACAACACCGACGACAGCAAGAAGCGTCTCTTCGCATGTCCCTTCTACAAGTCAGACCCCGACACTTACCGAGACTGCCGACGCTTTGAGCTCACCCGAGTAAAAGACGTCAAGCAGCACCTCCAGCGAAAGCACTGTCCGCCAAGCTATTGCAACCGATGCTACAAGGTTTTCGGCACGAAGGAGTCACTGGCCGATCATCAACGGGGCGAAGACCGATGCGAGCGTCGAGACGGGCCTTTGCCTGGCAGCATTTCCGAACAACAATGGGAGCAACTCAACCAACAGTATCAAAGCCGAGGAAAGCCCGTCGAGAAGCAGTGGGAGGACTTTTGGCACATCTTGTTTCCAGGCAGAGATCCCCCTCGATCCGTGTACCAAGACAGCGAGCTTGAGGAGACAATATCGCGTATGCTCGTATTTTGGTCCATTAACAAGGAAGACATTGCCAGCAGATCAGTTCGGAAGGCTGGGACGAAGACTGCTAGGTTCAGCATGGATGACCCAGACAGCTTTGTTCCCCTCTTCGACGAGTTCCTGGAAGACTTCTTTGGCCAGTTTAATGCGGAAACCGGTAACCAATCTGCGTGCGCGGCAGCAGCAGTCAAGAGTATGGACCAGCACCTACAAGTCCGCAACCCACATTGGAGGGACGACGGCGTCAGTACAGTGTTCCCGGTGGCGGGAGATCCCTATTTTACCCTGAGCTCTAACCTAGCCTCGCCTTGCAGTGACCAACTCTTGGCGCTCGAGGCTGGACCTCCGCCACGCTGGGAACCCCAACAACCTTTTTCCCCCCTTGATCGCGAGATGCCGGGCTCCGAGAGTACCCACAGTCTTCACGATGGCTACAGTCCAGAGCCAACCCACTATCATGTGACGGACAATCCAAATAACCATCTACATTGGCTGAACCATTCCGATCTTCCTGACGTGCAAATGTGCGGCGCAACGAACAGCTGGAAGTTTTTGGATTCACAAGGGGTGACGATACCCACAGTGCCGTCCGCCCCGGCACACTACCGATATACTTGGCCTCCTCCTAACGCTGCTGCGTGGTCTTGTAATCAGGATCCTGGAGGGTGGAACACTTGATGGATTGTATGTGACACTTGATGTATTATATGTAACATTCGATGGATTATATATAACATTAGAGTTTTCCAAAGCCCCAGTGGCGTGCGCCCAAGATTCTGATGATGTGTGTTGCCGGCAATCCACGGCACAAGGAGGAGCAGCGATAGGCCACGGTGAGCGGGCTCTCTACCACATACATTCCACAGCGCTAGGTATGGCGTTGCACCGATATTTTTTTGGCATTTCCTGACCACGATATATAACATTAGATAATCATGTGCAACTAAAACTTCAATATCGGGGTTTTTATTTATATTTCCGTGACGGCCAACAAAGAGCATCACAACTGTCGCCTAGCTCTGAAAAAGAAACAATAAGAAAAAGGGCGAACGGAATCGTGGGTTTGGAAGCCAAGATCTGGCTTGTGGCTTGTACAGGTACAGTTGGCCACTCAGCCCGTCTTCCGTTACTGTCGGGATCTTGAATCTGGCTGAGTTCAACATGGAAGCTTTCCCTCTTGTGCGTGGTCCAAAATGCCGTGAATTGCAGCGCGATGGTCAGAGACAGTGCCTAGATACCTACTTACTTAGGTACCTACCTAGGTTCGGTCCCTAGGTCCCTAGGTGGGTATTGAAGAGACTCCCTGTTGTCCGTCTGGTTACCTATGTTGTCCCGTGGAAATTCTCATCAGGTTATAGAACTTGGCTCTACTATGGTATGGTAAAGGTATTGTATTGGTATTGTTATTGGTATTGGTACCGTACCAGACCAAGATGACTGGAGATGGTGAAAAAAAAAAATGAGGTAATACCTCTGCGCAACATTGTAAGTGCCGACTTGGAATTCTCCACTAGATAGATATATCGCATTTAATTGATATGACGGGGCCGATCGCTCTGTGTTTCAGTGTTCATGTTCTATTTTGATAGATCATAGCATTTGACACCTACCTAACAGATCAGATACCTACCTACTCTAGGGTGGCGAGCGAGCTGGGGAGAGTTCCCACTATCCCCATGCTCAACTAACATCTCCTGTGACCGCGCTTTTGAACTTGATCGAAGGGACTGGAAGGAAGGATGGTAAGAGAACCAGAATCAACCAACCTTGCAAAATTGAAGAGCAAAGTACTGCAAAAATGCCCTGTGATGGTCTGCATCAACTATTCTGTTCTATTCTATCCAGGTTATCGCAACCGCGACTCCGTCGCCCACCGATCGTCGGATCCCCTCAGTTCCAGGAGATATTCGTCAAACTTGACCACCGAAGCAAACGCGTCCTGAACATGTTTGTAGACCAACATTTGTTTCCTGAATCTGGCGAGATATCTCGCAAGCGTGATGACGTTGCGTATCTGTCGTCCATTCAAGTCTACCTGCGCGAGCTTATGGACGTTTTGCTCAAGATCGTTAATATCGACGCGCTCTTTGGTTTTGGCGAGCATGCGGATGAAATTACGCCAGATCTCCACGCGCTGATCCTCGTCGAGTTTGGTGTAGCGAATAGCTAAATGAATACGGCTCTTAAATGCTTCGTCAAACGTGCCGACGCGATTTGTGGTGAGAATGAGGATCCCGTCGTAGTATTCGAGAGCGCGGAGGAATACTTCGTTTTAGGTTTCACGTTAGACAAACGGAAAAAAAAAAAATCCACGGTTTATCCGAACGGGGGTTGACATGAACATACCAGATGCAATGGCATTTTGAACCTGATCCGCCACATTCCTTTCCTCCAGAAACACATCTGCTTCATCCAAAAGTACGACTAATTTCCCTCGCCGTCAGCAGGGGCACACACACACGTTGTCTATCTACATGTAGGACTGGAACATACCACAACCCCAGGCCCTTCCAATGGCCAGCACAGATTCCAGATACTAAAGATGTTAGACCTCATAATGTCTCGGATATCAATGCAGAGAAAAAGCACTCACTTTCTCCACATCCACGGGATGTACGCCGATATCCCCGCATGTGATCCTATATAGCGGTCGCTCTTGGGTCTCGGCAATACTTTCTGCTGTCAGAGTCTTACCCGTTCCCGGACCGCCGTGGAGAAGGATAAGAAGCCCTTGCCCCTTGTTAGTAATAATATCAGACCCCATCAGATGGTGGCCGTGTGCCGTGACGGCTGCCTGAATGAGTTCCTTGGTAACATCCGGAACTACAAGCTGCTTGAATGCTTCCTTGTTCCACGTCACATCAGTAATGCAGTCCACTCTTACCAGATCTATAAACCGTTAGCCCCCACGGATATCACAAACTGTGTGAGGCTAAAGCAACTTACCCCATGACTTTGGTCCGAAATCAAAGGCGTGGATCCTATATGGCATCATGGCGAGAAACTCATCGCTAGGTGGCTCCTCTGCATTCATGGCTTCGGTTCCGAGATCATCCCTCAGGTCCTGGAACACTGGATTTTTCGGATGCATCCTTCGATACATGTTGTAGTCGATCATTAACCTATGCTCAACCTACATTGTGTTAGTATAGCAGACTAGAGCTATCTCACATATAGCTGACGCACCGGTCTTTCATCCCCACCACGACTGGAGTCCTTGTGGTTATAGGAGACCAGCGTTTGCTTTCGACAACGCCAGAACCTATTTCCCCGGGCAATAAGCTGCTCACGGAGCCCAGGTTTGGCGAACCTCAAGGGGTAACCGATCAAGTCGGTGATCTCAACTTCCCCGTCGAACTCGGTGACTTCCTCTCCGTTTGCCAGTATGAGCGCAGTACCACCAAAGCCTAGATGCAAGTCAGACTTTTGGAAGGAGCCATTAAAAGTCCAAGACTCAAGATCGAGCTTCTCATTGAATTCCTTCCAAAAATGGGGCTTGACCCGGCAGGCGATGCACGTGCCGAATTTGTCCTTTAGTGGCACAACAACCAGCTCGCCGGGCCGGAAAAGTCGCTTGTAGTGCTTGAAGGTGATTTTCCCTCGGGAAAGAAGCTCGTCTGTCTCGTCCCAGGTGGCTCTATAATTCTCCTCAAACCAAGTACAGAGCATAGTTATGCTCTTGAGGTCGAAATCACTGAGGCCAGATGAGCTAACAAGCTCAAGGAAAGTTTTGTTGAACGTGTAGAAAGCAAGAAACGGCTCCAAGCAGTACAGTCGCGGGCTGCCATCCAACCTTGAAAAACGGTCTGGGTGCTTCTGTGAGATTTGGACAATGGCATTCCTGAGCGACCGATTAAGCATGACGAATTTGTCCTTGGACTGAGCCGGAGGCGAGTCGTCGAGGAGCCTGCCGTCTTTATATCCGACCATGCGTTGGTAGTCGGGACCTCCTTTGCAGAAGCAAACATACTCGTGCATAATGGCAAAAACCAGATCCTTATTTCGGTCGAGGTGTGTCGTGATATTCTCGATGCCCCTGAGGCCTCGCAAGTGATCCGACTTCAGATCGCCCTTGAAAATCCTCGGACTGTCGTGGAAATAATTGCGCTTAGAGTTGACACAATAGACGACGTGAAACTCTTTGAACACTGGTTCGCTGCTCTCGCCAGGTGGCTCAGCCTGTGACTTGGTCGGTCCGGTCTCTGGGGGCGTTGCATCTTTGCCGGCATCGGAGGCAGCTTTCTTCAACATTTCGTTTTCGATGGACAGCTTCGCGACAGATTTGATGAGGTATTCAATCAGTTGTTGATTGGGGCTGTTATCCGTGAGATTGATGCCCGGGATGTTGCCAAGGCTTTGTCGGATTTGCGCGCTCAAGTTTGTGGCGCCGGAAAGTGTGTCTGGGTGCATAGATATAGTTGCTGGGCAGATCTCATCAGGGTCATCCTCGTCAATGTTGCTCTGCGCCTCGAGTTGCGGTGCTTGCTTCGGCGTGTTTTCCGACGGCGGCTGGTTTCTTGCATTGGCTTCTTCGGTGTCTTCATCATCTTCTGCGTGCCTCCAGGCGATAAAATCGGGAGTGTTGCTGAGGTCGGTGGAGATGGTGTTGCGCATGCCCTGAAGCATGAGTTCTTGCCCGTCGGTCATTGCGCTTGGCTTTTTGCAGCGATGCACCACTGCAGTGGTGCAACGAACTGCAGCGGGAGCTCGATGTCGGATAGAAGAAGACTTGGGAAAGTGGTGTTTTTGGCTAAATCCACCGTCTTTGAATTGATACCGACCAAGAATGGGGGCTGTGGAGGAATGTTCCCGTGGCTGCCTGGCAATTGGGTGGTGATGGCGGGTGGCCAATGGGTCGCGGCCTGCCACAGTGCAGCTTAGGGACGAGAAATATGCATCCTGAGTGGCCGATCTACCAGCTTGGATGCCTGCGGGCTGGTGTTGCAGAATCAGGCGCAAGACACCTCCATCTGCACTGCCCCGATCAATCGAAACCTCAGAACACATGCAAGTTTTTGGGACCATTTCAACCATGCTCTCGCTGGAACTTCACTGTCTACCTCGAAATTGTCCTTGACACTCGCTTCGAAATGTCACTGATCAGGCAAGGGCAAGAGCAACAGATTGTTCTTTCGGTTAACAATCACGCCGACAAGAGTCTTGCATTGTGGTATTGCCCCGACCCGGCCGCAACTTCCCCGCTGCAGATTGCGCAGCAAGCGTACCACCGAGCCCTCAAATTCCACAAACAAGAATTCGCAGCTTGCGACACCACACCTTGGCTTATACAAGGCACATCGGTTCACCATGTCCTTGATATCCTCGCCAAGACACAGCAGAGGTACTTTGACAAGAAGCGCGGGAGATGGAAAGCGACCGAGAGCACTATCACGTGGTGGAAGGCACTGTCGAGCCGGATGATGCAGTATGACCGCGTCATCGACACGTTTGTTTCGTCGAATCCTGAATATGCCGCTCTGGTCTGGGGATCCATGAGGTTTCTTTTCGCTGCCACCATCAACCACGAAGAATTGTCAACCAAGATAGCCCAAGCCTTTACCGAGATCGGAGATGTCCTCCCTGAGGCTGAGTTCATCTCACAGAACCTGTATCCGACTGAGCGCATCCAACTTACTCTGGCCAATGTTTATGCTCAAATCATCGAGTTCTGTATCAGGGCAACAAGGTGGTACGATAAGACTCGGCGCAGCACTGTCAAGAAGGTTTTCAGCGCTGTCGTTAAGCCGTGGCCCCTGGAGTTCCAGGATATCAAGATGAAGATTGACTCCCAATTCAAAAGGCTCCGAGAGCAATCCGCCGTCGCACACCAAGCCGAGACGCGAGAGATTCACGTTAAGCTCAGTGAGATTCGGCATTTTCTGAACCAAGGCTGTCCGGTGAGCCAGGCCTTCGGTAGGCTACTAACCTTGACCGAGGACGTGACGTGAATTCGCTGACACGCGTAGGCTCCGATGCAACTCCGCTTCGGGACAACCCGTCCGTGTTGGCACAACTGCCATTTATTTCCCAGAGGGTTTTGCGTCATCTTGGTTGCAATCTGTTAGACCCTGGTCAAGAATTGAAGCTTGGTATCATCATGCGAGACAGGCGGCGAGCAAGGGGGTCCCTTACCCCACCGATCTCGTGGTCATCGCGACAGCTCCGTGAATGGATATCTACCCCAGACTCCAAAGTACTGCGGCTTCAGGGGTCCTTCCTTCGAACTGAGCAGTCGAAAGACCTCGCCATTGACCTCGTTGAGCTGCTTCGAGCCATGGGACTTCCAGTCGTCTGGTACTTGGTCGACACTGCCACTGGCGAATTAAGGTGCCGAAGTATCACGCCAACAGTCATCCTTCGGTCCTTGATCAAACAGACTATCGACCAGCACTTGGACGCCGCCAATAACTGGGACCTCAATGAGGGTCACTTTGCGGCTTGCAAGACCGAAAAAGACTGGCTTCGCCTTTTCGTTGCCGTCTTGGCACATGTTCAGAAAATTGTGCTGGTCATCGACACACAGAGGACCATAACAGGCATGATGGACATGATCGCTGAATTTTGGCGGGAGGTCAACGAACAGGGTATCCGCACCACGGTCAAAATTCTGGTCTTGACTTATGATAATACCAGCACAGCCTTGAGTGTCTTCCCAGTACTTCCGACCGCAACAAAACCGGCACAACCCTCTCCCAGATCAAGCTCCCGGCACAGTCGGGTACGATCACGATTTGGTGGCGGCCGTCGATCGGGGAAACGGAATGAGTCAGGTGAAGGACCAGAAGACCTCAAGCCGTTTGTTTTGCAGCTTGTCAACTCCAGCAGAGACGCCAGGGACTTGACACTGCCCTGATATCTTTCAATCTGCACCTCGCAGACTCACAGTCAACCAATGACACGAGCATCCCGCGAGACATATCCTTGCGATATCAACAGGATCGTATCGCGTGCATATGTGGCTTGCCAAGCCCTCCCCCACCGGAGCTGAGAGCCCCCTCCACCGGCAACCGGCCCCACCCCCGGAACTTGGGTGTCACAGACTCGGAGTTGAGCAACACTAAACTCAGTGAGGGCACTCTGGCGCCAGGAGGAAATGAGAATAGGAACCTGCGTCATCGTGTTTCGTTAGCCAGACGCTGTCCCAGAACCTCGTTGCATCTGGGTCGCAGCATAAGCTCCCTCTTGAAGCGGACGGATCAGAGCATGGCTCGTTCTTCAGCCTGGCCTGTCGGATTGGCGGCGATGGTGCAGCACGCTATCGTTGCCGTAGCTGACTGCCAGAACAAGATCTGATACCGTCCAAGGAGTACATATATGCACATGTTTCTGTTCTGCTGAGAATGATGTGTGCTCCTGTTCAAACTCAGCTTCTCGACACTCATTCAGTCACTCTTTTCTGACTTTTGTTTTTTCTTTCCCTTTGACAAAATGTTGATCCCCCACCTTCCGACCGCCCCCTTGCTACTGCTTGTCTTTACGGCAACCAGCGCGTCGGCGCAGACTCTCCCAGTCATCGACCTCGGGAAATCCGTGCATCGCGCACAGCTGAATGTCGGTGCTCTTCCTCCCCCTGCAGGGTGATGAGATGTCGGTGTGTTGACTTGGCTCGGGGCAGGCAACGGGAGAGTACTACAGCTTTCTCAATATTCCCTTTGCAGAGCCACCACTGGGCGAGTTGCGCTTCCGGCCCCCGATTCCTCTCCTCACGGCCAACCGAACCATCAACGATGGCTCCCGGCCCCGCAAGTGCCTCCAGGCAGGTGCTCCCTGGTTCCAGTTCTCCATCCCCCTCGTGGTACAGCGCTTGATGCAGGGCGGCATCCCTCCTCCGACGGGGCCACCACCCTCGGCGCCAGGAGAACAGTCAGAGGACTGTCTGCTCCTCGATGTCTCGGTGCCCAAAGCGGCCTATGATGCCCAGGTCGCTGGCACTTTGACCAAGCAGCTGCCGGTCATGGTGTGGATCCATGGTGGAGGCTACATTGAGGGTGCGAAGAATGAAGTGAGCCCAGCTGGTCTCATTGCCCAGAGCCGCCATGATGGCGCATCCGGCATTGTGTTTGTGGCCATCAACTACCGCTTGGGTCTCTTTGGATTTCCACCCCGCACTCCCTGGATGTGGGACACGGCGTCCAACGCCGGCCTGTTTGACCAACGCCTGGCCATGGAGTGGGTGCGATTCAACATCCACCGCTTCGGTGGAAATCCTAGAGACATCACGGTCATTGGCGAGTCGGCTGGTGCTGGCAGTATCGTCAGCCATCTTTCAGCCTTTGGGGGTATCGACTTGACCCTGCCCTTCAACAAGGCCATTATCCAAAGCCCCGCCATCAAGCCACATCAAGACGCTGCCCAATCCAGCCAAGTGTACAACCAGTTCTTGTCCGTGGCCAACGTCTCATCCTACTCGGAGGCGCGCACCAAATCCTCGGCCGAGCTCGCAGCCATCAACGCGGCCATGATTGGAACTGCGCCATTTGCGTCAACCGTTTTTGGTATGTCCCTTTCTTTTGTCTGATGTTTCCATTGTTCCTCACCCCATCTGACCCTCCTTCACCCTACCATTCGCCCCTCCCTCACCCTACAATACTGACCCCCCCCCCCCCCCCCCCCCCCCCCCCCCCCCCCCCCATCCCCCCCCCCCCCCCCTCCAATCCCCCCCCCCCCCCCCCCAGGCCCCACCATCGACGGCCTGTACATCCCCAACCACCCGGGCGCGCTCCTTTCTGCCGGTCGCGTAAACAAGAACATCAAGATTCTCGTGGCCCACAACCTTGACGAAGGTCTTCTCTTTACCGACCCCCGCATTCAAGATGATGCCGGCTTCCGGTCCTACCTGCAAGGCTTCATGCCGTCTCTTCCAGCGTCCAAACTCAACACTCTCGCCACAACCATCTACCCACCTGACTTTTCTGGATCCATGCCTTACACCAACCAAGTTGGGCGCACTAAGCTTGCCATTGCCGAGGGTCTAATTGACTGCTTTGCTTTCGGGACTAGTCTCGCCTACGCGAACCGCACACAGTCGTATCTGTTTTCCATCTTCCCTGGCATTCACGCACAGGACACCTCATATACGTTCTTTTATGGTGTTCCCAAAGATGGACTGGGAATACCGATTACGGTAGCGGCGGCGGAGAAGATGCAGAAATGGTTTATAGATTTTGCCTCGGGAGCGGGAATACCCGAGACGGAAATTCCGGTTTACGGGTCCGGGGCGGATGTGGTCAATATTACGGGGTCGGGGTATCCGGTGGTGAGGGATCCGGCGGCCAATGATCGGTGTCTGTTCTGGTTGGGGGGGTTGACTGCTTAGGTGCTTAGGTACCCTGCCAAGTTTACTTTGTAAAAGGATAGGTATTTAGCAGTTGAGGGGTGGCAGGTAGATTTCTCCTTGTCGTCTGTGACGTTGATGTTGATGTGTGTACATGTAATGTGGTATGGCCTGTAGGACTCTGTGTTGGTCTACTGAGAAAGAGTTGTATTTCCTTCTTTTCGTATTTTGCAATTTTGGCCAGAACTAATAGCTCATTATCTGCCTTGGTTGAAGTCGGGAGGTGTACCCAACTGTGTGGGACTGGGGACATAGTGAAGGGGAGGAATGTGAGTTACATGACAACATTGAAACAAATTACCTACCTATACAGAGGAGAAGGTATCGCGATCGTCACCTCTAGGTTTTCCTTCTTCTATTTTGTCCCGATTTACTCGTACTCACCTCGCCGTTCTTTTTTCGTCTACCCATAGGCACGTAAGGTCGGTAAAACCAGGCGTCATGTCACGCTATGTCAAGGCTCCAACCATCCCATCCCGAAGTTGGAATACCATTCCTTCAAAAGACGCATCGTGGTTGAGTGAGTGAGAGTGAGCGAGCCATGTTCATGTCGATGATTGATACCAAACATAACTTTTTTTTCCTTTTTTTTTTTCCCTGGCCAGTCCCCCCAGCCCTTTGGGGCACTTACACAGACAGCGTCACAGCGCTAGCGTCAGTCTACTCTATGTAGTGGAGTGTAGTTCACCGGGCCCACATCAATGTTGACAAGGATGATGGATGTTAGTTATTACTGTGGTTCACCGACCGTGCATCACTGTATTTCCGTCCGGGCCCTCTCATCATTTCCTCTTTCCTCTTTCTTCTCCAACATACTCGCACCTTACTAGAACTACTATCTTGGAAACCTACCTAGGAAGGAATGTGAAGAAAAAGGCCGTGCGAGGCTGCAAACATGTGCGCACATGTGCCAAGATCCCCAAACGGTGCATATGCTTTGCCTTTTTACACTTTTTTACATTTCCTGCGCAGGATCCATCCCCCACTAGTTCGTTCACTGACTGAATATTGATTCATTGATTCAGAACTTGTAATTCGTGGTGTGGTTCGTTGTGGGTGGTGTGCAGCTCAGGGGGGTGGGCTAGGCACCTAGTAGTGTAAGTCCGAGCGTTGTGTGCTGCTGCTGTACCTGTGCTGTGCCTGAGCTGTGTCTCGCCGCACAAGCAGTTTAGCGCGGGGATTTTTTCCACTAAAACCACACAGACGTCTTGTGCAACTTTACTCGGTAGGTATTGTTGCGCTGCTGCCGTCTCCCGCCCATGGATGTCATGGATCAAATGTCATGGATGCTTGGCCGTCACAATCTGTCAAGTTGACACCAGCAAATGGCAGGACGGCAGCGGCAGGATGAAAGAGACGGGAGAGTTCCATATAACCATGTCTCCCCATCCCCGTCGCTCCGGCTGAACGGTGGAGACACAAACTGAACCCAACTGAACCCAACTGAGCGGTTTACCCAACTTACACAATGGCAGGCCCACCTGGCTTCCCCCCAGACCTGCCCGGTCTCCCGGTAACGGATCTCCAGTATGCCAACGCGCGCACTTATACGTCGACTGTGTCGGTATTGCTGGCTCTTTCGTCCGTGTTTGTTGCCATGCGACTTGCTACACGATGGAAGACGAGTGGTTTCGACATGGGTGATTACTTGATTGTCATCTCGCTGGTATGTCCATCCCCACCATCAAAAGTCAAGTTCCCAGTTGGGTAAGGTATATATTCTAACTAGAAAAAAAAAAAAAGATATTCAGCATCATCGACATGGCCGTGGTCATCGCCTCCGTCACCCCCCTTCTCGGAACTACACGCCCACTCTTCCTCCCCTTTAGCTACATCAACCGCGCCGCACCGCTCAGTCTCGTCGCCGAAATCACCGCGACCTGGTCTCTCGCGCTCTTAAAAACCAGCATCGCCCTCATGCTGCTCCGGTTCCAACACGCGCAGCGCCAGCACCACTGGGTTTTATTCCTAAAATGCATGATAGCCTTACAGTTCCTCATTGCGATATTCATCACCATTATGCAAACCACGCGGTGCATTCCCATAAACGCGCTGTGGGACTTTTCTGTTCCCGCAATCCACTGCTGGGGCGACGCGGCGTTTAAACCTTCTCTTACAACGGCGTCGGTTTTTGTTATTCTCACGGATATCATATTTGCGCTCATCCCGCTTACGTTTCTAAGTCGAGTCCGACGCTCTCTGCGGGACCGGGTGATTATCGGATCGTTGATGAGTCTCGGGTTATTTGCGTCGGCAGCAAGTGTAGTCAAGACGGTAATGGTGCAGCGGTTTGATCAGACGGAGGATCCGTCCGGCCATGGCATGTCGATTGCGCTTTGGGCGAGTATTGAAGCGCACGTGGGGATTATTGCTGCGTGCATCCCTTGTTTACGTGCGGCGTTTTTGCGAGTCTTGGGACGGATGGGCGTTCTTACGCAGGCGGCTACGGGGGCCAGTACCGGTGGTGGCGGTATCAAGTCGGCGGGGAATCTGAAAGGAACTACTCCCAAGAGTATTGGTGGTGGTGGCAATGCACGACAAGTGAGGTTGGCAAGCTGTACAAGACCTGGAGATGCGTTTGATAATGTCCATCGGAGCATGTCGACGAGGATTATAGCTGGAGAAAAAGAGACAGAAGAAGATGAAGGGGGGCTGTTGGATGAGAAGAAGCAGCAGCGAGGGTGGATCCAACGAAAGACGGAGATTGACATTGAGCTGGCGTCGTTGGAGGGGAGTGGGACGGAGGGGAATGTGTAGGTCATGGTGTATTTATCAGTTGTTGTGTTTCAGTTTCCGTATGTGATTATTTCCTACAATGCCATTTCTCTAATGTTCACCCTCCAATATAATCCCTCCAATGCCGTCCCTCCAATGTTATCCCTCCAGATTATCACAGCTTATTCCCATGACTACCCATCATCTCACTACTTCATTCTCAACTCTCAAAGACCCCCTAGTAAGCATACCGCAAAGTCTGCCACAGCGCCGCCGTCCCCGCCACCAACGGCATCACAATCCGCACACCGTTCAGCCTCGCCCACTTTTTCGCATAATACTCTGCCAAGCTCGAATCCACCCCGGTAGCCTTGGGTTCTTTGAGCGCATCAATCTTGGCATTGATGGGCTGCATATTCACGGCCGAATGCACCGCAGTGATCAAATGACACGCCGCGGCGAGGACGTAGACGCGCCAATCACGCCGTGTCATCATCATCCCGGGACCCGACGCCGCCGCCATATATGTCGCATATCCGGCGTAGCCATACGTGAGAATACTCAGCGCGCTGATGGGACGGAAGAACACATTGCCCATGTTCCAAAACACGGTCCATTGGCGGCCGAGATGGCGAGCCGCAGCAGCGTGTTCGGGGGCCGAGGGTTTGGGGAAGTCGACGAGCAGCGCAGGCACGCCCATGAATGATTGGGTGATGGCGTTTCCTTTAAACAAATATTAGGGTTCGCTTCTGAAGGAAAAGAAAGGGGAAAGCGACTCACCGAGAAGGAGGAACGATACGGCAACGGTGGTGCCGACCACGGCGTCAGTGGGGATGGTAGCCATGCTCTCTGGGCAGAGAGAGAGAAAGAAAAAAGAAAATGGCAAAACAAACAATACCAATCAATCACACCACCACAATGTAGCAGTGAGAAAAACAAAAAGTCTCAACGCTGGTCAAGTAGGGTACATATGTGAGTGTGACGGAAGGCACGTATGTACGAGATTGACTGCGTAGAAGCGTAGCCCAAAAGCGTTAATTCAAAGCTAAAGAAGAAAAGAGAAAAGAAGGAAGGAATCCCAAGCTGCAGGAATTCATTCCTTCAAGTCCTGGCGGGGTTGGTGGGTCCCTGCCCTCAGGGCGGTGTGGGCCGGCAATTGGCCACCATGCAATGTTGGGGCGATCGCAGGTCCCCACACCGTCACAGTGAGTATGTGAGTGTGGCATGTGGGCAATGATACCACCCATCCACAACACAGCTTTACCCCCTCCCCTTTTCTCTGGATTCTTCTCAAGTCAATATCGTCACGAATCATGAATGTTCTCATGTCAAATTCTATCTGTTGACATTCCCCTATCAGACTCGCCACCACACCCTAGGCCAACATCTCGGCCGAGTTGACTGACCGGCTCTTGAGTAATACTAGCTCTTCGTCCATCCGTCGCTCCATCCGGCACTGCTGTACTGGGCCACTGGTCGCTCGTCGCTGGGAGTCATGTCATCACTGGGACTGGAGTCATACCATGCCACATCATCATATCATGCCCGGTTTTGTTGCCCCTGAAACTATTCCAGTGGTATTGTCTCTGCAAAGAAATCTGCGCGAATCTGCTTGAATCTGCGCGGCGTGCCGTCGTTTTTCGCATTGCATTGGTCGAGTCGTCTTTAGCTTTAGAGTCGGCTTCGGTTTCGGCGCTTTGACGGCCGATTTTTGCAG
>Ga0247763_1000640_pt1 | contig 21045 bp, 27 predicted proteins | sample UWRJL141409B4_FD_179926 | JGI IMG/M metagenome (GOLD analysis project Ga0247763, IMG submission 179926) | Plant litter microbial communities from Arlington Agricultural Research Station in Wisconsin, United States - UWRJ-L141-409B-4 | ecosystem: Environmental > Terrestrial > Plant litter >...
CGTGGGTGGGGGGGGGGGGGGGGGGACAGTCTTATCTAGGGTCTGGAAATGACAAGCAAGGGACAAGCTAGTTGCGCTTCTGGGATGCGACTGCCCCCCAGGCGCGTGTCTCTGGGCGGAGCTGCAATGTCATCATATCGTACCCACAAACAGGTGGCTGTCGACCTGCAGGGTCCAGTCACACCACCTAGCGTTGTAAAGTTTAGCTCACCTCGCTGTTGGCGGTAGAAAGCCACAGCGGCAGGCAGGTGGCAGACCGCAGGCCGCAGACGTCGCACAATGGATGGTGTGAGACTAAAAAATAAATAAAAATAAAAATAAAAATAAAAAAAGGCAGAGAAAAACAAGTCGAACTACAGGCGGATCCTCGGCCCCGGCTGCGGCGCTTTTGGCTTGAGTGCTCACGCCCCCAGCCCTAGGGACCGCCGAGGGTTCTAGGTGGGGCTTCCCGCGCTGCGCTAGCGGAGGGCGGTTTGGGCTTGGTGCTCGATCACGGCACAAAATCTCGATCCGTCGTCAGAATGATCGCGCTCATGCTCGTCCGTCAGACACCGATGGAAGACCCTGACTTTCGATTTCCGACGATTGTTGACGATTATCGTCATTCCTACAAGCCTCGCCTGACGACTTCGTTTCTAATTTCCAAGGAAACTCCAAATGACCTCTTTTCGGTTTTCCTTCTTTGCGTCTTTTCGCATGAACGGAAAGACCTCAGGTCTTGGAATGCCATTCAGTCACCCTAGTTGGCGCGTTGAAGGCAAGCCGTGGGCAGCTGAAGCGCAGTTGATGAGCCCGACTTCTGCCACCCTTCCCCGCACACCGAATCGCCCACGGCCCGGAGCTTTTGTCCCTTCACTCTCATTTATGCACCAACTTTTCTAGGGTCGCGTCCAGGGTCTGCCGGTTTCCGCCATTGCTTCCATGACACGTCCCGCCTCACCTCGCATATGCGGGTCCAAGTGATTGGAAGTCACCCGCATTTCGTGCACATTAAGCGATTGAGGCACGAAATGGGCATGTGGAAAGCCGCCGTCGAGAAAACGAGGAGCCTACACTAGTTTGTTGGTCTCTGCTTACGAACAGGTAGTCTCGTGTGAGAGACACGGCAACTACGTTTTGCGTAGCGGCGAAGTGAACTGTACGAAGGGGTAGTTGGGGATATGAGGCCGGTGGCCGGTGACATTCGCACTAGTGAGGCTTGCTGTTCATGGCGTGTTGTCATCGGCGATCGCATCACCTGTCGTTTCAAAGACCCCGTTTGCGCGCCCGGGTACCGATCAGCCAAGTCTACCGAACAGATTTCTTGTTCAATTCCCAGATCCTCGCCCGCCATGGAACTTCCACAGTTTTATCCCCACTTGAACATGCTCACCACAACCACACGTCCCAGGGAGGGGAGAAAATGCGATCGGGACGCCCCCGATTATTGGTCTACTGGCTCGGCTCCGTTCTCGTTCTGACCTTGCCCTGCGTGCCTTGGTCGCAACAGTGGCCACTCGAGTTACCCATCAAGCCTGTCCTGTCCTGACGGCTGAAAAAAAAAATAACGTTGCTAGCCTGGTGTAACCAAGCCTTGTCCCCGATTCAAGCATGCTTGTCGGCGGAAAGCCTCGATCACGGCGACCGCCCGAGCCTCTTGGGAGTACGATGACAGCTGCCTAGTTGTCCCTTCGTGCTTTTTCTGCTGCAGGGCAGTCCCGTCATACTTCGGCGCAATGACAGAAGAATTAGTATAGGGGCTGGCCCTTTGTCTTGGGGTCCTGCAGCAGCACAGAGCTCTCAGGCCGGGGAACCGCAGCGGAGCTTGTTGCGGGGGGGGGTGTTCGGTTGGGGTCTGGAGGTAACACTAGCACGACCAGTTAAGCTGCACAGCACCACCCCTGACCATTCTCTGAGAAAGGAGCCCCGCTAGAAGCTCTACCCCTGTCGCCGCTGACGTCACTCCTTTTGTTGAGTTTGGCGGCGAAGTTGAGCTTGGGAGATAGCTGAAACCCATGTACATCCCTCTCCATGATCTGAGTAATGTTGGTGGTGTTCGCAGAGGCGGACAAGACAGCAAGAAACCACCTCCGTCAGTATAACGAGCAAATCGCCCGATGCATCCGTGAATTAGAATGTCTGGGTCCGGCAAGTTCCAATCGGAGGTACCCTTGAGGCGGACGGCCAATCGCATGCCTGTCTGTATCACATTATGACAAGTAGCCTGGCGTCCCTGATCTGCCCTGCGAGCTCGCCGACTGACGGGCAATTCACATCATGCTGATCATCTTCTGTTTTGCGGGGCGATGAAGGTAGGGACATGGCGCTGGAAACAGGGCTGACAGTGCCAAATCACCCCAGCTGCTCCGAAGCGTCGCAAGACCCGCGGCGGGACGGATAGCGATCAAAACCTGCCAGCCGCCACTTGTTGAGAAAACAAGCCGCTTTGGGCCTTGGAACATGGAGAAACAGACGTTGTCCCATCGGGCCCGTCCACGTTCAGGCTTGCGGCATGGCCGATAGATTTCGTCATTGCTATGGACTTAGGGTGTCCTCGAGCCGCTATCCTGGCGAGTGCAGGTGAATGGCAAGCCGGTGGTGATTTGCTCATCGATTCTTTGTTTCCTGCAGGGCCAGGTGCGGAGTCGGGGCACAACTGCAGAGAACCTAGGTAGAGCTACAAGCTTGGGGCGGGAACCAGCCCGCAGGGACAGCTCTTGGTGGACGGTGTGCCAAGAGCCTATGCTTGTTTCTTTCCCCGCCTGCAGGGATCTTCAAGAACTGGCGTCTGCAGCACACCCCTTCCCAGTTCACGAGAGAAGGGGGGGTGATCCCTGACTGTCGCTCCTGCACCCTGAAGTGGGAAGAAATGAAGAGATGGGGTTTCATGCCAGTCTGGTCCACTTTCCCATGTTTTCAAAAGGGTTCTTTCTTTCCCTTCATAAGCTCTCCGTTCCTTCCTTTACCCTCACTCACCATCACCACCCTCACTCCAGACGTTGTAGGCATCCATCACACTTGTCCTGCCTTAGGTGTCCTAGCGCCTTCTGTTCGACATCTGACTCGCAGCTTCCAAGCTTTGGAAGCTACCGTGTCGTCACTGTTATCATTTATAATCTCGCCCATTTTATCGCAACATATAGCAGCTTCCTCCAGACACAGAGCAAGCCAGCTCACTAATCAGAACAACACGTTGTTACCGCCATCTCCCCGCCGGAGTGTTCCATGCGCAGACCCCGTCATCCTGCACAACTCTGAGCTGACCTGCGGCTCGACACTTACCATCACAAATTCTCTGCCCGGACGCTCACTCGTCGACCAAAATGCATACTCGTGACGCCCTCGGTCGTCAAGTCTCGTTGCTGAACGATGAAGCAACCTCGGAACCTCAGTTCCAACTGTCATACCGCCCTTCACCCACTGTGTCGTACTACCCAATCTCGAGTCGAAGTATCTCATCGTCGCCGCACACGCCCGGCTTGCTCCGGTCTGACTCGTACGACTCGCAGATGAGCAATGAACCAGCGTCGCCGCTCACGCCGGTTCATGACTACGGACGAAACTACATGACTGTCCCAGGAGTTACCGAACCCCGCTCCCCATACGAAGACTACATGGAGCCGCCACACGTCTACGCCGGCATAAAACGCCCGAGCTCTTTTAGCGACGGGCGGTCCTCTTCATATGATGATGACGCTTCTACTAGCCCCGGGTCAGAGAAACCAGGTCGACGCTACCCGTGCCGGTTCCGTGAAGCCCACGGCTGCGAGAAGACGTTCACCACATCAGGCCACGCATCGAGACATTCGAAGATCCACACGGCGGAGAAGGCCGTTCCATGTTCATTCCCGGGCTGCAGCAAGAAATTTACGCGCGCCGACAACATGAAGCAGCATCTCGATACACACTACAAGGAAAAGTCCCGATCATCCAGCTCACGTCCTTCGATGAGTTCGAGTGAGAGAAGGTCATCAACGTCCGGGAAGTCATCGAGCAGGACTAAGATAGCCGCAGCGCCCGCGACCGATGCGTGGGACATGAGAGGGCTTGACCTCCCTTCCCTCAGTCGACCTAGTACTGCTCGCACGCCGAGTGGACTTGACACGCTAGCGAGGATTGCTTGTCAGGAACGCTCATAGACTGAAGCCGACCTCGACCAAATTATTTGACCCGAGTCGAATCTGACGACGTCCACAGCGCAGCATTCTTCTCATGGCCTCGTCGACGATACGTTTTCCCTCTTCCACAATCACCCCTCGAATTTTTTCCATCTTCGGTTCTGGGACGACTTGAGGGTGACGTACACGATAGAAATCACCCTGGTGGCGTTGTTTTCTATCTTTTTTTTCTTTTCCTTTTCATGACTTTGAATACAGGAGCTCAGAGGGTGCACGAAAACGGATGGCTTCCCCAGGTGATACACAAACGGGGCAGGGTGTTGACGGCTGCATATTTGGAATCGGCGTTACGGGTTTCCTTGGTTTGGTCTTTCCGATGAAGCGACACGATCACGACTCTTGATGACGGCTACAGGTTGGCCGCGCATTATTCCATAATCACGGCTTCCTCTGGTGGTGAGATCATGGCAACACGCCCGGTATGAAGGCCATCGCGCTCGAAGCGATGGTAGAGAGTTTTCTTCCGCTCAAGGTTATACATAAAGGACAGTGGCGGTACGGAGAGTTATAAATAAATGCTGCTTCATATTTCATGTCGTGTCATGTCTCATTTTTATCTGGTCGTTCGTTCGTGACAACAAAACATCGCTCGCAAGCCCCTCCCCCCCAGAAAAGCAAAAGGACTAGAAGATTGAAATCACCAAAACTCCTTTTCCTCAGCGCAGATTCTGGCCATCTCAAATTGCTCATCAGTAGAGCATACCAAGACCTTGTGCTTCATACTGGGAGCACTAATGTCTTCGACAACATTGCTCAGCTTCCTTGAGTTAGCCACCTCGTCAATACCAAAGCCCAGACATGCTAGGTTGTCAACCACAGCGCTGCGCAGCCGGTCGCTCTTCTCGCCGATGCCGCCCGCAAAGACGAGCGCATCGACGCGCCCATGGAGAGAAACATAGTAAGAGCCTATGAAGCCGCAAATGCGGTCTACAAACAGATCAAATGCTAGGCGCATCTTGGGGTCGCTGTCCGAAGCAGCGGCGATGGCGCCAAAGTTAGTTGTGCCGGTCAGGGCTTTCCACCCGGCTTCTTTGTTGAGAATCTCCTCGGCCCGCGAGATGTGCAGGTCTTTGGTAGAGGCGGGAGACAACCTACCCACATCGCTAGCATAGTGGAAGACCAGGCTGGGGTCGACGCCGCCGCTGCGCGTGGCGCCAGGGAGGCCGGCTAATGGCGTTAGGCCCATGCTGGTATCCCAGCTCTTACCGCCTTTGATAGCACAGGCGCTGGCACCGGATCCGAGATGGAGAGCAATAAGGTTGAGCTCAGCGGCGGGTTTTCGGAGAAAGTCAGCGGTGGCACGGGTTACGAATGCGTAGCTGAGGCCGTGGAAGCCGTATTTGCGCAGGTGGTTGCTCTTGGCTACCTTTTGGTCGATGGGATAAGTTCGGATGTGTGGTGGGAGCGACGAGTGGAACTGGCTGTCGAAGCAGGCGACATTGCGGGCGCCAGAGAAGTCCCGGACACACGTCTGGACGATACCTAGGCTGTTGGCATTATGGAGTGGGGCGAGGTCGTTGAGCTTCTCCAGGTGGCAGTATGTGTATTCAGAGATAAGTTGCGCCTTGGTATAGTCGCCGCCATGAACAATGCGATGACAGATGATGGCGATGTCATCCTTGCTGCGCAGCTGGGGAAGCTCCTCGTCTTCTGCGAGAGCTTTGACGATGAGATTGAAGGCATCTCGCTGGCTGATAGTCTCTGAGTTCACTTCGCTGCCCTTGGTGACAATCTTGCCCGCCCGTGAATAGTCGAGGACTGCTGGAGGAGCTGTGAGGCCGCTAACTTGGGCTTCGGCTAACTCGGTGGGAGACCGACCGGGTTCGGCATGGTACACCGACACCTTGACGGAAGAAGACCCAGCATTCACTGACAGAATGACTTTCATTTTCATGGATATTCGAGAAGGTGTTGAGAAGGTAATGGTTGCGGAGATATGGGAACCCCAAGTGGTGCTGTGCAATTGCCTCAACAGCGGGGGATGAAAACCAGGCCGACAGAGTATATAACAATCAGGCTAGCGCCATTAAGTCGAGTTTCAGAAAACGCTCTGCTGCATACCTATGCTATGTTGTGAAGCTATTCCAAGGACCGTCTCAATCAGCTGGGCATGGACCTAGGCTGAGAACCGGTTTGGCGGGTGGACTGATCTCAACGTTTCTGCGTTGCATATGACGTGACAGGCGTGGCCGAGATTTGACGGGTTAAGTGGGGCAACTGGGATGCTAAACCCCGTTCATCTGAAGCCCAGACGCCCAAATGCTCAGTTATGCCCCGCAGCGGCACCCAGCGGCAGCCTGTGTGGTACGTTGGATTGCGCCAGACCCCTGGAAATGGCATGCGAAGATGAGATGAGCCCTTCCAGCTTCAAGACGTGTCATCCGAATCCGCTGGTTCGTATACCGGAGCGAGGCCAACTATTTCAGGCGATGGGAGTTCTGCAACCCCATTGACATAGGGGGTGTGGCCATCGGCGGACATGGCGTTGATGTCAGGGGACTCGAGCTCGGCGTGACTGCTCGGAAGTGCCACGTCAAACTGATCATCAGAGTCGTGGGCGTAATTCCACGATTCTACAAACCTCCTATAGTCTAAACGGGTTGTTAGGACATAGAAGTCTCGGCTGCAAGTAGGCTTACCGTCAGTGCCGGGCTGCATACGATCATTCCTTGTAAATTGGATGCCAAGGTAGCGGATATCAACGGCGCTCTGTCGCGTCGAGGAAGACGAGCTTGCGTAGCTACTCGAGCCGTTGTTTCGCGGTCGGAAAATTGAAGATGCTGAGAATCTTCGCTCACGGCTGTGGCCGTGGCCGCTGCTAGCCTCGGAGGCACTCCCTCTTCTTGCACCCTTCGCGTTGATCTGCAATCGGCGATGCCGGTCGTCCCTGGATCGAAACTCCCTCTCAAAGTCGTGAAGGAGGTACTCCTTCCAGCGGCGTCGGTGGTTCGCGAAGAAGGTCAGATAGTGAAAGGTCGAATATCTGTCTCTCCACAGCTTCATCCTCTGGATGGTGCCTAGGCCGCGGACGTTACCGTACGAGTCGGTTCTTCGATGGGAGTCGGACCAAACCACGTCTACATCATACCAGTCGATCAGGTCCTTGCTTCTGATGTCACCTTGAAACTGCATCGAGCCTTCGATGGTAGTGAACTCATACTTGACCTCGATGTACTCGTCGTGAAGCACACCGTCGACCGTTGTATACCTGACGCGGTGTGGCTCCCGAAACGTGAGGTAAAGCTCCATCTCGCGCGGGTCGCCAAAGCGGCGATGCTGTGCGTGGAGGGTATACGGAAATACATCGGCAGGATAGTCGGACGGCACTTTGAACTGGCGTTCAGCACGCTGGTGTTGCTGGGGATGCATGTAGACGCCATGGAATACAACCTACAGAAGTGTTCGAGCACCTCTCCAGCATAACTGCATTGCCATACCACCCGACGAGGCTCGGCATTAATAACATCCCAGGGACCAAGAAAGACGGTGGTCTCGCTGGGTGTTCGTTCGTATAGTTTTCTAAACAGTGCGAGGTTAGGGGTAACTTGCAAAGCAGCTGCGAGGATCAGCGTGACAGGGGCTATTACATAGTGGCATTGTATCCAGGGGGTCCGAGGTCGAGGGGCCCTAGGGGCGTCTGGGGTGCCGAAGATTCCGCGGTAGCAGCAGAGACGGCTGAAGTGGGTGTGAAGGTCAGATCTGCTGGACTAGCATGCTGGTTGAAGGACGGAGGGACACTCTGAAGGGACGAGTTGAAAGATGAAGAGGAGCCGGAGCGCCGAGATGACGCCATGGCCGGGTCGCACAAGCCGCCCTAGACCGCTCGGTGACCGGATTTGCCCCAGGGTGTCCAAAGCCGCGTTGATGGCAGGAACGACTAGGGGTGTGGTTGTTGACGTGTGGCGTGTGTTGCGTCTGAGGTTGCTGGCTCGAACGCTACCGGCCTGTGGTGAATTTACCAGGATACTCTTGTTCCGGAGCCAAGGACTGGTCGAACAGATGCTGGCTCAGTCTGGCTGGTGATGGGGAACATGGTGTTTCAAGGTTCCGTGGATAGGGGTGGCCAGCAACGGGCAGAACAGGGGATAGAGGTAGTAATGGCGAGCAGACACAGCCCTGACCTTCACTGGGACGAACCGAATGAGGCGGATGATGACACCTCAGGCAGGGCGGCGTTGGACCGGCAGGCTCCAGGTCTGGCGCATAGTTCTCAGCTACCAGCGACACGGCGACAGCAACAAGTACTGACGACGTGCCGTGTTGGGCTCTGGTCCTATGGAACGGGCGAATAACAGCCGAGCACTCTTGCGGCAGCGTGCGATGGGGCGCGAAGCAAAAGTGGTCGCGGGGCCACATGCAAGCATGGAGCTTCCGGCTGGAGCTTCCGAGGGTAGCACGGGTCCATGGGTCGCATGGGGCTCCGTGGGGATGGGGGTGATGGGGAGTCGGTGCGGCAACAGCCCAGAGCCAGGCACTTGACCACGGGCTTGCTACGGACGCTGGGATTTGGCGGATTGGCTCGCTGCCAGCATGCGGCTAAACAGCGGGCAGGCAAGCGGCCTCTTGGTTCCGCGCTTGGTCGTCCGTGACCCGGCGCTCACCCCTGCTGGCGCTGCCAATAGCGAAAATATTGGTAATAATAAAACATCGCTGTCATCGATACGCCGTTGCGGCCGCGCTCACTTATGAGCCTGGTTTTGGGCGATGCAGCCCTTGAGAAGAGGTGAAGGACAGAAGCCAGGTTGGTCACGGGCCGTGGAAGAGCTTGAACGTCCAAGTGGAGCCCACTCGTCAGCTACCTAATTACAGTACCTACCAACACTGGTGTACAAACCCTGGTGGTGGGGAAGCCCTGTCTGACCCCTGCCCTGCAAGGGGGTTCCTGTCGGTTATTGCCACCATCCAGCAGCTCAACTCTGGGAAATACATGAAAATCCATTCGATTGTATCCATCATTCAACATCATGTACCGCTGAGTAACAAAACCGTCTCTCACTAAACCACAGCCAACCAAAAGAATGACAGGAAAGCCCTTGGACCACTTCAAACTTTGCATCCTCAAGAAGCTCCTCCAAGTGGAAAAACTCTCAAACAGCGATATTGCGTTCGTTCTTGAATGTGACGAACGGACTATCAGGCGACGAAGGACCGAGTTCGCTACAACTGGAGATCTTGCAAAAAAGAGAGATGTGGGCAAGAACGCAGAAAAGTTCAAGCGGGAACATGTTGAAGTCGGTGAACTCGTCTCTCAGCTCCTGCAGGATCCAGTTTGCTGATGACAGGCTGGACATGCACAGATTCTCATCGAGTGGCTCAAAACACATGATGATGCACTCCTTGAGGATTGCCAGCGCTTTCTAAAGGAGAAGACAGGTCTCGAGACAAGTACATCAACAATAAGCCGGCATCTGAAGAGGACCACGGGCGTCTCAAGACCTTCGGGGCGGTGGAGACAGAAAGCAAAGGTGGGAGCCGAGGACACGGATCCGGAGTCAACTGCTGCGCTGTATGACAATACACAGCCGCCTGGGGAACCAGGCGCGGTTTAGGGATCAGAGACAAGCCTCTCAAAGATGGAATCGGGGAGATTGTTTGCTTATCAAATACGTACCCCAAGGATTGGCGTCTGGAGTTGCGGGTGGAATTGTCGAGGCGTGGAGTTGGATATAGCTACCTACATACGTCACACTTGGTTATAGGTACTCATCACATCATCAGATTCTTTTGCCATCCCACACGACAAGGTTGAATCCTGAAAGATCAAGACCAGGAACCATGCTTGCCATACCGCAGGGGTCGAGTGGCAAGCACGTGATATGGCTCATATTTCCGTGCGTCCACTGCCTCATCTCCATCATGACAAAAAATAGGTACACACAAATCCCCAATTCGGGTGGGGCGGCTTGCCGATCACCCTTCAAACTGCGTTCAACATCGATGACAATACTCTTCACCAGCAGCAGTATCGGAATTGAAACTTCCAGGATGGGATGGCCTAAGTGAGGCAGTCCAGTACGAATTTTCTCTGAGTTTTTTACTTTTGTTTGAGGGCTACGGCAAGCGTGGGAAGGCAAGGTCGGCTTTGTGTGTACCTATTTTTTGTCATGATGGAGCTCATCCAACGCCCTGGGTCCACTCATCGTCAGTGTCGGCGTTTGCTCTCCACACAGGTTGGCGAAGCGATGACCACTCCCGGCAGGGCGCGTCTACAGAGTTCTAGGTAGGAGGGCTCGGCGCGGGTGGAGGTGGAGATTGCTCTTGCAGTTTCCACCCACCACAACTCATGCCCTTCAGCTTTCCAAAGACGCAAGGCAGACAGTTGTTCGGCTCGGCATATGCTCAATACAACCTTAGGATTAAATGCCCTTCACCGAGTACCTTCGCGAAAGATCTCCAATGCAGCCGCGACGGGAGCCTTATTCTCCCAAAATATTAACAGTCGGTGTTCGTACCTTGGCTACCACGGTACCGAGTGACGGGCAGGCGAGAGTGGAGAATCAAGGTGGTGACCTTGACCCTGGCCATCCGTTGACCATCTTTTTCAGCGAACCCCTGTCGCCCATCACCAACGCAACCCTACGCAACCCCCCACCGATGACCCGTTTCGACGGCGCGCAGAGGTCCAGTGCGCACGGCGCCCTGGAGGTGAAGCAAGCCCGATGCCTCGACGCAGCGCACCCGCTTGCAAAGCTGAGGCTGGGCCTCCTCTTCGCTTGCCGGAAGAGTCCTTGGCCCGGAGCAGCCTGCCGAGCTTGTGTTTCTGTCTGCTCATTTCATTTTCAGTTTGACACCGTCTTGGATCCAATCCTGTCAAGGAGGTAGCTCAGCATCTGTCCTCTTCCATCAAATAACAAAGTCTTCCCCGGACCCCTTTGCCATTCCGTCATGTGCATGTTCGTCCCCCGGAGCCGCTTGATAACCCCGCGCCCGTGCCGACGCCCGCAGCAGCCCTCATGGCAGTAGACATGTACCCGAACCCTGAGCGAAGACGCAACCGAGGCTTCCTGGGTTTCGACAGCTCGGCCCTCCCACCCCGAGACCGCCAGGCAAGCGCCTTTTCATTACTCACGTCTCCGCGGCCATCCCGCGTCGTGCTGACTTGTGCCCTGGTGCTCATTGCAGGAGCGGGACCAGCTGAGATATGAGCTCGATCTGAATTCATGGAACTTGAGAATCTGGGGAGTCGCCGCTTCGGGCTTTCTAACCGACTCGTATGTATCTCATGTCACATCGATTCTACGTCTATCACCCTCCTGCTGTCTCACTGTCTCACCTCCTGCGGCCACCCGTTGATACTGACCAATGAAACACCCCGCCAGGTACAACCTTTTTGCTACCAATGTCATCCTGGCCACGCTCTCCTTCGTCTATTGGGAAAATGAAAGATGGTGTGGTCTCGTCATCAACCTGTTGACACTGTTCGGGTGCGTCCCCCGAAAATCAAAGGCATTGAAGATATCTTTGTTTGCCTCTTTGACTGACAACACGCCACAGCTCTGTCTGCGGTCAACTTCTCTTTGGCTACTTAGCAGATAGATATGGCCGAACTCGTCTCTATGGTATCGAGCTTGTCCTGGTCATCGTTTCTACTATTGGTGTCGCCACAACCAGTAAGGGCTATGACAACATGTCTTTTCTCGCGCTATTCACCTGGGTATGTCTCGTTTGATCTGCATATGCTTCTATTGAACCAGTATCTAACATTCGAGATAGTGGAGGTTTGTCATGGGTGTTGGTGAGTGTCGCAGAGCTTTCGCCAGGTTGGCAGTTGACACCAATCGTTGTCTAACCGCCCTGCTTCTTAGGAATCGGAGCCGAATACCCGCTCTCGGCGGTGATAACATCGGAGTGGTCCAGCACCTCCTCGAGGGCTGCCATGCTTTCATCCGTGTTTCTCATGCAGCCTGTTGGGCAGGCTCTTGCTCAGCTGGTAGGCGTCTGGGTCTTGCTCGGCGAGGATGCCGCACACGGTCTGCAGGCAAAACAGTGCGGTATCAACAAAGCAAACCACGAAGAGTGCAAGAAGATTGTCGACGGGATATGGCGCATAGTCATTGGCTCCGGAGCCGTCCCTGCACTGCTTGCCATCATCTTTCGCTTCTTTCTGTACGACTGCGGCCTGTACACCCTTGAGGTCAAGAACAAGCCCGGGAATGCTTTCAGGGATACTCAGCGTGTATATGGCGCCCCTCCAGCCCAAGATGGCATGGTCATGAACCCAGCCGGTGTTGCGCCAGTCTACTCTCTCATGGACCAGCCCATGCCTGTTCAGTTCTCGTGGACGGATCTTCACAACTACTTTCTCAGAGACAGAAACTGGGTCTATCTTCTCGGCACATCGATGACATGGTTCTTCCTCGATGTATCCTTCTATGGGTTTAGTCTAGATAACAGGGGGACGTTATCTGATCTATGGGCTACAACGGACCCTGTCGACATCGGCCCTAACCTGCCCTGTTGGGATACGGCTCTGGATGGGGGCCAATCGCGGGTTCAAGAGTGGAACAAGACAGGTTTGCCAACCTGGCAAACCGATGCCACACACCCTTGCAACACCATCTACGATACGCTCCTAGAACAATCCAAGCAGTACTTACTAACCGTCTCCATTGCATCCATTGCAGGAAGTGCATGCTTCATCTTTGCAGCAAACCGGATTCCCCGACGGCAGTGGCTGACGACGTCGTTTATCGTCCTCACCATCCTTTTCCTAATCACTGGCGGTGTATATTATGGTGTGGCTCACCGGCCGGGTGCGCCTGCTACGGTCGCACTGGTGGCCATCTGCCATTTCATGTTCAACTTTGGTGAGTCCAGACTCCCCGCCCCCATGGCGCGTACCTACACAACTGACATGGTTATACCTAGGCGCCAACACACTCACTTTCATCATCCCTGCCGAGATCTTTCCCACCTGCTACCGTTCGACATGCCACGGTATTTCCGCTGCTGCAGGAAAGCTTGGTAGCATCGTCGCTGTCGTTGTGGTGTACGGTATTAACCGCGGGTACCACAGCCCCACCCGGCAGGGTCTCATCTTTCTGCTTTTCTCCCTATTTATGGCTCTTGGGGCAATATACTCGTGGGCATACCTGCCTGACGTTCAGCGTGCAGTTGTTGATCCAGACACCGGAAAGCGCCACCTTGTCACCAAGAATCTCGAGGATCTAGGTGAAGGCCGCGAGCGTGCCCGCCAGGAGGGTGAGCTTGTCGGGGTCAGAGAGAAATGGGCTGAGATCAGAAGGCGAGGAACGCCGAGGCTGAGTGAGCGGGACAGTGCCTAGGTGGTGGCTTCAGGGAGAAATAATAATGAGCATGGGATGGGTTTAGTAGTAGCTCGAGCCTGCGGTTTTGGTGTGAGGAATTGCCAGACATGTATCAACAGCTGAGGATGATGATATATGAACTGTCAGATGTGAGACACCGCTATGTCCTTCCTAAATAATGAATGCACAAAACTTAATAAATAAATAGTTGGGGCCGCATTTTTTTCCCCTTCCCCTCCAGTTACAGACATACGATTAGTGAAAATCAAGCATCCCCCAAGCCATAAGCCCACAGAGGGGGGGGGGGGGGGAAAACACACCACCCCAAAAGAAAAGGGCCGGGGGGGGGGGGGGGGGGGGTACACCCAGGTGAGATTTGGAGAACACAGCCCATTCTTACCAGCAGCTTTCAGACGTACCATGAACATTCGAGCCACGCACCCCCACCAGAAAAAGAAAAAAATTATAGATGAGTGGGATTGTATATCATCCACCCTCTCTCTATTCCGCCATTACCGCTGCCAGCGTGTAAAAATACGACAACTTGGAGCTGATAAGCGTTTGCTGAATACATACTGTTCCTGATCCAAAACTGATCAACATACCTGACGGATGAATGGACATCCATCCAATTCCATGTCCATTTCCCCAAAGCCTCAAACCCATAAACATCTCGCTCACCGGGGGTGTACAATACATACTGAACTATCTATCATCAATAAAATATCACCCATCCATTCACTTGCTCATTCACCCAGGCCGTTAAGTCCAACAAGTCGAACCCCGTACAACGCCCTTAAACACAGCGGCGGTATGCCTCCGTAGAACGGAATCACAAGGCGCCGGAAACATAAAATCTCCCTCAAGCGGAGAAAAGGGAAATAACAAAGATATCCTATGGTATATGCAAGACATGTAGCAACACAGAGGGACAGCAAACACTAGCACACGCACCTTAGGTGTACATGCACGTGTTACGTATTGCTATCCCACCCGAGGTCCATCGTGTCCATTGTACCCATAGCCAAGATGGAGCGCAGAACACTCTGTGCCCCGGGTGTCATACCCTGTTGGTTTGACATCTCAGGCCACTCTGGGGGCATGGAGAACGTCCCGGGAGTCTCGGGCATGCTGAAGGCTGGTTGTGGAGTCATGCCGGTAGACACGCCTGGGGCGATGTCAAAGGTGGATGGGTCGGTGAAGAATGTGTTCATGGCGTTTGCGCTGCCTTCAATATCGCCCTGACTGGTACCGGGCATGCCCAGGTCCGGCACAATCGGGCTTGCCTCGAATGAGCTCCGACCGGAGCGATTAAGGTGTGGTGGTTGTGCGGGTGCGAGGTGATCCGAAGCCGTGCTGGAATTGGGTGTTGGTCTGCCTGACGGACCGTCTGGAGAGGTGCCCGACATCTCATTACCGCTTAGCGCGTCCATCTCGGGAGGAGGAGGATAGGTAGACAAGGAGGCGCCTGGGGCCATCATTCCGTGCATGGGTATATATGACCCATTGCTGCGCTCGCGTGTTGGTAGCGAGCCGTTTTGTTCCGTTCCAGACCAGCTCTGTGTGCCCCTAGCACCCGAGCTGGCTGTCTGGGAGTTGCTGTTGTTGTTCTGATTGCTATTGTCTGGTTCTACAATGTCCGGTGCATTTGCCGGGTTGCCATCGTCTTCGGTGGTCTTGATAAAGTGACATTCATTCCGATAATTGTGGTTGGGGATACCGCGCCCACTTTCCGTTGGCTTGGAAGTCGCTGGCGTAGGCTGCAAGGGGTCAGGACATTATCGTCATCACTGTTGACCTAAGGTGTAGGACTCACACTATCAGTGCTTCGAGGGAATGCCGATTTCAACTTTGGAATGCGCATCCCGAGCGCCTCAAGATCCACGTCAAGTTGGACAAGGAAGGATTCGGTGAGAGGATTGCGCCTCCTGAGCGCATTCATGGCTGAGAGCAGGAAGCGCAGGGAATCCGCCGTTTGACTGTCGTCTGGCCTGCTCTTGAGGTATTGAACAAAAACCCGAGCTGAAACGTAGAGGCAGAAGGAGATAAATGGATTCATCTAGACCAGTTAGTTGTGCTTCAAGAAGGAGCAGCTCTGACTGAACACCTACCGCTGCTAGATCTAGATGAGATATCATCCTCATAATGCTAGCGATCTCGTTTGCCGCCGTGATACACCTAACCTTGCTTTCGGAGCTGACCGAAGCTGGCAATCTGTTTTTGTCCGCCTTGAAGATGGCGGCTTGGTGGAGACAAATAGTAGACGTGTGGATACACATATTTGTAAAGACAATATTGGCGTTCGTGATGCCGGCTGGAAGCTTGAGGTGCGAGGGCAGACAGAGGGAGGTGTTGAGAAGAATGTTGTCGAGATTCCGATGCCGCTTCCAGAACTCGCCATTCAAATCGTGATCCCGGTCATCCACGTCTGGTCGGTGAAGGTGCACAAGATTGCGTCCAAACAGGCAGGCCATGAGAACAACACCGCCAAAGGATGAGAGCTTGCTGGCACCGGCGGGGCTCATTGCGTCTGCAAGAGGGGGTGTCTGCTCAGGGCGGCTCATCTCAAAAGCTTCGTCGGATGCTGGCAGGTTTGTGAGAATGTCTTTCTCATCAATGGTCATGGGCCATCCGGTCCCAATACTAGCGTATCGGTCTTTGCAAAAGGCCATCCAGAATGTTCTCCTCCTCTCTTCCTTCTCGGTCCAGTCCCGGGGCGCTGGCAAGCACTGCTTAACATCCAACCCAGCGCCGTCAAGGCGATGGAGGCCAATCCTGCCAAGTACTCTGATTAGACCGCGCCAATAGCTTTCGCCCAAGAATCAACTTACATCTGACATAGCCGGACAGCAGATCCGGTGCTCATCCAGGCGCGGGGAAAGTACATCCACTTGAACTCGTACGACGCAAGTAACGTGTGCGTCTGAGCGTGCGCGACCGAAATCATGTGCTCTCCGTAGCCCCTGATATAATCTGATTCGACATACTTCCTGGCTCGTTGATAGAAGAGATCTTTGAGGTCGATATACTTTTCTGTTACAGAACATGCTAGGGTCCACATGGCATAGCGAAGACAGACGGGTGGCCGCTGATTTGGGGCCCTGAATGCATACGGTCAACGGTCTGCTGGGTCTTCATCTTGTCCGGGCAAGGGTCACTTACAAATTCATAGCGGCTAGGTATCTGTATTTGTGGATCATAGGGATAGACGGGTGGATCTTCTCAAAGTATATTTGGTGGCTGCACGGCAGCATGTGGGTCAGAACTGTTTCCTTCTGGTTGCACAAAGGCAAGCGGCGTGATTCATGCTTACAGTTCATCAATCGTTTCCTGTGGTGGGAGAGGCTCCTCCAGACCTAAACCGATCATCTCCCAGGTAAAGTTGCTGTCAACGTGGCCGATGTTCATGCCCATATTGCTGTTGAAGTTGAAGTCGTCTATTGGTCGGTTGGGGGACTCTGCGTTGAAGTGCCAGCGGTCCATGTCGCTGTTCGCCATTGCGATCGAGGGATCTGGGACGCCGAAGTTTGCGGGAGCAGCGGGGCGCTGGTTTCGCTGCTGCTTCGCGGATGTGTCAACCGGTATCGGGTGCGTTTTGCTGCCATCTGGGCTCGTTGACGAGCTGTCCTGCGTCTTTAGCAGCGTCTCTACCTGTTCTGCAGCAAGCCGATTAGCGGGGGTGGCGCTCGGTGAAGCAAGGGGAGGGGTTCGCGCGTACTCAATCGCTCCTCCAGAGCCTTCACGTAGCCCCTCTTGGGACCACTTTTCCTCCGTACCTCATCGTACGCGCAGGTATGCCCGAGTCGCGAACATGTACTGCAGCTCGGCTTGATGCCATCGCACTTGAGCTTTCGCTTTCTGCAAATCATGCAGGCTAGTCGCTTAGGCTTGGGCACGCTCGAGTTGCCCCGGGCTGGATCCGGACCTGACCCTTGGTCTGCGCGGGTTTCGGCGCCGGGATCCGACACCATTATGGTGTCGGACGGCGAGTTCGACGACGACGACGACGACATGTTATTTTCGGCCGCGCGGGGCCGCGCGTGCCAGCACAGTGGGCGTGGGGAAAACGGTCGGTGGTTGCCGGTGGACAGCGGTCAGCGGTCAGTCAGCGATAGGTGTCGCGGTCGTATAATCAACAGCCTCCCCGGTCTGTATTCGGACACCGATCGACTCGGCTTTGTCGGGTTTAGCACCCGTTTCCGGCGTGGGTGCGCGGAAGCGATGATGTGGAGAGGACAGGATGAACAGCGTGGGAGCAGCCGAAAGAAGTAAGGGGGTTGCGGAGTTGAGACTGGGACTCTGTTGGGCGGACTTGGTTAAGAAAAAAATGCGAGGGGAACGGAGCACGCGGGAAGCGAGTTGGGGACTGTGCCGGTGAAGGGGTCAAAGGCCGCATTCCCACCTCAGCGGAATGGGACGCCTTTCAGCCGACACACCTTTCCGTGCCTGCGTGGTGTTGGACGTCACCCCATGGGCCATGGCATGGAACACGGGGAATACGCGCACCCAAAGGCTACCTACCTGCCGACCCTTTCAGCTGCTGTTGCTCGCTCCTGGGCACTCTACCGTCGCGATGGCGAGCCGTTGTGGCCCATCGTTATTAGCTCTTCTATAGACCTGCCTTACAGGGCCGCCCGAGTGGTGGGTCGAGACTCGAGACTGGAGATTTGATACCAACCCCTCCCCCCCCCGCCCACCCACCACCAACCTCCAGAAGGCAGCAGCCCCACAGCGTAATGAATTCCGCCCCTGCTGTTGGTGATCTGTTTCTCATGCTTGGAATTATATCGTCAGTGCAGCTTCACCGCCGCTTGCAGACAACAAGTGCTTCCCAGTTCACAGGTTTTCGTGTAGCAACTACACTGCTAACCTTCGTATCGGTGTGATTCCCAGTCACACGTCCCACGAGGCAGTGTCTTCAATCTTGCCGATGATTTTCGCATCGATGGGGTTCTATCAAAGTCATAGAGGTTGATTGGTCAACTGCCAAGTAATTAAGTATCATCTCCCCAATGCTTTGTCGTTTGGTTGCGCAACAAGCCGCTCAGAGACGTCGCATCCGTCGGTTCCATGGCATGGGGCCCTCAAAAGTGCCATTGAGTATATTATTAATAGAAGACCCCTCTTTTCCCTGGCCTGGCAGCCTCCCACCTGTCTGCAGCTGTGTGGTGGGATTGTTTGTTGCGCTCATCCTGTTTCCAGGGCACATCCTTGCCCAGCCGGGGATACCATCGGGGTGACTCGGCGATTCGCTGGCACTGGAGATGCTCGAATTGTAGTATAGAAAAGCCCGTTCTCGAATTGATGCCAATCGGACCAATCTTTGCCTATTGCATGCCGTGATCGATTTTAAACCGCCATTCCGAGGGACGTAGCTGCGCCTGGCAGCACAGCCACGGGGGTATAGCGGCGATGGTGCAGACCCGAGCGTCAGGCCGGTGTGAAGTTAGGCCGACCTAAGCTGATGGCAACACGTGACCAATCACATGATCATCTCATATACCTCGCAGACCATTGGTCTCCCCCTCTGTCCCAGTTTTCCAGTTCCTCAGTCGTATCAATAATGCGGATACGATCAGGATCGTCCTACTTCCTGTCCATATCGTGCCCAATAATACGCAAAATCCCGAGATCGCTATAAGCCAGGATGTATTTCGTGGGAGCCCATGCTAACGCCTCGCATGGTCCGGCTGTCTTGAAGGTGTGAAGCATATCGCCAGTATCCGTTTGGAAAACATGTATCCCGGAATCTGCAAACCGAATTAGTACTGAATCTGGTCTTGGCTTCTAAATCGGATCACTCACCATCTTCACAGCCCCCTACAACATAGCACCCATCAAAAGTGAAACCTGAACTGAAAGTTAGTTCCGTGGCTAAGATTGGAGAGAAGCTGCCCCACTGATGCTCCGAACTGGGCCATCCATTGACGACAATGTGCGCTGACAGAGCCAATCCTTGGTATCAAAGATAGCGATCATCGAGTCTGCTCCTCCTGTAGCGAGGTGTTTGCCTGTAGGAGACAGTTCTACTGTTAGACATGAGGCAGTGTGGCCCTTGAGCATGAACTCGGCCGATTGCCCCTGCTCGACTTGATAGTTCAAGTGCACCGAGGGCTCCAGTTCTGGATATGACAGGATCCGAACCCGCCCATCACGAGTAGGCACAAATATCTTCGACCCGCTCCAGCAAAACGCCATTTGGTTGCTCTCCAATGGCTGCGGATGTGTCGAGATGAAGCTTGACTGGGATGGCGACAATTGGAATAAGGTGCCACTCTAACGGCAGACTGCAGTCAGTGATATTACTGAAACACCCCCCAGGGTGAAAGGAAGGTGTAAACGCACTCTATTTCCGACCAGCAACGACGCACCGTCGGGGGCCCAGGTGAGCGCGTTGGCACTCCCCATTCCCTTGACTTCATTGACACAAGCCTTGGTGCGTACATCCCATATCTTGACAACGCCATCATTACTGAGGCTAGCAAGCTCTGCATCCTTCATAGGGTTAAAAGCAACCTTTTCTATTGCAGCTGCATGACCCTTGAGTTCGGTTGAGAAACGCACATTGGGCTTCTCGGGGTTCCCTGGGAAGGGAAACATCAGATGAGCAGGTCCTTGTGAGTTTACTCAGAGTGGACTTACAAACGCGGAGGGTTTTGTCGGCAGCTCCTGTGGCGACCAGTGATCCTAAGGGGTTCCATGCAATTGAGCGAAGGCTGCGGCAACGTACATTGTTAGTTGGCAAATCCTCCGGGTGAGCAGTCCAAAAAGTCAAGATAGTACCTGTGATGGCTTGTGCTAGAATTTCTACTGCCAATTCCGATATCGCTATAGGGTTGGCTTTTCAGGGGCGCAAAGTAAGAGGAGAACTTCTCCTTGGGAAGCGTCTGTTTTGGCCGAAGCCAGGAAGGCGGCATTCTGGTGAACAACAAACCTGAAACCTTGATGGAAAAAGAAAAGTTAGACTGTTTTTTAATTTTTTCTTCTTAATAAAGAAACGAGCCAGAGAGAGAAGGAGGAGGAGAAGCAGTGCACACTGTATTCAATGGTGCAGGTTGGCCAATGGCTTGGCCAGTGAATGTCAGAATCGAAATGTCCTGGAGATAGATCCTTGTTCCGGGTGCTAGTGGCGAAGCGACGTGGTTCCTCGACGCATGGGCCAACGGTAACCCATACAATGGGTACCATTGTATAGCGGGTGGCTACTGCGTTGCGCCGTGATCCGCACAGGAACACCCTCACCTCCCGTCTCGATCCTCTCCTGCAGTTGTCCCTATCGGCTTCCCACGGCGCACCCCCGACGCATGCGCCCAGATGCGATCGAGATAGAGGATTCTAGAAATGAATTGACCGCGGTTGAGGGATTCAAGGTCGCCGATCGGCTCTGATTCACTGTTTCGCCGTTCGCTGCCGTTCGTTGAGCCATGTATTGGCCCCTTGGAACCCCACGGGTCTATGCGGTAACCAATGGCCGCCTGGCCGCCTCCCGCCAGCTCCATTCTCATGATGGCCTCGCACCCCCAGAAAACCACGCAAGTGAACAGGCATACGACAAACAGGCCCTCCTCTCGCCCTCTTCTGTCCACGAGTCGTCGCTCGGCCCCACGCCCACCCCCCTTTCT
>Ga0247763_1000641_pt1 | contig 21040 bp, 25 predicted proteins | sample UWRJL141409B4_FD_179926 | JGI IMG/M metagenome (GOLD analysis project Ga0247763, IMG submission 179926) | Plant litter microbial communities from Arlington Agricultural Research Station in Wisconsin, United States - UWRJ-L141-409B-4 | ecosystem: Environmental > Terrestrial > Plant litter >...
GCAAAGCGCAGGCAAACCGGAGCACTGGAGAACATTGAGGAGCACTGGGGAGTGCCCAGTGCTAGCGACTGCCGGAAAGCGCCTGTGCCGCGGCGGAGCACATGCTGTTTCGAGAAACAGAGTGACGCGATCAAATTGTTGCTGGTGGGGGGAACGTGAGAAAATTTTTGTCAGACCGGCCGACGTTGACGGAGATCAAGGTGGCCGGCCGCGTTGGGGTTCGCGGAGCTGGCGAGGAAGTGGTAAAGAGGATGCTAAGTGGTGCTGGCTGACGGTGCACCGATGCATGTTGCTGCACGGCATGGCTATTTTGCCAGGATCTTTGCTGGGGTTCCAGCGGCATCGGCCTTATCTTCGGATCTGATAAGATGGAACTCGGGGGATCCAACCACTCCGATTCCATCTTCCGGCGGTCCATTTCCACACCAACGACGCCAGCTGCATATGGCCTGTGGCTCTGGCTCCGTAAAGCGGAACTCTGGCCTTGGCTGGCGAGCAGTATTGTTTATTAGATCGTATGACATGGCAAGGGGCCGCTCGCTTCTGGCACCACGCTCTTTTTCGCACTTCACCGCACCTGCCCCTTGCGGCTGGACGCGGTCCTAGGCAGACCCAATTATCCCTTTTTGAGCGACTCTTCGTTGTGCATGGTGCGATATCCGACGCAGCGGTAGGGCGGAGAAGGCGGCTCGCAAGACTGGGCACCGCTTCGGTGATCACTTCCACCGAGCTGACCACAGAGGGGGATCCTATGGAATGGGTGAGCCTGCACGAGCCTGTACGAAGTAGCCTCCCTCCTACGCCGAGAATCGAAACCCAGCCAGGAGAGCCAGATTCATCAGCTTTCTCGAAATGTTGAATAATACTCGCAGTCCTACCGAGAGCTCTCTGTGAAAATTTTTCACTCCATGGAGGTGTCTCCATAATACCGACCTGCCCATACCTGCCCATGGCCCCGCTGCAGTGCGATCCACTGTGAAAAACCGGTCTGAGCGGTCTCTTTGACAGCTTGCAGCTGTAGGGGTGGGGGTTGATGTCGAAGATGGCGTAATCCCTGCCTATCTGATGATCTGATAAGATTATTTCCTGGCTCGGTGTGGTGCGAAGGGATCAATACCCTTGTTTCGAGGACTTGGCAGTCACACTTGAACGGCCAGTGCGTTTCCTTCTCTGCTGGGAGCAAATATTGCTTCTGCTGGAGCCGATTTCGGTCTTCGTTTCCACATGGCTCAGTCTTCCACGTGCAACTCCCAGTTCGTGGGCCTTCGACCACCTCGGCAAAGCAAAGGAGGTGTCGATCCTCGCGCACCTCTCCGGAGGACAGCTGAGTTGCAGACAGCTTTTCCGAATAGCGGACACAGCAACCGAGACCGTCCACAATGCGAACGACACACGGTTGAGAGAACGAAAATCGGCGATGCTGCTTCTGGCAATACGTCAACAAGGCGGCGGTCACCCAACCTTTCGTGTCCGCACCCCGACTTTCGAGCCCTGTGGCGTTCTTGTTATCTGCCACCAAACACCGCCTTCTCGATTGGTCGGGCAGTTTGGGCAGGCCTCATCGTAGGATGGAACTGGGCGACATTGCAATTGAGGGTAACAACAAATCATGTATTCCATCCAATTGCTCGCCGTATTATACGTATATCGAGAACTAATCCGTCGCAAGTCTTGAAAAGGTGAGGCCGAATGAGGTTTTGGGCGGGATTTCTCATCCTCGATGCCTGCACTGTCGCAGCAACAGCTGGTCGCACTAATCCGCTCCCGGAAAGCCACCCGTTGGGGCCTGGGCGTTCTGCAAGACCCCACCAACCTCAATCAAGCATCAGCCTCAAGATGTCAACTTGAACAACAATCCTCGAGCCAAAAGTTCTCCAGCCTGCCCGGTCAATGGAGCGAGAATACCAGTTTGAGCTCGATTGCGCTCTCAATGAGCTGACCGCCCCAGGATCTTCGGGCCTCTCTCCTTTCCTGGAAATTGAAGCGGGGATTCGAGGTAACGACAAGTCCCTGACGGGATAAAAATGGAACGGTCTCCCTCGCCAAGCGACTCGTCCCGGTGTCTCGATTGAGGGGCGTAGCGTCTCCAATTGCCTTTGACAGCACACAAGAAGGCGAAACATGGCAGTCGCACGAAACATCCGCGCCTCTTCAGCTCGTCTCTCCATCAGACTCGCCTCCAGCAAATCAATGACGTTGTTGCGAAGTTCCGGGACCCCAGGGACCAAACCCCAAATGTTGGATAATTTATATTGAGATTGGCGCCGTCGCCCCCTTGCAGCGACCAGCCGAGAGCCGCACACTGTAACGTTAAACATGGAGAACAATTATCCCGTCTTACGGCGGCATCGTGCTCCGATCAAAAGTTGCGGGGGAACCTGGACCATAAACACGCCAGATCCATCAGTCCCCCTCCCTCGTTCAACGGTTTTTGCCATGCAGCGCCGGTAATCGACGACGCATCCCGGACGCCACACTTTGTTGCCCCCCCCGTCCGTTCCTTTCATGCTGCACCCACCGGGGCAGAAGCATGTCATCAACGGCCTAACACAGACCTTTTTCGAGCTTGAACTCAACTAGCTTCTCGGCCCAAGACGCTATTCCGACATGGGGCAACCGAAACCGCTGGACGAGAACTTGCCGGAGGTGGTGCCGGCGGTACCGAACCAACCGCACTCAACACTCGAGCCAGTAGTCCATCATGTATTCGATTCAACCCCACAAGCCCTCTCGGAGCAAGAGTTGGCGGAGAAGGGGTTGGAAAGCCATGAAAGAGACAAATACCCCGCCATCTACGACAATGCACCCATGTTGCCGCATGAAGTGTCGCCCACCGGACAGGCCTGGGTCGCCGGCGACCCTCCTTCGGCCTTGACGCAAACAACGCGCTCTTCGCCCTGGGAGCAGTTACCGGCAGGAGGCGACGCCGAGACGTCCGATCCGCGTGACCAGCCGCCAGCGGAAGATCCGAAACGAATCTGCGGAATGTCCCGGCGCAATTTCGTCATTGCTGCAATCGCCGCCATCCTCGTCATCATCGCCGCAGCGGTCGGAGGTGGCGTCGGTGCCTCACGAAGCAGTGGTTCTTCGCCATCGCCGGTGACAACGCCGATGCCAACGCCAATTCCAATTCCCTTGCCCACGCCGACCCCAACATCCACGCCAGATGCACAGAAATTCCTCAACAACGGAACCGCGCCCAGGGGGCTCGCATTCCAGGGCTTCACCGGCCTCAATTACACGGGCAATGCTACCAACGTTATCCAGGATGAAGGTTTCCACGACCTCAATATCGAGGCACGCAGCTACGTGTGGCTGCAGGATGACACCAACTGCTGCCTCACGTTTTGCAAGGGATTAAAAAACGATACGGGGTGGTGGTGCAACACGCGGTTTCGCACGAATGCCACGGCGGAGTTTGACCGTATTTATATCTGGTGCGGGGGGAATGATGGTATCAAAAATACGACGTGCTCTTAACTGATGTTGGAGTTTAAACCTGATGCTTGAGCTAGGAGGAGGAGTAGGAGGAGGAGGAGTAACTGTCATGACTACCTAGGTACATAATCATGAAATAACTGGACTGGAAAAGTAAGTATATGTATCGGGGGGATGAATTGGACGACTTGAATGCAATTATTGTAATGGGCTCATTTAATACATCTTGTTGTTCACTAGACTGTTGCCTGAATAAGTTGCGCGTCTGAAATTGCCGAAAGAAACGGCATGAGCATGTCCAAGTACACACCAGATACCAAGTAACGGAATCAATTAGTATCCGTGACAGTATGGCTTCAGCGTTTAGGGAAGAGACAGACTTGGTGAGCCTCTATATCGTGCTGAATGGTCTCGGTCGGTCTGGTGATCTCTTAGGTTGGAACTTGCATGGCCCTCTATTTTCTTTTGGCATCAGACTTTGAGTCTGATCTAATATCGCTTTTGAATACAAGTCTTTGTACTGCCTATTCCTAAATGACCAATTCTCTAAAATCTAACTCCATATTCTATATTCTCATTGACCAGAAACTGCCACGGCATGGAAAGGTTCTAAATCAACACAACACAACCCAAGGAAGTCATACATGTAAGGAGTGAATGAATGAATGAATGAATGAATGAATGAATCTGACAGGACTAGGTCAAGTTCAGGCTCAGGCTCAGGCTCAGGTTCAGGTTCAGGTTTTCAGGTAAAACAAGGCGGATGCATCCTCCCCACGCCACTCACGACCGAATAATACAGCTCCAACTGATCACGCTCGGCGGCCCCTTCGTCGTCATTCCCCAAGTCTTGTTTCACCCATGCTGCTAACACAAGCTTCTTCGTCACGGACATGTTCCAGAGCGGCCGCTTGTCCAATCCCGTGAACGCATCCAGTACTACCCGTCTCTGGTCATCGGTTCGTGCTTCCAGCGCGATGATAAAAAGTGGCCAGGACCGTTCACATCGTCCCATGGCACGAAGAAGGTCAATGGCTTCGGATACAAGAGATACCACGGTGGGATTGTCGCGGACATCACCGCGAGCGATACGGGCGAGGTAGAGACGGGCTGCGATGCGGTAGAGTTCAGCGAGGCGGAGGGCGTGGAGAGTGGCTGCATTAGCGGTCTCGTCGTCCGGGGGGGAAGTGGTAGCGATAGTAGGTTGGATGCGGTATTCTTGGTGCAGGGTCTGGAGACGGTGGTCGATGGATTGGAGAGTGCTGTGGTGTTCTGGGCTGAGGTGTCGTGGGTCAGAACGGTCAAAGACAGCGCTCGTAGTGTGACAGATTATGTCGAGCAGCTCGAGGGAGCAGCCAGCGGAGGGGACGATCTGGGCGGTCAGGGTCAAAAGAAGTACTTATAAATTATGTGAAGTGAGCTGGGGAGTGCGCCAGAAACGTACCTGGTGACGCATGGGAGAAAATTCCGCCGAGAAAAAAATCCGCTGCTGCAGAGCGACATGGACCTGCTTAGGCGCCTTACGACGCCAATAGCGGAGGCTGAATCGGTACAGTGTGTCGTAGTACATGATCCAGTCGATAATAGCCGTGAAGTCGCTGGTGAAGGTTGTGTCTGGGGTATAGACCAAGTTGGCGATGGATTTGCTCCCTCCAAGGAATATTGCCCAACCAAGGGGTGGAGATTCATATTCCATTGTCTCGAACATGTTGAGGAGTAGACTTGCTGCCATGGCACGGAATGCCTCAGTATGTTCGACCAGACCGCCGCGGCCAAGACGGTTGACCGTGGCTTGGAGGGCGCTTACGGACTTGTTCTCATGCATCGTGGACATGGCGCGATCCCCAAGGTGTTGGAACGACAAGGCCGCCATGGCGTGTCGAATAGCCAAAGCAGGGGCTGTTTCGTCGGCGAGAGACATCTTGAGCAGAAGAGAGTAGAGGTTGGAAACTTGAGGGCATGTGGAGAAGAGGGAGTCGGCGAAAGTGCAATACTTGGTGCCGACAGTGAAGAGGTTGACATCATTGAGACTGGTTTTACAGGGCCAGTCGAGCTGTCGTCGATCCCCATATTCACCTGAGGTAAGTGCCCAGGGATCAGTATATGCTTAGGCCATAATCCCTGAAGTACAAATGGGAAATAAGAGATGCACCGTACCTGGTTGCTCCTCAATGCGTATCTTTGTGTCTCTGGCCTCAACATCCCGCGTTGACGCGTTCACAAACTCGAGTTTTCGAGTTCTGACAGGCAAGATGTGGTAATGATGGCCCCGTGTACTCCGCCGAGTGTCGTCCTTACGGGGCCATGAGAGCTTGAGGCCATATCCCAGGCATTCTTGGCCACGACGCAGACAGTTCCTACACGAGGGCTGCGTTCTGTCGCATGCTGTCTTCCGAGCTGTGCAACTGTCAGCAAAAAGGTTCAGATATAGCCGTTAAAAACTCACCTCGGCAGTTCCAGCACCGCTTCTGCACAGCAGCTGCGTGTGATCTTGTCATGTCTGTCTCAGTGTCCCGGGCCTGGGTGACGGATGGATCGAGGTTGGACAACGAGGGAGCCATTTCTACAGCGTCCTGGAGCCAGCTCTGGGTTTTGTCTGTTGGGTGGGTGCCAGCGTGGCAGACCAAAGGTGATGCCCGACTGGAAGTGAGCTGGGCAACGAGGCGTATTATTAATGGCTGCTCACCCGCACCCGCTGTCGTCACTCGCACGCGCCCAGCCAGCCAAGTCCATCTCTCACCGACTCTGTCGAGACCAAGAAAAATTTAAACATTGTGTTTCGCAGTGGCTTGATCTTGTAATACCTTACGATTTTCTTGTCAAGCGACTCAAGCCTTGCCAACAGGCCAGCAGGCCAATGAAATCGAGCATCTAGGTCCTGCGGCGTGCTTACCAATCCCAACATCACGACGCGGACACCGAGTTTGTGTACAGTGGCCGCACGATGCGACCTTGAACGGCTTGGCTAAACTTCGAACAAGCATCGTGATTCCTTAACGCAACCATTGGAAAGACTTCCGTAATCCTCCGCAGCTTCTATTATGGCGCATAGGATGCTTGCGGTGCTGGCCATGATGACATTGCGCTGGGTTCCGAGAGGGCCAAGGTTTTAGCGGGGTTGAACGCCGCAATGATGCCAAGACAGCGCGGAAGTGCCCCACTTTAATTCTTGCAGATCGATCTTATCTGCCGAGCTGTCAAGCTTGCTGCCCTGAGTGTTCACATCCACGTTGCCGCGCGAATTCGACCTCCTTCTCCCGTCATCATGCTCAAGTCGACTTACAAACCATCTGACGCCCTTTCACAGCCTCTTCCACCCGGCTGGACCGAACACAAGGCGCCGACTGGGCACACGTACTATTACAATGCCGAGACCAAAGAATCGACCTACAAGCGACCGACACTCCCTCCGTCACTTCCCAATCCCCCGCCGCTCGCGCCCCAAATAAACCTCTCCGATCCCAATGTTGCCAACGCATTTATGCAGCAATATGCTGCGCCACCGGCTCATGAACACGGCGGAAGGGGCGGCTTCGGCGGACCTGGCGGTCGCGGTGGAATGCAGTCGCGACCGCGCCCTCAGCCCATCGACAAGCCCAGGTCCAAGGTCGCCATTCCCGGGTGCGAACCGTGGATACTTGTTTACACAAAATATGGTCGCCGGTTTGCCTACAACCCCGTGAAGAACGCCAGCTACTGGCGTATCCCCGAGAAGCTGATGCCCGCCATTCTCGAACTTGACCAAGCGAGGATCCGCCAGAAGGCCGGTGCGGGCGAAGGTCAGCATTCTGGGGATGAGAAGGGCGATGAGATTGGACCACCAAAAGAGCCTACTGCTGCTCCCCGCCCGGTCGCCCCCGCGGCAGCGCCGGCCCATGATTACGACAGTTCGGAATACGAAGAGGTTGAAGTGACGGACGACGAAGACGACGAGGACGGCAGTGCGTCCAAACGCCAGCGAACCGAAGAACCTGGTGCCGACAGGCCAGTTGAATTCACCGAAGCAGATATCGCCGCGCAGCTCGCTGCCATGGGCGCCGACTACGGCGAGGACGAAGAGATGGGCGACGCCGACGAATACGGCGACTACAATGACGAAAACGAACAAGAAACGGCTCCCTTATCTGAACACGACGCGCGCGAGCTCTTTAAAGACCTCCTCGACGACTACCGCATCAGCCCGTATAGCCCGTGGGAGAAGCTAATTGAGGAGGGCAAGGTTTTCGATGACCCGCGCTACACCGTCCTGCACACCATGAAAGCTCGGCGCGACGTCTGGGAGGAGTGGTCACGGGAGCGCATCCAACAGCACAAGGCACAGCGGGCTGCCGAAGAGAAGCTCGACCCACGCATCCCCTACCTCACCTTCTTGCAGCAAAAAGCCACCCCCAAGCTGTACTGGCCTGAGTTCCGCCGCAAGTACAAGCGCGAAGATCCCATGCGCGACACTAAGCCGTCGGATAAGGATAGGGAGAAGTACTACCGGGAACACATCAACCGGCTCAAGCTGCCACAGGCGACGCTCAAGACGGATCTCAAGAAACTGCTCGAGTCGGTGCCGCTGTCGGCGCTCAACAACCAGACCATGGCATCCCACCTGCCATCGCAGGTCTTGTGCGACATCCGCTATATCTCGTTGGATCCGCAAATTCGGGACCCGTTCATCGACGCATACATCCAAGGGCTGGGCCCACCGCCTTCAGGCGGCGGGGGAAGCGAAGGCGAGGACGCAGCAGCGAAGAAGGCGCGTGAGGACAGGAGGAAACGAGAGAAGGCGCTGGAGGACCGTGAACGGGCCGTGGCGGAGGAGAAACGCAAGCAGGAGAAGAAGCTGCAGTTTGAGCGGGCGCGACTTCGGGAAGAAGAGCGAGAGCTGGAGAGGGCAATGCTGGTTGGCAAGAAGGGGCTGCAAAGCCAGCTAGCGGCAGAGAAGACAGCAGAAAAGCCTGCAGTGAAGAGCGAGACCGAGACTTGACCGACGAAGAGTATAGCAGATATACAGATAAAAAGAGAATCATTACGCAGTTCATCAAGCTGGACGCACAAGATATCTCATCTCCCAAGATCATTCGATATGCACGAAACGTGGAATGCACAAACGCTAACAATGCCATGCCGCTTCATCCTGCGGTATCGTACTTTTGTACTGGTACAAGCTCGCCCAACGCCAATAATGCTCCTGAACCCAACCCAACGCCGATAGAGTACATCTAATGCCACAGACAAGAGAGGGCGGGGACGAAAACGCCTGAAACTACCATATCCTCCTCGCCACCATCTCATATCGCGTAATGTGGCTAAAGTCTTTGTCCTTTTCCTTCTCCGCTGCCTTTTCTATTCGCTTCTCTTTTTCCCTAACCTTCTTCAGGCCCTCGGGGTCGTCAGCAAAGATCCACCTCCTGCGATCCTCGCCCACTTCAATCTGGCCGTAACCCCCAACCCGCTTCCCCTTGGAGTCATACGACTCCTTTTCTGCCTTGCCTGTAGCGACGGCATGTTCCTTTGCCTTCATGCGCGCATAGCGATCCCGTGAGTAGCGAAGCAGGACCATACCGATGAGGAGCTTCAGGATGAGCAGAACAAGGAAGATGAGTAAGAACACCACAACCATGGTTAGCGCGGCAATCGCATCGTCGCTTGTCCAGCGAAGCCATAATCTGGTGGCGGCACCTGGACCCGCAGGGATTTCAGTCTCTCCAACCCCCTCCGCGTATGGATATCCGTAAACAGCACGGCCCAATGCGCTCCTGATGACATGGTCCAAGCGGTCTAGGGCGGCCAACATCGCGGGCGAAGGCGTTGCTGCATCAACGGATAGCGATGTCTGTGTTGACGGCGGTAGTGGTGTGGGCAGATGCATGGCCAAGAACATGTGGTAGATCTGGACAGAGGCACGGATGAAGAGGCAGGATAACGGAAGGACGGGTAAGCCGAGGCGTCGTGTCAGAGAGGGAGTGACGAATGCCTGGAAAATGTCAGAACAACCGGGGATCCAAGAAAAGGGTGGAACGTACATTGGTATAATAGTCCTTGCACAAGATGTCGAGAATCCTGCTGTAGAAGGTTGGTTTGATGTTGTTGAACTTGTTGACATACGCATGCTTGATCCAATCGACGATCATCTCACTCCCAATGACAACGAAAAATGGTGACAACACCATCCCCGACGACAGCCAGGACGGCAGCAGGGTGAAACTAGCAGGCAGGTTAGATCCCGAGTGCAGAGGGATGTGGCCCCCGTCACCGTCGCCGGTCCCAGCCCCAGGCACCGATAGCCCTCCAACCTCGACAATGTTCCGCATGCCAATAATCAATAGCATAATCCAAAGCTGGAATCGTTCCACGATGTCAGCGCAGGCCAGCTGGAAAGTGTTCTCCTTCTCAAATCTCTTGAATACGGTGCTCTTGATCTCAACAAACTGGTTTGAGAGAAGCAGTGTAAGAAGAGCATTCGAGTAAGAATTGACAGCCACATTCAACGCAATGACCTGGTGGAAGAGAACGACCGAGTGCAAGATGTTGTAAATCAGGGCAAGTAAAAACATGCCAAACGGCAGCATGACTTTGGACCGACCGGAGCTGTTTCTAGAAAGCGTCTCGGTACTAAAGAGACACTCGAAAACATCCTGGCCGAGCGCAGAGAGGAGCCTGTCGCCCACCTCCAACAGGTTGTATATGGCGAACAACTTGATGGCAGTTTGCGCCCTAATAACATGGTAGGTGCGGCTGGCATCCAGATGCATGAGAGCGATGGAGCTGCAGATGAGGATTGCCCCTTGTAAAAGATCCGCCTTATGGAACGACGTCAGATTTGAAGGACTCGACTTGGTGCGCCGGTGGCGTGTGTATCCAGTAGTCGACCTGGCATCCGGCCTTCTGGGCATTGGGGTTATGGTGGTCGGCCGAAGACTCTCCGGGCGTCGCGCTGCGCGCTCATTGCCTGATTGTCCAGCAGGCATAGGCTCCCGAACGGCACTGCGGCTCCGTGAAGCCTCCCTGTGGGATGATCCGTGGCTGCTCGAGGTTGAGACAGAGCGACCTCGTCGGCCTCGCTTCCACATACGTCCTAATCCGTACCATACAAATCCAACCATCCATTTTATCTCTTTACCAACCAAGTACGCCCACCAACGGACCAAGACAGAAACTGCAATGCAGAAGCGCATTGGTAGCACTGTAAATGTCCAGAGCCACGCGTCCAAGCAGGCCAAGACTCCGAATGTCATTGTCCTTTCTAGGAATCCCGGCAAGAGTAGGAAATTCTTTAGCCGCTCGAACTTCACCGCACTAGACTCGTATGGTATATCGCTGGTGTAGGAATGGTGGATATACAGCGGACTAGGCCGTTGCCCTGCCAGTTCCAGTTGCAGCAGTGTAGGGATCGACATTGGAGGAAGCGGGACCGCTGGAGGGACAGGAGAGACAGGCCGTACATCAGGATCTTCCTTCCGCGTCGCGGTAGCGCTAGGTGTTGCGGTTGCAGGGAATCCGCCCCTGCCGTCGAGATCCAGGGGCGCTGGTCGGGGGAGGGGCTGGAATGAGTTCCGTCGGGTCGAAGTGCCGCGCGATGGAGGCTGGCTCGTAGATTTCCGTCTGTTCGTCGGCGGCGTGGAGAGAGTTCTTGTCCCAGCGGACGGCCGTCCTTGGAACGCTGCCCGTGAATTCGAGCCATCGCTAAGCGCCGAACCACCTCCGGATTGCAGAAAATCTGGTGGGTCTGTGAGTAGCGACAGCCCCAGGTGGGCGGGCTGTAGTTGTTCGACCATCGATGGTCGGTTGCTGGACTCTGCGATGCCGGCGGTGAGGGGGAGTTCGAACTCGTGACGATCCGGCATCATGGCGATTGGAAGTGACTCGGGTGCAGAAGTCAGTTCCTGCATCTTGGAGGCCGAGAGCCTTCTGATGCCACCATGGTTGCTCGTCTTAGTGCTCGACCGGCTTCGTGTCTTTGAGACCTCAGTAGGCGGTTCTGCAGAGGCTGTCGACGGCTCGGGGTCGCTCTGGCTGTCGCTCGAGGGGTCGGGGGTCAGGACGCCATTAGTGGGGCTCGATACTGGCTTCTCCGTTGCTGGCGGCGGCTTGGCAGTCGACCGTGGGTGCGGTAGGTCGCTCGGCGTCAGGTCGGGCGAGGGAAGATATGAAGCCATCTTGTCAGTGGAGTCAGCATCCCCGCTTCGGCCACTTGTCTCCATCTTTGTTGGGCGTAATCTAGCTTAGACCATTACGTCCGCGGTTTGTCGTGGTCTAGTCTGAATCATGTATGCGACTTCGGCATGTCGCGGAAGAAGTCGTCAAATCTGGGCCAAATGTTGGATGTCAAGATGGAAGGACACCTTGAAGGCAGCGGATTGGATTCCCGCCGCAGGCGCCCTGCAGATTTCCTGGGCTTGGCATGAACACCGTGGCCCACTTTTTCTCTGGCTGGCCAGCCCGCCAGTCCCCCCCTTCAGGGGCTTGGCGGCAATTGCAATCAAGCATTCAACTGTAGCGCAACGGCTGCCATGAATCGGTGGCTGCGGAAGCCAAGGCCGCCACGGGATTTCCCATGTCTCAAAAATTCTGTACTTTGGACCCTAGACGAGGAGGCTGCTGACGGAGTCTCCGATCCAGGACCGATGTTCCTCAGCGAAGCAGTCGCCAGGGTGTCCGATTCCATAAAGGGAAGCCGTTGTGTACCCATCATGCAGCAATCCCCTGATTTCCGCGGTCGGCGCCATAGAGCACCGCAATGACGGCGTTTGCCCACCAGACTGCCGCTGCGGGGCACGGAGGGGCATAAATCCCCAATGCGGGGCTCCTCCCAGTTCCACGAGTTCATCTCGGCCAGCTGCCTCGACAGTTTTACGTATAACCCGTTCCAGGAGACCGAGATTTCCCCTGTTATTTGATCGATTCACGTCATCATGGCATCCAATCCGCCGGCTAGGTGCTGCACCATCGGTGTGACCCACGAGTACGTTGTCGACGAGCCATTCAAGCGCGGGACAGAGAGCTCCAGGTGCTGACAAATTTACTTATTCAGGGGCACCCCGACAGGCAAGCATATCAAAGTTGCTGGAAAGCACGACGGCTACCTCGCGACCCCGCCGGCCGACAAGAAGCACGAGGGCGTCGGCCTGCTCTACATTCCGGATGTTCTAGGTATTTGGCAGAACAGCCAGCTCATGGCAGATCAGCTTGCTGCCAACGGCTACCTGACTCTGATCATTGACGTCTTCAATGGCGATGCCCTCTCTCTCAACCGCCCCGAGAACTTCGACTTCATGTCCTGGCTCACCAAAGGATCGACGGGCGACAATCCACATACGCCTCCTGCTGTCGACCCCATTGTGCTGGATGCCATCAAGACGCTCAAAGAAGAATATGGGGCTAAAAAGCTTGGAGCTTTGGGCTACTGCTTTGGCGCCAAGGTTAGTACCATTGGGGACGAGGCCTGAGGCTAGCTTATCATACTAACATGCTCGGTAGTATGTTGCTCGCCACTACAAGGACGGCATTGAGGTTGGCTATTTTGCGCATCCCTCGTTTGTCGAAGAGGAAGAGTTGGCCGGCATTACAGGCCCCCTTGCTATCTCGGCGGCCGAGACAGATGTCATCTTCCCCACCGAGAAGCGACACAAGTCGGAGGTTATCCTCAAAGAGACCGGCCACCCTTACCAGATCAACCTGTATTCTGGGGTTGAGCATGGGTTCGCAGTTCGGGGTGATATCACCAACAAAGTGGCCAAATACGCCAAGGAACAGGCCTTCTTGCAGGCCGTTCACTGGTTTGACGAGCACCTGTTGTGACTTAATGGGCTGAACACGACGAGTCCAAGGCTCTAGGCCGGCATGAACCACTGGATGTCTGATAAACTCAATGGAAAATACACCAGTTAGGGCCTAGCCATGTATTCTAGCGCTGGGCTCTGGCCAGACTTGGTAGGCGAGCAAATGTCGCTATGACACTGCTGAACCATAGAACAAACTCGCCAGTCTAGCCAACTGCGATCTGCAAAATGTGACAGTGCATCCGCTCAAGAACGTAGTAAAGCAGGTTACAATGGGGGAGGGCATGTTGGAGAAACAAAAAAGTCGGCGAAAAAAAGAAAAAAAAACAATCGACGTGGGCCTGATTCGAACAGACGCTCCCGAAGGAACAAGATTTCGAGTCTTGCGCATTAGACCACTCTGCCACCACGCCTTGGGAGATATGCAGTTCTTATTTTAGGCTATAAAGTGAACGCCAAGACGGTCATCCATGTCTGACGAACCACCATGTGGATTTCTAGCTTTTATCTTTGTTTTGTCTCGCAATGCATGGACTAATGGCCCATGTTAAAGTTTTCTGTTACCGTATTCTCAGTTTAAAGCTGAAGACTTTGGTCTGAAGGGGCGATGCCACTCCTCCCACCTCCACCGACATTGATCCAATGTAACTTTCAAGTTCCAACAGCCCGACTTATTTATATTCTCCAGCTTTCAGTAACTTTCGACATTCTTTCAATGTCACAACAGGGGACTAACCTCCACTTAACTTGCCCTCGTCGCCCTCGCCTTCACCGTCGCCGCCGTAACCGTTCCCCCCGCATGTACCGCCGCTGTCGCCACACTTGTAGCACGACCCCTTAACCCTGCGGATGCCGCACTCTGCAAGAGGCTCACCACACTCGTATAAGCCGGCTTCTTATTATAACTCCGATCCCACAAGCATGCCTCCCCTTCTCCCGGATATTGGCCCGGAATCCACGAATACTGATCAGTGAAATCCCACACGGTAATGCCCACGCATTTTGGCGTTTCTAAACACGCACCCACGACATCAAGGTAATCTTTCGCTTGTTGTTCAACATCGCCGGGTGAGGTGGGCAGTTTGGTATGTCGAATATCTACTTCGGTAAAGGCGATTTCATCAACGAGCTCGCTGAATTTGGCCATGGTGTCGAGAAGTTCGCGCTTGGAAGGGGATTTGCCCACGCGAGAATGCCCTTGCATGCCGATACCGTGGACGGGAGCGCCTGCTGCGAGGATGGTGCGGACCATGGAAATGGTGGCGTTGATTTTGGCGTTGCAACATCGCTCAATGTTGAAGTCGTTGTAGTATAGCTTCGCAGAAGGGTCGGTTTGGGCGGCAATTTTGAACGAGTGCGTTATATAGTCGATACCCATGGCGCGGTACACTGAGAACCAAACCAGACATTAATACGGGCACAAATGGTTCAATGTGTGGACTTACTGGGGCTTTGTCGAAACTTGCCATCGTCTTCAAACGACTCGTTGACAACATCCCAGGCGTAGCATTGCCCTTTGTAATGGCCGGCGACATTTTGAATGTGAGCGGTGATGATGCGCTCCATTTGTGCTCGGTTGACGTTACTACCAACTAGAATAACCAACCAGCTGTTAGGTTTATCAACTCCATGTTTTCTCAGAACACTTGAGCCGAACTCAGTTGAGGTAAGGATTGATAGGTATGTCTCACCCCATCCTGGAAGCTGGTTATACCAAACCAGCGTATGGCATCGCAACAGCTGGCCGCTCTGCTTTGCTACGTTGGCAATGGCATCACCACTCCCATAGCTGAACCGGCCCTGGCTGGCCTGCGTGTTGGACCACTTTTGTCCGTTTGCCGGCGTAATGGACCCAAACTCGTCCTTGTCTCTCGCTATCCGCATGTACCCCTGGTTGTTCAGCGCCGGGTTGTCAACCGCTGTACCAAAGTACTTGAGCCCTGCCGCCTTTGCCCACTTGTCTAGCTGACATGCCGCGGGGCTTGCCGTGGTAATCGACAACCATGTAAACACGTGAATTACCTTCATGTTGGGGGGGAGGGATCCAGTGACCTTGCACCATACAGGGAGTCGGGTTGCATGTGGGTGGGTACTGGGAGCCTGCCTGTGCTGCCACCGGGGGTTTGGGTCTATAAGCGCCCCATTCCGAGCTCTCCCCGCTCCCCTCTTGCGCGAAATGGCAACCCATGTGGATTGCAGTACCACTCGAGGGTAGAACGTGCGGACCACTAAGCAGATCGTGCCTAATCTAGTCTAGTATGTTCACGGTTGAGAGGCTGGAGCCCCCAGCGCCGCCATATGGGGCCTGTAAAACAGGCTAAATACAGCTCCGCACCTCCGGGCTCTGGGCAATGAATAAAAGCATGGTTGGAGCCGGGGATTCAATATCTGGCTGGACTTTTTGTGAGTGTTTTTCTGCCTCCGTCATGTCTACTGAGTCTTGGCGGTGGGCGAGGGGGATGTTTTGCCGTGGTTGGTCTGGCTCAGCTGAGGGTGTTTGCCGGATTTGGATGTCATGCTTTTTTGGTTACGCTCCTTCTTTTAGGTCCGTTGTGTAGTTGTTGTATAATCACCGTCAAAGACCCGGGTTTAAAGGAACCTGGTTGTTGCGATGCCAGATCCTCGAGACAAACGGGTCTTGCCTGACTAGGTACCTTCACGTTCCAGAGCGTATCTTCTAGAAGCCTTCCCGCATTCCTTTCCGATGCGAGACCTGATCAAGTTCCGACGCTACGTCGTTCCCCAGATTGCCGCAGTACTGGGCGTGGAACACTGTGAAGGCTTGATGCTTTTATACCTGAAATGGTAGGAAGTTGGAGATCCACGTGGACCAAGACTGTGGGGACTTCTTCATCCTGAGCTCCACGATACGACGCCAAGAGCATCATCGTTGTCGCCACGTTTTAGCCGAATCAGAACAAAACTTCTTAACCTGGGTCTTGGAGCCCGGTAATACTAAGGGTAATGGAACGCCTCACAAACTGAATGGTAGGCCGTGGCGATGTTGATAAACACAACGGAGCATGCTACGGCTTTCTTGATATTGGGCCAAGTGCCTTGGCCTACGGCCCCCCGCTTGTTTGGCATCTTGGTTCCGGGCTGTGGCGAGTATAACAACGGGGGGGGACGGTCTCGGTTCCTGGTTCTTGAGCCGAGTTGGTTGACACGCATTGAAGCGGGGAATTGTTTCGTTTGAATACACATCCTTCAATCGACAATGCAGATTCTCACCTGGCTCACGGCTGCCCTTGCGGCCCCGGTTGCGGTGCTCGGCGCCCCGTTGGCTGAGTCGAACTCCGATGCGGCCGAACTTCTTGCCAGACAGGCCAGGAGGCAACAGCCGCCGCCGTGTGTGCGACAGAACCCTCCCCCGACCGAGGAGCAGCTCAAGGTCCGCTTCGATACCTTTGTGCAGGCGTTTGTGGGGCCCTCTAGCCGTAAGAACATCACCGAGGCCTTTACGTATATCGTCAACGACTACATTGTAAGTCTAAATAGATGTCCCGAATTGATGGCAAGAAACTGACTTTGTGCTGCTGTAGAACCACAACCCCATGGCGCAAAACGGTGCCAAGTCGGCATGGGATATCTTGAGCGGCATCTGGCACAATTACAACCATCAGCTTCTTCGATCCACCATCCGCGGGGATATGTCATGGGTTGAGTACAACGCACCTGGTATGGGTCGGATTGTCGATCGCTTCCGCTGGGTATGTGACTTCCTTCGTCTGTTTTGGGATTTAGGGGGCTAACCGATACCGTTTTTTCCGTTATAGGAGGGAGGATGCATTGCTGAGCACGTAAGTCAACATCCCTGTCTGCAAAACAGCGCGTGGAGCTAATTGAACTCAAAAGTGGGATTCGGGCGAGAGATATCCATCCAGAAAGTGAGCATTGGCTCAGAAAGTGTTGGTCTAACTTGAAAAGAGTATCCTTGGGGTACCCATTGAGAAATATGGTGTCAAATGTAGATTTACGAATGGCAGAGTGAACATGGAACTTGTGTGTGTCGCGCCAAAACGAGGCCCTGCAGCGACGCGGCAACGACGCGTGAACACCTGATCCCGTGCTTCGCACTTTCCAAATCCGATGGACTTCGCATTGCAAATTTGTGCACCAACTTGATTCCACTTTTCCAATCTTCTAATCTCCACGAGCCCCATAGATGAATGAGAAGATAATGGGATCCTTCATATCAAAGAATGCGCTGCCTGTCAGCGGAAGGGTGCGTGACGGAATATCCCTTCTAGTTGAGCCTGTTTGATTAACACAATGAACAGACAGTACTAATTACGGGCGGTTCCAGCGGATTGGGCCTCAGCGCAGCGTGCCAACTGGCTGCAAAGGGAGCCAATGTGGTGATTGTTGCCCGAGATGCCATTAAGCTTGTTGCCGCTGTTGGAGAGATAAAGGTTGCACCCCAAGAACCTCCAAAACCCAAGCTCGTTTTAGCTGACGTTACCAGAAATCTGCATTGTCGGAAACTCAACGCGTTTTGGCCATCAAAGCGGACGTGACAACCGCTATCGAATGCGCCCGGGTTGTTAGAGAGGCCACAGATTGGAACCATGACACACCTCCTGATATTGTTTGGTGTTGCTCTGGCAGCGCGCATCCCACGCTGTTCATCGACACTCCCATTGAACAGTTCCAGACCATGATGGATAGCAACTACTTTTCCTGCGTTTACATGGCTCACGCCATTCTCAATCTCTGGCTGCGTCCCTCCGCGGAATCCAGCGAATCACCGCCGTCACGGCCTCCAGCACGACATCTCATCTTTACTGGGTCTTTTGTGTCCTTCTTCAGCTTTGCTGGATTCACTCCATACTCGCCCTCCAAGGCAGCCATCCGATCTCTGTCAGACTCCCTTTCGCAGGAGATGAATCTGTACGCAGCAGCTCATCCAAATCTGCCAGCTGTGCGAGTTCACACTGTCTTTCCTGCTACAATGCCTACGCAGTCACTGGACGAGGAAAACAAGGTCAAGACCGACCTCACCAAATCTCTGGAAGAAGGAGACCAAATATTATCCCCAGAAGAGTGCGCCCGCCGTGCCATCGCAGGCCTCGAACGTGGGGAAGAACTAGTGGCTACGTCGACCATCATCCGTCTTGTCATTACATCCGTTTTGGGCGGGAGCATCCGAGGCGGGTTCTTCAAGGGTGTGATAGACACCCTTCTTGGTTGGATTGTTATGGTTGTTATGGTCTTTATTCGCTGGGATATGGACTCCAAGGTTACGAAATGGGGACGTCTTCACGGGCCGAGTGGAAGTGTTGGTGGTAGCCGGGAAGGGAAGCCTCCGGCAAAGTCTCCGTAACCACCGCCGCCGGAGGCTTTGTGTGGGCAGCCAACACAACGGCCCGGAACTGCGCCGACGCCCTGCATTCAACGAAACGGATGGTGGGCCATCGGTTTAGTTTCCGACCCGAAGCTGTTATTGTGCTCCGAAGTTGTCGCTGTCGGATATTCCTACATAAACCGCAACTCGTTCCTCTTTTCGTTGTCTTCAATGTACATCATCTTCCATTAGTTCTACCATCTATCAAATCCAGCTATTCTAGACCGTTTGAAAGAAAGCTTCACTGCCAACCATGACTCTTCCTACCGTTTTCGTCACCGCCGCCACCGGCACCCAAGGCGGAGCCCTCGCCCGCCATCTGCGCAAACTCGGCTGGGGAGTCCACACCACCACTCGCAAGCCATCCTCCCCCTCCGCGCAGGCCCTCGCCGCCATCGGTGTCAAAATCACCCACTGTGAGTGGCTTGACCAACCCGCTCTCGTCTCCGCCCTCTCCGGCTGCCAAGCTCTCTACCTCGTCCTCATGCCGGTCCGCAGCGACCCCGCCAGCGAACCACGCTTTACCGCCTCCTTCCTCACCGCCGCGCGCACTGCTGGAGTCAAACAAATCATCTACTCCGCTGCCATCCACATAGACCATCTCCCGGGGTTTGATCCAACCCATTGGTCTTCCCCATTCCTCTTGGCCCGCCGCGAGTCTGATAACATTGTCACCGCCGCTTTCACCACTACCGTCACCACCACCACTGACACCAACGCCAATACTGGAGCCGCAGGGTCCGGATTCGAATATCTAACCATTCTGCGCCCCGGGACATTCATGACAAACTTCCTCACTCCCAAGATCAAAATGTTGTATCCCCGCGCTACTACCCAAGGCATCTTTGATATTGCAATGCAGCGGGATTCTCCCTTTCCGTTTGCACTTACTGATCCGGAAGATATTGCGAAGCTTGCCACTGCAGCCTTGTCAAACCCTGAGAAGTTTCATGGGAAGGATATTACTTTTTGCAGTGACCTGTTGGAGGTGCAGCAGGTTATAAACACCCTAGGTGATGTAGCCGGGAGAAATTCCGAGTTGAAAATACAGGTTTGGGATGAAGATAGTATTAAGGCCATGGAAGATGGGGACAAGAAGATCATGTTGGAGATTCAGAGGATTACAGGAGTGGTAGGGGGCCTGATTGATGCGGCGGAGCTGGGTAGGTGGGGGATCACGGGGACAACTTGGAGGGCGTTCTTGGAGAAGGAGAGGGAGGGGGTGGTGGAGACGTTTGGGGGGCTGTAGTGCCCTGACTCTGTCTCGGGATGTACATGGCTGTGGTAGAGTCAGGAACACAGGACTTCCTTCTGCCTTTTTTTTTTTTCCTTTTTCTCAAGACTTTCATGTCATCTCATGTTGGCGTAGATCGCGTGCCCTAGATATGCAGCCAATAGAACAGGATATCAACACCGTTGTGTAAGGTAGTAACCCGTGACGCTGCCGTAATAAGTGATTCGGTTTACCCGCTAATAATACCCATTCGAAAACAAAGGTGAGCCACACCACCGATCAAGTGCAACTACAACTACAACCATGGACCTGATCGTAACGTTTCTGCTGTAAATGCTGCTGGCTGCAGTCTTGGGGCAATAAAAGACCGGGAATCTTCCCAGAAATTGACAGCGGTGTTAGCTAAAATCAGATCCCAAGTTCCCAACAGAGTCAATCAGACAAAATAATACAAGAAAAGCAATGCGTTCAGTTATTACATTTTTCGTTTCCCAATTATTGTCTGTCGCAGCTTTGTCTGCAGCAACCACGACAGCATCACAGGATTGGGAAGTCCTGGCTCTCTCAACCTACTCACCGAGTGGACGACCCGGCACATCACCATGGTACAAACTCAACACCACCATCTGGGATCCCAACAACAACAGCAACCAGGAGAAAGCAAACTGCAGTGCACAATGGGTGTACCTTGAACCGCCTTATGGAAAATGGTTCAACTGCTCGACCGTGTCATACGGGCAATGGAAGTTTGAGATGACCGAGACGGATGGCGAATACTCGTCGCCAACGCTGGACTTTATGCTTCACTTTGTGTTGGAAAAAAAGGAGGGAGACACATTTGATGGTGCTGCACGTTTTGTGGTTGGACAAAACATGGGTGGCCTTTGCTCGGCGAGTGGATTTTGCATGTGGGATCTCATGGCGGATTTGGTTCCCTGGCGCATCAACTACCAGAGGAGAGGAACTTGACTTGTGTTTAGTATGCAGCAGCAAGGGCGGCGTGGGCAGATATTTACGACGAATCTAGGCTTACAAAATTGCCAATAGAGTTCGGTGAGAGGAGCCTATTGTTGGAAAATTTATCGCTTTTAATTGAACTCGCCAAATCTCCCCAAAGATCAGGGCATAGACCATCGCTGTACTTTGTAAACCCGCCCTGACCAACGCCAAGCGCCCTCATCACTACTTGGGCACTAAAATTTAAGCAAGGGTCAAATCTTCTTCCCACCACGACGCGACGCCCCACCATTACCG
>Ga0247763_1000642_pt1 | contig 21032 bp, 13 predicted proteins | sample UWRJL141409B4_FD_179926 | JGI IMG/M metagenome (GOLD analysis project Ga0247763, IMG submission 179926) | Plant litter microbial communities from Arlington Agricultural Research Station in Wisconsin, United States - UWRJ-L141-409B-4 | ecosystem: Environmental > Terrestrial > Plant litter >...
CTGATGGTTGATGTCCGCGCCGTGGTAGAGCAGGTGCGGTACTATGCAAAAGTTGTTGAGTCCCGCCGCTCGGTCGAGGGGTGTTCTTTGGTACGTCGTGGTTGTTGCGTTGATGTCTGCGCCGTGAGAGATGAGTCGTCTCAAGAGGTCGAGACGGTCTTTCTCGCTGAAGCTGGTATTCTCGCACAAAAGGTGTAGAGGCGAAGTGCCGCTGCCGGTGGCGGTGTTGATTTTGGCTCCTGCTGCTAGCAGAATCCTCACCGTCTCAGGATTGTGGTCTGGGCGGGTACCCAGCAGGGCTAAGCGAATGGGTGTAGTTTTGGACTCTGATAGAGCGTTGGCATCTGCGCCAGAGTCGAGTAGGAGACGCACAACCTGCAAGTTCCCAGCGAGTGCGGCCAGGTGAAGCGGTGTCATGCCACTCGTTGTCTTGGCGTTGACCATGCCCTTCATGGTCGGACGACCAAGCTGCTCCTGGTTGAGACCCGCTAGCGGTGCCATCCTACACGCGATCTTGTGAAGCATGGTGAACCCTTCGTCTTCCACTAGCTCTTCAAAAGGGAGTATCTCAGGAAGCGTCTCGCACCCAGGACGCCCGCTCAAGAAGCGCCGAAATGCAGATTGAAGAAGTGACAGCCCTTGGGTCTCCTCGAACCGGACGTCGGCGCCGGCTCGGACCAAAAGCCGCACCATGTCGGCGTTGCCCGACACGGCCAACCCCAGACTGATTGCCAGCGACAGCGGCGTCCTGCGTGCCCGGCCGACACTCCCCGTCCATATGATGTCGTTGACGCACGAAGGGCGCGCCGCGATGGCAGTTTTCATCCCGTCCATGTCTGCTTGCATGGCGCTCTGGAAGATGGTATTGTCTGTCGAGTTGCGCTGCGGGTCGACGACGTTGGAGATGCGAAGCAGGAGCTCGGGACCGCCAAAGCCGCTTTTGGCGTACAGAGAGAAGATGGTGCTGGAGATCCAACTGGGGAGACTGTACTGCATGGTGAGGTAGCCTCGGCGCCGGCTTGCGGGGCTCTCTCGATGATGGCTCATCCTACAGCTGGGGTCGCTGCACGTTTGGGCTATCGTCGAAGTGAATGCAAGTCGGAGGGAGCCGAACACGGTCCAGGACCATCCAGAGACTTGCCAGCTGCTGTGGCTGGCAATGGAGTGGCAGGCGCAGTTGCAGTCTTGTCGGCAGAGTGCTGGTGGGATATTAATAGCCGCGCATGTGTTGTCTGACATGGCCGAGGTTACTGTCTGGTGGGCGAATTGCCAAGTTTGTGACTTGAGTTCAATGTCATCTCGAATGCCAATTACGAGAGCTCTCGTTTCCTCCATCTGGCGTGTGTGTGAGTCGAGTTTGCGCGTGATTCCTTCCATGATGTTGTGCTCGAGCTTGCTCAATGAATTGTCGATTCGTTCTGACATTGCTTGTAACGTCATGTCATTCTCCTTGACAGCTTCCCGGGGGTGGTAACTTGGGGGCGTTAAGAAAAGGGTCTCTGAAGAATGCCTTTCTGGCAGGAAGTTTCGGGCTTGGGAATAATGTGTGGCTTCTTCACTCTGCGCGAGCCCAGAAGTGAGTGTGCTGAATGTCGCCGCTTATTGTCAGTTCATAACATACCTAGGTACCCTCATAGAAGAGATAGATACTCTTTTCAACTTACACGTTGAGCAGCGACAGATACAGTCCAATCTGATCCGTCGTCTGCCGCAGCGAATTCCTAAGCCTCTTGATCCTGTGAAATCTCTTCAGCCAACCAACTCTCCTCCTCTTTCCCAACTCCACCGCCACCAACTTCTCACTACTACTACCCTTCTCAGCATCAGTCTTGACTATGAGCAGCTCATCAAAGAGAGCCTGCAAGGCGGATACTGTGCCGTGCCCCCGGTTAAGCAACGACGTTAGATCCACCATGACCGTCTGCGATGGACTACTAATACTACTACTGGCCGGTAATGACTGCTGTTGCATGCCAGTCTTGAGTGCTTCAAAGAATCGACTGGACCGGTCCAGCTCGTCGCGGAGATGAAAGACATCCTGCGGAGCGTCTTTCCACAGCTCGCAGAGTCGCCAGATTTTGGAGCTCGCACGCGCCGTCACGTCGGCGACTCCTATAACACAGGCGACAATTTCCATTGATGCTTCCCAGCCGAGGATGTAGTGTGTGAGATGACGGATGGGAGGGGTGGAAGCGTCCAGCAAAGGTCCACAGCCAGCCGCCCCCCAGGGAAGCTATATACCTTCTATAGCAGGCCTCAAAAAACTGTATATGGCGAGAATAGAAATACATACGGTACCTTGGTACGCCCCCCCTCCAGCCAGGCACTGAATGTGGCGCAGCAAATCGCCTCGGCCAGTTAAACTTGAAACAGGATCTTTACCCAGATTAAAATCTGCCGACACGGCAGCAGCCATTCACCCCCAAACACACCACCACTACAATCGAAGCCGCCGCCACCGCAGTAGCGCTTGCGAGCACCTGGTAACTTAAGAAGACAATCCTTTCTTACCCGCACTCCTTTTGTAACATGTCCTTTTTCAATCATGTTGGCAATCCTTTTGTGTCTGTCCTCCCGCATTTGCAAACTTGAGGGCAGACATGCCCGCCCAAGTCCAGTCGTCAGAGACGAGTTGGCACCTTTGTGAAGGAGGTACGATACTATCTCTTCCTGCCCGTACGAGGCAGCCCACATCAACGGTGTGCGCCCAGATGTGTCCCGGGCGTTTACATGCGCTCCCAGGTCGATCAACGCCCTCACATTGTTTGCCCCGTCTAGCGGCGGCGGCGGCATAATGTAGAGGGGCGGTCCAGCCGTGCATGTCCCTTGCCTTGACGTACTTGCGAAACCATTTCCGCTTGCACCCAATATTCAACTCTGTCCTCCTGTGGCACTGATGCCATCTCATGTACATGTACCTAGCCTTGTGAACCTGAGCAGCTTGCCGCAGAGTCCCTCCTCCACATTGTGACTCTCCATGTCAAAGATATTTGTGTGACCCTGCCCCTCGGCCCAGGCCTCGTCGTCCTCGTGGAGAGATCCTCAATTCGCCGGTTCGAGCGGTGCTGGTATTATTACTGGCATCCCATTCTTTGAGGAGGGTGTGACTGGTAGAGCCAGGAGAGAATCGGGCCTGGGTAACTCGGGTTGGGGTTCTGGTGGTATTGTTGCTTGCGGTGGTATTACGCCATTGGTCTCTCTAAAAATGTTTCTTCTGGAGAGCAAGTTGCAGAGCGAGGATTTGCAGCATTTTTATTTCTCTGGGGATATCTCCTCTTTGGAACAACCTGGTCTTATCTCGTCCAAATGGGCCTAGACTCTGCAGAAGCCGCGGAGAACGCCATCAACGGAATCGTGTCCTCCTGGATGATTTTCTGCGGAGTGTTAGTTTCCCCTTCCTCTGAATCCTTACAAAGGTTCTGGATCTGGATGTATCGTTTATCTCCATCCTTCGGGGAGTATTTGGTCACCCCAGAACAAGAGACAAAGAGTGGTGGTGGATGTGACTTTTGTCCGATTAGCAATGCGGACGCGTTTCCGCGGGGATAAATGTGAGTTACAAGAATATGTGGAGGGACTTTGGCATCATGTGTTGCTACATTGTCTTTAACTCTGTCGCCCCCAAGGGCGTGTATTGGCTGGCGAGGGTGCCCAAGGGGAGTAAGAGAAGGTGAAGGAGGTATAAAGGGAGTTAAGATAAGGAAAGGTGAAGGAGGGGTGGGGAGGCCTACTCGCCGGGAGTGGCAGTTTAGCTTTTGTTATCTTTCAGACAGTTGGATCGTTCATCATACTCCCTTGATAATACGCCCTGCAATAAAACCTCCCCCTTTCTATAGTTCATCTGTACAAGTCTCCAGACGATCAAATTGATGCGAGCACACAATGCAAAGATCAATGACACCAACTCATATCCAACCGCAAAGTCCATCGCCTCTACACCTGCACCCAGAAAAACCCAGACATAAATTTCCTTTATCCAACCATGCCGCAGCCAAAACTAAAGTTCAATGATAGCCCTCGTCTTCTATAGGTCTCTTTTTGCTTTTTCTTCTTTTTGCTTCCGCTTTTTCATACGGGTATGGCCCCAAAAACCTCGATTCCTACTCTTCCTCGCCTCCTTCCACTCCGGGGTTTCCATAACTGGTTTAAACCTCTCGTCCAGTGACAAGGTGCTGCCTGTTCTTTTGACAAACCGATCAAGATCGCCGTCCAGCTCGACGAAGCCATTGCCCTTCAAAATAAAAAGCAGAGCCTCGAAATACTCCCATTTCTCGGGGTTTCTGGCGAAACTGTCCTGGACCGCCTCTACAAAATTCGGCTGGGGCAAGAATCCCGCCCGGGTGAGTATACCGACCGTCCTTAGTCTGCAATTGAGGTCGCTTTCTCCGCCGGCACTGTGACCAGCGCCGTCGAGAGCGACTCTAGTGATTATGGACAAGTAATCTTTTCGTGGCCTGGGTTTTTGAAAGGGATTTCGAGTGCTTGACCAGGGAATAAAGGACTTGTCATCAATCCCCGCCTGAATATATGGGCCACACGAGTTCGCCAATGCAAGCAAATAGAGGGAATCCGAATTAGAACTGACAATGCAATCATAATTCATGCCCCGAGGATCGAGGGCGTCGCGAAACGTCGATGATAGTAACCGGCGTCGAATTTCATCCAAAGGGATCCCCCCAAGAACCCAAACTAGCTGCTCTCTGATCCGAGGCGAGTTGTTGCAATATCCTCCAAAAATGAATGCAGCATTGGTCACACTAAGTAGGTCTGGCATAGTGGTTTTCTCTTCAGATGCCAGTAGCCGCACCTGGGAGACACTGGCCGAACACATGACCAGACTTGGCTCGTAACCATCAGGGCCATCCGCAATTATCGAGAGTCTGATTTCTCGCAGCCAGTCGTATACAGATCGATGAAGAAACTGCACAGACATTGTCCCTGGATTAAAAACGACGACCTGCAACATTCCTCCAGTGGCCCCGGTAAGGTCTCGTTCGAGCAGCCCAGGTAGAGCTTCCAGCGCGCTGCCGTGGGGGTATTGTTGCGGCATAGAATGCTTATGGTAGTTGAGATCGAAGTTCATAGCTACCCAAAATTGCAGGCCTTCAATATGTAAATCTGGCTCTATCTCGGCCGACCAGAACATGAGCTGGTACATTTGGGACGCCTTCCGCCGAAGAGATGGGTTCAGCCTCCCGCGAATCGCTTGATAAAGCTCTTCCAGCCCCTCCGGAAGCGTTTCGATAAGCTTCCAGATCTCACGAAGATCACTGTTGTCTCTGGCGGTTTTAATGGCTTGTTCGACGACTAGGACCACCCACAGAAATATACCGTTTGCCTTGTCGATAATGGTTGACTCCATCTTATCAACACTACTGGCATCAATTCTCCGAAGATCCTGGAACGCTGGGCTATCGGCTATGCGGGTTCGGACGTACTTTTCGATATCGGGCTTTGTGAACTGTTCCATCTTGAGTGACGGGTGGGCACGAAACGCGTCTCTGAAGATATTCCACGGCCGACTCGAAACGCAGAGTTTTGTTGACTTGTGACCTCGTTGCAGTTGATGGATGAAGGCGACGAGACTCTCCAGATCTCCGTCGTACTCATCGAGCCCATCAAGAAAGATGGCAAGCCGGTGTGTGTTCCCAATCTCAGAGATGCAGTTGAGAATAGCTTCTCGAAGTGCTTCTTCAGTCCAGTTTGGAGGATCGAGCGCGTCCCTTCCCGCCAGTTGAAAGTAGAGATAACGCCTCGAGGCAATCACTGGGCAGAGATCTTGCAGCTGATCAAGAAGTTGATGCAGCAGGTTTTTCATGAGTCCCTCTTGGGATTTTTGCCCCATCGACCCAGGATTCCAGAAATATACGCGACACATGAGTAGCGGCAACTCCCCAGCCCAACTCTGGAGGCATTGCCAAACCGAAGGATCGGTGCAGATAAACTTCATCAGGGTGCTCTTCCCTGATGCGGGGATACCCGTGATCCAGAAAGGAGTCTCGCAGGTGTCTGATTCAATCCAGTCCTTGAATGTGGTCGTGTGGCGTTCGTTGGTCTGATCATCATGCAGAAGCCACTGAAAAGTCTCGGGAAAGGCTTGCTCAATCTGATTTTCGCGTAGAATCCTGTCGGGAAAGTCGAGTTGGTTTAGGATTCTGCTGCAGATATATTCGTGCATGTGAGGAGACTCTGTAGGAGTGGTGGTGTTTGTGAGCGATCCGGTCTGCAGGGTGGCTACCGAAATCGAGGCCCAAAGTCCGGCAGCCAACGTTCCGGGGGCCATCTCAGAGACGTCTCGAGAACCTTCATGAATGGCCCCAGAGATATCGCCCATCAAGCTTTGGAGGGACTGGTCCACCTTCTTGACGGTGTCATCAATGCTGTCAAGTTTGGCTTTGCCCGCTGCAACATCATCCCTGCCTGCCAGTCAGTTGTGCATTCATCATCCACACACAAATCGCAGACGGTTAAGAATCGAGACATACCAAACACACATGACACTGTCCATCATTGCCCGCTCACGAATGTTTTTCAATCTTTCCTGCAGCTCTTCGACCTCGCCTTGTTTCCAGAAGCTGCGAACGACGACGCGTGTGCGCGCGCCAAAGGCTTTAAGGCCATGATCAGGAGGGGAGGTCAAGTCACGGACAAGATCCCGGATCTTTTCCTCCGCTACTCGACATTCTCTATCGAGACGGTCGAAATTTTCGGCATGTTGGGGATAGCGAGACTTTAGGTCCGAAATTCTTTCTTTTGCGTCCGACGTGGTTTGGGACAGTTCTTGGTACTCGGTCTGCAGGGTCGTCAATGCTGTGGGACAGCCATCTTTCGCCGATCGGACCGCGGAGTACAGCGAAACCAACTTGGAACCGAAATCCACAAAAGTGACGATTCCGGTGGCGATGGAAAGTGTGCTGAGCGGATCCATGGGATAGACGGTGAATTCGACTGAGTACACTTCGCGATGCAATGCGACATGGAGAATCGGTTGCAGATTTTCGGAGGTTGGGCTTCATATTTTCCGAGGTTGGGCTGCTGAATGTGTCGACCGCTCATGATTGGCCACGACCGAAGCCTGCTGCAGCAACTAAGCAGTAGCGCGGGTGCCTCTGGGTTCAATATCACGTGTCCTGTCGACTTGCATGATGCCGACGATGGAAAGGCACGACCTGGAGGTTGTAACAAGAAGCAGAAGGTAAAGAAACCGCTTATGCATTTCATGTGACAGCCGGCACCCGATGTACTCAGCAGCACTCCATACCCCTCACTTCGCTGTTCTGCTAATCTAGTCATCCATCGGCAATCGTTCACGGAGCAGTGGCAGTCGCCACTGATGTCCCCATCTCAGGTCAAGCTTCCACTTAACATTTATCGCCTCTATCTCAGCAACCTCATTCCTGTTGTGGTTGGTTGGCGAGGGTACGTGTACCATGGGCCCCTGGCTTGGATAAGTAGAGGGACCATCATGTCCACGCGAATAGTTCGTCCAGGGGACCGTCTCGTAGGACCCGAAGCCAATGTCGGAGTTCAGCCAAACAAGGATTCTCGACGTGGATTTTGAGCTCGGAAAATCCCATTCCAACGTGGTGCCCTCCAATTGCTCAACATAACGTCTTTCGACGCCGCCTACGAAGTACTGTGGACAATCAAGATTGATTCGGGTGAATATTGCCGCCAGGTAGGTTTTTTTTTGAACCCCCTGCAGAAACTATGCTTTCTGTATGTGGCTAGCCGTCAACGCTGGTGTCCTAAATTTTCACATGGAGCCTGGGGGGTGTCACGGCTGCTAAGCTGAAAAGTTTCACATGAACAGTCTTTCAGGGGTTGGATTATGTGACCACAATGTTTTCTTGACACCCAATGCTCTATGTCTAATCCGCTCACACTCTATCCAAACCATCGCTTATACACCACCAGTCTATACCTCACCAGACACCCCGCGAGACGCACCCATCTACGCCTTGAAAGAAATCGCCCTCAACCCCTCCGCAATCTCCAAAACCCTATCCTCCTCCTCCCCACCCCTAACAACCAAACGCAAGTTCGTCGCCTGCGGTAACAATCCGCACAATCCAAAAAGTCATCCTTTCGACTACAGGGATTCATAGCGCCCACCTCTCCCGTATTCTTATTCTTAATCCCATATGCCGTGATTGCTGACTCTCTTGGGAAAAGTAACTGATTATTTGTTCCCCAGTAAATCCAGCCGAGATTTAACGCGATGACAAAAGCGTTCCTTTCTCTGCAATTTCCAAAATACTGATGATTCGCCCCGCCGATAATATTACATGTCTGCGGGGACTGACGAGCGCCTCCCGCTCGAACAGAAGAGGCGGTGATATATCCCCTTCCGGGGATGAATAGGTCGACGGCCGTTCCGGGAATGCCAAAGGGGGTGAGGTTGTGGGTGCCATCGGTGCGGGCTTTGGCGGCCATGGCTTCGTAGTCTTTTTTCACTTCGCTGGAGAGAGTGGCGTCTTGGATGGTCTGCACGGTGGAAGGGATGATTTCCTCGCACCGGTATCCGCTGTTTGGGTCGGTTTGACGAGTAAATGCCGCGAGGATGGGGGCTGGGTGAGGAGAGAGAGGAAGGTTAGGAGGAGGGTGAGGAGCGAGGGGAGGCGACAGGAGAGGGCCATTTTCATGAATACTGGAGAGGCTTTGGGGGGGACTGAACTGAAATGATGCCGTGAGCTTTAATGCGTTGATGGAACTGAACTCTAGTGTGCTAATGTATTTTTCTTCTCGACTCAATGAGCGGAGGAGAGACCTCTTATACGCGTCCAGAATGCCCAGACAGGCCCTACCCTCATCGTGACATATACCTAAGCACACAAACAAGTCCATCATCTCCTCAACACCCACTTCAATCCATCACCCAACCTTGACCTTCCTCGTATGAAATTGCACTGCAAAAAGTTCCACATAATCCTGCTCGTAAAGCTGACGAGCACAGTACAGTATAGTGTATAGTGAAAACGACTTGACTCTCACAGATATGCAAACCCGGTAATAGAGAATGCATCTGATATGCAAGACGACACCGGCTGCATTGATTACTGAGCCGCATTATAATTTACTACGCGACGATACAGGCTACCAATGAGCCGAGTTGATGAGTGGTTTGGCGTTCTGGTTGGGCTACGCCTCGTGGCTTGTTAAGCGGATGTTGCCTTCCCAGTTCCCTATTCCGGCTCAGCTCGACTAGCCCTGGTGCACGTTTTGAAAGTTTGACTTTTCGGCCTCTCAGTCGGCATGCGTAGAGCTGAAGTCTTCTCAACATTGGGCTCTTCAATTCCTATTGAGTGCCCCGGAACTTGTAAGGTTCGCCAAAATCTAAAAAGAGAAGAAAATGCGGCGCCCCTGTTCACATTTGATGTAGGCCAATTTTAGCAGCGAGGGTGCCACATGCACACTGGATCATCGCTATACGGATACCCCCATGACACCCCAACACGGGGCATAGCCTCCAAGAATAGACGAATACTTGTAGATCCAGTAGGTAGGCGTCCCGAATATAAATGCAAGCACTCCAGCGAGTTCTTCACATTCACACTTAGTCTGGAGCCACGCAGAGGATGCACAGCTGAGCTTGGCAGAACCAATACCCGTGTCTCCCTCTCCTGCAGTGTCAAGTTCTGCCAGTTATGTGAGTGGCGGAGTGATAGCTTGGGTAGATCCCGATGTTACACAGGACATCTCCCGAACCGTGTGTATTGCACGGTATTCAATGGTAAGCTAACACCCCGCCATTTTCCCCAATAACAAAAGGACCGACCTATATGTGCGTTACCCGGAAATTCGGGACTTGGCTTGCAAACGAAAGGCGGAAACAGAAAGCCTCGAACTATTTTTCTGCCTAAGGCCCGAATAGGTGTCTTTGCACTTCACCTCGTAAAACCGTCAAGATCCCACGTTAACAATTTCTCGGAGTGCACGAAAACACAGCGGATTTTGTCACCTGACAATACCCCGCTTCGTGGTGTCTCTTGCCCAACTTCGGAGAATCCCCACAGCACCTTTTCCTGCAATTTGCACGATATCCAGTCTCATCCCCAGCGCTAGGGTTCAAGGAAGCAAAAGATTTTGACACGACGTACGAATAATGGCATCAGGTCTCGTAATTCGCCCTTCCCCCGATCCTCTCCCTCTTCCGTCAAGTTCAGATGCGGGGTCCCATGTCGAGAACTTGAACCGTCGCCGCCCAACATTTCTGGACCTGCCGAAGCAGGCACGAACCACAATCTACAGTTTGTGTCTGATCCGACCCTGTCCCATTGATTTGTGGAGTCGTCGGAACCCGGAAGACGAGGAGCGCGCGACGCGGGTTGGATGGCGACCCGAATGCTGGTACAGGAGACAGCGACGGGGGTTCGTGACGGGATTCGCCCCCGGGGATCACTTGTGTAATTGTCCGCCCTTGCCGCTGGCGTTGACGCTGGTTTGCCGTCAGGTATTTCTCTTTTCTCTATGTTCTCTGTTCGCCCTCCCCGCCCTTTTTTTATTCCTTCTTTTTACGCACGCGATGAAACCTAACTTGTCCTCCCTCTGATCAGGTCCATAATGAGAGCCTCGACGTCTTCTTCGGCTACAACCTCTTCGTCCTCAAGGCACACAATGGCCACCAAGATGCACTATGGCCACTCCTACATATGCCCGGACATCACCTTTCACGCATGCGTCGTTTGTTCATCCGTCTGAATCGCTGGCCGTGTCCAGAGGGTCACGATTCGGACCGCTGTGGCGTCGCCTCCGATGGTACACCACCCTCGCCAGCTTACTGCTTTTTGTGCAAGTCACCCTTGAGCGAGTCCCCCACCGCGAATCTGGACATGCTCAGCGGGTGGAGGTCGCTGTGTCGTCGTCTTGGGTGGGAGCGTACCCCGGGACTGATGAACCTTACCGTCATATATGACGCTGAAGATGAGGCAAGAGCCCGTGAAATCACCGATCCGCTCATCGAGTTCTTGCCGAGGCTTCGTACATGTAACCTCCGGCTAGGCTCAAGCCCGGCCATGGAAGGTCAGGCCAGGCTGGCCCGTAGAACTGTATTAGCTTTGACGGGAAGGGAACCTGGACCGCAAATCAACGAACCATTCCCGTTCAACAAACTCCCTTGGGAACTCAAACTCCGCATCCTGGAACATACTCACCTTGGCACTTCGCAAACTGGCGACTACAATATCTTCTTCACTCGTGTGAATGTTATCAATGGTCGATTTATTAAAGGAAGGCTTTATCCCGAATCGTGCTGGAGAATAACATGTTGTGGAAAATGCTGCGACTCAGTAATGGACTGGTACGTTTATCTTGTGTACGATTGCGAGAGTTATGTTGCAGAGAGAGAGGGGGCAGACAGAAAGGAAAAGACTGACAAGAAGTTTAGTTGCTGCATTTCCTCGTACGCAGCCTACTCGGCTACCTGCCAATGCCGCGTCTTACCCCTGGCTGTCTTCCAAGTTAGCCGCGATTTCCGCCTAGCCGCCCAACAGGTGTTTTACCACAATGCCCAATTTTGTGTTCGTAATGACCAGCTCGAGTCTGCCTTCAATTTTGTCTCCGGTCCGACTCTCTCACTCTTGAGAAATGTATCCCTCGCCATGACCCCTGCGCAGTGCTACTTTTGGCCTGGCTACTGTCCGGCCACTGCTCACCCGCAATGGGATTTTGAACGCTCGGTCGAAATCTACTTCCCCATGGGACCATACGTTTCCGAGTCTATCGACCCCGCTACGTCAACTACATGGCCATATACCTACCAAGCTCCCTCAGTCGGTTTCCGCACAGCTCTGGATATCTTGGCAACAGTTGACTACAATGACACTGATGATCGCAACGAAGAACCGCCGCCTCTCGATCTCGAAAAAGACCTCGTCGCCCTCTGGATCTACGCCGGTCTGTACATGACGCCGGGCGGAGATGACGACACGGAAGATCTCGAACAGAGATTTGGCTGGGTTTATGACTTGTATCTCGACATTGCTCATGCTATTCATCAGGCTTTTTTTGCGACTCCAGATCAGGGTCAGGGTAAAAAGAGACGGAGATTAGGTTCCGTGAATTTTCAACTCGTCATTTTCAAGGACCTGGCGCCGTGGTTGGCCAGGGAAGTTTTGGGCGATTCTTTCTCTGGAAATGTGGAAGATGTGGAAGATGCATGGGAAGGAAGAAGAGCAAGACCGAGAAGGCCGATTCATGAAAAGGTGCCGAGTTATCACTCTGTGGAGTATTTGGGCGGGGGGCGCCAACTTGTACGGCCGAGTCGATGGGGGTGATATCACTTTGACTTTTTCTTTCTTTTCTCCTTTTCTTTTTTTCTTCTTTCTTTTCTTTTCTTTTCTTTATGGACTGGTGGATGGAGAAAAGGTCTATTGTAATTATCTAGGTATCTAGGTTTTATGACTTGGAAAAGCATTTCTCCGTCTTTTCGCGTTGCTGAGAGGTGGTAGTTGACGGTGAGAAGTGTGTGAACTTCGGATTTTATGACAGGGGGTATTAGATTCAGGATGATAAAATTGATATTATGAACTACATGACTAAATCTTGGACTGTCTCTGGACTAACCCGCTGGTTTTTTCTTTCTTTTGGTCGATATACTATAGAAGTTTATATAGCTCGTAGCTGTGTCAATGACACGCCAGATGGTCTTTCAGTCTAGTCCTCTTGGACCCTCACAGTTCGGTATATATGGTACTACAACTCTTGCCTTGGCTAAGATAGGTAGTCTACCCCAACAGAACACCGCCCTCCTCTCGCGTCCCATCCCTTCCCAGAACCCATCTCTCCCCACCTCCTCCTTCCTTTCTTATGACCCCATATCTCACCCTAACTTTTCCTACCTCTTTCAGTATACCTTTCACCCCTCCATTCTCACTTTCCGACGCAAGTAAAGGCGCCTCCAGAGCTCGTCCCGTTTCCAAAGGACTGAGTGAAACCTGCCTTCCCAATTCCCACCAACGACTATAGAGCGGAAGAATGGCCAAAATGGCGATAAACATGAGCGTTAGCGCGACCGCGAGATATACGTAGTGAGAGGTGTAGATTGTTAGCGTCATGGTCTGGGAGGCGTTGAGGACTTCTTGTCGGAGATTTTGGGGCGGTGGCTTCACCCCTTCTCCATTTCCGTTTGTATTTCCATTTGCATTTCCGTTGGTGGTTGTAGTTGTATTAGTGCTGACACCGGGATCACTCGCCCCAGACGCAGAAGTGCTCGGAGACTGGCTCGGTGGAGGAGAAGAAATCCCCAAGGCCCCTCGAAAGGCCATCTCCCGCAACGCATTCACAATATCCCCTGCCGGATCCACCCACGCCATCTTATCTGCCGTTAACGCCGCCTTCGTATTATCTCCCCCCATGTTCGTGCGGTGCGTATATACCATTGGCCCTGACGTCGACGGGTCGAGCGCGTAAGTCCCGCTGGTGAAGTAGATGGATATAGAACTGTTGTAAATCGTCTTGGCAGCGAGAGCGAACCCGCCTAGCGCGGAGGGAAAGATGCCGATAGCCGAAGTTTCCGACCTGTTGGAACGGAGGAGGTTTATTGTTGCGTTCTGGTCCAGAGGAGGAAGGGGGAGGAGAGTAACGGGACTGAGCTGCGGTGAGTCGGGTGAGAGGTTAATGATGTTGGTCTTGGTGTTGGTGTTGTTGGGATTCGTAACCTCGACGGAATACCGAACAATGGCGTGGTGAAGAACACACGTCGTCAACACTATATCCCCCACAAACCCCGGATTCGGCTTGTGAGCAGTCTCGACGGTGATCCTGTCGGGTGTCCCCTTATCGTGATGAACCGTCGCGTACCCAGCCGGAAAGATATCGCCCGATTTCGGACTCGTCATGTTATACGCCCTTGTCGAAGAATTGCACCGCACATCCCACCCTGGTCCCACCACTTCCCCTCGACAAACCCCCCTACAGCCTGCCGTCCATATGGCCATTCCCTTGCGACTGCTAAAATCCCTCACCACCTCGGCCATGGCCGGGGTGATGCCACTGACCGTGTTTGCTCTCGTCATGTATACCCCCGAATAATTCGCCGGAAACCCCTTTTCCGAAACCAACCAAACCTGGAACCCTGAACCTTCACCACCCGCAGCGCCAGCTCCGCCAACAGCCGTGGTGACGGTGAGGGTCTCGGCTCTTATCCCCGAAGCTCTCTGCAATAGCGGTCCATCTACAAAGACGAGAAACGCCAAGAGACAGGCATTAGCAATCTTGTTGAAGTTCCGCCCCGCCAGAAACGCATGCCACGCGCTCGATCCGTGTTCCCAGTAATTGTGGACTTCTTTGAGGGTCGCGCCGCGGAGCATTTTTGTCCACCACGCAATGACGACGCCATCGTACAGCGCCCAGGAAATGAGTGCGTTGGCGACAGTGGTGAGGATCGCGAGGAGCACGGCAGGTTGGATGGGGAATTTGGAAGAAGGCCATGATGCGGTGGGTTTTTCGTCGGAAAAAACAAGTACGGCGACGGTAGAGAGCGTGGCGAGAATGGCCCCGAGGAGAGAAAGCAGTCCGGCGAGGGGGAGGTGGGTCCAAAACCCAGGCTTCCAGGTGTTTTGTTGTCGGCGATGCATTTTTGGGGGGGGGGTTTGTTTTTGTCTCCTCAGTTTTCGTTCTGAGAGGATTGGATCAGAGTAAATGGGTGGGCTGCTCTATTAAAAGAGTTTTTTTATCCCTTGTTCATCAGCCCCTGCCTGCGTCAATGAGACCCGAGTATTGATGCCTGTGTTTTGTCCCACTCATTACAACATGACGGGGCAGGCAGTGAAATTGGTTCGCTCATGTAATTGGTGCTTACAGTCGTGTCCGAGCTCGAGTCCGAGAATGCGCGAGACTGCAGTCATCCATACCCCTGTTTTAAACGTGCGGGAGCTTATTCTTATTCCAGCCCTACCATTTACATCCCCTCTTCATTTTCTTTTCTGAGACAAAAAGTACAGAGAGAGATTACTGCACCGGCACCATCAACCGATCCACATCGGGTCCCCACCCATTTCCCACCCCCTCAATCACGACTGTATTTTCACTTCCCCTCTTCAACCTCGCATGGAGCGTACTTGTCGCCGGGTCTCCCTTCGCCGGCAAGAACGCAATTTTCCTCCCCGCATCCCCATTGACTTTAACAGTCGCATATCTCGGCGCACTGTCCGCATTGATATACTTGATGCGAATCGTCGTCAACCCATCAATATCACTCCTAATTCCCGAAAACGTCACCACCCCCCGATCCGGTCCGCCGATATATCCCGCCGCGATCTTATTGCTACACCCCGAACAGGAAACATCGCGCGCCTTCCCGCCATAGGCGCCTTTTTCTGCTTCATAACTGGTTTCGGCTGGCGGGTTCTGCCACGCGGCGAAATTGGAAGTGGGAACCCAGCTTACGGCATTCTTCATAGAAACGCTCGTCCCGCTTATTGAGAGCGGAAGCCAAACATAGGTAGAAGCCATGAGGTTATCTTTGAGCCAGCGGTCGCCGAGGTAGATGGCGGAAGACTCGGAGGTTTTCAAAATATACGTGGTTTGGGAATTATACGTCTTGGAACCGGAATCGGCGAATTTCTTCCACGAAGACCACCCCGACGATAGCGATGTCGAGGTCGTGTATTGGTTCTCGTTGGCGTCCCACCCCGTCATCATGGACGCGAACATGAAATACGTCCGGCCGAGCTTCACCATGGCGGGAGCTTCCACCCGGTTTCCTCCTTCGAGACGCCACGAATATACGTCGGTCGTGGGGGTGAGGAAGTCGTCGGACAGGGCGACGATGCGGAGGCCATGTTTGCGCTGGATATTAGAGGTAAGTGCCATTCTGAAACTGAAACGAAGTACAAAGAAAAAAGAAGACAACGAGAAAAAGAAATGAGGGGGAAAAAAAAAAGAACTCACATCCTCAGTCAAAAGATACCCCTTCCCATCGTCATCCTTGAAAAGTCCCATATCCCGACTTTCTCGTCCGAGACTATACTCTGTCAGACTATTCTCCTGATAGACATATCTCTGGGGAAGAAAAAAAACTTACGGCTGAAAACTCCGAATGTATTGGTATTTCCCACAGACGGAATCGCCCGTCGCCACTGCCACTCTGGCCTCTCCGTAACTGCTGCTGTCCATGTGCATCCACAGCACATATTTACGAGTTTTATCATTGTAAATAACCTTTGGTCTCTCCACCACGCGGTTCGGCCCCAGGTCGCCTGACGACGTGCGCGACAGGAGCGCGCCCACCAAAGTCCACTGTACGAGGTCGGTCGAGGCGTAACAGTTGACGTTGGAAAACGAGTGGCCGCCGCTCTTGTCTTCTCCAACCATGTAGTATGTGCCATTGACGACGATGAGTCCTGCGCCGTGGGCTTGAAGGTGTTCTCCGTCGGGCTGTCCTTGTTTAGTACCCTTTTTTTTTTCCCCCAGGCGAGAGAGGGGGAAGGGAGAGAAAACTCACCGTCGTCCATGTCCCTCCCGGCACAACCTGCAACGAAGCCGTCACCGCACGGGACAGCGCCGTCGCAAGCACAGCAGACCAAATGCGCATTTTGAACCGTGCTGGTTTCGCGACAGAATCTCGCTCACCAAAAAAGAAAGAAAAAAAATCTCGTGCCAGAATACCTGTACCCGTACCAGTTTTAATTATCTCTCTACCCCAACACGGTTGCAACCGGCCTAGGTAGGTAGGTAAGGAAGTTTCACTAGGGACAGGGACACATGGCTTATAACCGCACGGTCCGATAGTCGTTGTGCGGGGAAGTAATCTACCGCGGTATTGGTGGACAAATTCCTCCAGATTGCAAGCTCATCGTTTCCTTCCGTTTTTCCAAGTCCCAAGCCCGGATTGCGGAACACCATTATTTCCCTGTACCGGCTGCCACGTCTGCGCATACCTGTAAAAACGGGTGTGGCTGCATTTGCATTGCATTTTCACTTGTAAGAGGCTGGGATGCACAAAATCCGGGGTACGCAGCAACGCGGGCTGGTTGGTATGTGCGGATCTGCAGAACGGGCGCATCTTCTCTCACCCTGGGGAAGAGATAGTTTTTTTTATTTGTTGCTCTGCTGTGGAGTGCCGCGTGCGGGTTGACACATGACGGATAAAGTCATCAGATGGTGCCCACGGTGGAGGATAAATACCTACCTACGCAGCCCAGGACCGTCCCGCTGTCGGTTTCTTGGTAGTGACTCGGGGAAGAATAATTTTGGGTGGCCACGTGCCATGGCGCGTGCCCCAGCCAGCCAGCCACCTGTGTCTAGCTCACCTTTTTGTGCGTTGTTTTTCTTTTTGGTATAGCCTTTTTTATTACATTCAGTACAATCACGTATAATAATTAGTCTTTTATATGCCCTTACCCTATGTTACTAGCTACCTGACCTGCTAACTCAACCCAGGCGATGGCGATTCATCAAATCCACAACACCGATATAGCCAGGTTAAGAGATGTGGTCGATTTTGCCAATGCAACTAGAGTCAGGAAATAGATGGCGGTGCCGGCGCCCAGCTTGTGGAACCGGCGCTTGGTCTCCCAATATCCTACGTTGAGGCTTCCAACCCAGCTCTTGAGAGCACCATGACCTCGGTCTCACCCCGGTCGCCCCCAAGCCAAATCCCACTCGCAGTTCGCTATGCCTACCACGCCGAATCCCTTCAGCTGGCCCCCAACATCCTCGCACGTTCCAAAGTCACAGTGGCCCTGTCACTCTGCTGCTCCTACCAAAGTCTAGATGGGAGATTGCATGCTGACCGCCGAGCTGGGGACAGACCGAACGTGTCGGACCCTCTATACCTTTTGGAAAATATATGCGCAGTTCGCAAGCGTGGAACGAGGGCGGCACGGATGTCTTGCTGGCTTCCTATGAAAGGAAGGAAATAGAAATAGTGCATTTTCTAGACGTTTACAATCGGACGGGACAGCCGGAATTGCTGTCTGTCCCGGGGCGGAACTGGCCCCGTCCCGATGACGGTCCAGCAGCATTCCGTGTACTTGCCTGGGCCGGGGATAGCGGCCCGCGCCTGCGGCGAAGATTGCACTCTTGCATGATTCGAGAGCGGACAACGGAACGTTGAAGACGAGACGGAATCGGACTGCAGCAGATGCAGCGGTCGCCATGTCGAGTTCTAAACTGAGCTCAACTGAGAAAGTCAACTAAAGAAGACAGGGCATCCTCGTAATTTGGATGTTACCCCGCAAAACTGGGAGATATTCACACAACACACACACACACACACAGCTGACTAAGCGTCTTTATCAAGTAAAACTACCTAGGTACCTTAGGTGCGTACCTAGCTTTTGCAAATACTTATTTTACCTGCCGTTAAATGCCTTGATTTGGCAGCTTGGGACGGGGACTGGGACGGCTGTGATGGTATGCCCGGCTCTGCCTTTGTGGCTATTAGAAGTGACAGACACTGAAGAGAGAGAGATGATTTACGATATTTGATAACAAACTCAGATAAAAGTGAGGCAAAATGGGCTAGTTGTAGCGGCGATGGTGGGTACGTATCATGCTAATATTGTGGAGTAGTTGTTGGGGCAAGAAGGTATCAAGGCGCACATCGAGCGTCGTAACAAGGAGGGAGGGAGGGAGGGAGAGCATGTGTACGGTAGGGTGCCACCCATGTCCAAGTCGGGTAGTGTTTCACTCTGAGGAAAATTTGGCATTGGCTACAGCTGCTTGACCAGCTGGAGGACGGGATTTTGTTTCGAAACTAAAAAGTAAAGTGGTGTAAAGTGAAAGTAGTGCAAAACTGATTTGTTGTTGCTGTAAAGAAACCCCTATCTGTCATCACAAATCCCCCATCTCCTCCTCCTTCTCGTCGACAGAGTGATCCTCCTTCTCGTCAATGACAAAATAATCCCTAACCACGGCCGTCCCGTTCGCGACGGCCGCCCAAGCCTCTCCGGTACAGGACATGGGCATCAGCACATAACATTTCGGTCTCGGCATCGGCGGCGGCGCGTGTCTAACCGTTGTCGCATCATCCAGTCCCACAGTAACCAAATCGTCGGTAACTTTTACCTTTCCCGTCGGAATATCCTTCCCCTGCGTAGCCCTTATAAAAATATCGTACGAGGTAACAGGTTGGTAAGCAGGAACTTCATGGCCCGCCTGGAATACCCTCGTGAAGCTGAAATTCCCAACCTGTCTCGTCAGCCCACCAACTTTGCCGTCTCCCTCTCGATTAAACAGCGGAGCATAGCCGGCTTTGGCGAATGTTTCCTGTTGCGTCCAGGGGACAGCAAGAGATGCGGCTTCGCCGCCTTGCCAGTTGCAGATGAAATCGCGATCTCCGTAAACCAAATGGACTTTGACTCCTGACTCTAACAAAATAGCGATATCGTCAAGGAACCCCCCGCGCAACATATCATAGGAGGATTCAAAGCCTTGGCCCACAGCGACAGAACCAAACGTAAAGTTCACCGGAACACCCAGCGCTGCGAGCGTGGATTCCTCTGTGAAATATCCGTGTAGATGCGGTGGCGGAAACGGATCCGCAGCAGGGTGGGCAATGTCGTAGAACCCGCGATTAGCGTACTCCATTCCATTTTGGAAGGGTTCGTAGCAGGATTCTTCAAAGATAGCACAGGGTTTGGTGAGGTTTTTGTTTTTCTTGTCCTGCGTGGTCAGGGCTAGGGCTGCCTGACAGGATCGCAAGTGGTCAAGACATCCGGATGGACGGTTCCATTGGTCGAGAAACTCGGCGTACTTTGTGGAGTTGACTAATTGGATTCCGTACGTCTAGCTATAGTTGGTGATCCTTGACCTGAAAGAAGAAGAAGAAGAAGAAGAAGAAGAAGAAGAAGGGGTAGGAGGGTGACTCACATTGTTATACGCAAAGTGAATGTTATATCCCCCCTGCACCGCCATGTCCACCAACCCGTTGACAATTCCCACCGTGTCCAAATGCAGCTTATGCGCACCCTTTTTGGACGAGAATCCGTTATCAATCCTGCGGTTTTGTTCCTGAAAAAACGCAAAGAATTTCGGCCCGTAATGTCCCCCATAACTCTCGGACCACAAACTAATCCTATTGTCGGATGGCTTGTAGTGCGGAAACTCAAAGAACCAGGTCTGGGCAAAATGCCAGAGCGCATGCGCGGCCTGGGCGGTGCTGTTGGCCGTGTGAGAGGCTTTGCCAGAACTGCTCACTCCGATGCGATATGTCAAGTTGGATTCGGGAATGGGGCCATGGCTGAAGTCGGCGGGAGTGGCTTGGAACGCAATACCCATGCCGTCGGGACTAAACGTGCTGTTGGTGGGAATGTCATAGGAAAAACCGACTTGGGTAGGCTGGTCAATATACAGCATGTTCACTTCGTTGTTCCAGCTCCAGGGGTTGAGATATGTGGTCTTGGAGTCGGCGGCGATAAAACACGGTCCATTCTCTTGAAGCGCTCCCATCATGGATGAAGCACCGGGGCCGCCATTCAGCCAGATGGCAAGGGGTGCGGTGGACGGGTTCTTGCGTGCTTCAAAGAACCAAAAGAACCTAAGATATGTAATAAGTAAGGGCATAAACTGTGACTGGAAGATGGCTGCTCACGTGTTAATCGGATAATGCTGGATCTCGTCGCCGTCGTCCTCGAGCAGGCCCGGAGGGAGGTGGACATATCCGGCATATGATTTCACGCCAGGTGTCGTCTCGCAGATGCCGGGCTAGAGGAGTTAGTCTTTTCCGTTCAATCTACCAGATGAATGGGGGGGGGGGGTGGGGGTACCTGTTTGAACGAGATGGTGACATTGGGATGGAACTTGGACTTGAGAACTGTAACGCCCTCGGGTTTGGGAGGAAACTGGGCGGCAGCAATGCCGACGAAGCAGAGGATGATACTGATGGAAAACATTTTGAATCGACTGTTGAAGTTGATACTAAGGTATGCGGAGACGTCCCCGCCTTCAACTTGTGTTGTCTTTCGGGAGTTTTGCCGGCTGTGCCGCTTTGATGCATACAGATGGGGATCGTAGCCACCTTCCTAAGTCGGTGGGTTACGTGCCGTTATGTTGTTGACTTTGCTGAAGCCAATACCCAAAACCTTATC
>Ga0247763_1000645_pt1 | contig 21011 bp, 11 predicted proteins | sample UWRJL141409B4_FD_179926 | JGI IMG/M metagenome (GOLD analysis project Ga0247763, IMG submission 179926) | Plant litter microbial communities from Arlington Agricultural Research Station in Wisconsin, United States - UWRJ-L141-409B-4 | ecosystem: Environmental > Terrestrial > Plant litter >...
AGAGGTAGGCAAGATGGTTTGAACTCACACGTTTGTCAAGATTATCCACACTATCACCTCTCATATTGAGTGGAGTGGCGGCAAGAGGGGAGGCCATGGCCAAGGCTGATAGGGCGGCCAGGGAGAAGAAGAGACCGGTGAGATGCATGGTGTGCTTGCTTCAGGTAGGTAGACTTGGCTGGATTAATAATGCGTATGGGTCTTCGGTGAACAATGGAAGTTGTGAACGCTGAAGTGAGTCTGCTCTCTGGGCTGGACGCAAATTCAGTCTGGCAAAGAGGAAAGAGGCCTGATATATACTCCAGCGAAGGCATATTTGATTTGTTGGACCGTGTTGCTTGCCGCTAGTCGGTTAATCCGCATTTTAGTCAAAGCTGATAGTGGATGCAGCATCCAGGCGTAGATCCGTTAGTAGTGTGTGTGAGTGTGTGTGTTGGTCAGCACTTGGCCTTTGCCCCGTAAAGAATCAACCAATGACATTCAGGTGTTGGTGAACCTGCAGGTGTGTCGTATCTCAGCATCGAATCCGAAAAGCGCGGGGGCAAATATTGAAATTATGGTTTCTGGTGACAACATCTCGAAACAGACGGAAAGACTGGCGAGTGAACATGAAGTCCGCGAATAATAAGGGGAAAATGCTGACACTTGGTATTCCCACGCCGCGCTAGTAGCCTCATCAAAAAGAACCCTGCAGATCCCATAGTTGAGGTCCTTTAAGACATTTTGTCCCAATGACAACATCTAATGACATGAAAAAACCTAATGATCAATAGAATCGGGGGTGCGCCACTGACTCCTTCTGGTCTGCACCACGAAAATCTCAACCTACTTCGACCCCTTCCACACTTTCTCTCTCGGAACTATCGAGCTTCCGCAGAGATGCAGTTATTGAGGGTTTATTTGTACCTCGTTCTTTTCACCCCAGCTATCTCCTTTTCCGAAAAGAGAAGCGAGATTCATGCTGCCATTCGGCCAAGTCGACGACAACACGAGAGGAGATCTGAGGTCGACGATCAACAGCCTCTTCAAGTACAATTGGCATTGGTACTGGACCCAGACAGTGTGGCCGCAGCGGTCAACAAGTTGTATATGGTTTCGGATCCTGACTCTGCTTCCTTTGGCCAGCACTTGTCGCCACAGGGAGTGGCAGAAATGCTCAAAGTGCCGTGTACTCGCACAAGAGAGGTCAGCAACTGGGTAGACGAGGTGGGTGGTGTTGGCTGGTCAACAATGCATCTTTCGCTCGACGGGTCACAGTTGAGATTTTATACGACGGTGGAAAAGGCCAGGGTGTTGTTTGGGACCCAGTTCTATCGGGTCTGGTCGACTCACAGCAGAAGCAGTCATATTACGGCAGACAAGTACACGGCGCCATCTAACCTTGGTATGGTTCCGTTTACTATCCAGATACATGTCGTTCATGTTGAGACATTCTGACCTGGGTTGACAGCACGACACATTGACCACGTGCTTGTGAGGGCGTTTGATAAAAAGCACGAACATGACGGAATTACGTTGGGGCTCCGTCGTCGGCAGCACAAGAGCACAGAATTGAAACAGACCCACGTAGACTGCCTCCGCTTCACCACGCCACATTGTCTGCGTCGGCTGTACGGCATGAACGACGCAACCGGAACTATCCCGCACCCGAACAGCTCCCTCGGAATCTTTACCATGGCGTGGCAGACGTGGCTCGGCCTGGATCTGGACATGTTTTTCACCGACTTTGCGCCCAGCCAAACAGGCAAGCGACCATTTATCACCGTAGTCAACGGCGGCTACCGGCATTTTGACCTCAAAAATGCCAACAACACAGCCACTGAAATCTTCCACCTCGAACCCAACCTGGACTATCAATATACCATGGCACTAGCCGATCCCGTTCCCGTTACAAATATTCAAGTCGGCGATGAGCTACACCCCTCGTCCAATACCAACATGATGCTTGCCGCGCTGGATCAAAATTACAATTGCTCCGGGGGACTTGATGGGGAATTCGACTCGCCGATTTATAACGAGGGAAACAATAACAACACGACCGATAATTATTGCAACAACGACAACAACGAAAACACTGAAAGGAAACTTAAAAAAATTCCACGAGTCCTTAGTATTTCCTACGCCTGGAACGAAGCAGAATTCTCCCCTCCCTATCTACATCGCCAATGTCTCGAATTCCTCAAGCTCGGCCTGCAGGGGATCACGGTGCTGGCTTCAACAGGGGATTACGGTACGGCGGATCAGTTGGGAAACTGTATTGATGAAGCAACAGGGGCGATGGTTCCCTTTGCCTTGGGCAACAATGAGACAAGGACTGGTGCTGGTGGTGTCAGGTTTTCGGCAGTGTTCCCCGCTAGCTGTCCGTGGGTCACAGCCGTGGGGGGGACCCAGTTTGCGCTCCCTCCGTCAGTCAAAGATAGGGACAGGCCGGGCTGGATGGATAGGGATATGTTCCCCGCTGAGACCGCGCTGGATATTAGGCGGAAGGGGAAAGTGAATGTGGGTTCGGGCGGGGGGTTCAGTTGGACATTTACCGCGCCGGGGTACCAAGCTGGTGTGACGCGGGATTATCTGGACAGAGTGTACGGGGCTGCGGGGCTGGCAGAAAACAAATACTTTAACCCCCAAAACCGCGGATATCCCGACATATCCGCCATGGCGCGCAACTACGTGGTTGCCATGCACGGCAAGTACCACAGCGTCGATGGAACTTCGGCATCAGCACCGCTAGTCGCCTCCATGATTGCAAGAATTAACGACGAACGACTTAAACAGGGCAAGGGAACTGTGGGGTTCATCAACCCCGTCTTGTATTCCCGCCATCACGAAATGATGATACGCGACATAGACACGGGAGTTATTGGTGGCTGTGGAGTGGCTGATGCTTTCCCGGCGAAGGCCGGCTGGGATGCCGCGACGGGCTTGGGGTCGCCTGATTATGAGGGTATGCGGCGTGTGTTTATGAGCTTTCCGTGAGAAGGGTGGGTGAAAAGGGAGAAAGATGAACTCGTCTGACGGGATATTGGTCTACCTAGAAAGACAAAACATAATCATTATCCTCAACGCGTATCACTTGATCATAGTCACCTGTCCTCTGACGTCCAAAGAGGGTCTCGTTGGCATTTTTTATTTTTTTTTTTTTTTTTTAAAAAAAAAAAAATCGTCCAGTCATTAACAATCGCAACCTCCTTCCCTACCCATGCAGGTCCATAGACGGAATTTTCCTTAAAACGAAACGAGGGCGAACCCACGGAGGCGTCATTGTTGGACTCGGCTTGCCAAGTCACACAAGGCTCTGGGAGTTACGGCGAGAAAGCCTAACTCCTGTGTGCTTTGACAACGCCCATTTCTCGTATCTGCGCGCCCGTGGTGAACCCGTTCAAAACAGCAGGTCTTGGCTCTTGGCTCTTGGCCAGCTAATCCCAACGTAGCGTCCGGTGCGAGCTCCAAAGCCTCGTCCGTTGGCATCTGTCTCCATTGAGGTGAGAAGGAAGCAATGGCGCTAAATATCAGTGCTCCCATGGAGGCAATGTCAAACCCAAAGCGGCATCGATTAGGGGCTGGGGCTGTGTCAAGACCCAAAATAACTTAGCCAGCTTGCATTCCCAGCCTTGCGCAGGGCAACGCCCCCTCTATGTTACTCAATGATAAAAGTCTTCCACCATGGCCACCATTTCATTCTCCAACAAAAGACAATATTCTCAAAAATCATCATATGCTTGTAGTCTGCCCCACTGGATTGTAGTCGAGTAAGTCTCACATACCATTTCCGTTTACGAAAACAAGAGAACGTAATTTCTTCTAGAAATGGCGTCAAACAATCAAAACATCTTCCAGCTATTCGGCAACAGCATGATTGGTGCCGGGACCTTCATCACTCCCTTCGCTGCCATTCCCTCGCCCGCCTCGCCGGTACTTATGATTCTGGGACCGTCCATGGCGGGTCTCGGAGCGGCAACGGTTGGCATGGTCAAGCTCTGTCGTATTTGCCGGAATTGGTTTCAGGGAGCGTCGAACCAGTTTCACCAGATGTTTTGTCGGGATGATATGTGTACGCGCTGCTCGGGTCAGTGGTACTAAGAGGGGGTAAATATAGCAACTAGAATCATGTTTGCAACCATTTATTTCTGGGCAAATCACGGCGGTCTGGTGGGCCTGTGTGTAGTTTTAGGCCTAACCCATTCGACTGGACCTACATTTTGTGAAGTGCGGAAGAGGAAATTTTAAAGGTTAGCTTGGGTTCGTCTCACACATTGACACCACGTTAGCACAAATACTACCTTACCGACCGTAGCGGGAAATTCTGACGGGTGGGATTTACATATGCGGCTGTCAACTGAATTTCAGAATCCTTCGGAGGTATAAATTTGAACTGTTCGTGACGTAGTTGACTGTATCTTGCCCTTGAATTTTGCCCTCGTGATTGCCCGTGCTCGATTCCCATTCGTGACTGTGTTTTCAATCTTGCCAATCCAATTCCAACCCCTTGTAGGCCCTGGATTTCAGGGGATCTACAGGGTGTTGGGCTGGTTGGTTTTTTTTTTGCTGGCCTGGAAGGGTCGGCTTCTGATTGGTTGGGACGCACGGGCCACCCTGTATTCGATTACCACAGTGGTTTCGGTTACCTCCATGGTTTCGATTACCACCATTCCTACCGTAAATTCAGGGGTTACCGTAACCCGGCTGTACAGTTTCCCACCTGTAGGTACCTACATAATGAAATGTCACGGCAACCAAACAAAACACGAGACAAGGCTACGCAGGAGTTGTGGCGATTGCGTGTAATTGGGAGGTAAGGAAGAAGAAGAAGAAGAAGAAGAGGAAGAAGAAGAAGAGGAAGGGTTGCAGTGGGGTTGCACCTTTTGGAGGTGCGGTGCTGGGGGCAGGACCTTGGGTGCCAAGGCCCAGCCCCTCTCCATGACATGAAAGAGCGAGATATTGCAATATCCACTATAAACTAAGGTGGATGATACTGCAGAATATACGCCTGGAAAGAAATATCATTGGAGTCCTCATTGTTGCCTGGGGACTACTTAGGTAGGTAGGTAGGTAGGTACATACGCTCGCGATTGGTTCCTAAATTCCGGGGTTTGAAACTATGCTACGAATATATATACGTATACACACACTACCAAGACAAAAAAAGAAATGGGTACACTATACCTAGGTAGGTACATATAAATCTACCCCTCCTCAACCCCAGCTTCCATAGCAACATTAAAATGCTAAGTGTCAAAGATAAAATATACCACTGCACTTGAGTGTTCAATGTTATATAACGTGCGTGATAAGCGAGCGGATCATCTAAGCGAGTGGATCAATTTCCATCACCCTACCACAACTATCCTCAACTATATAACCACAATATTAGGAAACTTCTATAATTGAATCAGAAACAGATGAATTAGATGATTCTGCAGCTTCCTTGTACGTGCGTGCATTATGGCCAGGCTTGCCGCATACACCATAATACTGAATCTTCGTACGAGACCCCCCTGCACTACTACCATTTCGACGTCCTTCCTGAGCCAGCTGCTTACCTACAGCCTTCTGATCCAGTAGATCCTGTGCCTCTTGTATAGTAAGTGATCCTCTAAGCCGTATATGTGTTTTTTTAGCTCTCCGTCGCTTATTAAGGCCCTTATTGGCCTTGCGTAGTGCTGAGACCTTTGTACGGAGAAGAGCCACCTCGTGCATAACCGCTATCGTACCTTTAGCTAATTGGTTTATAGTAGTTAATATAGGTGTTGGAGAGCTGCCTTGATGGTTGGAAATTCGATTTTTGATAAGCGTTGATTGTGAGGTAGCCTTTCGAGGGTTGTGTGGCGTTTGGGAAACCCAAGGTAGTGCTGTAGTTGGGCTTAAGGCTGGGGGTGTTGGAGTTTGAATAGATATATCTAGTTTGGATATTACCTTTTCTGGGTTGTACGGTATAAGGCTGGCTCCGGTAAATTCCCCCTGGATGTTATTTTTTGTAATTGAAGCAAAAAACGCCTTTTTAAACGTATAGAGAAATTCCAACTTGCTGATGTGTGTGATGTTTATCCGTATTAACTGCTTAATTTGGCGGCTGTACGCCTTTTTTAACGGTGAAAAACAACTAATATCTAATGGTTGAAGTAGGTGCGAGGAGTGAGGAGGTATACAAAGCGTAATAATGTTATGCTCCTTGTAATAGTTTTCGAATTCCTTAGAGTGGTGGTTATTGTGGCTGTTAAGAATTAGTAGCCGGTGTGTGCCCTTTGTACGAGATGTTGTGTGGAAATCGAAATGCTGAATCTAATTTATGCTTTTTTTATTGGTAGTTTAGCTATTATTGGTTGTTGTAATGCGTTAAGTAGCTGGGAGGTTGTACTTTTGATACTAGTTGGTAAGGTGATATCGCCTAGTTAGGATGATGAATGGCGGGATGGCCTAACTTAAAGTATTTACCCCTTGGATGATTGTTGCCTATTTTCGATTGCTGGGCTGGGTTTGTTTAGCCTTGTTGCTGCGGCCGTCTGAGGTAGTAACTACTATAGTGGTGATGATAATGCTTATTATAAAGCTAGTTTCGTTAAAATTGTACGAATCGTTATTAAGGATGCTGTATTTAACTTTAATGTTATGTATAAGGGTAAATTACTTGCGAATAATCTTTGGATCTTCGTATTTGGCCTTCTGGTAGTTGTATTTACGCGTAAAATGCGTCTGAAGTTCCGGTTGGCGCTTAATAAAGTTGTGAGCCTATCGTACGCTAATAGGGGGTGTGTTGCGTTTGCGTAGTAATTGGTTGGCTATATCTTCTACGTACGAGAGCTGGGGATGAAATGCGCGTGCGTATAGTTTAAGTATATATTGAATAATCGTTTTCTCTTCCAAATCCGTGAGTTTGCGCGAATTGGCTGGAGTATCGTATTGTGAAGGTGTACCAGAATGTTGGCGGTGAAGGGTAGTATAAGGTACTGTATAGATTTTGGATGCAGCTCGAAGACTTAGTTTAGAGTCATTTTTACAAGCCTCAAGGGCAATAACCAATTTGGCTTCTATTGAAGGCAAAGACATGTTGTGTGGTAGAAGAAAAGTAGAGTTGCAGATAGAAGGTTGCGTTGTGTGAGAAATTTGATCTACTCGCTTAGATGATCCGCTCGCTTATCACGCACGTTAGGTATGTAGCCAGCTTTTTCAAGCGCTGGAACATTGCTTGCTCTCAGTGTCGAGCATTTTTGTAAAGTTCAAGTCCAAAACGGTCAATATCAAGGGGGTGTTTGGTGAGTACCTCACCCAAATTAGGCTTGTATTCTATGCGGTGTCACAGGTACCAAGGTAGGTAGATGCTACCCATTTTTTTGGTGAATCTGGGGCTGCGTCCTGGTTGGGCGTGCAGCTGCCGCCGGAAATACGACTACGTCGGACCCGAAATGTGGGGGAAATGTCTGGTGCTAGGCAGGCGCTGCGAAGAATGAAGGCAGGTTCGTTCAGAAAACAGCTAGACCCAGAACATCAAGCTATCAAGAACCCTTCAACTCCATTTCATCGCTGTCTGCATGCTGGCCTTTTCTGGTAGTGCGATTGATCGGCGGACGCGCCCGTTAAAAAGTCGTTTTTGCTCATGCCCTCGGAACGAGCGCTGTTGCCTGGGCTGGCGGGGTATTGATGTCACCCCAATATCAGCTCGTTTGAGGCTAGTATTGACTTCAACAATCGACTTTCAAAATCCGCAGATGATTGACAGAGCGAGCGAGCGATATGGATCCACTCAGTGTTGTGTCGATTGTGGCCGCAACTTGCCAGTTTGTGGATTTTGGCGCTCGGTTATTCACCGAAAGCTACCGCATCCATCGTCGAGGCGCATCCCATGCGCAAGAAAGAGTCGCCGATCTAGCCAGAGTGTCTCGCGAGTTGGCAATGTTCTCACAAAATATGGCCGACAAAACAGCCCCTCTGGTCAGCCCCAATCATCATCCTCTTGGCGTCTCGGAGACGGCCTTACTCCAAGAGTGCCGTCGCTGCGAGGACGCCTGTCGAGATATCAGCATGTCCATCTCCTTAATCCGACGAATGGATGAGAAAGCCCGAAAGATAGCAGGCGCTGGAGCATCAGGTCCCGGAAACTCAAAATGGGAGAGCTTCAGGACGGCATTATCCCTGGTGTGGAACTCAGGCGAGGTCCGAGAAATGGAGTCGAGGCTCAAAGAGATCAGGTCTAATCTGATGCTCGCCATGGTCTCGGATTTATGGTATGGTACCTACCTTACCTACCTACCTACCAACCTACCCTGCGTTCCCGCTGTTATCAGAGTTCAGATTGGCGCGTGGCAACATATGTATAGGTACCTACTGACGTGTGATATGCATAGGAGTCGGAACGCCAACCCGACGGAGCTCGAAAAACCGACGCGAATTCAAACCCTCGTCGAACAAGTTAACCCGAACGGCAATATCTCCGCTACCAGAAAACAAGCGCCGGAATTCATATTTAGTTACCGCACTCTCGACCAGGACTCACAAGATGCACCGCCGCCAGATGTCGGGCGGACCGCAAGTGGGATCGACGATGCTGCCTGCTCAAAGGCCCTCATTCACAGTCTGAGCTTTGAGGTCGAGGGTAATCGCGAGAAGGCTATCCCCAAGGCATACGAGAGTACATATGAGTGGATATTCAAGGGTCCGGTACAACAACAGCAACAGCAACAGCCTGGGACCGATGTGGACCCACAACCAAGTTGTTGGTCCGACTTTCCCGCGTGGCTCGAGCACGATTCCAGGGACGTGTACTGGATTACAGGGAAGCCGGGTTCTGGGAAGTCAACTATGATGAAATACTTGGCCCACCATGTGGAGACGCGGTTACATCTCCAAAAGTGGTCCCATCCACGGCCTGTTCTTATCTCGGCGTTTTACTCCTGGAACGCGGGGACGGAATTGGAGAAATCCCAAGAAGGGCTGCTTCGGAGTCTGCTGCGTCAAATCTTGGAGCAAGCTCCACAACTTGGGCCCCTAATGTTTCCTGCTCGGTGGGCCATGCTCAAAATATTCGGCAAGCACGCAAATCAGCGATTCCCTCCGTGGGGTTGGACAGAACTCTTTGAGACCATTACTGCCTTCACTGTGTCGGCCCACCGCATGTTTAACCTTGCCATCTTTATCGATGGTCTCGATGAGTTTCCTGGGGATTACGGTCGTCTCATCGGACTTGTGAACCAGTTTCACGGCCGCCTTGGCATCAAAGTTTGCGTCAGCAGCCGTCCGTGGAACGAGTTCCGGGATGTCTTTTTGGATTGCCCACAGCTTCATATGGAGCTGCTCACCAGAGAAGACATGAAACGATTTGTACACGGCAGCTTCCAGCGCAATAGAGCCTTCGTGGAGCTGGAGACGGCACGCCCAGACATGGCGAAAAGACTCCGCTTTGGGATTGTTGACAAGGCGGACGGCGTCTTTCTTTGGGTCGCCGTGGTCACAAACGCCATTCTCTGCGGCCTAAACGAAGGAGATCAACCCGAGGAGCTGATATCGATGCTTGATGAATTACCGAGTGATCTCAGCGATCTGTATGCAAGCCTTTGGCGGCTGATTAAGCCAGCGTACAGGAAGGACGGCGCGCGCATCCTGGCGCTATTCCGAGCATATACCGAGTTGCCACGATCCGACCTGTCCTTTGGCCTACCGCCCACCATGCTATCCGGAATTCCTGCCCACGTCCTGTGGTTTGCCGATGGCGGCGCTTTCATGGCTTCCAAACACTTGGTACAAGGCCTGAGGAGGAGGCTCAACAGCCGTACGCGTGGACTCCTTCATGTATCTTCGCTCGGCGGGGTTGACTACCTGCACCGCACGGCAAAGGAATGGTTCAATCGAATTTGGTTAGAAACCATAACCCCATCAGTTCCAAAAGACTTTGAGCTTCATCTCGCTGTTCTTGAGGGCATCGTAGCCGACGCGGTTGATATGCGAGATCAGGGGCAGTTCATCAATGAAATTATCGGTTGCCACAGAGCCGCCTTCGGCACCGGGGACAGCGATGCGTTCCGCAGGGGGTCAACCAACCTCAACCTCTGGGGTTCTCCCGGTGCCCAAAGTGGTGGGACTTGGGCCTGGCTATTGATCTGTCTCTATCATGCATCTCGGGTCACGGATGCGCCTGAGAATCACGACCGGCTCGTCAAGGCCCTCGAGAGGCTGGCCGTTTTGCTAATGAGCGTCCACGCAGCCGACGGGAACGGCTTGCCGGCTCCGGAGTGGGTGATTTTGAGTCAACGCTTTGCAGGACACCACGGTCTTGTCGCCGTAGCGGCCGAAGTTGGCGTCACTCCGTACGTAAGAGCCAAGATGATTCAAGCCAACCACTCCAGGGGCTATCTTCTCGAAAGCAACAGCCCGGTTGAGCTTCTGATATCTTGTCTGGTACTTGGGCAAAAGGACCCGGACATCCCCATACCTACAAACAAGGCCCTCAAACGTTCTGAAATACAAAAGATAAGCTATGGAAATTTTTACGACATTGTGACCAACTTTGTCGAAGGCTCTATCGATTTCAACGCAATCGGGCGCTACCGACTACTTTGCGACTTGGTCAACATGATGCTAACGGAGAAGAAGGACGGTATTTCTCATAGGGGGTTGCGGAAACTAACGGCTTCTTTGCGCGCAGAATTGGCTCGGATAGCCCTAGGTCGTGGGAGGGATAGAATGAAATTCCGCGAGCTGGTTCCTGTGAAAACCGGTAATTACGAAACCGAGGTGCCGTATTGGGTTGCTGTTGATGAGATATTCGAGAGATATGAAGCAAAGAGGTCGTTTCCGAGAGGGTTGCGGTGGGCTCAAAAGCGTTTGTTTTCGCGAGCTAGGAAGGTAGCTAGGTAGTAGTTGGGTAAAGAGCGTGGTCGGACATGTATTCTTCATGTAGCGGCTGGTTTGAATTGTAACGTTTCTATCCGCGCGCTTCCACCTGCTATGAGCCACAATTCACCCTCATCTTGTCACATACGACCATACCCACTGGAGAACTCGGGATCCCGTCTGCTCTCCCATAGATAAGCCAGCGAGGGCCAAACTAGTAGTTGGGTCGGTGACGACCAGCGAATCCTTGGTGTTGTATGTTCTTTTTGCCGTTTTGCTTCCCGCCGCAACAGCGGTGTCTGGGGTTTTCCGTCGGCCGTGAGTAAAAAGTTGTGGTCTTGGACTTGGTCGAGAAACAATTTATGGAAAATAGCACGCGTAGGTTTGCAAAAAAATCATCAAGACGGAACTTCCCCTCACCGCCGCAAGAGTCACCGGGATTTTCAAATAGATATGCAGGGATTTTCCGCGTGTTTTGGTTGACTGCCATAGGAGATGCGCGTCCATCTCTAGAGTAAAGGCGGAATGTCTGATCTAAATCGTGTAACAACACTGCACATTGTCACCCCCAGGACATTTGTTCCTACAGCAATCAGTCAACATACTGCCCAATTTTCTAGCAAGGGGAAACGAACTTGACGCGGCCCGATAGAGGTTTGAAGCTATCGCACTTCTTGATCGTTGCGCACACCCCTTCTCTCGACCCGGGTGCATCGCAAGAGAAGTTCTTGATGCAGCATTTGTTGTTGGCGCCGCCTAAAACCAACAGTCAATCGACCAGTTAGTTAGCAGGTGTTCAATGGTCACTCGAGGGGGGGAAAGTGGAGATATAGATGTGATGCTTACCGGAACAGAGACCGCTCTTGACATAGGCCCAATTCTCTTCGCATTCCTTGGGATCCATACAGGTGCCGCGGGCTTGCTGTGTTTTTTTTTTTTTCTATCTCAGCAACTTTTTGCTCGAAATGAAATGAGGACTTTGTAGAGTGTGTAACATACCCCGTACCCGTCGGTTTGGTAAGAACAACTCTCGGCTGTTGTGGTTGCGAAGAAGAGCGCGAGAGAGGCAAAGTTGGAGAGCTTCATTCTTGAGTTTTTTTTTGCGGTAGTTAATAAATTTGTGCTTTGACAAAAAAGGTCAGTGTACTCGAATGCCAAAGTAATTGTGAACTGCCCGTATTGTTATCAGGATACAAGCGCAATCAAATACTCTTTGTGAAATCGGACTCGGTATGATTTGCACCCGTATTACTTATTACTCCGTCCACCGTAACGTCCTCGCTTGCTTGTGATTGTCAATGACAACATTTTGTGCTAGGGAGTCTAGACTTGATGCAACCCTGTCAAGGGAACTCTGTTCCGGCGGGAGGGAGCTGTTCTGTTCTGTCCTAGTTAAAATCGTAGTTGATGTAGCCAAGTCTCACAAGTAGAGCTGCTCTGTGGTGGGGAATGCAGGTGCGTTGCATTATTGCCATCCCCCATGCCAGTCCACCACGTCGGGAAAGCCATGGCAGGTTCACCTGCATGCCGAGACGGTTGCAATGCTACGTTGTACGCCTGAATATTGCATTGAAGAATGGGACCTTCCATGGTGAGGTTAGACAGTCTGTGTAAGGGACGGGGTTGCATGGGAGGTAAGCTGAACTCAAGCTTTTGCCTTTTATTTCAGCCTAGGTAATAATCTGAGACGAATCCGGGCATACGAAATTTCCTATTTCGTTCGTAGTCCTGAACTTCCCCTGATTCTTCCCTGAGCTGGGTTGATCCCATACGTTGCCGCTGCGCAGCCTCAGAGGCCCATTTTTAGTTCTCTACGCTAAAGTTTTCTTTCGATCTCCCCCGTATCGTCTATGTTTCTGGCATATACTGGTACATTGTGGGATAGTACGTAACACCCTAGTTTAAGTAACATCCTAGTACTAAAATCGGCATGGTATTAGTGTACCAGTATATATAGAGATAATACATAAATTATAACGGGGCTCCTCAATGAGGGGTCGCTGCGTTGCCAGTTCCAGGCATCGCCGGTCCCGGAGCGCTGCCGGATGCGGGGTGCTGCATTGGCGATTGACAACACGGCTTCCGGATTTGGAAGCTGTGATCTTGTATAAAGAGGCTGGTGGCCTCCCTCTGATCAGAGGAAAGCCACGTTCCAATTGATATTTTGAACCACTTAGACCTACGCGTAATGGCTTCCCACAAATTCATGACAATAAATAAAGAAAGGCCATCTGGTTTTGCCAAGAAGGGCACGCAAAATAGAAGCAATACAATAAAACAGTTCTAGCCCCTTCAGATCCACCGAATCTAGTGTGCAGCGCTTCTGACATGGCAGATGCGTAAAAAGCAATACGTCTGGCAAGTTTCCTTGAAATTTTGCTCGCCGCCACTACTTTACTCATTAGTACTCCTCTGGCCATTGAATGAACCTGAAAATTTCGTCCTCTGGGTCCTCCTCATCCTCTAGACCCTCCTCATCCACTAAGTCCGCCTCGTCCTCTAGATCAATCTCACAAATGTGGTCCTGTTGAAAGAGTACCATGTCCTCTTCATTCCATTGCCTGACGTTTTTAAGTAGTTTGGCTGCGGCTACGTGGGCGCCGCTCATAGCAAATTTGACTGCTCGCACGTATTGCCGTCTCGCCGATCCTTCTGTTGACACACCCGCGGTTAAGAGGAGCTGAAGTACGTCAATCCTTCCGTACTCGGCGGCGGCTTCAAGCGCTGTTCGCCCCATCGCCGGGCTTGGCGCGTCATAGTCCGCTCCAAGTTCTAGCAGCTTGCGAACAAGACCTATAGATCCTCTAATAGCTGCCATCTGTAGGGCGGTTGCTCCCCACCGAGTAGCTGCAGGGCCATTTACGTCAGCATTATTCCTGAGGAGAATATCCACGAGCTCAAAGTCGTCGTTTTCGATAGCAGCCACTAGCGCAGTTCTTCCCCGTGATGGGCTAGGATGTGCATTCACGTCCGCCCCATGCAGGAGCAGAAGTTGAACTATGCCTGCGTGCCTCTTCGTGGCTGCGGATTGGAGAGGCGTGTGTTCATCTGGATCGCGATCATTTACGTCTGCTCCAGCATCTATCAGGGCCTTCAAGATGTTCAAGGACCCCCGCGTAGCTGCCGACAAGACGGCGTGCCTGTCCGGGTGATAGCCTCGGCGAAGAAAAAGACCGACCAACTCCGCGTCATTCGTCTCCACTGCAACTTCAAGTGGTGTGGACCTGTCCGCGCAACCCAGATGGCAGAGAAAACGCCATGTCCGGGTTTTAACCCGAAATTCAAGCAGATCAGAGAAAGCACCTCGATCTGTCATGCAGGACTTGGGTGTCAATCCTATACCGAACATCATCTCTATGAGTTTCTGGTTGCGATACCAGGCTGCGATTCCGAGCGCGGTTCCTTCTAGGTCGTCTTCACAGTGGAGGTATGGCCGGAGGCTCAGTAGCCGCTCAAGAAGGGACGTGTCCGATGTGTCAACCGCGATTCGCACGGCCTCGCACAATGCCCCGGAATCATAAGATCGGGTGCGGTTAAGGATCCAGTGTGCTAGGGAAATATCATCCACGGAAAGGGATCTTTCGAGTGCGGAAGCGCCAAAGTCGTCCACCTCCTCTGGCTGAAAATATGGCTCTAAGAGAGAGACAAGTGGTTGATGTCGTGTTCTAATTGCCATGGTAAATTCGCCGCCAAACACACGAGCTCCTGCGTTCAGGAGAAGTACCGTGGCGTCATAGTTGGCCCCAAGAATTGCAGCTTGGAGAGCGGTTTCGCCCATTATATCTCTCTCAAACATCGGCGAATGACTGTAGTCATTCACCCTGGCTCCATGATCCAGCAATAGTTGCACAACATTGACATTTCCTGCATAAGCAGCAAGCTGGAGGGTCGTTGGAAATTTAACCCGGTTCTTGTCGCTTGGAAGTCGGTTTGGCCGCGCACCTCGTCGGATTAACTCTGCGCAAATATTGAATCGCCCTTGCCGTGCGGCAGCCGATAAAGCCGAAACTCCACTCTCATCCTCGTAGTTTAAGTCGATCGCGTAACTCATCAAAAGACTGGCAATGATATCATTACCATCTCCAATCGCCAAAACTAGCGCCTTCTGGTAAAAGTTGTCCGGTTGGCGGTCCGCTAAGGCGGCGAGAAGTCTCCGCGCGACTTGAAGATTCCGAACCTTAGCAAGTGGACGGAACCATCTGCTGTCCATGTATGCCCCAGATTCTAAGAATAGTTCAACCAGGTCGAAGTTTCCAAGAACGGCTGCGATTTCTAACGGTGACCTTGCCTTGCGGCGAGTTTCGTTTATAGCGGCGCCTTTTGATAGAAGGGTTTGGACCAACTCCATGCCGTCAGCTGGAAAAGAGCGGCTGAGTGAGGTAGCGAGCGCGAGCGGAGACCAATCGTCGAATTGAACCGTCTTGTTAACATCAGCCCCTCGATTAAGGAGGAGTATGGCAAGACTGAAATCTCCGCAATGAATTGCATGTTGAAGTGGTGTGACAGAACTCTGCCCAAAGTCGGTGCTATAATAACCAATCTCTTTGATATCGCAGAGTGACCTCAACGAGTCCTGGAATCCCACTGGATGGTTCGCGTCGATGCCCGCATCCAACATGGCCTCGATAACTGGCAGGTCTCGTACTCTGACTGCGCTCCCAAACAGCTTCCCGACAAGCGCCTGCGCCGTTGGCTGTTCCGAGATCGCCATCTGTTGCAGTGTAGCAGAGCTTCTAAGTGCCGTAGACATGAGCGTTTGTACGACCCACTTATCATCTGAATCTTGGTCTCGACTGTGCCGTTCTTCGTGTAGGTTGTTGGAGAGTGCATATAGAAACACTTCCAGTGAGGACAGCGACTGACCACCGCCGGGGCGTGATAGTTCCTCCGCCATGCGAAGATGGTCCCCAGCCTCCCTCTCTGGCATCTTGGAGTTGAGATGTAAAAGGATCCGTGACTCGGAAGACCATGTTGAGGCCGTATACGCCCCGCTGGTCCTTACCAAAGATCGCAGAACCAAGTCAGTTACAGGACGTTTGGCTTTCAACGTCCCCATAGACAGATGGATTGACTTGGTGACGTCTAAAACGAATCAGTCTTTGAGAAAAACAAAGCGGGATGAAACATGCGTCTACTTTACCTTTCATCATTCCGGCATGGGACTGCAACCAGGGAAGATTCTGTGGGTACGCAGCATACAGAACGGCAGTTGGCGCCTGTTCCCTCCCCGGTGTAGTTATCAGTCCCCCGTGGGCTGATATAAAGCAGGTGTTGGTTAACAAGTCACCATCGATAGAAGGGTTCAGAGGCGAAGGAGAACGGGTCACGATGTCGAAGTCCGGGGGGGTCCGCGGCGTTGGCACTGAGCACAAGTGTCAGTTAATCTTGACCAAATAGGGGAATGCAGTAGAAGCTCACTTTGTTCTAAAGCTTCCTTCTCTTGGAAGGTTGTGAATCCCTGCCAGCCGAGTACTCTCTCTGACACCAGATTCCCATGAAAATAGACTTTGGCTTTTTGCCCCCTCCTTTTCGCTTTTTCGACCTTGTAAGCAATGATCCTGACATCTTCAGGCCGGGCCTTGACGTATTTTGTGAAGCCCCATCGCTTGAGCTGTGTCTCGTACTGAGATTTTCTGGATATTGTCAGTGCCGGAGCTATTGATGGCTATTAAGCTTGAGTTGGGTCCTGACGTCTTTTTGTGGCCGAAGTGCCTGCTCATCAGGTCCATCACCCCATTGGGACCGCCAAGATGCCGGTTCTCGACAATATAGAGATATTGAATCGCCTCTTTGAGCCGTGCCCAGTCCTCTGAAGGTAGGTTATCGCACATTGTTGAATCAGATTCGATATGACCCGAATTGAAGTTTCTTGAGCAAGTGAAAAAAAGTTGTGAAAAGAAAATTATTAGCACCACAGGCTTTGGTGATCCTTAAGAAATGCAAAGATGAGCAAAGGTGGCAGGTTAAGCTTCCTGCTGTATCGTTTAATTGGCGGTGGGCCTTTTTTGGTTTCTAAGCCTCTTCCCCTCCATGTACACAAAATGGTGCTTGAGGAACATGCTCAAGCTCCATGGTTGGTCGATGACAAAATCTGGATGCTCCTGGTTGGTCGACGACAAAATCCGGATGCCCCTGGTTGGTCAACAACAAAATCTGGATGCCTCTGGTTGGTCAACGACAAAATCTGGATGCCTTTGTCAGGGACACACTTTTTTCGGGCGGCCAATAGCACCACAGCAGCCCCACCAAAATTTGCGAGGTGGAATCATCACACACTGACCGTCATCGACCAATCAAAACTGTGAAAGTGGGGTCCGAGCATGCAGCCCTAGCAATGCCGCCATTTGCCATCATCGTTGCCAGATATCCAACTCTTTACAATTCAATAAAGCTGTTGCAACTCACACCATTTCCACCAATCAAAAGTGCAGGGTTTCTGAAGAGAAACTCATTTCAGCCATCTTTATCTATGGGACCAATTCTGGGCCCACTCCGCTAGAGTTGAGGTAACTCAGCATGCTTGCAGCGCAGCCTACCAAAAATGGTGATCAGGGTGAACAAAGGTGGGCCAGCCTGCAGCAAATCCTGAGGGGAGACTGAGCCGAGCCTGAGCCTAGGTATGTTACTCTCCGCAAATCCCTTCACAAATTGTGTTCCAGATATGTACAATGTTTCCAACTTCCCCAGCTCACATATTGCCTCCGTCTGGTCGTTGTTGCTACATCAAGTGAACTGCGAAAAGAATTTCCACACCTCATTGATGCTCCAGCTGTTGGCGCCACCATCACCGCCCGAGTCATTGGGAAGCGCGACATGGTCTCCGTCAAACGCCGCAAACGTCACGGGGAACCCTTCCTTGCAGGAATACTCGGTCGTGATATGTGGTTGTCTGCTGTTGCGACCGGGCTCGGGCGCGTTCTTGCTTTGGCATCCGTTGCGACGGAGCATGTTGTCGCGAAGCTGCTTGCCCATGGAGGGGTTGAGAACACTGTCGCGCACGCCATGTTGGCTGTAGAATGCCTGGATTGCCATTTTGTCAGCTGCATGCCATTTCGGGTTCCTAGATGCTTGCCGGGTTGTCGCAACTGTGATGTATTCGTGGGCACAGTCGCGATAGTAGTTCTATAGCCAGGGGGGAAAGACAAAAAAGATTAGGTAAAGAAAGGGGGCAGATCTTACCACTGGCTCAGTTCCACCGCTGCATCCGCTAAGCTGCGCGCCAGACAGGACAGCCACCGCACGAAAGACGTTAGGCCGAGAGCAGGCCAGAGAGTACGACATGGCGGCGCCATAGCTGAAGCCCAAGCTGAAGATGAGCTTCTCGTTGATGCACAGGTCGTCGGAAAGGGTCTTGACCAGGTTGTCGAAGAAGGTGACGTCTTCACCACCCGAGTTGGCCCAACCCTTGTTTAGTCCATCGGGGGCCACAAAGATGGCTGTGTCGCCGGCAAGCTTCCGGAGTCCGTAGTAGGGGGCCGACCCGCCGTCGACGGCCTGGTAATCGGCATCACGCCAGTGGACGCCAAAGATGAGACGATGAGGCTTAGTCCTGTCGTAGTTGCTGGGAAGACGCAGGATCCATCGCCGGCTCTTGCCGTTGACCGTCATGGTACGGGTTCCGCTGGTGAGGGTTGGGGCTTTGCCGCAGCCAGCCGTGGCGGCTTGAACGAGCCCCACGCTGAAGGCGAGGAGGGCCACGAGGCCAAAGATCCTCTGGAAAAACAGATGCGAAGCAGCCATGATGACGTATTTCCACTAACCGTAGCAAGCTGCCGACCCGTGCGTGCTATGCTATCAAATGCAGGACTGACTACCTACCTAGGTAGATATACACCTGTACAAGCTGGTTGCAGAGCCGTCAGAGATATATCCCCAAAGGTTCGAGGAAATACTTTTATACAAAGCCAACAACTGCCGAATTCATCTGCCGAAGATCTTCTCTTTTTTTGTCTTGTCAAACCATTATGAATTTTTTTGGAGGCTTGGGTGTCACTTTCTCCTCTCCTCCTCTTCTCCTCCCCTCCGCTGGCTGGGCTGGCTTTGTTGCCAAGCGGGATTCGATTTGCTAAATATTTCCCGAATCCGACCGGAAGACGGTTTGGTGAAAAAGGACTGAATGGGGTAAAAGAACCTGGGGTGCAGAGTTAGGCGCTCGAATCGGGTAAATTCCTCCCCGCCGCACATTTGACGTTTGATGTCTACCTACCCCAGCGGTTCCAGGTCCACGGAGCAATGTTTATATTGCTGGCGCGTAATTTGCCTTTGCCGTTTTGGTCTTGATAAAATGCCAAAGGAAAATGGAGAATCATGGGGCTCGGAACGGGTATGGAAAATATAGCAGACCAAGATCTGGAAAACTTCCACCGAGATTACAATTGAGAAATTGATGTCCCGGCTCCAGTCTCCACTGTCCGATGACATGACATTTCCGTCTGTCATTTTCGTCAATAGAAAGCTAACGGGCTTGGTAGAAAACGTTGATCTCTCTAGGCTGAGTTTGTCTCTGGAAATTCAGCCGGCTTGTGGATGGCTACCATACTGAATTGATGAGAAATGGACCTCAAGAAAGCACAACAAACATACGCGGAAACAAAAATCATGGTAGCCATTCAAACCAGCTGGGCTTCCGCGTAAACACCTCCTCATGACAGGTGATCAGCAACACGCCAACCAGAACCCACAAAAACAAATACATGAGATCCATGACGTAAACGCAAAGCAGCTGTCTTTTTCGTCGCGACACCCCTTTGCGACGAAGGACAGGAACCAACATGGTTAGCAAAAACAGAGGAACTAGCGCTGGAAGGGTTGCCAGCTGTACGCATAGCATGATCATTTCTCGACGTCTTTCAGACAAGGGGGTTGGTCTCTTGTTCGCCAGAACCCAAGAACTCGTTTGTTGAATGCGGGGAAATGCCACCCGGAAGATAACCCCATTCAGCGCGAGGATGATGGTCTGGTAAACGAGGTCAAGTCGAGTTGCATCGCCGCCCATTTGGTTTGGAAAATAATGGATGGTGACGGATAAAAGCACGTTTAAGCTCGCAATGGTGCGTTCTTCAATGTTTTTCTTTGTTGTTGTTGATGATAACCATGGGATGTTGCTGGCTACAGCCTGGACGACTTCAATAACCCCCCAGGAGAATAGAAATAACATGCCAACAAGCGTGGTTTCGGGTGTGCCCTCGACAAAACAGAGCTTGAGTGCGGAAATGAAGGTTGTGACGACGGTTGCGAGGCTGATCAGTCGCCCAACGTATCGGGGGTTGGCTACCCTTTCATCGCGAACAATTTCCGCAGCGGTCTTGTCGGCGATGAGGACGTAGTTGGGGTGCCGGTATATGAGGACAGCACGGCAGGCTCCTCGGATACTCCCACTACGTGCGGCAAGCCAGAATGTAACGGCTAGGACGCCAAGTGCTTCGAGAGCGCCGAGAAAGGGAGCCAGTCTCCAGAGACGGAAACCGGCGGCGCGATCGAAAAGCGAACCAGGCGGCTGGATGAGGAGGCTGATGGAAAGTAAAAGTAACGCAGAAAAGGTGTTGGCCTGTGAGAAGGTGCTTGGCGGCTGAAGAGGAACAGGCTGTCCGATACCCGCTTCCGTAGTACGTGGATCTAATAAATATTTGGCTCGGATTGCGGGATCTTCGTCGCTGATATGTCCATCGTCTGTTGGTCTGTAGTGGTATCTCAGACCCAATTCGTACTTGAGAGGTTTCTCGTGCGATGCGGGAACATTCCGGATAAACATGGCAGCCCAACGCACCGCAACGAGTTTTTGATCCGTGGGAAGAAAGTCGTTGGCGACGTACGAGGGTGTGTCATCCCCATAATTCTTCTGTTCGATATGCCAGTCGAATCCTTCCAAATTGTCATTAGGATCCGCGATACCCTGGACTTTGGTACACCAGCGAGCTCGCGTTTGCTGGGGCCAGATGGAGGAGAATTGTAGGCCGTTGGGACACCAAGGTCGCGGGAGGGTAAAGATTCGAATATGATTGCGGTATTCTCGGTGGGTAAAGTTACGCCAGCCCAGACTTGTATTGGACTCGGGCTCCCCGTAGAACAGACAGTATAGGTAATTGCAAATAGTATCCTCCGGCTCGGGAGCAGAGATCTTGACGAGGTAGACGGAGATGGAAATTGCAATATCTTGGTCGACGTGCTGGCTGTACAGATGAAGACCCGTG
>Ga0247763_1000646_pt1 | contig 21006 bp, 14 predicted proteins | sample UWRJL141409B4_FD_179926 | JGI IMG/M metagenome (GOLD analysis project Ga0247763, IMG submission 179926) | Plant litter microbial communities from Arlington Agricultural Research Station in Wisconsin, United States - UWRJ-L141-409B-4 | ecosystem: Environmental > Terrestrial > Plant litter >...
CGTCTGCAGCACGAGGTGCGTATTGTAGGGGCCGCCGACGGGGCCGTCGAGGCGAAGGCCGTACTTCTCCGCGTCGACCGGCTCGGAGTGCGAGCCGTCGGCGTTGACGAGCTCGACGACGAGCGGCGTCGGCTCGAGCAGGTCGTCGCCCGCGAGGCGACCGGCGCGAAACTCGAGGTGGGTGTAGGCGCCGAGGTCGATGCCCTGCGGAGCAGCGCTCACCGGCAGCTCGAGGTAGCGCGCGGACTCGGCGCTCGCCACCGCGTCGGCATCGCGCGCGAACCACTCGATGCTGGCGGCGCGCAGCAGCGGGTCGTGCTCGGGGGCGGGGCCGTGCTCGAGCTCGACATCTCGAGCGACGAGCTCGAGGCCGCGGGCGCTCGAGCCCGTGGGGCCGCTGAAGTCCTCGAGGGTGATGCCGCGGCTCGGGCGCAGGCTCGGCGTGTGGCCGCGGTCGATGCGCGTGCTCGACGCGAGCGGCGAGCTCGGGTCGAACAGCTCGCCCAGCGCCTGATTCTTGCCCTGGCCGACGTGCGCGGCAAAGAACGCGAGCAGGCTGCGCAGGGCGATCTGCCGCTGCTCGGCGGAGCCGGTGCTGCCCGGGCCGCCGACGAAGAGCGGCTGGTGGTTCTCGCAGCCGGGCGAGTCGGACTCTTGCCACTCGGTGTTGAAGTAGTTGTGGTTCGCGCCCCAGGCCACGAACGTGCTCTTGGGCGCGTCGCGCCGCTCGTTGACGAGGCCGAGCATGCGATCGAAGGGCCGCACGCCCTGCAGATCGGAGACGTCGCCGTCGCACATGGGGAGCAGCACCGCCCAGGCGACGCCGTCAGCGTTCAGCTGGCGCGACGTCTGCCCGTCGACGGGTCCGATCTCGAAGATGGCGCGGAACACGACCGGCGTGCCGATGCGACGGGGCCAAGGGCTGCCTTCTTCCCGGTACTGCTCGTAGGCGGCGCGCGAGCCCTCGCCGCCGCGCGAGTGGCCCATCAGGCCGATCTCGTTCAGGTCGAGCTTGCCCGAGAGGTTCACGCCGAGGCTCGAGGGCGTCGCCGCGTCGCCGCGGTCCCACTCGGCGAGCTGCTGGAGGTGGCGCAGCAAGAGGCGGCCGCGCGCGAGGTTGAAGCCGCTGTCGCCCTCTTCGCCGTCGCCGCAGGTGATGCCACGGTTGGCGTTGACGGAGACCACGATGAAACCCCGCGCGGCGAGCAGGGCGCTCGCGTAGTCGTAGCCGCGATGGTTCTGCACCACCGCGAAGCCCGGCGGACAGCTGCCGCGCGCGGTGTAGCTGCAGTCGAAGTCGCGACGCGGGTTCTGGCCCGTGCCGCAGGTGCCGTGGTTGCCGTGCAGGAACAGCAGCACGGGGTAGCGCCGGCCGTCGACGAGCGTCGCGGGGCGCGTCACCGAGGCCCAGAGCTCGGTGAAGGCCCGCACGGTGACGGTGGCGTCGACGCGGGCGGGCAGCTGATATTCGCCGCGCTCGATCGGCACGGGCGAGGCGTCGAGCAGCTCGGCGCCGGCGAGCACGCGGCCGTCGTCGAGCCCTCCGAACGCCAGCACCCGCCCGTCGTCGAGCAGCTCGGCCCGGTGCGCCGAGCGCAGCGTGGCGGTGCCTGGCCCGGGTGTCCACGTGCCCCAGGCCGGGTCGTAGAGCTCCACGCCGCCCGCGCTCGACGTGGCGGCGCCGCCGATGATCGCGACGCGCCCATCCGAGAGCAGCGTCGCGCTGTGCCCGTCGTGCGGCTCGCTCGTGCCTCCCGTGAAGCGGAAGGCGCGCGCGGTGGGGTCGTACAGCTCGACGCGCTGGGAGGCGCCGCCGCCGACGATCAGCACCTGGCCGTCGAGGAGGCGCGTCGCGCTGTGGCCGGAGCGCGCGACGCCGGGCGTGCCGCTCTGGACCCAGCCGAGCTCGTTCGGGATGAAGCGCTGCGAGCGCGGCGCGTTCGGCCCGATCAACACGGCGCCGCCGTCGCCCAGGGGGGTGAGGCTCGCGCCGGGTTCCTCCGCGCGCAGCCCGCCCGCGAGCTGCCAGCTCGTCGCGTCGACCGCGAGCCGCAGAGTGGTTCGCCCGAGCGAGCCGCTGGCTACGAGGATCGTGCCGTCGGCGAGTCGCGCGGCCGCATGCCCCGAGCTGGGAACGGGCAACGCGGGCCCGAGCTCCCAGCTGCCCTGGACTGGATCGTAGAGCTCGGTGCTGGCGAGATCGCCGTCGTGGCCTTCGCCGCCGATGGCGATGGCGCCCGCGTCCACCGCGGCCTCTGCTCCTGCCGGCGAGGTCGCCGTGAGCGTGAAGGCGCTGCGCGCCGTGTTCAGGCTGCCCGTGACCGACCAGGTGCCGCTCGTCGCGTCGTAGATCTCGGCCGAGGCCGTGGGCGCGCGGGCATCGCCGGTGTCATCCGTGCGGATCGAGGCGCTCGAGGCGTTCGTGGCGTTCGTAGCGCCGGAGTCGGGCGCACCGTCCGAGCCGCGCGCACCACCCGGGTCGCTCACGTCGCTCGTGATGCCGCCCGCGGCGAGCACGCGCCCGTCGGGGAGCACGAGGCTCGCGAAGCGCTCGCGCGGCACGGCCATGCTCGCGGTGGAGCCCCAGAGCGGATCGACCAGCGCGGGGTAGGCCACGCTCGCGCCGTGCCAGCTGACGCGCACCCGGCAGGCCGTGGCGCCCGGAGCGACGCGCGGCGCCCCTCGCGGCGGCATGGGATGGTCGTCGACGGCGCAGTCGAGCACGGCCAGCTCGGCGTGGGTGACCGCGCCGTCAGCGCCGATCAGGAAGGGGCGCGCCACGCGCAGCCGCGGCGCACCGCTCGCGTCGAGGAACTCGAGCGTGCGCTCGACCCGGCGCAGCCCCGCGACGCCCCTGCCGAGCGCCACCCGGTACTCGAGCTCCGGCGCAGGCGGGGTCTCCGCGAAGGCGACGTAGTCTTCGAGCCCGAGCTCGCTCGGCTGCAGGAGCACGGCGGTGTGGGGCCCCGCCGCCTCGGGATAGACATGGAGCGCGGCGACGTGCTCGCGCGGTATCGCCTCGGCGGCGATCTGTTGCACCGAGATGGCGACGCCGGTGCTCGGCTCCTCCAGCTGAAACGGCTCGTGTGCGCTCTCCGGGAGCTGCAAATTCACGCGCGGCTCTTGCGTGCGCCCAGCGCGGGCCGCGGCTTCCACCGAGCGCGCGGCGAGCCAGGCGGCGTGGCGCGGAGCGAGCCAGCGTGAAAGCTCGTTCGCGACGACCTCGCGGCTCAGCGTGGGGTCGACGGGACGAGTGACGGGCTCGGCGGGCTCGACGGGCGGGGCTTCGCTGGCTGCAGGCTCGTTCGCTGCAGGCTCGTTCGCGCGGGACTCGCCGCGGGCGCCTTCTTCGCCGGGTGACGCTCGCTCGCATCCGCCCTGCAGCAGCACCACCAGAGCGGCGCTCGGCAGCGGGTGCTGAAGGCCGGGTGTCGCGCGGCGCTGCCTTCGCGGGCGGGCGGTCACAAGAAGCAGCGCCCCACGGTGCCGGTGTCGACGTCGAAGCAGAACTCGCAGTCGGGGGCCAGGATGTCGCAGAAGCGAAAGCAGGTGCCCGGGAAGCCGAGAGCGGGATCGTCGCCGAAACAGTCGAGCCCCGCCTCGCACTCCTCGCCGAAGCAGGGCGAGCCCGCCGTCGCCGTGCCGGGGGAGCCGCACACGCCGAAGCTGCCGCCCGGATACTGGCAGGCTCGCCCGTTGCCGCAGCTCTCGAGATCGAGCAAGTCGCAGGTGTCGGGGGGCGGGGGGCCGCAGACGCCGACGTCGCCCACGCCGAGCCCGCGGCAGTCGCAGCCGAAGGGGGGCGACCGCGGGTCGCACAGGGCCGTGCAGACGCTGGCCTGGGGCGCCGCCAGATCGAGGCCGAGGCACTGCGCGCCGAGCACGCATTGCTCGGAGCTGCACGCGGCGCCCACGGGGAGCTGGCCCGGCGTGGCGCAGAACGTCTTGCCGCTGGCGTCGCCGAGCAAGCACTGCTGGCCCTCGCTGCAGCCCGTCTGGTTGGCGATGTCGCACGACGGGAGCGCTGCCGGGTCGGCCACGCCGAGCCGGACGCTGACGGCGCCCTCGCCAAACGTGACCACGCCGGAGCTGGTGGTGAAGGTGAAGGCGACCGTGGTGACGAGAGCGTCGCGCACGGTGAAGCTCGCGGGGTTGGGGCTGACCAGGGCCGCGCGCACGGGGCTCGCGCTGCCGGTGGCGCCGAGTTGCTCGAGCGACCAGCCGTCGCCGAGGCGGAGCTGGTACTGGCCCGGGTCGAGCTCGACGCCGAGCGCTTCCGCTTCGGGGGCCGCCTCGGAGTCGAGGGTGGCCACGGCGACGCCCGCCCGCTCGACGCTGAACACGGCGCGGCGCAGGCGATAGAGGGACGAATCGGGCGTGACGAGCGGCACCGAGAGCGAGCCGACGCGCTCGGCTATCGACTCGGGCGCTGCCGCGAGCACGCCAGGCGCGCCCGGGTCGTCGGACGCTTCACAGCCGAGCGCGAGCGCGAACAGCGCGAGCAGGCGAAACCTCGGCGGGACAGCTCCGGGCGCGGTCGTCGTCACTCTGGGATGCATGCTTCTTCCTCCTCGCGGTTGCTCGAGCGCTGGCGCGAGCGCCGCGCGCATGACGCCGAGCCAGCGAACGCGCCGTGGACGAGGCGCGATGCTCGCGTCGACGCGGGGCGACGCACCGGGTCTCATCGTCGAGAGGCTCTCGACGCCTGACCCGTTCTCACCTCATCTATACGAAGCTTCTCGGCGGCGTCGAGAGAGTGTGTGTGTCGATCGCGGCCGATAAAATGCGCGGAGCGTCCACTTTAGCGCGCGCTCGAGCGGCCGTTGCGGCGCGTTCGTGTCGCATCGATGCAGCGCGTTTACGACGCGCGCGGCAGGCGAGCCGCGCAGCGTTCTCTGGCATCGTGCGCGCTCGGTGCAAACCTACCATTCCCTCATTCGGGTTGCACGGCAAGGACGGAAGAGCGGAAGGATCTGGGAGGGCAGGCGTGAGCACCCTCACCACTCTCCGAGGACGGTCACGTCCCCAAACCCCCCGCCCTTCCGCCCTTCCTGTGCCGCCGCGGTTTCACGGGCCGCGCCGGATGGCGTGACGGGGTTTTCGCACCTACATCGATGCCGGCGGCTTTCGACCGCGCGCTCGCGACCGTACTGGGAGCTGGGCGCCGTCGCCGTCGCGCGGCGCCTCCCGCAACCCCCCCGCATGTCGCACCCCCGCAAACGCATCGCCCTGCTGACGAATGGACTGCTGAGCTCGTACCAGGTCGCCTTTCGCGACGCGCTGGCGGCGGCGTCGCGGCGGCACGGCTGCGAGTTGCTCATCGTGCTCGGGCGTGAGCTCGAGCACCCCGACCTGAACGAGCGCGCGCAGAACGAGATCTTCGAGTGGCTCGGGCCGCGCTCGGTAGACGGATTGATCGCGCTGACGGGCGTGCTCGTGAACTTCGCGGGGCCCGAGGGCGTGGTGCGTCTGCTCGAGCGGCTTCGGCCGACGCCCGCGGTGAGCATCGGCGTGGAGCTGCCGGGGGTGCCGTCGATCACGATCGACAACGCGATCGGCATGCGCCGCATGGTGGAGCATCTGATCGACGTGCACCGGGCGCAGCGCATCGCGTACATCGGGGGCCCGCCCGACAATCAGGAGGCGAACGCGCGCTTCGGCGGCTATCGCGAGGCGCTCGCGTCGCGCGACGTCGCGTTCTCGCCGGAGCTGGTGCGTTACGGGCGGTTCACGCTCGACTCCGGCAGCTCGAGCATGCTCGAGCTGCTCGCCACGGGCATCGAGATCGAGGCGGTGGTGGCCGCGAACGACTACATGGCGTTCGGGGCGATGCAGGTGCTGCGCGAGCGCGGCATCTCCGTGCCGGAGCACGTGCGCGTGGTGGGCTTCGACGACAGCCCGCTCGCGCGGCTGACGCCACGCCCGCTGACGAGCGTGGCCCAGCCGGTGTCGGCGATGGCGGAGAGCGCGCTCGCGTCGCTGCTCGGCGCGATCGAGGGGCGGCCGCTCGAGGCGTCGAACATCTTCGCTCCGGAGGCGGTGCTGCGGCACTCGTGCGGCTGCGGCCAGCTGGAGCGCGTGTCGCGCGTGCCGTCGACGCCGGCGCTGGCGAACGCCGCGGCGTACGTGCGCAACAGCCAGGGCGCGCTCGCCGCGTCGCTCGAGCGGGTGGTGACGTTCGCGAGCCCGGCCTGGAAGCTGCGCGCGCACGAGCTGGTCGGGGCGCTCTCCCGCGAGCTCGACGGCGAGGTGGGCGCGTTCGCGCTCGCGGTGGAGGCGCTGACGGAGACCCTGCCGGAGCATGGGCTCACGCTCGACGAGCTCGGTCGCGCGCTGCGCGTGCTGGAGCGCGCGCTCGATCGCTCGGGGACGCGCTCGCACGTGAACCTCGACGCGCTGTGGCTGCGCGCGCTGTATGTCGTGTCGGAGGCGAACGGGCGCGCAGAGGGGCAGGCGTCGCTCGATCTGTTCGAGCGCTTCATGAACGTGCGCTACGCGGGGCAACGGCTGAGCGTGTCGCTCGACGCGGAGGGGGTGGCCGAGGAGCTCGGGCGCTCGCTGCCGGAGCTGCGCGCGGGCACCGCCTGCCTGTCGCTGCTCGATCCGCTCTGGCCCGAGCTCCTCCGGCCGGTGCTGCTCACGCGCGGGGGCGTGGTGCAGCCGCCGGGGCCAGCGTTCCCGAAGACGGAGCTGATCCCCGCGAGCCTGTTCGTGGAAGAGCAGTCGCCGATCATCGCGATGCCGCTGACCTTCGAGCACGAGGTGTATGGTGTGCTCGCGCTCGGCGGCGAGACGACGCCGTTCATGTGCGAGATGCTGCGCACGCAGGTGAGCGCCGCGATGAAGCTCGGCAAGCTGCACCGGCGCGTGGTGGAGGAGACGGCGGCGCGCGAGCGGGCCGACCAGCAGAAGCTCGAGGGCGAGGTGGCGATCGCGCGGCAGCTGCAGACCGCGCTCTCGCCCAAGCAGCTACGCGTGGAGGGCTTCGAGCTGGCGGGCAGCATGTTGCCCGCCAACCGCGTGGGCGGCGACTACTACGACGTGATACCGGCGCGCGGCGGCGCCTGGCTGTGCATCGGCGACGTGACGGGGCACGGGCTGCTCTCGGGGCTCATCATGCTGATGATCCAGAGCATGGTGACGGCGCTGGTGCGCGCCCAGCCCGAGGCGGGCCCCGCCGAGGTGCTCAGAGGCGTGAACCGGGGGCTCACGCCCAACATCCGCGAGCGCCTCGGGCAGGAAGAGCACGCGACGCTGGTGCTGCTCCGCGTGTGGAGCGACGGCCGCGTGCGCCACGCTGGCGCGCACGAGGAGCTGATCCTGTTCCGGCAGCGCACGGGGCGCGCCGAGGCCGTGCCGACGCCGGGCGTGTGGGTGGGCATCGCGCCCGACATCGCGCGCGAGACGGCCGAGAGCGAGCTCTTGCTCGAGCCGGGCGACACGCTCGTGCTCTACACCGACGGCCTGATCGAGGCGCGCAACGCGAGCGGCACCGAGCTCGGCCTCGAACGGCTGCGCCTGCTGGTGGAGGAGCACGGCGCTGCGGGGCCCGAGGCGCTGCACGCGGCGCTGATGAAGACCGCGCTCGGCTGGTCTTCACTCCAGCAGGACGACATGACCTGCCTGGTGGCGCGCTACCAGCCGGGCGCGTAGCTTCCGCTGACCTGCACAGCGAACCCGATGGTGCGTTGACGCCCGCGCCGGGCGGGCGCAACGTGGCCCGCCATGATCGTCGAATACATTCGGTATGAGGTGGAGGATGCGTCGGCGCTGATCGAGGCCTACGAGGCGGCGCGGCGCTCGCTCGACGCATCGCCGCACTGCCTCGCGTATGACCTCTCGCGCTGCAGCGAGGAGCCCAGGTCGTTGATCCTGCGCATCGAGTGGGTCTCGACGGAGGCGCACCTCGAGGGGTTCCGCAAGTCGGCCGAGTTCGGGCCGTTCCTGGCCGCCGTGCGGCCGTTCATCGGCCAGATCCGCGAGATGCGCCACTACGAGCTGACGCCGGTCGTGTCGCGAAAGGGAGCCTCGGGCCCGGGCGTGAAGCCGCCGCCCGCGGGGTGACGGGCCCCGCGGGTGCGCGGCTGACAGCGCCCGCGACGTGAGCTTTAGTCTTCGAGGGCGTCCTGGATGAAGTCGGCGTAGCCGGAGACGCGCATGCCGAGCGTGAAGCCGGTGGCGCAGGCTTCTTCGTCTTCATCGCTGACGCCGCCCGAGATCACGAGCGCGACGCGCTCTTGCCCGGCGAGCTCGACCAGGCCGGGGCCGCCGCTGTCGCCAAAGCAGGCGCCGCGCCCATCTTCCTGGCTGAAGGCGACCAGCTCGGCGTCGGCGTCGAGCACCTCGCGCTCGACGCGCCGGCGCTCGGTGTTGAGCCCGCCTTCGTCGGTGGTGCCATAGCCCACGAGCAGCAGATCGGTGCCGGAGCCGAGGTCGTCGTCGTCGAGATCGAGGGGCTCGATCGTGGGCGGCGGCGGTTCGTTACCGAGGGCGAAGCGCACGACCGCGATGTCGTCGACGGCGAAGCTGCCATCCCAGCCGGGCTCGACGCTGACCTGGTCGGCGAAGAACACGAGCTCGCTCTCGCTGAAGTCTTCACCGGGCACCACGAGCAGTCGCCCCGGATCGACCGGCACGAAGTTGCCCTGCGCGTCGGGCTCGGTCACGCAGTGAGCGGCGGTGAGCAGGAAGCCGCTGCCGTCCGCCGCGCGGATGTTGGTGCCGGTGCAGCCCGCGCCCGCCGCGAGGTCGAACAGGAACATCACCTCGGGGTGGTCGGCGTCGAGCTCGCCGCCGAAGATGGGCTGCGCCGCTCGAGCGAGGTCGAGGCTGGGCGCGCGCTCGACCGCGGGCGCATCGGGTTCGGCGCCGCATCCGGCCAGGACGGTCGCGGCGAAGGCGAGCGCGACGCCGCGTTGATGGGGACGACCAGAGACAGCTGAAACGACAGAGGATCTCATGTCTCGGATCGCTATCAGATGCTCGCTTTCCTTCCGAAGCCCCGAATCGCAACGCCGCGTGGCTTTGCGCTCGCGAGCCTGCACGATTCGGATCGGAGTGTTTTCGGGTGCGATCGAGGAGACGCACTCCGCGACATCGAGCGCGTGTCATCGAGCCCGCGACACGTCCGCGATGTTCGCGCCCGCGAGTCGGCGCGCTGCGACTCAGCCGCGCGTCGAGGGCAGGGGGCGCTGCCCCTTCTGGCCCTGGCCCGACTGCGCGGCGGCCACCGCGAGCTCGTCGACCCAGGCGTTCATGATGTCGGTGCCGTGCCCCTTCACCCAGCGAAAGGCGACCTTGCGATCGAGCGCGAGCTCGATGAACGGCTCCCACAGATCACGGTTGGCGACGGGCTTCTTCTGGCTGTTGCGCCAGCCGTTGCTGCGCCACGAGACGTGCCAGCGCTGCTTGAAGCAGTTGACCACGTACGTCGAGTCGCTGACGACCTCGAGCCGACCGGGCAGCGTGCGCACCGCCTCGAACGCGGCCATGATTTCCATGCGCTGGTTGGTGGTGTGCGCGATGGCGCCGCTCTCGAAGCGCCCGTCTTCGATCGCCCACGCCCAGCCCCCGGGGCCCGGGTTTCCGCTGCAGGCACCATCGGTGTAGACGACGGTGAGGGACGGCGGGGTGGAATCTGGCACGGGCGCATATGAGCCAGATTTCGGGGCCGATGGCAACCCGGGCAAGGTTACCCATGGGGCGGCGCCGGCGCGGCGCCGCCTCGAGCCTCTGCCCTCGTGATCTTGTCTTCGAAACCCTGCCCTCGAGACTCTCGCCCCCGGGGCTCGCCCCCAAATAAGTCGAGGCCCCAGCGACGGTTGTCGGGGGCCTCGAGGGTCTGTCGCGCTCGGCGGGTGCCTCGCGCGGGGCGGTGCAGCTCGGTCGCTCACCGCCGCTCTCAGAGTGTTGCGGCTCTCAGATTCTCACAGGGCGCTTGCAGCTCTTCAGAGGCTGGCTCTTCAGAGGGCAGTCGCGGGGAACATCTCCGTCGGCAGCACGCCGGGGCGCGTGAAGACGTAGTCGTTGTCGGCGACGGTGTTGGTGTGGCAGTCGACGCAGGCGCGATCGAACGCCGGATCGGCGGGGGCAGTCAGCTCGGGCGTCGCCCAGTTGCCGTAAGCCCAGCCGCCGTCGGCCTCGTATTCCACGGAGTCTTTCTGCATCAGGGTGATGCCGCGGAAGCCGACGGGGTTGATGGTGTTCGGTGCGACCGCGTTCTCGCCGGGCACCCACACGTAATGGGCGAGCATCGAGCCATCGGGCCACGGGTTCGTCTCGCCTGAGCGAGCGGCTTCGACGGCGATGTCGTTGCCGACGATCACGCGGATGCTCGGGTTCATCGCGTCATTCTCGCGGCTGGCTGCGCCGATCACGCGCCAACCGAGGATGCCGGCCGGCATCTCGACGCCGTTCGCCAGCACCGGCGCGGCCTCGATGGCGTCTTGCGTGGGCAGAGCGCCGGGTATGGTGAAGACGTAGTCTTTCCCGCTCTCGGGGGGCAGGCTGTCCATGTGGCAGTTGACGCAGGCGCGATCGAAATCGGCAGCAGCCGGGGGCTGCAGCGTCGCTTGCTGCCAGACGCCGTAGCGCCAGCCGCCGTCGGCCGCGAACTCCGTGGAGTTCTTCTCCATCAGCGTGAGGCGCAGGAAGTCATCCGGGGCCGTCGTCGTCGCCGAATCGGGATTGGGCGCGGGCGACCACTGGTAGTGCGAAATCATCGAGCCATCGGGCCACGGATTCGTGTCGCCCGAGCGAGCGGCTTCGACGGCGATGTCGTTGCCGACGATCACGCGCAGCGTGCCGGGGGCAGCGTCTGTGCCGGGGATGTTGACGACGCCGATCACGGACCAGTCGAGGATGTCGTCGGGCAGCGCGAGACCGTTCGTCGCGTCACTGCCGGGAGGCAGCAGCATCGGCGGCGCGGGCGCCGCAGGCGCCGGGTCCGGTGCGGCTGGCAGGTCGCGCCCGGGAACCTCGGTGGGATCGATCGTGTCGAGCGGCTGCGTCTCGCTGTCGGGCTCGTCGTCGTCACTGCTGCACGCAGCCAGTGTGGCGACGCTGGTCGCTGCGATGAGCGCGACCAGGGGCAAGCGGGACAGAAGCGGGTTGAGGCGCCCGCCCTTCGGAGAAAGAGAAGACAAGGAGCTAGAGCTCCGGCGGCTGGAATTTTCCCTGATCATCAGGTGACTCCGCGGGGTAAGGGGCGTCCAGAGCGACGCATCTCGCTCCTACCGCATGCTGGCGTGAGTACCAAGCACAAGCTGCAGGCAATCGACGCGGCCCTCGCCGCGTTTCCGTGACGCTTCAGCAACGGCGCGCACCGCGCGAGCGCCGCGATCACTTCATGCCGTGGTGATCCAGCCGCGGCCAGCGGAACGTGGCGATCGGTTCTAATCAGAGCGAAACTTTCGCTGCCCTGGCTCTGCGGGCGGCCCGAAGAGGCGCTCTTTGCGACCGACAGGCAGGTCGCCGCAGAGGCCGAGCTGCTTGCTCGGGATGGCCCGGTCGAACGTGTCCACGGCCTCGCTCCGAACTCGAGTCGAGCCGATGGGGCGCGATACTGGGGCCGGCGCCATGCGCCGTTGGTGGTAGTGCCGGTTGCGTTCTTCGGGGGTAGACTTGACCGCTCCGCCCAAATTTTGGAGCCGCGAGGTGCGCGGCGAGGTCACGGGAATGATGGTCGAGCGACGTCTCTGCAGAGATCGAGGTGCCGGAGTCTTGCTGCTCGCGCTGGTGGCCTGCTCGGGCGGCTCGGGCGGCTCGGCGGCGCCGGATGCGGGCGTGAACGTGGACTCGCCGGGCGCGGGCGGCGGCGCTTCGGGGGCGGCTCCGGGAGCCGGCGGAGCGACGGGAGCGGACGCGCGCTGGACCGCGACCAGCACGGGCACGGGCGGTAACCCCGGCTACAGCGGCACGCTCACGCTCGACGAATACGACTGGGGCGTGCTCGGCGGGCGCCTCGGCGTCATCCAGATCGATATCGCCGCGGGCACCAAGCGTCGCTTCCTCGACGGCTCGACGCCCTCTCGGCATCCGAGCGGAGAGACCTCGTTCCTGCAGCCCTGCGGCACCAGCGTGAACCGCGTGGCCCTGGCCGACGCCCGAGGCATCGCGCGGACCATCACCCCGTGCAGCAGCGAGCTGCCGCAGCCGGCAGACTATCCGACGCGCTTCGGCTTCTCGAGGCTCTCTCCCGATGCCGGGCGCATCGCGGTGGAGGTCGTCCACGAATTCTTCCTCGACGGCATCACGGCCGACACGGCGGTCTACGATCTCGCGGGCGCGAGGCTCGCCGAATTCGACGGGCTGTTCGCGCCAGCGTGGACCTCGGACGGTCGCTTGATCATGGCGGGCGATGGTCTCTATCTCGCGGATGCAGACCTCTCCACGCCCCAGCGCATCGACGGCGGGGCGCTCACCAGCCCCGTCAATAACCCCGCCGTTCACCCCGACGGCACGCGCCTCGTCTTCGAATACAACCAGGGGCTCTGGGAGATGAACCTCGACGGCAGCGGGCTGCGCGAGCGTGTCTTCGGACCCTCGCGGCTGCGGTACCCGACCTACTCGCCCGATGGCCGTTCGCTCGTCTATCTGGGATTGCCGACGGAGGACTATTACGACAAGGCGCTCTACTTCTCCGAGCTCGAGCGCGAAGGCAGCTATGCCTTTGACTTGCGAGGCATCATCGGCAGCGGGCCGGGGGACGTCACCATCGTTCCGAACGGCCCTCTGAGCTGGGTTCCAGAGGAGTGAGACTTCCACGCGCGCGTGTGAGCCGCACCGAGTTGCACTCGGCAACGCAGAAGGGCGACGGCGCGAGGCACTTCCGGCGATGCGGGGCGCAACGGCCGGTTTGCACCGCGCGACGACCGCTGGGGCTCAGACGGCGCCGCGAGCGGCGCAGATTTGCCGCTCGAGCACGGTTTCGAGCTCGCGGCCTGCGTTGCTCGATGGTTCGCTGCGCGCCCCGCCCGGAAATGATGGCAATCCGAAGCGCCGCTGACCTATAGCGAAGGCCGTGAGCTCTGCCACCGCCCCCTCGACGTTCGCGCCCGCGGCGAACGAAAAGGGAGAGTTCAGCGTCGCCGGGGCGCGGCGTTACGATCTGTCGAGCACGGCGCGCTGGGTCGCCGCGCACGTGGGGCGCTATCGGCTCTTCGCGGTCGCGTTTCTCGCGCTCGCCATGTGCAGCATCCTCTGCTTCTCGTACGCCTCGATCCTCACGGGGCAGATCGCGGAGGAGATGCTGAAGCCCGGCGGTGGACGCCTGCTCGAGGCGTCGCTCACGCTGTTTGCGCTGCTCGCGTCGAGCGGCCTGTGCACGCTGGCGGGGGCGTTCTGCGCCGAGAACATCGCCAAGGGGTTCCAGGCCGACGCGCGCGAGGAGCTGTACCTGAGCCTGCTGGCGAAGAGCCAGACGTTCCACGGCCGGCAGCGCGTGGGCGACATCATGGCGCGCGCCACCGACGACACTCAGATGCTGGCTCTGATGGTGGTGCCCGGCAGCAACCTGATCATCGAGGGGTTGCTCGCCATCATCGTGCCGTGCGCGTTCCTCGGCGGCATCAACCCCGAGCTGCTGCTGGTGCCGGGCGCCTTCCTGGTCAGCCATGTGCTGGCGCTGCGTGCCTACGTGCGCGAGCTCGGCCCCGTGATGATGCGCCAGCGCAACGAGTTTGGTCTGCTCAACGCCGGGCTGGAAGAGACGGTGTCCGGCATCGAGGTGGTGAAGGCCAGCGCGCGCGAGGCGTTCGAGCGCGTGAAGTATGGTCGGTTCGCCGGCAACCTGCGCGATACGACGGTCGCCCAGGGGGTGATCGAGGCCCGCTACCTGCCGCTGTTCCTGTTCGCCGTGGCGACGGGGGCGATGTTCTTGCATTGCCTGTGGCTGAACGAGCGCGGGGTGCTGAGCGTCGCGCAGATCATCGCCGCCATGGGCCTGATGGGCGTGCTGCGCTTCCCGACCTTCCTCTCCATCTTCACGTTCGTGCTGGTTCAGGCCGGGCTGGCGAGCGCGGCGCGCATCCTCGACATCATCCGCTCGGAGACAGAGCTGGAGGAGAACGCGGGCGGGCATGCCGCACCGCTCGAGGGGCGCGTGGAGTTCGAGAACGTTTCGTTCGCTTACGGCGATCGGCAAGTGCTCTCGAACGTGTCGTTCGTGGTCGAGCCCGGCAAGACGGTCGCCATCGTGGGGCAGACGGGCTCGGGCAAGAGCACGCTCACCCAGCTCGTGAACCGCACCTACGATCCGGCCGAGGGCCGGGTGCTCATCGACGGGGTCGACACGCGCGGCTGGAGCCTGCACGCCCTGCGCTCTGGCATCGGCAAGATCGAGCAAGACATCTTCCTGTTCTCGCGCAGCATCGCCGACAACATCGCGTTCGCGCGGCCAGGCGCCACGCGCGCCGAGGTCGAGCGCGCAGCGAGAGACGCCTCTGCCCACGAGTTCATCGCGGCGTTGCCCGACGGGTATGACACGGTGATCGGCCAGCGCGGGGTGACGCTGTCGGGCGGCCAGCGCCAGCGCGTGGCCCTCGCTCGCGCGTTCCTGAGCGACCCGCGCGTGCTCGTGCTCGACGACTCGACGAGCGCGATCGACAGCGCCACCGAGGAAGAGATCCAGCGCGCCCTGCGCCGCATCCAGGCGGGCCGCACCACGCTGCTCATCACGCACCGGCTGTCGATGATCCGCTGGGCAGACGTCATCCTGGTTCTGGAGCACGGGCGGCTCGTCGCGAGCGGCGACCATCAGCTCCTGCTGCGCCGGTCGCCGGTGTATCGGCGCATCTTCGCCCGCTACGACATCGACCTGCCGCCGCTCGAGGAGGCGCCCGCCGCCAGTGCCGAGCCCGCGGATCACGGCGCCACGGAAGCGAGGTCGAGCTGAGATGGGCTTCGTGATGGATGGCCTCGACGCCGAGGCCTACGACAAGACCTATCGCGATCGCGATCTCCTGCGCCGGGTGCTCGGCTACTTCCGGCCGGAGACGGGGCGCATGCTCGTCATCAGCGCGGCGGTGCTCGTCAACTCGGTGTCGGATACGGCGCTGCCGATCTACGTCTCGCGCACGCTCGATCAGCTGCTGCGGGGCGAGGCCAACCTGCCGCTCGCGGCGGGCGTGATCGTGGCGCTGGGGGTGCTCGGCTGGGCGCTCAACTACGTGCGGCGGGCGCTCACGGCCCGAGCCGTGGGCGACGTCGTGCTGCAGCTGCGTCGCGACGCCTTCGACGCCGTGCTCGCGCGCGACCTGTCATTTTACGATCAGTTTGCTTCCGGCAAGATCGTGAGCCGCGTCAACTCGGACACGCAGGCGTTCTCGCAGGTGGTGGTGCTCGCGATCGACCTGCTCAGCCAGCTCCTGCTCGTGGTGCTGCTGGTCGTCTACCTGTTCTGGATCGACAGCGGCCTCACCTGGCTGCTGCTCGGGTTTGCGCCGTTCATCTGGGCGGTGGCGCTCGCCTTCCGGGGCCTCGCCCGCCGAACGGTGACAGAGGCCCGGCGCGCCGGCGCCAACGTGAGCGCGCACATCCAGGAGACGGTGAGCGGCATCGGCGTAGCCAAGACGTTCCGGCAGGAGCGCTCGATCTACGAAGAGTTCCTGCAGGTGAACGCGCAGTCACAGCGCGTCAGTCGACGCGCGGGTTATGTCTTCAGCGGCATCTTTCCCGCGCTCAACGTCGTGGCGGGCGCGGGGCGCGCGGCGCTCGCGTACGTGGGGGGCCGCGCGGTGGGCCTGCGCACGCTCAGCCTCGGAGACTGGTACCTGTTCATCCAGGGGGTGCAGCTGTTCTGGTTCCCGCTGACGAGCGTGGCCTCGTTCTGGAGCCAGTTCCAGCAGGGCCTGGCCGCCGCCGAGCGCGTGTTCGCGCTGATCGACGCCGAGCCCAAGGTGGTGCAGACCGGCGCCGAGCGCCTGCCGAGCCTGCGCGGGGAGATCAGCTTCGAAGCTCTGGAGTTCGCGTACAAGCCCGGCCAGATCGTGCTGCCCGCGCTCGACCTGCACATCGCCGCGGGGGAGACGCTGGCGCTGGTCGGGCACACCGGCTCGGGCAAGTCGTCGATCGCCAAGCTGGTGGCCCGCTTCTACGAGTTTCAGGGCGGGCGCCTCACGATCGACGGGCACGACATCCGCTCGCTCGACCTCGCCGCCTATCGCCAGCACCTCGGCATGGTCACGCAGACGCCGTTCCTGTTCGATGGCAGCGTGCGCGACAACATCCGCTACGGCAAGCCCGAGGCCTCCGATGCGGAGGTCGAGGCCGCGGCCCGCTCTGTGGGCGGCGGCGACTGGATCGGCAGCTTGCCCGACGGCCTCGCGACGGCGGTCGGCGAGCGCGGCGGCAAGCTCTCGATGGGCCAGCGCCAGCTGGTCGCGCTCGCGCGCGTGCTCTTGCAAGACCCGGCCATCCTCATCCTCGACGAGGCGACCGCCAGCGTCGATCCGCTCACGGAGACGCTGATCCAGGAGGGGGTCGACGCGGTGGTGGCGTCGGGCTCCTCACGCTCGGCGGGCGCTGTGCGCGCGGCGGGAGCGGGACACGCCGCGGGCCCTGGCGCGCGGCGCACCTCGATCGTCATCGCGCACCGGCTCTCGACCGTGAAGCACGCGGACCGCATCGTGGTGCTGCGCCAGGGTCGCATCATCGAAGAGGGCTCGCACGAGGCGCTGCTCGCGGCCGGGGGCCATTACGCCGAGCTCTACAACACGTATTTTCGCCACCAGTCGCTGGAGTTCATCGAGACGGTGGGCAGCGATGGTTCGGGACGTGATGGCGGGGGGCAGGGGCACCCCGCGCTCGAAGCGTGACCCGGCGCGCGGCGCAGGGGTGAGCGGTACGCGGCCGCTGCCTCGAGACGCGCTGCGCGGTCTTCAGGACGCGACGCGCAGCTTCGGTTGAACGCCAGACCCGGGAATCACGGAGGCCTCGCCGATAGAGGCGCTCGCGTCGGCGTCGACGAGGTCGTCCTGGATGTCGTCGAGGCGCTTGCTATCGGCGGGCTCGTCAGGGAGCAGTTGCAGCATGTGATCGAGGATTGTGTTCAGCATACGAGTCGATGCGACCATGGTCAGTCCTGTCTGCCACCGCGAGGCTTCGCGAGCGTTCGATCTGCTACCGTGGGGCGTGTTTCGAGAAAGGGCCCGGTTAAATTCCAGCGAGTGAGCGGCTCGGGGCGCGCGCGATGAAACGCCAGCTCGCCACGCCGTAGCGCGCTAGCCGGCGCACTCCGTCTTTGCCGCATCCAAGGCGCAGCCCAGAGGGTGCTTCGAATCGTCTGAGGAGGCGCGGCGCGGCTCCAGCCCACCGGTCTGGCCCCTCGAGTGTGGCCGAACGCTCCAGAATCTGGACGAAGCACCCGCGGCTGTAGCAACTAGGGCGGGATGATCAGCGGCGCAAACCAGGTGGGCGAGTGGAGCTAACCAGTCTACCCGTGCTGAAGGAAATCACGGTGCGGTTGGCGGTGGCGCTCAGCTTTGGCGCGCTGATCGGCATCGAGCGCAGCTACCACGGGCGGCCTGCGGGCTTTCGCACGCACGCGCTGGTTTGCCTCGCCTCCACGGCGCTGATGCTGGTGACCGTGTATGAGTCGCAATGGTTTCGCCCGGACCCGGCGGGCTCCCTGCGTGGCGCCATCGATCCCACGCGCATGGCGCAAGGCATCATGACGGGCATCGGCTTCCTGGGTGCCGGGGTGATCATGAAGGATGGGCTCTCCGTGCGCGGATTGACCACCGCCGCGTCGATCTGGATCACGGCGGGCATCGGCATTCTGGTCGGTATCGGCTTCTTCGTGCCCGCCGGATTGACGACGGGGCTCACGTTCGGTGCGCTCGGCGGCTTCCGCTGGATCGAGCGGCGCATGAAGACGGAGTCGTATGCTCATTTCAGCATCCGGTTTGCGCCCGAGCACACGCTGTCGCAGGCAGAGGTGCTCGATTTCGTGAAGACCCATGGCTTCTCCACCGCCGACGTGACGCACTGGTATCGGCACGGCGAGGGCATGGAGTACCGCATGGTCGTGCACAGCCTCGACTCGTCGGCGGTGCGGCGCATGTCGGACGCGCTGCGGCAGCGCACCGACGTCGCCGAGTTTCGCATCTCGCCGACCGGCGACTGAGGCGCCGCGGCTGTCAGTGACAGCAGCGGCCGCCGCTTTCGCTCTGGGTGGGGTGAGCGCCGTCGGAGCCGCCGGTCTCGCGCTGTTCGTCGGGGTATTTGATGCGATCGCTGCCAGCGGGGGCGCCGAGGCCCGTGCTGCGGCCTTTGGGCTCTTCCCACTCCTCCTGGCGTCCGAGCGCGGTGAGGTCGAGGTAGTAGTAAGACCCGCCCGTCGACTCGGTGCCGCGGCCGTAGGTGGAATAGGTGTGAAACACTCGCTCGCCGTCGCGCAGAAAGCAGCTCAGGCCGTGTAGATCGAACGGCTGCTCGCCGCCGAGATAGTACGCGGTGCCCGCCTTCTCGTGCTCCTCTGGTGTGCGGTAGTTGTATTCGACGGGAGTGACGGAGGCGTCGAGCGTGACGTGGTAGTCGTAGTTGAAGCGGCTATCGAGCGACGAGTACCACGGGATGTCCCAGCCCATGCGCCGCTTGAAGGCGGCGATCTTCTCGAAGGGCGCGCGTGAGATGAAGGCGAAGGTGGTGCTGCAGCCATGCAGGTGGCCGAGCACGCCGCGCGAGATCTGCTCGGCGCAGCCCGAGCAGCTCGGGCAACCCGCGTCCCTGGGCTCGCCGTTCTCCCATAGCCACATGAAGTGATAGACCATGAGCTGGTGGCGCCCCTCGAACAGGTCGGCTAGGCGCAGGCGGCCGTGAACGCCATGAAACACGTAGGGCTCCGTCACCTCGACCATCGGCAGGCGGCGGCGCTCGGCGTTGAGCTGGTCGCGCGCGCGGGTGAGTGCCTTCTCTTTGGCGAGCAGGCGCTGGCGCGACTCGATCCACTCCGAGCGGGTCACGATGGGCGGCAGGTCGATCTTTGCGGTCGTCATTGAGGCCTCCTGAAAGACGGTGGAGGTTCGACTCGTGCCGAGCCCTCGACTCATCGGTGGCGGTGCGAAAAGTGGGCCACGACTTGCGGGCGGGCCAGGGTTGCCACAGGATCGGGGGCATGTCGTCGAGCCCGCCCTCCGCGGAACCAGCAGACCGGCAGAGCTCCGGTATCGCGCCGAATACGGTCGCCGTGCTGGTGGCCAACCATCGGCAATTCCTTGCCTTCCTGGAGAAGCGAGTGGGCGGCCGAGCGGTGGCCGAAGACATCCTTCAAGACGCCTTCGTGCGCGGGATGGCCAAGCTCGACACGCTGCGGGCAGACGAGTCGGCCGTGGCTTGGTTCTACCGGCTCTTGCGCAACGCCGTGATCGATCACCACCGGCGTCAGGGGGCCAGCGCGCGGAAGCTGGCCGAGTTCGAGGCCGAGCTGGAGACGCTCGACCCGCGAGGGGACGTGCATGGGGCCATCTGCACCTGCGTGCGGGAGCTCGCCGCGACCCTGAAGCCCGAGTATGCCGAAGCCCTGCAGAGCGTCGAAATCGGGGGCATGCCCGTGAAGGACTACGCGGCGCAGATCGGGGTGTCGGCGAGCAACGCGGGAGTGCGCGTGTTTCGCGCTCGGAAGGCCTTGCTCGAGCAGGTGGAGCGCTGCTGCGGGAGCTGCGCGGAGCATGGCTGTCTCGACTGCACGTGCGGCACGGGCGGCGGGCACGGCGGTCGTCTGCACGCGCCATGATGCGCCTCGCGCGTGGGCGCCGCGCGAGCTAGCCGGGAGCCATGGATCGCATCGAGCTGATGGCGCTGTTCGTGCGCTTGTTCGAGACGCGCAGCTTCTCGCTCACGGCGCGCGAGCTCGGCATGGCGCAGCCCACCGTCAGCAAGCGCTTGCAGGCGCTCGAGGCGGGCCTCGGTGCGCGGCTCATCGAGCGCAACACGCGCGGCCTGCGCCCGACCGACGCGGGCGTGCTCTATTATGAGCGCTGCAAGCGCTGGCTCGGCGAGATGCAAGAGGTCGACGAACAGCTCGCGTCGGCGCGCCGCGTGCTGCGCGGGCCAGTGCGCATCAGCGTGCCCGTCAGCCTCGGGCAGGTGCAGCTCGCGCGCATCGGCATCCGCTTTCAACGCCAGCACCCGGGCGTGCAACTGGAGCTGTCGCTCACCGATCGGCGCGTGGATCTCGTCCAGGAGGCGATCGACGTCGCCATTCGCGTCGGCCACCTGGGCGCGACGGACGTGGTCGCTCGCGAGCTGGCGCGCTACGAGCCCATCCTCGTCGCGACGGCCGCCTACCTCGAGCGGCGCGGCGCGCCCACCACGTTCGACGAGCTCGAGAGTCACCGCATCCTCTATTACGGCGTGCGCGACGAGTGGTTGTTTCTCGACGGGAAGAGCCGCCGCATCGGCCGCGACCCCGAGCTCGTGCTGGGCGACCCGTTGTCGCTGCGGGAGGCGATTCGCGAGAGCGTGGGCATCGGCATCATCAGTCCCTGGCTCGTGCAGGAGGATATCGAGAGCGCGCGGCTCGTGCGCGTGTTGCCGTCCGCGCGCGGCGAGACCTTCCCCGTGCACGCGCTGTATCTGCCGACGCGCAGCCTTCCGGCGAGGATCCGCGCTTTCGTGCAGTTCTGCGCGACGGAGGTGCCGCGCGTGTTCGGGATGTACGTCCCAAAAGGGGATGAGGGGTGAGCCGGAGGGGGATTCATTCCGGTTGGGAATGAATGTGTTGCTCGGGGGTGAGCTGGTCGTTCGAGCGGCGCGGCGCAGACTCTTGGCGTGTTTGATTCGACGCTCCGGGCTTTGCAGGATTGGGTGGTGGGCGACTCCACGCGGTACGTTCCGGCGGCGCAGCCCCGGGGCGCGCAGCATCGGACGTCTGCGCAGCTCGTGCGGACCCAGCTGCGGCGGTTGCCGGCCGGAGCCGTCGTGGGGTTTGATGTGGACGCTCGGGCGCGTATCACGTGTCTCGGGGGCGAGCTCTGGGTTACGGGGCCTGACACGGATGATCGGGTC